>Ga0209536_100003047_pt1 | contig 27105 bp, 22 predicted proteins | sample DeeMarSeWOR28_12_FD_187461 | JGI IMG/M metagenome (GOLD analysis project Ga0209536, IMG submission 187461) | Marine sediment microbial communities from White Oak River estuary, North Carolina - WOR-2-8_12 (SPAdes) (version 2) | ecosystem: Environmental > Aquatic > Marine > Intertidal zone >... | reverse complement strand
AGGGGAGAGTCAGGATTCCATCTGTGGGGATCATGACAGGTGAAACATTGAACCTTGCCAGATGGATTTATGCTGCCGTTTGCCAGAAACAGTGGCAGCCTGGTGTTTGTTGGTTTCTTGGCAGAGAGTTCAATGTTAATAGGGTGGGAGTAGGTGCCGATGCGCTTTATTTTCAACTCCGAGTCGTTGCTGTGACAAGCAAGACACTGCTGGGATGCACGCTCACCTGGGATTGGCGGTTTGGCCCACATCCATTTACCCGAACCATTATGCGGTAGATGGCAGGCTCCACAGGGGCCCGATTCGGCTGGCACTTGTCCTTTTGCATTCTTCGCCTCCGGTAACGATACCCGGAAGTCGTGTTTGGTCTGAATCAAACTTTCTTTCTTAGGGTGACAGGCTCGGCACAGCTCTGAGCTCTTGTTGTCGATGACCAGGAGTTTGTCATTTTTGGCCCCATGAATTTCGTGACAGGTTTGGCAGATTACGGTGTTGCCGCTCTTTGCCCTCTCACTCCCGGCTTCAAACAGAGATTTGGGTATACTGTCTGATTTTTTTCCTACCGGGTGGCCATTATGTTGCTTGAAAGCGGCCTCGGTTTGGTGGCACATTTCGCACAAAGTTGAATTAACATTGTTCTGTCTGAGGAAAGAAGTTGCTCCCGACAGACTGCCATCGGTGTTGCTGCCCCCACCGTGAGCTGAGTGGCAGGTCCCACAGTAGATTTCATTCTTGTTGCTCAAGGGTAAGTCCGCAGGAATGGTAACGTGCCCCGATGGTCTGACGAATGTCTGGTGACCGTTCCCTTTCCAGGTTGCAGATCTGGAGTCCATGACGTAACCGTCATGGCAGCTGTAACACATCTCTTCAGAACTAACCACGCCCTGGGTGTCTTTCATCAGGACGTTTCCGGGCTGCCATGCAATCAAAGTTTCTTTATCAGTCCTGAAGTCATCCAACCACATTACATGACAAACAGCACAGTTTCTTTTTGAAGACATTTCTAGAGCAATTGCACTCGAACCTAGTGAAAAAACTATAGAGATCGTCAGTAGTTGTATATATACTTTCGCTCTGGCCATTTAAAATAGTCGCTTATATCCAACGTAAGGTTCAGTTTTTATCCAATATCTTGATTACACTTATCTGGTTTTTTCTCATCTCAACGGTATAGAGTATGTCTTTCTTCTGATCTATAAAGAGTCCTACCGGCGTAATAAAGTGTTTTTGGTTGTTATTGTCGCAGACAACTCCGAGAAAACGGCCGAAATCGGCAAACACCTGTATCAGCCCCATATAACTGTCACTGACAAATACCCTGTTCCTGCTGTCAACTGCCACTCCTTTGGGTCGAAAAAGTTGACCCTGGAGCACACCCCAAGAGCCTATATCAGTGATGTAGTTTCCAAGTGGATCAAACTTTTGTACTCTGGTATTGAGTACGTCCACCACATAGATCTCATTGTTATTGTTTTTGGCAAGGATACCGGGGTAACGAAAGTCTCCAGGTCCTTCGCCTAATTTGCCCCACTGAAATTGAAAATTGCCGCCTTTGTCGTATACTCTTACCTTATGGTTATCATTATCAGATACGTAGATGTAGCCTTTATAAGCGGAAGCAAGGACATCAACAGGATCAGACGGTTTTTCTGAGGAATCGCTACTCACTGTAAACAGACGCAGAAAATTACCCTGGGCATCAAATACCTGTATCCTGTGATTTCCGGTATCTGCGATGAACACCTCGTCCTGAGCGGATATGTCAATCCCCAGAGGTTGTTTGAATTCCCCTGGGCCCCTTCCTTCTTTACCAAAAGAAAATTTGGTCTTGCCTCTGCGGTTGAAGACTATTACCCTGTTGTTCACCCCATCCACCAGGTAAATATCCCCCTTGGGACCGACAGAGATATCGCTGGGCTGATTTGCTCCAGTGTTGATGTCGAGAAGGAATCTACTGTTGATGCAGTCTAGGGGATAAGAGTTGTTGGGAAAAAATAGGAGGAAAAGACTTACAATAAGATAAATAGAAGCGAGTCTGATTGAAGTCATAAACAAGTTATAAAAAACGTATATTCTGATTTAAATTAAATTATCTTGGACATTAATTAACGAGGTGCTGCCCAGTTCAGACGGTAAAAGCTTCTACGATCAACAGATCTTATCTATATTAACTCATTTTTTTACATTGGTCTTGTTGGGTTCAGATCCTGTAAATAGATCTGGAAGGTAAAAAGCTTCGTATTTTGTTATCATACCTGTAATATTCAACTGTTCTAAATCAGCAATCCTGTTTTCAGAAAATCCCATTCTTTCAAATTCAATAATACTTTGCTTGGAGTGGCACGTCTTGCATTCATGTCCCTTTGGCTTTATATTCACATGAAATTTGTTCTTCACTCCCTCTCTTTGTTCGGGAGTGAGTTTGTCCCTTACTTTGACAAAATCCTTTGCTAATGGCGCGTCTTGTGCCTGGATGGCCGATTCCAATCTTACACCCTTTCTGAAATAAGGGGCAATTTTCGAAATCTTGTCTTCAACTTCCACCAGATTCCCTGTTTCAGGATCATAGCTTGTGCCTAAAAAAGGTCCTTTTGGATTTTCGTCAAAAGGGTTATACCACTTGTAGAAGACGCTTGTATCAGGACTCTCTTTGATATGACATGACTCACAAACAAAATACTGAGTATGCATGTTTAGGAGTGACCTGATCTTCTTGTTCTTGCTGTGAGGGTAGTCAGAGTGGCAGATGAAACAAGCCGGCCGTTGATATTCCGGCAACTGAGGGTAATCAACGGTGCGATGGAAGTGCCGGTGTGACTCAAACTCTTGCAACCGTCTGGCTTCGTCCATGATCAACGACTGCTCTTTCTCAGAAAATTGTGCCAGCAGGGGCTTCAAGATCTGAGGACCGTGATGAGAAAGAGTGAGGTGATACACTACACCTGCAAGCACTACCAGGGTGATGGCCATAACTATGGAGCCGATTACATAGGCTATTAAACGGTGGTTCTGTCTTTTGGGCTCTCCTGGCAAGTTCTAGTCCCCTTCCTTTTCAGCTGTTGATTCTTCTACCGAACCCTCTTCTGTAGATTCCCGTAAAATTGAAGTCTCGAATTCATTTTCTCTTAAGACCTGTTTCATATAATCTCTTTCTTCAGGTATTTCCTTAAGGTTGTTGATGTATTCCAGAAAGTGTTCCTCGATCTGATGTTCCCTGGTAATCCTTCCTGTCAAGAAGGTCCATTGAAAGGGAAATCTGCCCGGCACGATGTGGACATTAGCCAGGTGCCAGAAAGCCAAGACAATAAGAGCCATCACCGCTTCATCAGCATGCATCAGTCTGGCGAGATCCTGAAATAAGGCAGGAAAGCCGCCATTGGTCGCCGGCTGAGAGTGCAATTTGAAGATGACCTCAGGAAATATTTTGGCAACTATGCCAGGAAATAACAATGCCATCCCCGCAACTGACAGGACGATAGTACCCCAGATTATTGCCAGATAGTGAAGCTTCTGCTTGTAGCTGAATTTTTCCATCTTGGGCCGGAAGGGCTCGATTCCTAAAAAGTACTTTACGTCATGGATCAAATCAAAAAGATCCTTAGGCGTAGGGATCTGGGTCCTTTTGTAATCGAACTCGTTCTTGAGGATTTTCTGGACACTTCCTGCCGTGATGGTCACAAGGTGATATACTGAAGTTAAGATCATTATATAGGCTGCAATACGATGAATGAACCTCGCCGTGTCCGCTCCCCCGAACAATGCTATAACGTAAGGCGCCCAGAAAACATCGGCAAAATGTAGTGCCAGTCCGGTTGCGGCAAGAACCAGGAAAGTAGTGGCCACCAGAAAGTGCTGAATGACTATATGAACGGAGTAGCGCGGCAGGTCACCAGCCGGGTCGGATTTTACATACTTATAGATGTCTCGGGGGATATTTCCCACCCCCTCGACAAAGGTAAAATAATCGTCTTTGGCTTTAACTTCTTCACCTACGGCGGCAGTGTCGGGAGCTATCGACATGAACGCCTCCTTGAATCATTTCTTTTTCTTTTCTTTTTGTTTTGGCTTGCCTCGCCATGAGGTGCCATTTCTCAAGAGAAATTTTATACCGTCTTTCTTTCTGCCGAAGGTCTCCAGGAGCATGAGTCCCACCAAGCTAAATACAGTCCCGTACAAAGCGAATTTGAGAGAAAGGTTGGCGAAGAATACTATGGGGTTTTCGTCGCGTTCCGTGCTTGGGTGGACAGCTACCTGCACAAACCAACTATTTGTTCTTGCATGGCACTGACTACAGGTTTTTCTGAGGTTCTTTTTTTCCACCGTAGATCGTCTATCATCTTTTTTATAGATATCATGAAGGGCGTTGGATGCGTGGCAACTAATGCAGTCTGCCGCTACCTCAGAGCCCAAGATTACTGACTTGCCATGGATTGATTGTTTGTAGGTCTCAACAGCAGTTTGGCCCCTTTTTGAGACATTAAGTTTTTTCATCAACTCAACATCTTGGTGGCATTTAGCACATAGTTCGACGATTTCCTGTGGTGAGCGGGAGGTTTTTTTTCGCAAGCGGTGAGTCATGTGGATGTAAGCTTGGGTGACACCTTTTTCTTGGTGGCAGTTCAGGCATCGACTCAAGGATTCATGATAATCGATCCTCTCCTCTGAAACTCGCGTGTACATCGGGTTGAGATGGCAAAATTTGCAGTTGGGTTTTGATTTCTCAAGTAGAGCGGAATCCCCAGGTCCTGGGGCATGGGCACTCTGCTTGTAAATTTCTATTATTCTTTCATGTGAAAATCTCTCTTGGGAAAAAGGAGTCTTTATGTGACACAGATTAGCGCAGTTAACTTCTTCTTCTACAGGATCATGAGGGATTTTTTTAATATAGGTGTGACACTCCCGGCATGAGATATTTCTGTGGACGGTATGGTTATAAATACTTTCTGACACATGGTAATTGATACGTTTGCCATTTTCATCGATCCTGCCAAGGAATTGATACTTATGGCACATGAGGCAATTGTCCTTGTCAGCCGCTTCAGCATAAGAGCTAATTGACAACAAGGCCAACACCAACACCAAGAATATAGAAATTGTCCCAATGATCTTTAACGAGTTCAAATCTCTACTTCTATCCATCTGTATGTTCCCGTTCTGGATTTGATGAGGCTCAACAGGCGTCCTAACTGGAAGCTAATATTGATTTCTTGTCCCTCATGTAAACTACTCGTGAGGGTTATCTTGGGCAGTATGAGTGGTAATTCTTTTGAGATTTGTGCCATTTGCCAGCGTTAGTTCCAGTATCCGGGCTATGCAGGAGATACAACTCAGGAAACAACCACTGTATCAGGATATCTTTGCGTTTTGGCATCATAAAGCGATACTGTACCGTGCAGACTAACCCATTCTGCAGACAAATTCAACGCAAATCAATATGCATGCCAGAACTAGGTGTGAAAAAATCACCTTTTAATAACGAGAACTTAGACATCTGTGAGGTTTTTTGCTATTGGGGTATACGTGGTGAAATCCCCGGGCCTGTCGGTTATCTCACCAGGTGCGAAGTTGCTCTGTACCTACTATCATGAGTGACTAGCCAACTATCCCAATACAGTACAGACTGTAGAAATACCCGGAGTGGCGAGGGCCACCCCGGGTAATCAAAACTGAGGTGTACGGTCAAAAACTGATCTGCATGGCTTCGTAGGGACAGGCAGGTATACACAGTTCGCAGGCTATGCACTTATCATGGTCAAACGAGACATGCATCTCCTTTCTTTCAACCGAAAGTGCCCCAGTGGGACAGACTGAGACGCAAGCACTGCATTCAATGCAATTGTCTGCATTCCATAGTACATCCTGGGCAAGAGGTTTGATGTCCAAGCCCAACTCTGTGGCAAACTGCAAACCTGCATCCAGATTCTTTTTCGTACCGCTAATCTCAACCACCAATCTGCCCCATTCCCTGGGGGTAATTCTGGCCCTGAGGATGTTCACTTTTAGTTTATGCTCGGTAATCAGCTGGTAGGTTACCGGCTGGTCGATGAGGTGCGGTGGGAAATTGAATGTCAATCGTTTTGTTGGCATGGTAAACCTCCGTAAGTATTTGATCACAGAGCGCAAAGCGTCGAGAAAGGATCTTTCGCTATGCGCTTAACGCTATGCGCCAGGCGTGATTAATCCACCGCCACCCGGGTATTGTTGAAAACAGGCCTTTCTTGGAGCGGTCTGAACTTGACTCCCGAACCCACCGAAGGTAAGGGGGCCACGGCCTCACTCAGAAGGAAAGAACCACTCTCAACCGAACCCTTGAGGATGCTGGCAACCTCCCTTGCCCTGGCATAAGAAGAAAGCCCGGCAGTGGGCACTTTCTTGCCATTAACCTTTATCGATCCTGATTTGAGCTGGGCATAGGTGACTTCACCCAGACTGCCGGGGATACAATTGGGATAGGCCTCGCTGTAATCCACAACCTGGGCAACTATGTCAGCATCTGTGACCGCTGTGTGACGGAGGATCTCCTCGTCGAGAATGGGGATGGGTATGCCAATTCCAACTGCCAGGGTAACCCCATACCCAGTAAAGGAGGCTCCACGAAGCCAGCGCTCACTCATCTGCTTCAGATCTCCCATCACTGCCAAGGTGCCGGCTCCCATACGGGGAACACCCTGGTCAGTGCGTGGTACATCGGGATTGTGCTGGGTGCCCCTGTCCACCACATAACCGACACCGCCGCCCAGGAAAATGCGGGTTCCCACTCCAATGGTACGGTAGAGAGGATCGTTGAGCAGGGGGCTCAGTTGGCCGGCACTGCAGTAAGTGGCATTTCGCACCTTGGGATGAAGAATGCCCATATAGGTATAGATGATGCGGTCAGAAAGGTTTACCGCCACATTGTAGTTCTGGTAACCATTGCGCATATTAAAGAGCACCGCCTCATTCATATCCTCCAGCTTCACCCAGGTATCGAGCTTGCGGCGGGGATAGCAGTCGGTGCCATAAGCTCGAGCTACAAGTTTCACGTCTTTGCCCGCCACCAGATCTTCAATCAGATGGCCGCCGCCGTAGGGGAATGGACCCGGACGGATTTTGTTGCGCGGGTCGTCGTCCGGTATTGCAGTGGCGCCCACAAGGATATCAACGGCAGCAAAGCCGGTATAAACTGGGATATCGTTCAAGGTGACTGTACCACCGCCCAGTTTGGTGCGGGGATTGGAGTGTCCAACGTTGAAATAAGCTCCGGAGGAGCACATGGGCGCGAAGGTACCGGTAGTGACCACATCCACCTCTGCTGCCGCTTTCTTGGCGCCCTTGCTCTTCACCACATCGATTATCTCTTCGGCGGTGTAAACCACCGCCTTTCCCTTCTTTATCTTTTCATTGATTTCCTGGATGGTCTTCGCCATGAAATGCCTCCTCTGTTGTCATATTGATTCTATTTCGCTGTTTGTCTGTTATCTGAATAGCCCCTTCAGGGCTAGCCATTATCCATAGCATGAGACCACCACCCTTCATTTCATCATTTCGCATCTGTCATTTCACATTTATCATTGGGTCATTAGGAGCTGAATGCTGGGCATTGCCCACCCTACGGTTACTAAAATGCCTAAAGTGTTTAAATTGAACTAAAATGTCTAAAATTATAAGGAAATATTGTTACAAAATACTGTATGGAAAGAAGAGCGTTTGTCGCGTCTCCGTTTCTCCGCGCCTGGCCGCCATCGGCTTCGCCTTCAGGCGAGGCGGGTGGGTCGTTCCGCTCTGCTTAGTGCCTAGTAACTATGGCCATGTACTTATGTATCGTTCCCCCGTGCTGGGGAGTAATACAACAATAGTTTTGCCGCGATTTTCATTGCGCTTAGCGACTTGTAAAGCGGCCCAAGTGGCAGCACCGCTGGAGATCCCGGCCAATATGCCTTCTTCCCTTGCCAACCTCGCAGCCGTTTCCTCAGCTTGGTCAGCATTAACCTGAATAATCTCGTCGATGAGATCTACCCGGAGGACCTTGGGGATAAAGCCGGCGCCTATTCCTTGAATCTTATGAGGGCCAGGTTGGCCTCCAGAAAGAACCGGCGACTCTACCGGTTCAACGGCAATTGCTTTGAAAGAAGGTTTTTTGGGCTTGATCACCTCAGCAACGCCGGTGATGGTACCGCCGGTGCCGACACCAGATACGAAGATGTCCACCTTGCCGTCAGTATCATGCCAGATTTCCAGGGCGGTGGTCTCGCGATGTATTTGAGGGTTGGCGGGGTTGCTAAACTGGTCCGGTAAATATCCCCCGGGCGTGCTGGCCACCAATTCCTCCGCCTTTTCGATCGCGCCTTTGATTCCTTCCGTTCCTGGAGTGAGCACCAGTTCCGCACCTAATCGGGTGAGAAGCTTGCGCCTTTCGATTGTCATGGTCTCGGGCATGGTCAGAATCAGCCGATAGCCCTTGCTGGCTGCGATCATTGCCAAGGCTATGCCAGTATTACCACTGGTGGGCTCAATGATAGTGTCCCCGGGTTTGAGTTCACCTGAAAGCTCGGCGGCTTCGATCATGCTCCGGCCGATGCGGTCCTTGACGCTGCCCAAAGGATTGAAAAACTCCAGTTTGGCCAAGACCTTTGCTCTCACGCCATCGGTCAGGCTGTTGAGCTCAACCAGAGGTGTACTGCCGATGCTGTGCCCTATGGTTGATTTGATATCCATGAGGGATTACCTTTCATTAGTTTCGGAATTTGAGTTCTTGTATACGAGTTTTGGCGGGGATAGAAAAACCTTGGTTGCCGGAGGCACCGAGCGGGTGACCCAGACACTACCGCCGATAACAGCACCCTCTCCAATCACGGTTTCACCGCCCAGTATAGTAGCGCCGGCGTAGATGGTGACATCATCTTCTATAGTTGGGTGCCGTTTGGCATACCGCAGTTGTTCTACCTCCTCCTTGGGAAGTGAGAGGGCTCCCAGGGTCACCCCCTGGTAGATTCGCACCCGTTCGCCGATTTCGGTAGTTTCGCCGATAACCACCCCGGTACCGTGGTCAATGAAAAAGCTGGAACCAATTGTTGCCCCCGGATGGATATCGATGCCGGTGATGCTGTGGGCATATTCTGACATCATCCTGGGCAGCAAAGGAATATCCTGTTGTCTGAGCTGGTGAGCGATCCGATGAACGGTGATAGCCAGTACACCGGGATAGCTGATCACCACCTCATCAATGGTCTTGGCGGCCGGATCGCCTTGGTAAGCAGCATGTACATCCGTTGTCAAGATCTTACGTATTTCCGGCAGGTATTCGAGGAAGCGGATGGCTTCCTGTTGGCCACGCTCCTGGCAGTGGGTGCAAACCATGTCGTACCGTTGACAGTCGTGTCGAATACTCAGAGCAATTGCTTCAGAGAGGAGCTCAAAAAGCCGAGACACCTCCATGCCGGTGGCGTACTGAAGTTGGTTATTGTCCAACACCTGATCGTTGAAGTAGCCTGGAAAGAGCAAACGTTTGGTGCGCTGCAGAATTTCCACGGCCTTTTCCACAGATGGTACCAGCTCCGCATCCACGTGGGCGAGTAAGTTCGGATCTCGACTGGAAGCGACAAGATCATCGATGATAGCAGGTAGCCTGTCGCGATTTTCGGTAGAGATATCAATGGCCAAACGGCAGGCATCTGCATCTTTATCGTAAGACTGTTTTACTGGGTTCATGTTTTTCCTTCCGTTACCTCTGACTGCAAAGAATCGCACGCCCGCGTCTCGGCAGTCTTGGTGCTGATGTTGTTCCTATTTCCCAATAATGAGTTAACCAGGCTGGCGGCAGGTTCTAAGCTGCGGATGGGTCAGAGGCTGGGGAACCTTCGGGATGGTGACCTGTAAGGTGAGGCCATCGGACGCAACCGCTGGCTATAGCCGCTAGCCTTGTTGTTCAAGTGGACAAGGCAACAACAACAGCCCATGTCGTCCTCGCACATGACCATATCCACGTCACCACCCCCTTTCGTAATTTCATATGGGTTTACTAGTATAACCGAGAACGTAATCTTGTCAAGTAGAGAATAAGAGCTCTACGCCCTTTTAGGGAAAATAAGGTTGACATTATATAGCTATATAGTTATATGAAATATAAGAAAAAAAGGAGGCGCCAATGAGACAATACCTGAGAGTGATGAAGGCGGCTGCTGACGGCACCAGGGTGAAAATCCTCAAGATGCTTCAGCATCGCAATTTGTGTGTCTGTGAGATGAGGTCGGTTCTGGGAATCAGCCAACCCAGTGTGTCGCGCCATCTGCGGCTGCTGGAGGATGCTGACCTGGTGCGTAGTGAGAAGGAAGGCATGTGGAACAACTTCCGCCTTGCTCGGCCGGAGGAGGCGAACCCATATTCCAGGGTAATCCTAGCCCACCTCCAGGAGTGGCTGCAAGAAGATGTGTCTATCCAGAAACTTTTGAAGCAGGCCAGGGTGGTGGATCGCAAGACGTGCAGTACATAGTTAGGTGCAAGGCACAACGAGCATGGAGCATGGAGCATGGAGCATAGGGCATGGGGGAGGAGAGAAACGACGCGAGGACGCGGAGAAACGCGAGACGGAGATTTGAGGGCAGAGGTCGGAGGGACAATGCACATTGCGCATTTATCAATTATCATCTGGCATTTACTCAAATGTTTCAATTAGTGTTATCTGTAAGTTTTCAATGATAAATGCGAATTGAGAGACACGGGACCCGACCGTAAGGTTGGGGACTGAGCGGAGCGCAGCGAGCGCGAATAAATGATCCAATGACGCCGAAGGTAAATGACTCGGGGATGGGGAGACACGGAGACAGGGTGAATGCTCTTCGTTTCATATACGTTTTTGTAGCAATGCGTCTTTATAATTTTAGACATTTTAGCTCAATTTAGACACTTTAGGCATTTCTCTAACCGTAAGGTGGGCACTGCCCACCAAATCATAATCTTTGAAAGGAATAATCCATGGACGAGGCGAATGTGATTGAAAGCGAGTCTGTCGCAGGGGAAGAGGAGTTAGGAGAGGAGGTTGAGGAAAGCCTGATCGACTGGAAAAGCATATGGAAACCCATGGCTGCAATAATCGGTATTTTTTTGGCTTTCTTTTGGCTTCCCATTGACAACAGTCGATTTGCCGGGGCGGTTATTGAATCTCTGGCATTGGTCAAGTGGTACGCCCAGGAACACGTGATTCTATGTCTGGTGCCGGCCTTCTTTATAGCTGGGGCAATCGCCTGTTTCGTGTCGCAGGCGGCGGTGATGAGATACCTCGGCCCTGTTGCTAAAAAGGTTCTCGCCTACGGAGTGGCCTCAGTGTCTGGGACTATTCTGGCAGTTTGTTCCTGCACCATCCTCCCTTTGTTTGCAGGAATATATCAAAGGGGTGCTGGTTTGGGACCGGCCACCGCGTTTCTATATTCTGGTCCGGCCATCAATGTCTTGGCCATTGTGTTAACTGCAAGGATATTGGGAGTTGCCCTTGGGGCGGCCAGGGCGGCAGGGGCAATAATATTTAGCATCGTTATCGGCCTGCTCATGCATTTCTTCTTTAGAGAGGAAGAGCAAGCCAAGGCCCAGGCCGCTATTCACATGCCTGCTCCTGCCGAGGAGCGGCCTCTGTGGCAAACTATCCTTTATTTCGCCACCATGGTGGGAATTCTGGTATTCGCCACCTGGGGAAAGGCAGCCGTTGAGGTGGGTTTATGGAATACTATTTATGGTGCCAAGTGGATTATCACAGGGCTGTTTGGCGCGCTTTTGGGTGTGATGCTTGTTGTTTGGTTTCGGGTAAAGCCCATGAAGGTGGTTGTCACCGGAGGGGTTGTTCTCGCCCTCTCATTGCTTTTCCCCCATGAGCCGCTAATCGGTTTTTCTGCCGGAATTATAGGCTTGTCAGTGCTTACAACAACTACACGAGGCGAGACCGAAGAGTGGTTTCTCTCAAGTTGGGACCTGGCAAAGCAGATAATGCCTTTGCTATTAGCCGGTGTATTAGTTGCCGGCCTGCTACTAGGAAGGCCGGGCGGGGAAGGCTTAATCCCAACCGGTTGGGTAAGTGGTTTGGTTGGGGGAAATTCTCTGGGGGCAAACCTGTTTGCTTCGGTGGTGGGTGCTTTTATGTACTTTGCTACTCTTACCGAGGTGCCTATCCTGCAAGGCCTTCTAGGTGCCGGCATGGGCAAAGGGCCGGCTTTGGCCTTACTTTTAGCAGGTCCGGCCCTGAGTTTGCCTAACATGTTAGTGATCCGGAGCGTTATGGGAACCAAGAAGACCTTGATTTTTGTATGTCTGGTGGTGGTGATGTCGACCATCAGTGGTCTTATATTTGGGTACTATTTTGCCTAGCGGCATTAGCCGCAAGGCACAAGGTACAAGGCGCAAGGTAGAAGATGCATAGCATGATATTGAACAGAGGATGATTTCATGCCTTGAATCCTGTACCAGCATTAATGACTGTGAACCACAGCACAGCGTAATGACTTTCAGATGCCTTGAGCCTTATGCCCTGCGCCTTGTGCCTCAATTATGTTATTGGAGGTTAAAAATGGATATTAAAGTTCTCGGTCCCGGGTGTCCCAAATGTCATACTCTGGAGAAGAACACCCTTGAGGCCGTAAAAGAATTAGGCCTTGATGCTGAGGTGAGTAAGATCACCGATATCAATGAGATCGTAGGTTACGGCGTTTTTATAACCCCAGGTTTAGTGGTGGACGGTGAAGTTAAACTTGCCGGTAAAGTAGCAAGTAAGAAAGAGATTAAGAAAATATTGGGCGGCTGATTCCGCCCGACAGTTGTCAGAAGACGCAAAGCGCGAAGCGCAGAGCGCATAGCGTGATGTTCAGTAGGCAGAGTATAGCAGGCAGGGTGGGAAAAGGCAGGAGACAGGAGACAGAAGACAGGAGACAGAAGACAGGAGACAGAAGACAGAAGACAAAGAACAGCTGTAAGATTTTTCTGTGGGAGCGGCTTTTAGCCGCGATGGAGATCTGCTATTGTCTTTCGTCTCGCCCGACCTCCCGACCTCACGTCTCGCTATAAAGTAGGGCCGGCCTCTGTTCCGGCCAAAGGAACGCTTTGCATGCGAAAAATTATAAGGCAAGAGGGGTAGGGCCGGTCACCGTGCTGGCCTACAAAGAGGGCAATCATAGACAAGATTTCAAGGCGGCTTCGGTGAGCCGCCCTACGAAGATTAGGAATTCGATTATGAGTGCTACAACTGATATCTCCAAGATCAGGATTGGAAAGTTCAACGTAGGGATCGTGGGGCTGAAGGCTGCATTGGAAGAGGCGGTTGAAGCTAGCCTGCCTTCAGATGACGAAGTAGCCGAGTACTTGCTGGAGCAACTTAAATCCAAGAACTATATCCCCCCGAAGGCCGAGTCCGAATACGGGAAAGCTTTTCTCAGGGAGTATAAGAAACACATGGGGGAGCCGATTGAAGCTGAAAAGCCGCAAGGTCTTGAAGTCAAGGTGCTTGGACCTGGCTGTCCCAACTGTGACAAATTGGAGCAAATGGTTTATCAAGTGATGGAAACCGAAAATATCATTGGTAGTGTGGAACATGTCCGTGATCTCAAAGAGATTGCTTCTCACGGATTGGTAGGCTTGCCGGCCCTGGTTATCAACGGTGAGGTGAAGAGTGTCGGCCGCTTTCCGAGAGAGAATCAGTTGCGGCAGTGGTTGTGGGAGGCGAAAGGAAGGGTGTAGATTGCGGATTGTGAATGTGACTCATCCTCGTTCTTGATATGTAGAAGCGGAAGTTGATGGAAATTACAAATCACAAAACCCAAATAACAAACAAATAACAATGACCGAAATTCAAAATTCCAAACGTTCACGTCATCTTAAAAAAAGAGAATTCCAAATATGTTTGCGTCATTGAAAATGCTGCAGCGAGCGCATTCCCCGTAGCTTGCTGCGGGGTTAGCGAGCGAACTACAATTAAATGGTTTAAATACCTTACATTTCGAAGATTCCCTGCAGTTTACTGCAGGGAGCTTCAATATTGGAATTTGAGATTTATTTGTAATTTGGTGCTTGGGATTTGGGATTTCGAAATGCCAAATACGAAATGAGAAATGCGCAATGATCAACTGATCTAATGTTCGATAGTTGGGTCGGATAAATTACATGAGACTAGTTGTCTTTGGAGATATTCATGCTAACATTGTGGCCCTGGAGCGTTGCTACGAGGAAGCAATTCGTCATGAACCGGACAAGATTATCCATCTGGCTGATCTGGGTGGTTACGCACCTTTTGTGAATGAGGTTAGCGAGTTCATGATGGAGCATAAAATTGAGGGGGTGCAGGGCAACTATGACTTTAATGTAGCCCATGACACCGAGAATTGCGGTTGTAAATACGAAGATCCCTTGCAGGCAGAGCTATCCCATGTGTCCTTCGAATGGACCAAGCTGCATACCACACCTGAGAACAAGAAATACATGAAGGATTTACCTTTTTCCATGCAGTTCAATGCTGCCGGGAAGAAAATTCAAATATTCCATGCCACTCCTATTGCCAACAACCTGTATTGGTATGAAGAGAGAAGTGAGAAGTTCTACCGCCGGATGGCAAAGAAGGCTGATGCAGATGTAATGATTTTTGGACATACCCACAAACCATTCCGGCGGGAATTGGACGGTAAGGTTTTTATCAATGCCGGTAGCGTAGGCAAACCCAAAGACGACAATCCCAACACGGGATTTGCCCTTGTAGATGTGGAGGAAGATGGGGTTCGGAGCAGATTCATACGGCTCGAATATGATGTTGAAAGGGTTGCTACGGCAATAATTAAGACTGGACTTCCGCCTCTGTTTGCGGCGAAACTACGCGCTGGGGCAGGGTAGGACATGTAAAGGGTGGGCAAGGCCCACACCGCATTTGTAGGCACCCGAGCACGAGGCAGAGTATAAATTGCGGATTTAGGATTGAACATTTCGCATTGGTCATGTGCCTTCGGCGTCATTAGGTCAGTACGCTTCGCTGTCATTTGTTGTAGTAGGTAGAAAACGGAATTGGGGATTGAGGGATTAAGGAATTAAGTCAGCAATCTAAAAACCTTCTTTTTTTAATTCCTTAATTCCTAAATTTTGGCATTTTAGGCATTTTACTAACCGTAAGGGGCAGGCACTGAACTGTTTCTGGCATGACGATTGCTGTTACTTTAAAATCTGTTTGCCAATCTCGTATGTTAATGGTCTACTTTCCTCATTATTTTAAGTGAACTGGCATAAAGGGGTGAAAAGCGAAAGAGAGTCAACAATGGTGAAGCACGCTGAAAAGATGACTTTGCTGAGCGAGGATGACCTTTTTCTCTTCAACGAAGGTAGTCATTTTCGCTTATACGAAAAGCTGGGGTCGCACGTGGTCTCTGAGGGAGATCAAAAGGGGACATACTTTGCTGTCTGGGCCCCTGATGCAGAACAGGTTTGCGTGATGGGAGACTTCAATAACTGGAGCAAGACCGCTCATCCGCTCCGCCCAAAAGATCGCTCTGGGATTTGGGAAGGTTTTCTCCCCGGTGTGGATAAAGGTGCGCGGTACAAATATCATGTGGTCTCCCGTTATAACAACTACCGTGTTGATAAAGCTGATCCCTTTGGGGTTTACAATGACCCACCACCGGAGACCGTCTCAGTGGTCTGGGATTTGGAATACGAGTGGGGTGACAAGTCCTGGATGGCCAAACGGGGCGATTTCAACTCGCAAGAAGCCCCGATCTCCATTTATGAAGTGCATTTGGGCTCATGGATGAGGACACAAGAGCAAGACAACCGTTGGCTTACCTACCGAGAGCTTGCTGTCAAGCTGAGCGAATATATCCGGGAGATGGGATATACTCACGTTCAGCTACTTCCAATCATGGAGCACCCTTTTTACGGTTCCTGGGGTTATCAAACTACGCGATACTTTGCACCCACCAGCAGACACGGGACCCCACAGGATTTAATGTATCTGATAGATCATCTCCATCAGCACGAAATTGGGGTTATTTTGGATTGGGTGCCTTCACATTTTCCCACGGACGAGCATGGTATAGGCTATTTCGATGGAACGCACCTGTATGAGCATGCTGACCCCCAAAAGGGCTTCCACCCCGACTGGAAAAGCTTTATCTTCAACTACGGGCGCTCCGAGGTGCGCAGTTTTCTCATCAGCAGCGCTGTCTACTGGCTGGACAGGTACCATGCGGACGGCCTGCGCGTGGATGCTGTCGCCTCCATGCTTTATCTTGACTACTCCCGGGAGGAAGGTGAGTGGATTCCAAACGAATATGGCGGTCGTGAGAACCTGGGTGCTATCTCCTTGTTGCGCCGCCTAAATGAGGAGATATATCAACAATATCCAGATGTGCAGACCATTGCTGAGGAATCCACTTCCTGGCCCATGGTGTCCAGTCCCACTTATGTAGGTGGATTGGGCTTCGGTATGAAGTGGGATATGGGCTGGATGCACGACACCCTGGTCTATATGTCCAAGGACCCCATCTTCAGGAAGTATCACCATAATCAGCTAACTTTCAGACTGCTGTACGCTTTCACCGAAAACTTCGTTTTGCCCCTATCGCACGATGAAGTGGTGCATGGTAAAGGATCACTTTTGAGCAAGATGCCTGGCGATGACTGGCAGAAGTTCGCTAACCTCAGGCTTCTTTTTGGACACATGTACTCCCAACCGGCCAAGAAACTGCTCTTCATGGGGGGAGAGTTCGGCCAGTGGCGGGAGTGGTATCACGAAGAGAGCTTGGATTGGCACCTGCTTGAATTTCCATCGCATGCAGGATTGCAGCGATGGGTGAAAGAGTTGAACCGAATCTACCGCACTGAGAAGGCTCTGCATGAACTTGATTTTGATCCGGCAGGTTTTGAATGGGTCGACTGCAATGACACCCAGCAGAGCACTCTCAGCCTCATTCGCAAGGCCAGTTCAACTAATGAGATTATTCTTGCTGTCCTCAATTTCACGCCTACTCCTCGTTATAGCTACAAAGTGGGTGTACCTGAAGGGGGATTCTGGCACGAGATCCTGAATAGCGACGCTGAGGAGTTCGGTGGCAGCGGCCACGGAAATTTTGGAGGTATAGAGGCAGAGCCTGTTGAAATGCACGGGCGGCCGTACTCCTTGAGTCTCACCCTTCCGCCTCTAGGGGCCGTCTTTTTTAAGAGTGAAGGGGAGATGTGAGATTGCGGAAGGCAGAGGGCATAGAGCATGGAGCAGAAACTAGGCACTAAGGACTAGGCACTAGGCGCCGCGAGACGACACGGGGACGCGGAGAAACGGGGAGACGGAGATTAGAGGTCAGACGTCGGAAGTCAGAGATCAGAGGAAGAAGGACAGGGGTAAGATTCTCACAGATTGAAATACTTCTCTAAGAGCGGCTTTCCAGCCGCGATTTTACGTTTTTTAATAATTTTAACGGCCTAAACGATTTGCAGTTTACTACTGAAAACGGACAACGGACAAAGGAAAAAGGTAATATGGAACGATATATCTGCATCCACGGCCACTTTTACCAGCCACCGAGGGAAAATCCCTGGTTAGAGGTGATTGAGCAGCAGGATGAGGCCCATCCCTACCACGACTGGAACGAGAGAATTACGGCAGAGTGCTACGCGCCTAACTCGGCCTCCCGCATTTTGGACAAGGAGGGACGTATCGCGCGTATAGTAAATAATTACGCCAGGATAAGCTTCAATTTTGGTCCCACCTTGTTAAGCTGGTTGGAGGGAAATTCCCCCGAAGTATATGAGGCCATTCGCGAAGCCGATCGCTTCAGCCAGGAAAACTTTTCTGGACACGGCTCGGCCTTGGCACAAGCTTACAATCATATGATCTTGCCTCTGGCAAATGGACGTGACAAGTACACCCAGATACTTTGGGGCATTAAAGATTTCCAGCATCGCTTCGGGCGCGACCCTGAGGGGATGTGGTTGCCGGAAACAGGTGTTGACCTGGAAAGTTTGGAAATGCTAGCGGGCCTGGGCATAAGATTTACCATTCTTGCACCGGGGCAGGCCAGCAGAGCACGAAAGATGGATGGGGGAGATTGGGTTGATGTGAGTGGTGAGAAAATTGACCCTTCCATGGCCTACACACTCCGACTCCCATCCGGGCGTACCATTGTTCTTTTCTTTTATCATGGCCCCATGTCTCGCGCTGTGGCCTTCGAAAGAATATTGAAGGATGGAGAGGGCTTTGCCAGGAGACTAGGGGATGGTTTTTCAGATGAACGGAACTGGCCGCAGCTTACTCACATTGCCACTGATGGCGAGACCTATGGCCATCATCATCTGTTTGGTGACATGGCTCTGGCCTTCGCACTCAATTACATCGAGACCGAAAACCTGGCCCGTCTCACCAACTATGGTGAGTATCTAGAAAGACATCCGCCTACCCACGAGGTGGAAATCTTGGAGAACTCTTCCTGGAGTTGTTCTCACGGGGTGGAGCGATGGCGAAGCGATTGCGGTTGTTATACTGGTGCAAACCCGGAGTGGAATCAGAAGTGGCGGGCCCCCTTGCGAGAGGCGTTAGACTGGCTGCGCGATACAGTTTCTCATCAGTTCGAAGAGAGGTCAAGCCAGCTTTTACACGATCCCTGGGCGGCCAGGGATGACTACATTGAAGTGGTGTTAAAAGGCTCACCGGAAGCCGTAGATCTATTTCTGGCAAAACAGGGGCTGCAGCCGCCGGCTGATGCCGAAAGGGTTACGATCTTAAAGCTGATGGAGTTGCAGCGCCATGCCATGCTCATGTATACAAGCTGCGGCTGGTTTTTTGATGACCTGGCAGGGATAGAAACTGTTCAGGTAATTAGCTATGCTGCTCGCGTAGTTCAGCTTTCCCAGGAGATATTCGGGGACGGCCTGGAGTCGGGCTTTTTGTATATATTGGGACGAGCAAAAAGCAATCGGCCCGAAATGGGTGACGGCCGGCAGATATATGAAAAACTAGTGCGTCCCTCCATATTTGGTCTGGCTAAAGTGGCTGCCCACTTTGGGGTGGGAAGCCTTTTTAATGATTATCCTGAGAAGGCCAGGATATATTGCTACACCGCAGAAAGTCAGGATCAACAAATCCACGAGGCTGGAAGGGCCAAGCTGGCATTGGGAAGGGCCAAGGTAATGTCGAATATTACCCAGGAGTCAGCGGTGCTTGGCTTCGCAGTTCTGCACATGGGGGACCACAACCTCAGTGGGGGTGTGCGGGAGTTCTCAGGCGACAATTCATATGAAACAATGGTGAAGGAGTTGTCTGGAGCTTTCGATTCAGCTGATTTTACAGAAACAATTCGCGCCTTGGACAAAAGCTTCACTGATTTCACCTTCAACCTAAAGTCTCTTTTTTCAGACGCACAGAGAGAAATATTGCATCTCCTGTTGCAGACGACTCTTGAAGAAGTCGAGGCCGACTACCGGCAGCTCTACGAACATCATGCTCCTCTACTGCGGTTTCTCAAGGATGCGGGCGTTCCTCCGCCCAAGGCTTTATACACTGCAGCCGAGTTCGTCTTGAATGCGGATTTACACCGAGCATTCGAAAATGACGACTTGGATATGGATCGCATCGAATCTCTGTTGCGGGAGGCTCAACTGGAAGGAGTTTCCCTGGACAAGACCTCCCTTGAATACAGTTTCAGAAAAGCTCTGGAAAGGCCAGCTAAAATACTGGCAGGCGAACCTAATGATGTTACCGTGCTGCAGAAACTGGAGAGAGCAACCGCACTGCTTAGCCGTTTGCCTTTTAAAGTGAATTTGTGGAAGGTTGAGAACATCTGCTACCAGATGCTGCAGACGTTTTACCGAGAATATCAGGCGCGGGCGGGAGAAGGTGACGAAAAGGCAAGTGAATGGTTGCATGACTTCGAAAACATAGCTGCTAATTTGGCGGTGCGGGTATGAGAAGAAGAATTTCCCACTCCAACCAGAAGAATTGCCCCCAGCAACCGAGCGCGGATGGCTGAAGGGGGCAAAAGGAGCACCGAGTGGGCGAAAGAAGGAAACCCACTCAAGCCATAATCTAGCACAAGCCAGAGGTTACTTGTCAATCGGAAAAACCACCATTATTTCAGTTGGAGTATTGGAGTACTGGAGTATTGGAGTGTTGGAAAAACGAAAGCCCGAATTTCAACTTGAATGAGTCCTTTCATTACTCCATTACTCCAACACTCCATCACTCCAGCAGACTGCCGCAAGGGGGAAAGACCACTGAAGCTCCTTCAGGGGGCAGATCAAATCCTCCATGGCCCGGATTCTTTGCTCTCTTGTCGGGCTAGATTGAGGCCTGGTGGATGCTATCAAGCGCATTCTGTGGGGCAACAAGGCGGAACCATTTCTCTTTACAATCTCTGCTACAGAAGAAATACACCCCATCATCGTTGTACAGAACTGCCGACAGATCATCGTCATGGAATGTCTTCAACGTTTTCTTACAGTGCACACAGATAAGCTTCATCGTAGGTGAACCTCCATGCTCGGGCCGCGACAAGGGGACAGCGGAGGCAGAATAGGAAGGTTCAAGTAATGAGCTCGCTGCCGCGCCAATTCATTTCAAATCTGTGCAAAAGTGGTTTGGGCAGAGGGGCGGAATCCGGAGGCATGGGGTATAGAGCATGGAGCATGGAGCAGAAAATAGGCACTAAGGACTAGGAACTAGTCACGACATGATGACGCGGAGACGCGGAGAAACGGCGAGACGGAGATTAGAGGGCAGCGAGCAGCCCCGCGACAAGCTCGGGACAGGAGGGCAGAAGGCAGCGAGACGGGCGAGACGGGAGGTCGGGCGAGACGAAAGGAAGATAGAGCATAGGGGATGGAATAAGGAGTCAGGAGTCAGAATCCAGAAGTCAGATTTCAGGTATCAGTGTTCCCAGCTGCCGCTTCGCTTCAGACGGGATTTCCACTTCGTTCCAACACGTTTCAGCTTTTATGTTTTTTTCCTGACACCTGAAACCCGGCACCTGCTATCTGAATTACACCTGACACCTGAAATCTGGTGCTTGGAGCTTGGGATTTTGCGATTTGACCTCCCTTAATCTTTTCTTAGTCTCAGCATGGAATTTCGGCAGACAGGGCAGATTCCCAGTGGACATGTGGGCCTCTTATTCCTGGCATTTTTGATAGCACTTTTTCCTTTCTTTGGCGCAGTTGTTTATACATGAATCCAGCAAAGACCACCCCATAAATTCTCTCTGACAATTACTGGTGCAATAAGAGTAGCCTTGCCTGCACTTAGTCTTACAAGAGGATGTTTTTGGCGATGCATCCTTGGGCAGTTGCATTGCGCCAAATATTAATACTAGAGCCAGCAGAATTAAGAGTCTCTTCATGGCAACCACCTTGCTTCATTGAGGGGATACTTGTCTGGAGTGTTTTCTGGACTCCAGTCTACTGGGTGTTATTGAAGTGATTAACTGTCATCAATTGGCGGGAAGGTAAGATTATTGGCAGTAAAACGAATGGCGCTCTGCTCTCTCTCTTCTTGTTCTAGCTCTTCATCTCTCCACTCTATGCCTTTGGCTCTTAAGTGGTTTTGGATAACAGTCACAAGATAGTTGCTAAGAGTACGGGTTTCCTCTTTAGCTAACTTCTGAAGCATTAGCTTTATTTTGGAGTCGATTTTAAATGAGACTACTGATTTGCTCATGAGTTACAGAGTATATTTATTTTCCAGGGGGCTGCAATAAAAACCTTTCAATTCCCGAGCCCATGCATTCTGCTGGCGTGCTGCTGGACTTTCCGGGGCGGGTAGGCCTGGGCGTATAGACCAGCTGCTCTATACGCCCAAAATAGCGAGGTACAGCAGCAAACATATAACGGATATGCCAATTATACAAATGGATCCAAACATGCTAGCCTCCACTAGCCCGGAAGAACGGTCATATCTGCGGTCGCAGCAGGCCATTCATGAAACATCCGGGCTAGAAAGCCCCCCACCGACTTTATGCCGGTGGGGGAGTTGTGAGAATAAGAGTTTTTGCTTGTGAGGGAGCACAATGCTCACCTCACTGCGGTGTTAATGCAAACCTAATGCCAGAAAAAAAGCGGAGCCAGTGACTCCGCAGTAAGGACCCTTCGACCTAAGACCGATTATGGACCTGCAAGAGCGTTAATGAATACTCCAGCCATTACTAGAAGTATTGCGAACAATATAGCAATATCGAATGCTCTCAGTTTCATGGCAACACTCTTTCAGGCCAGAGTTTTTCCATTCATGTTCAGGCTGCCTTCGAGCCAGTTTTACTATGGTCTATTATTAAAGTCTGAAGAGTCTGCAACTTTTTGGGATCGATTTTCTCCTCTGTGGACTCCAGACTCTGTAAGATTTCTGCAGCAATGATCTTTCGGTCTTCACTGGAAATTTCCAGAAAGCGAACGCCCATACCGCGGGGGCTGATATCGTCATCAGGACCGTAGATGTTTGACCACACAACTTCAACGCTTATTTTCAGAGGGCGATCCGCATTCGGGATGTTAATGGTCATATCGAATACTTCGTTGAGCCTTAGCGGGTTCGCGCAACTGACAAAAGCCCCATTTGTGCTCAGGTCAAGCGTCACTCCATCTATGGAGCGGTCATCAGTATTTATAAAAACGGGCCATTTGACTTTTGCTTTGGCATTTTGTTCTGTGTACATTTGTCGCCTCCCCACTTTCGGGTTGAATTTTCGAGCTAGAACATTGGAAGAACCGTGCCAGTCGTGTCAATAATGAGGTTAATTCAATATTTTCAAATACTTAACATAATCCTGATCGCAATCTGATATCAGTTAAATTTGGGAGTTATAAGTCGTATATTGTCAAACACTGACCATTTTGGGGAAAAGAATACTAAGAAATGCCTATTCCTTTAGCGCCGCATACTGTAGATACCAGAGTTCCAGAAATGATTTTACTAACCACGGAGACACGGAGGAGTGCTTCGCACTCATATTCGAAATACGAAACCCTTGCCCTGTGGAATCCCGCCTTTGGCGGGTCCGCGTAGCGGAATTCAACAGGGCGAGCACGAAACAAGTACAAAATCTTCACCCTGTGGAATCCTCCGAAGGAGGGCCGCCACCAGGCGGCATTCCACAGGGCAGGTTCTCAAATGTTCAAAACATAACTATCCTGAGAGACTTGTCTAGTGTTTCGGTCATTTGGATTTTGGTAATTCGAATTTGCCCTTCGACTTGGCTCAGGGTGGTGAGTCCTTCGACTTTGCTCAGGATCGTGAGCCCGTCGAACGGCTGGTCGAACCATTTCGGATTTACACTAGATATGTGCCTCTGTGGTAAATCTTTAATCAGGCTTTCTTGGGCCGCTATAATACGGAGTAAAGTGAATATTAGTAAATCAAATTCGTTTTAGAATTTAGGGGGCAGAGGAGGAAGAGATGAGGGCAATGCAGCCGACTATTATGTTACTCATGGCCTTACTGGCTGCCGTGGCAGTCGGTTGTGGAGTTTCGAAATACCAGATAGACACATACGAAGGATGTATGTCGAGATGTGACAATGAACTCGAGCACTGCATTAGAGGCTGTTACACTCCTGCCCGGAGGTGGTCAAATACCAAGACTTTGAGATGCGTAGACGAGTGTAACCAGAAAAAGGCCGAGTGTGGGCAGCTATGCTCCAAGTTGGAAGGGACTGCTCCAGAGCCTATTTCGAAAAATTGAAGCCAAGGAGATGGTAGTGCTGAGATTCTGAAAGTGAATAATTATGCCACTTCTTCTACAGACTCTTCTATCGGTATGAAATTGTCCATCAAAGTGTCAGATTCCATACTAAACTTTGCAAGAATCTGGGCGTCAAGGCCACTGCCAGCAGCGCAAAATTTTCCAAAGGCAATCCCGATAACAAAGGCTACTAACAGCCAAACTAGTAGTATGAATAGTGAGTTCATCGCTTCTCCCCCCTGATTATTTAGAGGGAATCAACTGCAATGAACATGCCTAATCCTAGCCCAGATTCTGATCTGGGTCGTTGTATCCTTTATTTTCATTGTTCAATTGTCTGAGCCAATTTCTGGTTCTCAAATCTTAACAAGACTTTTCCCCCTTTTGATTTCAAATAATACCAATTGTCCCGGGATAATATAGATGCCCGGCTCTTATCTGTAGTCAGTTCATTGTTACCAACATAGGCAGGATATCCAAGGCTAAGAAAAACCTCATGTTTGGTCATGCCCAGTTCTGCAATACCTGAAACGATGCTTTCCCGAAAGTCCAGGTTAATTCTATCAAGGCCAATTGCCTCCATATCTTCCACAAAAAATTTGTAAAATGATGTTCTAGTATACACTGGACCATACCCTATGCGCCACTCTGTGAGTACATACTCATCTTCGTTGGCAGTAAACTTAATTATCTTATATGTAATCTGTTTAATAGTGCACTCAGTTCCTGCGGGAATAAAAATGCCACCGGAAAAACGGTTCGCATGGAAGATTTTGTTCTCTCCTTCTGTCCTGAAACCGACTCTGTTAAAAACAGCTTGCCCTTCAAATGTATCAATCCCGGATTCGTGGATAGTTTCACAGCCCAAAACCGCCAAACACAGAAGAATGAATAAAATTAACCTTCTTTTCCTAGACATCGATAACTCTCTCACAACACAGTCCAGCAGCCAGGGCAAATGAGGCCTAAAGCAGTCAACTACCGGCAACTTTACCACATGCAATGTAAAAGATGGAAGCGGAATTGGTGAGTAGGATTACCTCACTTGGGAGGTTCAAAGGGAGGTTTTAACTCAGTCTGCAGTGCTTTCATTATGGCTAATCTGTGGCACCGGTCACAGAGAAAGTAGTGTCCCCAAGGAATGAAATACTCTCTCCTACCTTGCGCCACGCTGGAGTAGCTGGCTCCACAGTTGGCACACTTTGTCTGAGGATCCGTTCTCATTATGGGTGTACCTTCTTCTCAGTGGATTTATCGCAGGCAGACCAGCAGGAAAGAATTGGGCTTTATTGATATTCGCGAGAGTGGGGAATACAGAACACTTCTAGATTAAGATAAACTTGTTGATGGTGTCAATCCGTAAAACCACCATTTGGTTCTGAAGGTAGGTAGGATGGATAGCTGGAGGGATTTCGAAATTCGAATTTCGGATTGCGGATTTGGGAAAGCATAGGGCATAGAGCATAGAGCAGAAACTAGGCACCAAAGACTAGACACTAGGCACCGCGAGACGACTCGGGAACGCGGAGAAACGGCGAGGCGGAGATTAGAGCTTAGAGGGTGGAGGGACAATGCACATTGCACATTTATCAATTACCATCTGGCATTTACTGAAATGTTTCAATTTGTCTTATCTGTAAGTTTTGAATGATAAATGCGAATAGAGAAATGCGAAATGGAGACTGAGTTCCTATTAACTACTGACCACTCCTCTCAGAGGACCATCCCCACTAGCAGTAACCACCAGGCAAAAGCGAGGAAGATCATGACGGTTAAATCTTTTGGAGTAGGCGAGGGTATCATTTTCCGAAAAGTTCTTCTTCCATTTCTATACTGCGTTGTTCCAAGGCATACTTCAGGAATTTTCTTTCTGCGGTCCTGTAGTCTCTCTCCGAGTGGTGACTAAGATTTTCTGGGATGCGAAATAGAGCTCTGTAAATCTCCAGCAGTGACTTTATTCCTCGATTTGTTTTCAAATCACTTACCTTCCTAGCTCCTAAAATGCCGAATTACCCATTGGAATCTACACTCATAGCAGCAGAAGAAATAGAGGTATTCATCTCTTATGCGCGTGACCTTATCATTATCGTTCAACTGCTTATTGCACTGGGCGCAAGCATGATTCATCATTAAGACTCCCTCAGGTTGAGATTCCTAACCCGGATAATTTATAAATTGTCCGGGCAAAGGCTGGGGGTGATCAATGCATATTTGACAACGGAGTGTAATTTCCCAAGTTGGTGGAGGCGGTGGGGGTTGAACCCACGGCCTCAACGTTAAAACGTTGCGCTCTCCCACTGCTATGCTGGGCCCCCACGGTGTATTCTTTTTTAACAAGAATAATGCCAGATCGGAGAGACAGCTAATTACTTGTTTTATTTTAAGATTTTAGCTGATAATAAGCCAAGAGTCTGGCTTCAGAATGTAGGTATTTGTCGCCATAGAATGGGTAATAAAATGCCACTTGTGATTAATCCAGGGAACACTCCGAGGGAGATATCGTGAACCGACGAGAGGGTGCACAGACCCATTTGCTCTGCTAGTTGGGCAACCTGGAGTGTTGGAATAAAAAAGCGAGGCTAATGCCCCGCTCGTTCTTTGACAAATCAATTGCAAAACTTTGGACGATTTTCGTACTGCTCATTCAACAAAGAATATCCGAATCAGCTTATGCTGGAATGCTCTGCTGATCGTATTCTTCGGTAGCAGTTGCAGCTTCGCAACCTCTGGCCCATGTATCCACAACCATCTCTGCTTTTACTCTGGATAATTCGGGCCAGAAGCGCACACACAGCTTAGTCGCCAGGGCGGCTCTGACGTAAGAATCTTGGCATACTTTTTCGACCTTAGCTGCAATATCGTCTAAGTATGAAAAGTATCTGTCGTTCACTTTTGCTGCCATCAGTAGGTCCTCCATACTGATTTCAGTCCTTGAATTTGCAAAGACTATGCCAACAATATTAATTAGTCATTTATGCATATATTTCTGGTACTTAACTTGGAAGAAATAAAGTGATACCCAAAACATATGTAGAACAGTTTCGCTGATGTGGGAAAATCTTTCCGCTTTCTAAGCGAGAATTATTCCTTCACCTTTGGTCGGGCCAAGCTAAGTGGCTGATTTTTTTGTAATGACCTCAGAAATGTGGTTAAATATGCTCAAATAATGGCATTTTTGTGGTCAAAAAGAGCAGTTTTGCTGGGCGCATGGCCGAAGAAAGACAGATCTCATTACACCCTAAGAGAAAAAGCCGCTCATGCGAAAAATGAGCGGCTTTTTTAAGCAAATAATGGTCGGGACGAGAGGATTTGAACCTCCGACCCCCTGAACCCCATGCGGGCCAAGGGGGTTTTTCTATGTGTCCAAGATCGCATAACTATTTGGTTTTATTAGATCCGGCTATGGAAATATTGGAATCAAAATAATCAAAAAAATTATTTATAGTGACATTTTA
>Ga0209536_100003046_pt1 | contig 27106 bp, 28 predicted proteins | sample DeeMarSeWOR28_12_FD_187461 | JGI IMG/M metagenome (GOLD analysis project Ga0209536, IMG submission 187461) | Marine sediment microbial communities from White Oak River estuary, North Carolina - WOR-2-8_12 (SPAdes) (version 2) | ecosystem: Environmental > Aquatic > Marine > Intertidal zone >... | reverse complement strand
CCGTTGGCAAGTTTAGATCCTGGAAAAAAATAGAGCGTAGCTACATTGATGGCTTCCAGGATAAGAAACCCGATGATAACAATTGTGAGCACGTTCATTTGATATTTCCTTGAGAATTTCGTTTTAGTTCGTTATTGTGACCGCTTTGTGAATCAATGTGTTTTGTTCCAGTTCTTTTACGATCAGATCTGCAACATCGGCACGGGCAATCTTGGATGTTTTTGCGAGAATATTTTCTCCAACTTCGTACACGCCCGTTCGAGGTTCATCGGTTAAACCGCTGGGACGAATGATCGTCCAGTCCAATTCACTTTGCTTGACAGCCGTCTCTTGTGCTTCATGGTCCTCGCGACTGCTTTTCAACAAGGTGGCATAGAAAAACTTATTTACCCTAGACAAGGTGTTCCAGCTTTCGCCAGTACCCATTGCGGTAACAACCAGCAAACGCTGAATACCATGTTCTTTCATAGCCTGGATGATGTTGGCTGTCCCTTCAGCGCGGACAGTCGTTTTCTTCAGATCACTTGACCCCAACGCGCACACAATTGCATCTTGACCCTGTACTACCTCTTCTACACTTGCTAAATCAAAAACATCCCCGGTAAAAATATTTAATTGATCATGCTTAACAGATAAGCGAGAAGTGTCACGTACAAAGGCGGTAACCTGGTGCCCTTTTTCAAGGGATTGCTTTACCAACTCAAGACCTGTATTCCCAGTTGCGCCAAATATTGCTAATTTCATTGCATTACACCATTGCAAAGAACATCGGACTGAAGTAGGGGATCAACCAGATGAACCAGACCACTACGCTGAATTTGTGGAAGTTGTTGATCATCTTCTCATCTTTGCGGATCAGAACAATGGTTGCCCAAACCGCGTGGATGAGCATCAGCACGATCGCGAGCAGGCCGGTCAGGCCATGAATATCAAAGGTCATGCCGCCGACCATCTCAAACATCATCCCGGTGCCCCATGTATCGAAAACCAGCCCCAGCCAGAAAAACGCCAGATGCCAAGGCTTTAGCCTGCTTGAAAAACGTTCACTCCAAACACCAATCGAATAGAAAACCAACGCTGAGGTGATAATGATAAAAGAACCGGACATTGAAAACTCCTTGTGTTTTAATGATTACATCTGTCAACGACAGCACGTGCGGGCGCATAGTTAAGGATGCTTTTTAGTTAAGCAATCTTAACTATATTCAGAACAGGAGCTTTGTCAAGATTTCCCCCATTAGAGTTGTATTAGAAATTTAGTAATGGTTTTATGGGTGCTATTCCGATTTACAGAAAAGTGTTGTATCTGTGATTCTTTCAGAATCACCATAAGAAAGCGCGAAATATAACTATCAATATCGCTTTTTGTGTTTGCTATTTTGGCTTGAAAAGCAAATAGTTTGGTGGAGATGCCTTTGATCTAGCGCTTTTTGGGCAGCTCTTTAATCACCCTATCCGATGCCAGTTTTCCGGTCAGAATGGCAATTGGAAAACCCGAAGGACTGTAGGTCCATTGGCCCGCCTGGAAAACACTAGGAATGGAGGTATCCGTTGCACTAAAAATTTTGGGTAATCTATGTTCTGCTGGCATGGGGTGATTGGTAAATGACCATCCCGTAATGGCACCATCTGCATTTCCGGTGTATCGTTCTATAGTCAACGGGCTTGATGAAAACTTATGAAATATGGCATCTTTTACTCCCGGATAAATGCTTGAATCCAGGGTATCAAGGATACAGGTTTCAGCAAATAACTTGAACTTTTCGTACCAGCCCATTTCTTGAATATGTTTTGTAAGTTTATAGTCAAACAGTACGCTCACGATAAGCCCAGTCTTTCCTTTGGGGGCGAGAGTCTCATCTCTCATCACCGGGCAGGCGATTTCGTAGGTTGTAAAAGCAAAGAATTTTGCTAACCATTTCTGGATAGTTTCCTGATCTTCGCCAATCGGTACCGGTCCTGCCACAGATTCTCCTAATTTACTCGGTGTGTAGAAGAAGTGTTCGCTACAGATATCTGCAAAATAGCTTTTGTCAAGATTCACACCCAGATACGTGGTAAATACCGAGTCGTTGCCTGACTTGTCTTTAATCAGCGTCTGACGTTGGGTAATGGCTGTTCGCACGCGCTTGTTCTCGATATTAGCCAAATCGACCAACCTATAGAGTGTTTTCAGGTCGGCTGCCCAGATCAACTTCTGATATTGATAAGTGTTTCCATCTTTATCGGTAATACAATTCTTTTTGGGCTCAATGGCAATTATTTCTGTATTCGTACTGATCGTACCATTATGCTCTTTGATGAAACTCACTATCTTTTCTATCACTTTGCCGGTTCCGCCAAGCGGATAATAATAATCAAGGTATAGTTTTATATAGCTGAGTGCAAAGAAGGCCGGAGTCTCTTGAAAGAAATGTTGGGTGATGATATCCAGTAAAGCCTGATTTTTAGTGATCCGTTTGAGAAAATCCACTACTGGCTCATTCAATGCCGTAATCTTCCGGAATGTTAGCGCATACTTGAACATCCACGGTAGAATTTCCTTCAGCATGTATTCGCGGTCTTCCTTTATGTTCAAAAAAGCAGGATTATCGATCCCATATTGGACATCCATATAATTCATAATTTTTCGTATCTGAACAATAATTTCGTCGATTTCAGCCTTGCTATCCGGATAAAGGTCCACAAGCAGGTTTTGATAATCTGAAATGTTCTCTTCAGAATGCACCCAGATAACCCGATCTTCAATTCCAAGAGAGATATTATTTTTTACAAATTCAATATCCAGCCCCAAATGTTTGAGCATAGGGAAAAGCACACCAGAATTTTCCATGGCCCGGATGCCACCGTCATAGACAAAGCCATCTCGTTCAAAAGATGTTACCAAGCCCCCACAGGTACTTTCCTTTTCACAGACCAAAATTGAATATCCAGCCTTCGCAAGATAGGCAGATGCAGTTAAGCCAGCTATTCCGCCCCCAACAATGATCACCTCATAGTTCATACCTACTCCTTCAACGCAAATATTGAGTGGACTAGAAAAATTCTATCATTTTTTATTGTGGTACTTATACGCTTCCTGCCAAAGCCGCTTCTGTCGACCGTTTTCAGGCCATCTCCAAAAGCCCAGTCAGCTCTTCGCTAATCTTCCAGATTCGTTTTCCTAAAGAACGATCCAGCGCATGGGCAGCGGGTTTCTCGTCAACGGTCTGGTTGAAAAACCTTCCGCTAACATTTGCCATCTCAGAGGCAGCAGCCAGATAATAAATAGCTTCTCCGGATATTTCAGGACTTTTCAAGAAAGGCCAGATCAAAAGGCGTTGATACCATTGGAAGAGTAAACCATTGTTCATACCAATGTTGGTGCTGACGCCCCCAGGGTGCATCGCATTGATCGTAACGCCGCTGCCCTTTAGTTTGTCAGCTAGCTCCCAAACTGTAAGTAGTTGCGCGGTCTTTGATGCACCATAGCCCTGCAGGCCTTTATAACGCCGGCGTTCCCAGTTGAGATCATCCAATTCCAACCCACCAAAGCGATGTCCCTGTGAATTCACATGGATGATGCGCGCAGGAGCACTTTCAATAAGCCTATCAAGCAATAAGCGTGTAAAAAGAAATGATGCCAAGTGATTTACACAGAATGCAGTTTCAAACCCCGCTTCAGTGACTGTACGTCTGGTCATGTGGACGCCAGTATTGTTAATCAGTACATCGATGCGGGAGCAATTTTTTAGGAGAGTTGAAGCGGCACTCCGAACATCGCCTAGACGAGAAAAATCCGCCTGTACTAATTCGATTTTTGCTCCGTATTCCCGTTTGAGTTCTGCTTGAACTTTGACTGCTTTTTCAATATTGCGACATACTAAATTAAGCTCTGCCCCGCCCTGCGCAAGTCGTTTGGCAGCATGATAGCCTACACCGGACGTTGCTCCCGTAATAATGCAAACCTGCCCATCTATTCGAGCAGTTGTCCTTTTTTGTTCCATACGTGCGTTGGCAATGAACTGAAGTTCTTCCGGTAATTTCATATGATACTAACCAAAATATTTGTGCATGAATTTTCTATAGGGACGGTGAAACCAGGGAATGCCATTAAAAATATCACCCCAGAGATCATAATAATCTCGTTGGTGAATGATTTTGTTGTCTTCTCCAAAGGTAAGTTTTGTACAACCAAAAATGGGCGTGCTGGGAAATTTTTTAAACATCATGACCATTTTCCACTGGAAAAAGAGATCACGGGAATCAATAACAACAGAAAGAATATCCATATTGAGTTGTTCGCAACGTTTTGTTAACCGATTACACAGCGCAGTAAATGCATCAATTCCTTCAACTCTTTGAATGCTATCTTCGAAGATAATATCTTCATGATAATATGGGAAGATATGCGACCAGTCCGGTTTCCCCTCTTTATTGTAGGTTTTTGACCATAGCTCACGAAACTGTTCTACTGTTAATGGTTCTACATCAGCCTTATTTTTATGATTTGTCATAATCTCTATTTATCCACATAATGATCATTCTTTTGCACAAAAACTTTTACGGTCATCCTAATATTGTATCTAAAACTATTCTGGTAAATTCGTTATTTATACAATTATTATGCTTAATCCGGGAAAGTAGTATATTTGTTGGGGCATTGACATTCATCCAACTCGAAGACTTGGATGATTTCTCTTTTTAGGCTTTACAATGAATTCATGACACCAATTGTATTGATATTGCTTGCGTTTGTTTGCGGTTCTCTACCGTTTTCCGTCTGGCTAGGAAAGCTTTTTGGAGGTCTTGACGTCCGTCAGTTTGGCGATGGCAATCCAGGTGCAACAAATGTCTTTAGAGCTATCAATAAGCCAATCGGGTTTTTGGCTCTAATACTTGACATTAGCAAAGCGGCTGCTCCCGTTGGGTTGGCGTATTACAACCTGAATATACGAGGTGTATCTATGTTCCTGATTGCCGTTGCGCCAATCTTTGGGCACGTATTTTCACCCTTTCTCGGCTTTAGAGGTGGAAAAGCTCTTGCTACGGCACTTGGTGTGTGGATTGGTTTGACGATTTGGAAAGTATCGCTGCCGGGAACGGTCGCAGCACTAATCGGAATCGCGCTATTCACATCCCCCGGATGGGCGGTTATGCTTGGATTAGGTGGAATCTTGATAACCCTTATTATCTGGCTTCCTGATCCGTTGCTGATCTTTATATGGCTAACTGAAACACTTATTCTTGCATGGACTCACCGCGAAGAACTGCGTCATGCCCCACAGCTGCGCCCGTGGTTGACAAAGTATCTACTGAGAGGAATGGATTAAAGTCTCTCATGATTACTTATCTCACCCATAACCTAATTCTTCACCTCATCATTTTTCAAACAGTTATCCTGCTGGTCATTTTAAGCAACATAAGAATAACCCATCGCGCTAGGCGACATCCACAACAGATAAATTTTCCAATGGTTTCGATTTTAGTTCCAGCTCGAAATGAAGAAAGGAATATTTCTGGCTGTGTTCAATCGCTCTTAGCACTGGATTATCCTTCTTTCGAAGTGCTTGTCCTGGATGACCAGTCTAGCGATAATACAAGATCGATTCTTGAGAAAATCTCCGATTCCAACCCCAAGTTAAGGATATATAATGGCGAACCGCCATCGGGAAACCAGGTTGGCAAGAACTGGGCTTGTAGCCAGCTTGCTTCCCAGGCACGAGGCGAACTATTGTTTTTCACTGATGCAGATACCTTTCACCAGCCAGAAACATTGAGAATTATTGTCTCTACCCTAGTGGGCGAACAAGCTGATTTATTGACCGGTTTTCCTCGTCAGGAAGTGCATACCTGGGGAGAACGACTACTTGTTCCATTTTTTTCTTGGGCTTTACTTTGTTTCAATCCATTAGAGCTCGCATACAGGCTCCGAATACCCGCCCTGTCCAGCGCGTTAGGTCAATTGATGTTGTTCCGTCGTGAGGCTTACCTCGCGGTCGGTGGTCACAATGGCGTAAGTTCATCCATTGTAGACGATCTGGCGTTGGCAAGACAAATTAAAAAAGCTGGTTTTCGCTTGCGTGTGGTACACGTCGCCGATTTGATATCCTGCCGAATGTATAACAATAGCAGTGAAGCATTTGCTGGGTTTGCAAAGAACCTGTTTGCAGCCTTTGATTATCGCCTGCTGCCATTTATATTTGCATTTATTTGGTTATTGGTGATGTTCTGGGAACCACTAATAGTGCTGTTGCTGATGTTTTTGGGGCAAGCACCCCAGGCCAGTGCGAATGATCTTACAATTTGTTTAGGGCTATCTATGCTCTTGTGGTTGATACCCTACATAGAGCTGAAGCTCCCAGTTGGCCTGGCATTATTGTATCCAATTACAATTTTGGCAAACGAAGTCGTTGCTTTCAAATCTTTGCGACTCAGTATGATTGGACATTTATTATGGAAAGGCCGGACAATTGTTCGAGCACCTTGGAAGTGGCTTTAAATTTGTAGCCCAAAGCTGATACGAACCTTTTTTGGGCTGAGTTCAAAGAGAAAGCTCAAGATCTAACCCTTCTAGTTTTTCCCTTTGCTTAAAATCAAAAATCGCTGTCTGGCCCGCTGGTAATTTGCCATGGTTCTGCCTAATTTACAAATTCGCGCTGTAAAATCCAAACGCCATAGTAATGGATCACATCCTTCGCGCCAACTCCTGGGTATTCAAGAAAGGGGTTCTTTTGACAAAATAGATGGCAATCTTCAAAATTCCTGGGCGCTGTGATTGCTGACCAGATTTGATCCGGAGTAGCCTTGATTTTTCGACTGTCTGATACTGGCTATCTAGACCCCGCTAATTTTCCTGCTGAATATTCAATTCTCTATCTGCTGCTATACGGCCCAACAACGGTTCTTATAAGATGAAATTTTATCCCACTACATAAATTTCCCATTCCATCTCGGCATATTTTTCAACTTCATTATCTTAATTAATTAAACCGGTATAAAATAGAAACATTGCAACGATCGTAAAGGAGCATTGAAGATGATGGACAAAAACACATACGATGTGATCATGGTCGGGGGTGGCGTGATGGGTTGTGCCACGGCCTATTATTTGTTGAATAAAGACCCGCAGATCAAAATAGCGATCATTGAGAAAGACCCTACCTACGAATTCAATTCAAGTGTTTTGTCAGACGCCAACATTCGTTTGCAGTTTAATATCAAGGAAAATATTCAGATCTCACAGTACGGACTTGAGATGCTGGAAACCTTTGCCGAGAATATGGCGGTTAACGATGTCAAACCGGATGTCGCTTTTCGACAACAGGGCAACTTGTTCCTGGCGGATGAAGCGGGAAAAGAAGCATCCCTAAAAGGTCTGGAAACCCAACAAAGCCTGGGTTGCCCGGTCGAGTGGCTGGAGCCGACACAGGTCAAAGAACGCTTTCCCCTGTATGAGGTCGTCGATCAATTGGCTGGCGGCGTCTTTGGCTCAAAAGATGGCACCATGGACCCCAATGCGGTCTTGATGGGTTATAAAAATAAGGCGGTTGCGTTAGGGGCAGAATTTATCGTCGATGAAGTGCTTGAGATCGTACAAGCAGATGGGGAAGTCAGCGGAGTACGCCTGGCTTCTGGAGATGAGTTTTCGGCCAAATTCGTGGTCAACAGCGCGGGTGCCTGGGGGCAGAAGATGGCCCGCACATTAGGAATTGAATTGCCGGTTGACCCGGTCAAGCGACATGTGTTTGTTTTAGAGACGAACGCTGAACCCGGCGAATTGATTTATCCGCTGACAGTTTTCCCCTCCGGCCTGTATTTAGTTCATGAGCATGGCAATATATTCATGGCAGGCAAGTCATTTGATGATGACCCGGTTGGCATTAATTTTGACTTCAAGCGGCAACTGTTCATCGACCGGTTGTGGCCCGAACTGGTGGAGTTCATCCCGGCATTTGACCAACTCAAGATCACTCGCGGCTGGGCCGGACTGTATGCTGTCAACACCTTTGACGGCAATGCCATTCTGGGAGAGTGGCCAGAGTTGAAGGGCTTTATGCTGGCGAATGGATTCTCAGGGCACGGATTCCAGCAATGCCACGCGGTTGGGCGTTATCTGGCTGAATTGATTCTGGGCCAGACCCCGTCTCTGAATCTGGCGATTTTTTCTCCCCAGCGCATTCTGGACAACAAGCCAGTCTTTGAAAGTGCACATAAGCTGGTGTAGTGCTAGAAGGTGATGAAATTTTTCCTGATTCACAATGTGCCAGTTCCCTTTCAGAAAACAAAAAAGCGAAATCCCAAACAAAATGGATTCGCTTTTTGTATCCAGATTTCTGTTGCGTTTGAACCAGGGTAAACTGAGACTTGGTTCAAATCACTTATTTTCTTTTCCAAACAATTTCAGATACGCTCCATAACCTTCTTCTTCCAACTTATCCACCGGGATGAAGCGCAGCGCCGCCGAGTTGATGCAGTAACGCAAACCGGTTGGGGCCGGGCCGTCGTTGAAAACATGGCCCAGGTGAGAGTCTGCATGTTTCGAGCGCACTTCGGTGCGCGGCATGAGCAGTTTGAAATCTGTTTTTGTCTTTATATCTGTCCCTTCCAGGGGTTGGGTAAAACTCGGCCAGCCGCAGTGTGCATCAAACTTGTCCAATGAGCTAAACAGTGGTTCGCCAGAAACAACATCAACATAGATACCTGCCGCTTCATTGTTCCAGAATTCGTTCTGGAAAGGTCGCTCGGTGGCTTCGTGCTGGGTGACTTGATACTGCTCGGACGTGAGTCGCTTGCGCAGTTCGCTATCTGATGGTTTGGTATAGGTTTTCATGACAAACTCCTGTTCACTGGTTATGCTTAACAGAAGGAGTTTTAGAATTGATTCTTACACCCAATTACAAGTGTAATCTTTTGTTAACAATTCAAAAGTAAGGTGGTCGGGTTAACTATATTTATCTCAAAATGGATTTGGAACCGGCAAAAAGCGAAAGCTTATCTTTTCAATTTCGGACCGATTAGATACCTTGGTACCTCTAAGCAATACTTTTCATATTCTTCACCATAATTCCGAAAAAGATGCTCTTCTTCTGTAATCACCATCCAGTGTGAGATGATGGCATACATAAGAACCCAGCCAAATGAATATATAGATGGCAACTGTATGGCGGTTCCAATGACCAGGAGGTAGCCTCCTAAGATTTGGGGATTTCTGCTTATCTTATAAGGGCCTTGTTTTGTCAATCTATCAACATTCAGCCCAAATGCTTTCCCGATGCCGAACCATGCCATGGTTCCAAAAGCCACTAAAAATCCAAGGCATATGATCACAAATCCTATCAATTGACCATTGCGTGGCCCAGAACTACTCAGCCTCCAAAACCAGACCCACTCTGGGGGATTGAAGAGATACGGAAAAAAGAAATATGCACAAAATACAAGAAGCTGAAGAATTGAAGCGAATGGACTGAGTTTTCCACGCTCAAGGTAATCACCTCGAACAATTCGCCGAAACACAAGATAGGCAAAACTCAACAACAAGGATGCGAGAAATAGACTTTTCACTTCTCCTCTGCTGCGCTCAACCTCCACACAGCAAGAACAAAGAACACCAGCGCGTACCCCGCCAGTGCAGCCGCCGGGACCAGCACCGATTCCAACCCAAAGCCACGGATGATGACATTTTTGAACCCGTCCATGGCCCAGGCGACGGGCGAGATGTGACCGATTTTGGCAAAGGTTTCGCCGGTCACTTCTAGCGGCACCCATGCGCCCCCCAGACCAGAAAGCACGAACATCGGGATGAGCGAAAAGGTCACAGCCTGTTCTTCGGTGCGAGCAACAATGCCGATCAACAGTCCCAGCGCGGCGATGCACAGGGCTGCGCTGAAGACCACCAACAGGGTCGCTTCGGGTATGCGCAGGTAGTTGATCTTCAGAATAATTTGTCCGAATGCGATCAAAACGGTGAACTGGATGAAGATGAGCAGGAAGATGGCCAGATAATGCCCAAGCAAAATTTGTATGCGGCGTGTGTTAGTTGTCAGAATACGTTGCATGGTGCGCGACTTGCGCTCGTTGACAATGACGGTTGCACAGGTCAGCAGCCCGGCGATGGCGAATTGCAGCATCATGCCCGGAGCAGTGTGCGCTAGCGCTTCAACCCCGTCGTCGGCGTCTGTCACCGCGCTACTGGTGGTTTCAACTACGGCGATGGGCGGATCTTCCCAGGCATCCAGCGTTTGGTCGAAGCCATATTTGAAGGGTAGACGCTCGCCGTTCAATTCTTCCATGATAGTGGCCGTGCGAACCGCGCCGTCCAGGCGGCTGGCAAGTTTCAAAAGTTCTGCTTCGATAGTTGTCCAGGCGGAGGTGCTGGTGTCAGCGATGACGATCAATTGGGCAGTCTTGTCAGCCAGGATGGCTTTGCTATATCCGCTTGGGATAATGACTGCCGCTGCCAGGTCGCCCTCAGCAACCCTAAGGTCCAGGTCTGAAGCGGACAGAGAGTCGTCTTCAACGATGCGGATGAGTTCTGAGTCCGCCAGAAGATCACGGAAGGTGTCGCTAATCCAGCGGTCGTCTTCGTTCAGAAAGCCAACCGGCAGGCGCGAGTCGGATTGGCCGCCATCGCTGAATCCGCCGAAGGCGTAGCCAAACAGGAAGGTGAACAGGATCGGCATGAGTAGCAGGAACATGAAGGTCTTGAAGTCACGTAGGAATTGGGTCAGGTCTTTCAGGGCAATGTCGAAAATACGGATCATGATGGGCTCCTACGCGTACCTTTTGTTGAAGCGCCACACGCCGATGATGAAGAAGGCCACGCTCCAGCCTAGCAGGATCAGGGTGTTGACCACCAAACCGGTGATCGGATCGCCGTTCATGGACTGCATCAGGCCGCGCACAGCCCAACCCTGCGGCACCAACAGCGAGACTGAATTACCCAGTTGGGCTGCAGCAGGCGAGTTCATGGCGAAGATGCTAATCATGCCAAGCATGCCGGTCACGGTCAGCACGCCGCCGAAGAGCACACCGCCCTGCTTGGTATCTTTGAGAAAAGAGTTCAGGAAAACACCAAAGGTTGATGCGCTGAAGATAATACCAGTTGCCATCAGGAAGATGGACGCAGGCTCGCCCCAGTGAATTTTGAAGATCAATCCCGCAGCCAGCAGCAGGACGATAACTTGTACCGAGGTAGTAAGGAAAACAGACAACAGCTTGCCGCTCAGGATAGTCGCTTGCGAGGTGGGTGTGGTAAACAGACGCGACAGGGTGCGTTCTTCATCTTCTTTCAGGATGCTCTGTGCGGTGGACGCGCCGGTAAAAAATGCGTAGAAAATCATCATACCGCCCATAATGGGGCTGATAATGCTGAGCAGTATATTCTCGCTTTGTTCTGCATCGCTCTCTTGCACCGAAGATGGTGCGCGCACATCTAGCAGTGCATCTTCGACGTCATCCTCTTCTGCCAGGGAAACTTCTAAATATTCCTGAACAACCTGCCCTGTCAGCATCATCTCTTCCGGCTCGGCATCTTCAAGGAAGACCTTGACTGCGATCTTGACGCCTGACATACCGTCCATGAAGCGGTTCATGATGGCGTGGATGATTTCCGGGCCGATGGTCAGGGTTGGATCCTGGTAGAACTCGATGACGGAATCGCCGTAAATATCCGCGAATTCTTTGGAGAAATTCTCCGGGATGATAAGTGCCACCTGGGCCTCTTGCGCATCGACAGCAGCGCGGGCCGCTTCCGGGTTCGGGGCAAACGCGACCTCGATCAGTTCGGCCAGATCATCACTTTCCATGATACTTACGACCAGCTCACCCATCGAATCGGCTTTCTTGCCGCCAGGGATATTCTTGGGGTTGACCTGGAATTTCGGTCCACCCTCGTCCATGTTGGCAATGACCACCTTCGTGCGCGGCAGGGTAAAGCCGTTGTTCTCGGCGATGTTGCCGAACATAAAGTAGAACATGCCTGTCACCAGCAGCGGGACGATAAACATGAAGACAATGGCAAAGAAACTGCGAAAGGAGCGCAGCATATCTTTGAGGGCGATATCGAGCGCTTTCATTATCCAACCTAATCGCGCAGCGCGCGTCCCGTCAGGTGCAGGAACACGGTTTCAAGGTTTGGCTCGCGGATGTCCACAGATGTGATGCGCGCGGAAAGACGGTTAGAGGCTTCGAACAGGAACGGCAGGGTTTCATTACTGTCCGCTACCAGAACCGTCACCAATCCATTTTCGGCTGTTACCTGCGTTACGCCTTCCACAGCCCGCCAGGCCTCCAGTACGGCGCTGGCATCTACATCCAGGGTCAGGTCAATGCTGGTTTTCCCGCCAACCAGCGTCACCAGTTCATCATGCGTGCCGTTGGCGATCATTTTGCCGTGATCCATAATGGCAATGTGGTCGGAAAGCTCCTGCGCCTCCTCCATGTAATGCGTGGTGTACAGCACGGTCATACCCTGATCTTTCAGCGCGACCACGCTATCGAGAATATTACGCCGTGACTGCGGATCGATACCGACGGTGGGCTCGTCCATGTAGATGACCTTGGGTTTGTGCAGCAAGGCCACACCAATGTTGACGCGCCGCTTCATGCCGCCCGAATACTTGCCGACCCTTTCTTTGGCTCGGTCCCGTAACCCAATCACATCCAGCACTTCGTCCACGCGAGCCTTGAGCGCCCCGCCGCGCAGACCGTACATCTTGCCCCAGAAGACCAGGTTCTCTCTCGCGGTCAGGTCTTCGTACAGCGCGATCTCCTGCGGGACGACTCCCAACACCGACTTGACACCCATCTGGTCATTCTTGATGGAATGCCCCATCACGCGCGCATCGCCCTCGTCCGGGCGCAGCAGGCAGGATAACATGGAGATAGTGGTGGTCTTCCCGGCTCCATTCGGCCCAAGCAGACTGAAGATCTCGCCTTGCTGGACTTCAAAGTTAACACCCTGCACCGCCTTGGTCTCGCCAAAGGATTTGTGCAGGTTCTGGACTTCGATTGCGTTCATGGTTTGCTCAATTCTTCCGCCTCCCTCATTTACGGACTCGAAAATGGGGGAGGCCAGGTGTGGGCTATTATTCTTTATCAAGTGCAGTAACCGCCAGTCCGAACAATCCGATTCCCAGCAGGATGGTCTGACCCTGGACATCCATCACACCCAGGATGCTGGTGACTACTACGGCCACGGCCATCGCCAGCGCGACTGCCTTGAAAACCAGGTTGATTATATTACCAGTTGATTTCTTGGCTGTGTTCATTTTATTACTCCTTTGTTGAGTTTGTTTTGTTTGTTGCCCCAAGTATACGGACATCAATGCCCTTCCACAATTGGGCTTTCGGGCAAAACGGACACTGTACCTTCGCACATTGTCCGCCCGGACAATAGCAGAACCCGGCTAATTAATATACAATGAAGCTATGTCAACAAAACCCACTCCCGCTTCCATCCAAAAAGTCGAACGTGACCCAAATTTGTTTGTTTGGTTTCTAACTTTTGTTGTCGGCGGCCTTGCGATCTGGGCGATGTTTCAGAAGCCCGAATTACAAGCCCCCCTGACCGCAGTCGTATACTTGGCCCTTGTTCTTGTACACATCCTATTGCATTGGGTTTTGGGAATCATTGCATCTCAACCTAAAAAGGTATTCTGGTACGTTGTTTTTCAAGGTGTGTTGGCATTTACCATCTCCTGGATGTCGGGACAGATCGGGGTAGTCTTTGCGCTATTCATGGGCCTGCTGGGGGAGGCGGTCGGGTTATTTGGGCTCAAACGCCACGCAGTTTTTTCAGGTGTCTATTATTTGACACTGGCTACAGTAAATGCAACCCAGGTCGCGGACCCGGCTGTTATTGGATGGACGCTGGTAGGCATTGTTCCGATGGTCATATTTGTCGTTGCGTATGTAGCCCTCTACATGCGCCAGGCGCAAGCCCGCGAGCAGGCCCAAACGCTTCTGACCGAGCTCGAGGCTGCCAACCGTCAATTGAGCGAGTACGCCGCCCAGGTGGAAGAACTGACCATCGCCGCCGAACGTCAGCGCATGGCACGCGAACTGCACGACACCCTCTCACAGGGACTGGCTGGCCTGATCCTGCAACTGGAAGCGGTCGATGCCCACCTGACAAAAGAACGCCCCGACCGTGCGCACAAAATTGTCCGGGATGCGATGCAGCAAGCGCGTGAGACTCTGGCGGACGCTCGCCGGGCGATCAGTGATTTGCGTTCCAGCGTGGACTTTGTCCCTGGTTTGGAGCAGGCCCTGGAGACGGAGGTGAAGCGCTTCGAAGATGCGACCGGGTTACCGTGTGAATTGGCTGTCCTTTTGAATAGTGAACTGCCCGATCCTATCGTCGAAATCGGACTGCGAATCGTATCCGAAGCGCTGACCAATGTCGCCCGTCACGCGCAGGCCACGCATGCCTGGATTCAGGTCGAAGAGACGGAAACGCAGCTTTGCCTGGAAGTCCGCGATGACGGCCAGGGCTTCGATCCCGAAGCGGTGGAGGCCGGGCATTACGGCCTGCTAGGGATGCGCGAGCGCGCCCGGCTGGCTGGAGGAAGGCTGGATGTGTCGAGTGAGCAGGGGCAGGGAACGGCAATCAAGGCTTGGTTGCCATTATCATTAGATGGGGTAAGCCATGAGTGAAGTCATCCGTTTGCTGATCGCCGATGACCACCTGATCGTGCGGCAGGGGCTGCGTCTGATCCTGGAAACCGAAGACGGCTTTGAACTGGTCGGCGAGGCATCGGATGGGGCCGAAGCGGTGAAACTGGCCGGGGAGCTAAATCCAGATGTGATCCTGATGGACTTGCGCATGCCCGGCATGGACGGCCTGACCGCTATCGAGCGGTTGGCCAAGGAGCAACCCGAGATCGCGATCGTCATCTTAACCACCTTTGACGAAGATGAGTTGATGGTGCGTGGCCTGCGAGCCGGGGCCAAGGGTTTCTTGCTCAAGGACACCCAACGTGACACCTTGTTTGAATCGATCCGGGCGGCGGCGCGCGGCGAGACCCTGCTCAAACCGGATGTGATGGCGCGCCTGCTGGCCCAAACCCAGGCACCGAGCGGGGCGAAATCTCAACCTGAAAATGTTGACCTGACCGAACGCGAGATGGAAGTGCTGCAAGCCGCCGCGCAGGGCAAGACCAGCAAGGAGATCGCCTTTGCGCTGGGGATCAGCGAGCGCACCATCAAGGCGCATTTGGGGAGTATTTATCAGAAACTGGGGGTAGATTCGAGGGCAGCAGCGATTGCAGCTGCTGCAGGGCGGGGGTGGTTGGAGTAAATTTGTAAAAAGGGAAACTCAGCGCCGCAGCGTCTCCACCACCTCACGGATCGCATCAATGACCACTTCGGGACGCTCAACCTGAATATGGTGGCCGCTTCCTTCCACCAGCACTAGTTTCCCGTTAGAAGATAAACCAGAAAGTTCTACCTGCAATTCGTACACTATTTTCTTTAATTGTTCTACATCCTCCGCCGAAACCTGACCCTCAAGCGTATCGAATTGGTCCACGGCGGTCAGCACGATCAGCGGCATCTCTCCCAGGGTGGTGATCTTCGCTTCTCGCACCTGGGCAAAGGTGTCTTCCAACGCTTCTGTTTCAGCCACAACCGTTTTCAAGAATGTATCTTTCAACGCTACCGCCAATCCCATCTCTCGGACACTTTCCGGAAGCGTACTAAGTAACACGTTTGAGTTATTTTTGAGAATCGGTGTCACCAGACCAATCGAATTCAACGGCCTGACGATGTTCAGCAGTCCAGTGGTTTGTTTACGACCTTTCTGGTTGAGTTCTGTGATTGCCTCTGGGAATCGCAATTCCTGCTCTTCGTGTGAAGAATCGACCAGAACCACCCCAACCACTTCGCCCGGATATTCGTGGGCGTACATGCGCACGTACATCCCACCTTTCGAGTGCCCGACCAGCACATAGGGTGGCTCCACACCTGATTGCTCCAACAAGGTATGTAATTCTTTCACGATGTTCGTTGCGGTTCGTGGATCGGGGCCGGCCTCACTCCACCCCAGACCTGCACGGTCGTAGGTGCAGACTCGTGTGAACCCGGCTACTTCAGATTGCACCAATGCCCAACTCAATGAAAATTCTGCGGCCTCCATCACAATGGTTGGGGTGTTCTCTTCGTAATGTCCCTGGCAATTGATGTGCAAACGGTAACCACCAACATCTACCATTTGCCCGAGTGGAGGGTATTTTTGCTTTAGACCTTCTTTAATTCTGTTCCCGGTGAAGCACAGCCACCCGAACAACAGCAGAAACAATCCCCCGCCAATCAAAATCGCCTTGACAGACATATCTCTGCTCCCTCTTCCCTATCAAACACACATCTAAAATTATTGTAGCATGGCTGTCAATCCGAATTTTCGTGCTGAGATTATTTACATTTCACTCTTCAGGTATGTTTCAAACTTTTCAAAAGCTTTTTCAAACCCAGCTCGACCGAACCCCATGCGCATGTGCTGATCGTCCGAGCCCAGGGTTGTGGCAGGCAGGATTAGAACACCGGCCTTTTCTGCCAGTTCAGCAGAAAAATCTGTTATGGAAGGAACGTTCATGCCCACCAGCGCGACAGATCCTGCCATCGGTTTTCGCCAGGTGAACAAGTCAGGCCAGCGCTCGAAAAACGAATCCGCTAAAGCAAGATTGCGCTCGATTTGAGCGATGCTTCTATCGCGTAATTGCTCCCGTACTTTCCAGGCTGCCAACGCCAAAAACTCGGAGGGAGCCGATGCACAGATACTGGTATAGAATTTCCAATTGATGATGTTTTTGCGCAGTTCTTCATCTTGAATAACCAGCCAGCCTGTCCGTAAGCCCGGCAGTCCATACGTTTTTGATAAACCAGAAAGAACAAGTGCATTCCTGGTAACATCCGCCACAGAACTGATTGGCAGTGTTCCGGAGTGAACCAAATCAAAATACATCTCGTCACAAAACAGGATCAGGTCGTGTTGCTCAGCGATTTTTCCTATTTCATTGAGCTGGTCTCGCGTTGGTAGGTATCCAGTTGGATTGTGGGGAAAATTCACAACCAGCATCTTTGTTTTTGGGGAAATCAAGCTGTGTAGCTGGTCGAAATCCAGCTCCCATTGGGTATTGTCTTTACTTGGAACGAATTCCCATTTGTGTACGTTGGCAGTTCCTACCACATGCTCAAAGGTATTTATCAGCGCATCATACGCGGGCGATAGCACGATAACTTCATCCCCGGGGTTGAGTGCGGCATGGGCAGCTAGATAGATGCCTTCTACAGGCGTGGCTAACATGACTACATCTTCTGTATTCACCCTCGCATATGACGCCCCAATAGCTTCTCTCAACGCTGGCAGTCCCAGTGTTTCTGTGTACCCTAAAGACAACCCTCCGAGTTGCTCCAGGGATATATCTGCCATCTGCAATAATTCTTCAATCGTTATCGTTTCACAATCGGAATTGCAGAGTTGGTAAGGGGTCGAGAATTCGTACTGTGCAAAATAGTGTTCTGTTAAGAAGGATGCGATTTTCATAAATGGGAATTCCTTTCAGCCCCTGAGTATAACCGTGTCTGCTATTCAATAAACGATAGCAGCCACATTTATTTCTGTGCATAAACTGGACTTTAGTTAGACAAAAAAGTAAGAAACCACTGCTTTTCAGCATCAATGTATTGTAAACAAATTTGAATTAGAGGTGTTAATATGCAATTGAATGGACTCCATCACGTTACTGCGGTCAGTGCAAAGATCGCTGAGAATGTAGAATTTTATACCCAGGTATTGGGATTACGTCTGGTCAAAAAATCTGTCAACCAGGATGATGTCTCTGCCTATCATCTCTTTTATGCGGATAAAGAAGGTTCCCCCGGTACAGACATGACCTTTTTCGATTGGCCACATGTCGGCCCGAACATCCGCGGCACCGACAGCATCGCCGGGACGGCATTTCGCGTCTCCAGCCGTCAGGCGCTTGATTTCTGGATCAAGCGGTTCGATGAATTTGACCTGAACCGCAGCGAGATCACTACGTTTGCCGGGCGCGAATTGCTTCCTTTTGAAGACTTCGAAGGCCAGCAATTGTATCTGGTCAATGATGAAGGCGCGGATTATGAGGGTGAAATTTGGCAGCGCCCTGACATCCCGGATGAGTATGCATTGCGTGGCTTTTACAGCATCATCCTTTCCATGCCATCCATCGATCAACTGTCGATGATCTTCACGGATATCCTGAACTTCGAAGAAGTGGAATACGCGCAATGGATCGACGGGGAGTCAGATGCGGTTATCTACACCACCAACCAACGCGGCGGACCTGGAACTGAAGTCTGGTTGCTGGAACAACCAGAAATAGGACGCGGACGCTTAGGGGCTGGTGGCACCCATCACGTCGCCTTCCGGGTCAAAGACTTCGAAACGGAGAAGAAGTGGCATGCTCATTTAACGGAAGCAGGTTTGTCCGTCAGCAGCCTGATCGATCGCTTCTGGTTCCGCTCAATTTACTTCCGAGTCTCCAATGGCATCCTGTTCGAAATCGCCACCGACGGCCCCGGGTTTGCCATCGACGAAGCTCTGGAAAACCTGGGCGAAAAGCTGGTTCTGCCGCCCTTCCTGGAAAATCAGCGCAAAGAAATCGAAGCCGGGCTGACACCCATCGGGGTAGAAGCGCAATGACAGAAAACATCCATCAGGGAAAACCAATAATCAATTTTGGTGCAGACATCGAAGATGCAGAATTGGTCGTCATTCTACTGCACGGACGCGGCGCCACTGCCGAGTCGATTCTGCCCATCGCTAGAGAACTCCAAATGGACGGAGTCAATTTTCAGGTGCCGCAAGCGGCGTTAAATCGCTGGTATCCTAATACGGCTTTTGACCCGCTTGAAGCAAATGAACCCGACCTGTCGTCAGCTTTGGGGATTGTCGATACATTGGTAAATGAGGCGCGAGAGAAAGGATTTACGGATCAGCAGATTGCTTTTGGAGGTTTCTCCCAGGGAGCCTGCCTGGCTTCGGAATATGTGGCCCGCAACGCGAAGCGGTACGCCGGCTTGTTCGTGTTCAGCGGCGCGCTGATCGGACCTCCCGGCATACCCCGCAACGATCCAGGCTCCTTTGAGGAAATGCCTGTTTTCATCGGCGGCAGCGATGTAGATCCCTGGGTGGCGTACGAACTGCTCAAGGATGCAGCTAGCGTGTTTGAGAAGATGGGCGCGGATGTCAATTTCCGTACGTATCCTGGCATGGGACACACGGTTAATCAAGACGAGATCGAAGCTGTAAAAATCATGCTGGATACTGCAAAACAAATGTCAATTGCATAAGCGGATAATTGATTTTCAGAACGAATTCCGTTTCTTAGTGCAATGACAAAAGATGCAGGGATTAGAAAGGTTTCTAATCCCTGTACTCATTCCGCTCCATCCCAGACCTGCCCGGTCATAGGTGTAGACTCTTGTGAATTTGGCGACTTCCGGTTGGACGGAAGGCCAACTCAAGGAGAATTCGGCAGCTTCCATCACAACCGTCGGAGTGCTTTCATTTGCACCACCTTGACAGTTGATATGCAAACGGTAGTCTCCAACATCTACCATTTTCTCTGGCGGCGGGTATTTGTTTGTCAAGTCTCTTTTGATTATGTTTCCAGCAAAACTCATCCACCCAATCAGCAATAACAGCAGAAGCAAGCCCCCGATAAGGGATATTGCCCTTACAGACATCTCCCTGCTCCCTTAGTTCCTGTACCTGTCAAGCGCACATTAGCGCACCATCACAAATATTAAATGTAGCATGGTGGCTAATCTTCAAATATTAGTATTCCCGTCGTTTATTGCCACGTCTGAAATTACCGGTTTCTTTTGCCATAACAAGTTTGGGTTTTTCTCCATCCAGCCCGTCGATTTTTGCCAGAAATTTCTGCGCGGCGCCTCCATCCAAAGTTTTAATGCGTTTGCCACCCCAGAAAAGGAATACTTTTCCGGATTTTGTCGTCTGGTAAGTAAAGACATTTTTATTCATCCTTCACCCGGTTTTTAGCCAGCCTACTTTCGATCTCTTTTGAAGTTTTTGTAATTGACAGACCTCCAAGCGCCGTGCAGCGCAAAGCAGAAGGGATCATTTTTCCAACTTCGTCCATGGTTTGAATCACTTCATCAAGGGGGATAACCGGGTCATAACCAGCCAGGGCCATATTGGCACAGGCCAGTGCATTGCTGGCAGCCATCACATTTTTGCCCAGGCAGGGCACCTCCACTCGATTGGCAACCGGGTCACAGATCATGCCAAGAGTATTTTGCAGCGCCATTGAGGCCGCATTAACTGCCTGTTGGGTTGACCCCTCTGCCAGAGTGACCAGCGCCGCGGCGGCCATTCCTGACCCGGCTCCGCATTCAGCCTGGCAGCCACCAACTTCGGCAGCAAAGGTCGCGTGCGCAGCGATAAAGATACCGATAATTCCTCCGGCGAGCATGGCGCGAGTCATATCCTCCTTAGAAAGGCCCATCGCATCAGCCGCCCCGATGCATGCTCCCGGTAAACCACCACAGGCCCCGGCTGTAGGTGCAGCAACGATCAACCCCATGGCACTCTTTGATTCCATCAAAGCGGTTGTATATAGAGTAATTCGGTTCAATACACCCCCATCGATCAGGCTATGGTTCTCCATCTTCGCTTGGAAGTTACCAGATTGATAACCCAATATCCGATCAGCATATTCCGTGCCTGCGAGACCAGCTTCAATAGCACTTCGCATGATGTCAATGATGCCCGCCATCTTTTCCAATACCTGATCTTCTGTAAGGGCCCCGCGTGCGCGCTCATAATGGACGGCTAACTCCCACAGGTCGAGATTCTTATCTTGGTTATATGCCAGCATCTCGTCACAGTTAATAAACGGAACTTCAACCGCCTTACGTGACAAAACCGGCAGCACCGGTGCGATTTGTTTGATAGCTTGAATATCGAACTGGGAGTACAGTTCGGTGATCTTTTCCTGACCCAGAAATGCCTGCGTCTTGATCTCAATAAATTGATAGCTCTCGCCACTTAGCAAATGAATTTCATCAGCCGAAATATTCTTATTCAAGTGAGATAACAGCTTATTTCCATCTGCTTCAAAATAAATAAGCGTTTCAAAATAATCTCCTGCCATTGAAACCTTGATGCTATCGATCTCGATCACTTCAATGATGCCTCCGCCGGTGGATATGGCGGTCACTGTGCGCGTTTCCCTGGAATTGACGATCATTATTTTGTATGTGTTAGGGTGGTTGGCATCTATGGAATTGATTTCGATACTGACATTGATCCCGGCTTCTCGAATCGCCTTTGGAGAATTGGCCAGTCGTTCATCGGTGGCATCCCACCCCAGAAGACCACCGAACAAGCCCATATCCGAGCCCTGACTCTCGTGGGTGGTCGCCAATGAACCATCCGGATCGAATTCGATGAGCACATCTTTGATTTCCCCATCCATCAAATCTCGCGCCATCCTGCCAATCCGAACCGCGGCAGCGCAATGAGAACTGGATGGCCCCCGCATCACAGGGCCTATCACGTCGTTGAAAATACTGGGGTAGCTTTTTGGGGTAATACTCATAACTGATTTTCACCTTCGTGAACACGCTCAAGGGTAATAGACAGATGCCGGGCTAATCGAGCCACCTTGATGGTACTCATCTCCAATTCATAGCGCAAGTGATCACCTTCGAGTTCGAAGACACGCGTGGTGGATATCACCTGTGGATCGTTCGTTACTGCCTTGCTCGCAAAATGCAGGCGGGTCAACGAGTCAAGCTTCTCGATATGGCCGATAAGCAACTCGCCTCTTCCTCCGCTCTGCGCGTTGACCAACTCCAGCTCATTCTCTTCAAGGATGCGAATGAAGCCATTCTCCCAGTGCGAGGTGACGAATTCCTCGGTTCCATCGATACGCTTCTCGGTGCGCTGGTCATAAGCCAGAGTGGATTCATCGCGATGTGTGAAGAACAATTCTTCGCGATAGTCGAAAGAATCGATCGTGGGGTACCCTCCGCGCCCCTCGCCCTGCCAGGTTCCTTCCAGAAGACCAAATATTTCAATGGCAGTTGAGATTTTTTTGTTCATCAACTAGCTCCTTTTATTGGTCAACAAATATGATCGCATTTTATCGCCCTCAGTTGACATGTAGAATTTGTCCAACAATCTTTACTGCGCACTAGCCGCTAGCGGGTGGCTTCGCTCTAATATTGTTCCCAATGGATTACTTCTTCTAACAGCTTTTTTTCGACCGTCGGCCATTCCACCGGTACGCCGATGGGCACCAATGTCAACAGGCGTTTATCTTCCGGAACTCCTAATAGTTTCTTGAATTCTTCTTCCCGTGGCAAAGTGTATCCCTCCAGCCAGCAGGAACCATATCCCAGCGCCGTACTGGCAATGAGCATATTCTCAACAGCCGCAGCGCCATCTTCTACCCAAAATCGTGAAGCCGGATCCAGGACCACAGCGATGATGGCGCCTGCTTTTTCCATCCACTGCGAGGCCACCTTGAGTTCCTCTATCATGGCTCGCTCTGTCACTACGATGAAATCCCAGGGCTGATCGTTATATCCTGTTGCTGCCAGTCTGCCAGCATCTACAATCTGCTCTATATCTTCTTTGGGAATTGTCTCGCCCGTAAAGTCGCGCACACTCCTGCGTTTCCTGATCGCTTCCAGTGCATCCATTTTTCACTCCTCCACAGTTAATCAATCCTTAAACCTGACCGTGCTCTGCCGTTCCCGATTGACGATCAACTGCGTGATATCCGGTCGGGAGTAGTGACCAGCCGGGTCGAAGTTCTGACGTTCTTCGCGCACACGCTTGTGATCGATGGTGGCAACGATCAGTTTTTCTTCATCAGCGATCGGCTCAACGATCCATTTCCCATCCGGGCTAGCAATGCAGGAACCGCCGTTGGCGAGCATGTCACTCCCCTGTTCGAGGATTGCTGAAAGATGCGGCGTATCGGCCGGGAAGTCGCTTTTGCGCATTAGCCCAGAGACCGAGACCACATACGATCGCGACTCCATCGCAATAAAACGCGTAATATCCTGCGTGTTATGAATGCCGCCTGGCCAGATGGCAATATGCAAGTCTTCGCCCTGTCCGTACAGCGCGGCCCGCGGCAGGGGCATCCAGTTTTCCCAGCAGTTCAGCCCGCCAATGGTGAACGCGCCCAGCTTATGCACCCGCAGTCCATGACCATCGCCCGGTGACCAGGTTAATCGCTCTTCGTAGGTGGGCATCAATTTGCGATGCACAGACTGGATGGCACCCTCCGCATCGATATACACCAGACTGGCATAGACGCTGTGCCCGCCACGGTCAGCCGGACGTTCGATGATGCCGGTCACCACAGCGATCTGACGCTCCTTCGCCGCTTCGCATAATGTCTCTAAATGGCCTGCTTCCACCTGAACAGCCTGGTCCAGGTAATGGGCGTGGATCTCCTTCTGCACTGGCGAGTTAAACTCCGCCCCGTCCGTGCGCTCGATCCAGAAAGGATAGCCTGGCAGAAGCGCCTCACCAAAGGCCACCAGTTGACAGTCTGAATCCGCAGCGGCCTGTACTTGCTCCAGAATTTTCTCCAGCGTCTTTTCACGGTTTAGCCAGACGGGTGCGATCTGTGCCAGGCCGATGGTCAGGGAATCTTTGTCATTTAAGTCAGACATCATTTATTGCTCCTCATTGTTTACCCCACGTATTATTGCACAGTTTTTGCAAGTGACTGTCACTTTATTCCTACGCCACACTACGGGATGCTCCGCAAGAGTGACAGTCATCTCACGGATATTTGTTGTCAGCTTAGGATACTAACGGTCTAGAACTTCTGCCAACGCTACCGGATCGTCGACCATTAGACCATCTGCACCTAATGCCAGAATGAAACGCATGGTCAAAGGATGTTCTATGGCGCCAAACCACACAAATACTTCTCGCCCTTCGACATGAGCTTGCCTGATCATCCAGGGATTCAATATGATCATCTCTGCCATAGGGCACAATGTGCTTGCTTCACCGGGCTGGGGATTACCTAAATCCAGTTTCCACAGGCCAGTCAACGGACAAACATTTATATCTTGATTTATCTTCAGGAAATTCTCCAATGTGTCTGGATTAAATGACTGAACCACTGTTCTTTGAACATATTCATTGGCAACAAGGGTGTCCACCATATTCCTTTCGATTCCCGGATAAAGATGTGGGGATTTTGCTTCAGGCAGAATCCCTACCCTGTTTTCTTTAGCGAACGCAATAACTTCTTCAAAGGTTGGCACTTGCTGACCGTTTCCCGCATCCAACGCACGGATTTGTTCTAACGTCAAATCATCGACTCTCCCTGTGCCATCCGTAGTACGATCTACCGTTTCATCATGGATGACAACCAACTCCCCATCTTTGGTTTGCTGAACATCAAACTCGATCCAATCAGCACCGGTATCAATGGCATGTTGAAAAGCCGCGATCGTATTCTCTGGTTCATAAACTCGTCCGCCTCTATGTGCTATGAACTGTGGATTTGAAGGTAGTGGTCCTCGGAAGACAAAGTAGATTCCATAGTAGATCAGTGGGATCCCAATAATTACGAGCAGACAGCCCAGACCTCGTCGTCTCCAAGATTTTGATGATGAACTTTTTTTGAAATTATTTTGAATGCTCATGACTGTCCAACCTCTTCTTCTGCGAACTATTTTTTTGGCTTTGGCTTCAAAACCTGAAGAACTCTATCAAATTTTTATAACTGAGTTTTGAAATGATTGAGAATTTCCAATAAAATAGTAGCATAGGTCAAATTTGAAAACAAGCGCGAGATTTTGCTATAGGCAATTGTGAAATATAATCACCAAATGACCCATACAGTCTACATAGCATTAGGAACCAACCTGGGTGAGCGGCTCAACAACCTGCGAGCCGCGATTGAAGCCATGGGACCGGATATCATCGTGCTGGCTGAATCTCACATCTACGAGACGCCTCCCTGGGGATACGAAGACCAACCCGCATTTCTGAACATGGTCGTGAAGGCGGAAACAGGTTTGGAGCCGGAAGCATTACTCAGATTTCTGAAGCAGCTTGAAGTGCAGTTGGGACGCGAGCAGAACTTCCGCTGGGGGCCAAGGCTGATCGATCTGGATATCCTGTTCTATGGTGATCTCATCCTGGATACGCCGCCGCTGGTCATCCCGCACCCTCGTTTGCATGAACGCGCCTTTGTACTCGTCCCGCTAGCAGATGTGGCACCAAACTTGACCCATCCTGTTTTTCAACGAAGTGTAAACGATCTATTGGTTGAAATTGATACACAGGGGATTGCTCGCCATAATTTGTAGTTGCAGACCTGACAGGTCTTTCTTAAAATTACCGCCACTATACCCACCCCACCAGCTTACTGTAAACCGTCGCCAGGACTTCATACAGGTAAAGCGTGAAGCGCGAATGGGTCTGGAACCATTTGTAGCCGTAGGCCGGTTCCCCGCTGGAGTAGACCGAGAGCCAGTAGAAATCGTCCCAGCCCATTTTGCGGGCGGTGGCGACAGCGCGACGTGTGTACAAGTCGAGGGTAACAAGGGTAGGCTGTCGGAAGTTTCTGGCCTGGATGATTTCCATGGCGTAGTGCAGGTTCTCGTAGGTTGTCAGGGACTGGTCTTCTTCGATCACGTTCGCGGCGGGAACCCCCAGGCGGACGGCATAGGCGGCCATCACGCTGGCGTTGGAGAGTCCCAGCCGCTGGTTGTCGCCGGTGCACATGATGAGCGACGATTTGGGAAAGCGTTGCCACCAATCCACGGCCAGCTCGATCTGGGCGATAGTCGGTTTCGTGGGGGTGGTATGGTTTTTCAGCGCATAGGAAGGGATGACGAAACAATCCGGGTTGGGGGGTAGGTGGTCCGGGATGGTCCATTGTTTTTCGAAGGGGAATCGCATGGGTGTAATATAGTCAAGGATATGCAATAGGTCAAGCGGTCGTTGACAGAGACGCTCTATACGATCGGCTTCCCGATAATGTATGTCTTCCCCTTGGATTATGCATTGATCATAGTAATCGCTGGCATGCTCTTCGGTGGGATTACCGTCCTGCTCCCGGCCCGACAGGCGACATGCAAGGATGTGATGCCCCGCTGGTTGTAGACGAGGCTGCGGCGTTGAGATTCGAGTAGCTAGTGAAAAGCCCGCCTCACGAGGGAGGTAGAATCACTGCCTTCTTTTACGGAAAAACCCCCACCAGAGCAATCCACCGATCACAATCGCGATCAAACCTAAAATGAGACTCAGACCAGGGCCACGAGTGGGTTCTGTGGCAGTAGCAGGTGTGAACTCTGTTGGCAGCGCTGGCGTCATCGAAGGGGAAGGAGAAGGAGGCAGCGCGGTTGGGGTGAGGGTCTGTGTTGGGGTCGAGGTAGCAGGCGGGGTCACGAGAAGAAGCAATTTTTGTCCCGGGCGGATGACGGAGGCGTTGTTCAGCCCATTCCAGGCCATCAAATCGGCAAGCGGAACCTCGTACAGGCCAGCAATCCACGAGAGCGTTTCACCGCTCTGAACCGTGTGGTAGTAGCTGCCATCTGCCTCGGGAGTGAGTTTCTGGATAGCGCTCAAGGTGGGACTGGGGGTGATATTCCCCGCGGAGATGACAAGTTGCTGCCCGATTTGCAACGGCCAATCCGCCTGCCATGCGTTCAAGGTCAGGAGGCGATCCATGGAGACGTTATAGGCTTCGGCAATGGTGATCAGCGCCTGATACGGCCCCACTTCATGGACGATCCTGCCGTCCGCATCCGGGGTTTGTGGAACGATCATGCCATAGGGCGTGGGTGTGGCGTAGCCTTGCGTGTCTTTCCCCGGGATGAATAATTTCTGCCCGGATTGCAAGGGTGTATCCTGGGCCAGGTTGTTCCAGACCTCCAGGTCGTGGATGGTGATCTGGTAGGCGATGGCGATCGACCAGAAGGATTGACCCGCCTGGACGACATGATAGATCTCCCCGTTGGCATCCGGTGTGGCGACCTTGACCGGTACGATCAACTGCGAGACCGGATTGGGAACCTCGCCCGGTTGGAGCGTGCCTCCGGATGAGGATGACGAACTGCCGCATTCCTG
>Ga0209536_100003045_pt1 | contig 27113 bp, 23 predicted proteins | sample DeeMarSeWOR28_12_FD_187461 | JGI IMG/M metagenome (GOLD analysis project Ga0209536, IMG submission 187461) | Marine sediment microbial communities from White Oak River estuary, North Carolina - WOR-2-8_12 (SPAdes) (version 2) | ecosystem: Environmental > Aquatic > Marine > Intertidal zone >... | reverse complement strand
GGTGTTCAAGTCCGGCCTGCGGCACTTTGTTTTATATATGAAAACATTCGTGCCGCAGCCCGGACTCGGGCTATCGTTGAAATATTGTTGGCAGTGAAGCCCTCTGTTCGGCCTAATATGTGTGCAAGTGATTAGTGGACATTAGGCCTCTCTCGGGCTATTGTATATTTTAGGTATGCAGTGAAGCCCTCGATCCGGCCTGCGGCACAGGAGTGTTCAGTTTGTACTGTTTGGTGCCCCCTACCAATCAACGGAGGGATTAGTTAATGATGACGTGAGATTTGAATGCGAATATTTTCAATCAGAGCATATCGACTTTACCAAAGTTTTATTAGCTCTGTTCACTTTAACGGAGGCGAGGGAGGCGCATGGAAGATCACGAGGGCATGCCACCGGAAATTGCGATGTACATCAAGCGGATAGGCGACATGAGGGAGGTCAGGAAGTTCGGCCGAGCCGTACAACTTTGCGACAAGGCCCTGGCCCACGAGCCGCAGCCGCCGATTTTGAACGTTATAATGAACTTCAAGGGCGATTCGCTCTACATGGTCGCGTGGAAGGTCCAGAGCGAGGAGATCATGCTGGATGCCAGGAGATGCTTTTTGGAGGTCCTCGACATAGACCCGAAGGACCACGTGGCCAGAAGGGGCATAGACGTAATAGATTTCGTGCAATGGCCGGAGGATGCCGCAGAGGCCAAGTTCGTTGACCCGGAGACCTATGTCCCGCCCGAGGAACTGGCCGAGGAACCCGCAGAGCTGGCCGAGGAACCGGAATTTGTGGAATGATCCCATCGGGTTTGAGCATGACCGAATCAATGTTAGTCGGAGTGCTGGCTCTCCAGGGCGACGTGAGCGAGCATGTGTCATCGCTGACGGCCGCAATGAGATCGCTGGAAACTGAAGGAAGTTTGCCTGGGACCGAGCGACAGCAGCAACCGGAATCCACACGCGTGGTCGAGGTGAGACGACCCGAGCATCTGGAAACCGCCCAAGCCCTGCTGTTCCCGGGGGGAGAGAGCACCACCATATCCAGGCAGCTGAAGTCATCGGGGTTATGGGACGCCATCATCGAATTCGCGGCCCAGGGAAAGCCCATCATGGGCACCTGCGCCGGCTGCATACTGGTCTCAAAAGGTATCGAAGGCGATCCGGAGGGGGAAAAGGCCGACACCCTGGCCCTCATTGACATCACCGTCAAGCGCAACGCCTTCGGCCGCCAAAGGGAATCCTTCGAGCTGCCCCTGGACGTCAAGGGCTTCGACTCTCCCTTTGAGGGTGTTTTCATCCGAGCACCCGCCATCACAAGCGCCGGCCCGGACGTCGAGGTCCTGGCCGAGATACCCGGCGGTATTGTCATGGCCAGGCAGAAGAACATACTGGCGTTGACGTTCCATCCTGAATTGGTGAAGGACACGCGGGTGCACGAGTATTTTCTGAGAATGATCTAAGCGCCGTTGACAACGGCCACGATGTCCCTGAACTTCTCGGATATCCCCTGCTCTTCCACCACGGTTCCCGTGACGATTATGTCGGCGCCAGCATCCACGGCAGCCTTCACAGTGTCGACGGTCCTCAATCCCCCGCCGACTATGAGGGGGATGTCGAGGGCCTGCTTCACAGCGGATATCATATCGGGGGGCACTGGCTTATGGGCGCCGGAACCCGCTTCCAAGTATATGAGGTCCATGCCCAGGAGCTCTCCGGCCACCGCGTAGCCCACCGCGGACTCCACATCATCCTCTTGGACGAGGTTCGCCTCGCCGACCTGCCCCGCCTCCATGCCAGGCTCCACGATGATGTAGCCCATGGATATGGGTTCCAGGCCGCTCTTCTTTATTGCCGCGGAGGCCTTCATCTGCTCCCCGGTGATGAACCTGGGGTTCCTGGAGTTCAACAGGCTCATGAAGTAGATGGCATCGGCCTTCAGGGAGACGGCGCTGGCCGTGGTCGGGAATAGAATCACCGGAACGTCCACCTCGGCCTTGATTTGAATGACGGTCTCGTCCAGCAGATCCTGAGTAACGCCGGTCGAGCCGCCGAGCATTATCGCGTCCGTGCCCATTTCCACCGCGGACCTGGCCAGGCCGGCCGCTGTTGCCGGGTCCTGCTTGTCCGGGTCGAGGAGGGTCATGTGCAGCTTCTTGGACTGAAGCTTATGTCTGATGGTCTCCAATACGGTCATATCAGTCCGCCCAAAAGGAAGGCCGCCAGGGCCGCGAGCATCGCCGTCTTGGCGCCGCCGGACGCCCTTCTCGGACTTTTCTTGAGAGAAACGGCGGCATATATAAATATCGCATCCGCCGCGATAACTATGATTAAGTACAGCCAGCCGAAGATGCCCAGTATGTAAGGCAAGGGGCTGAGGATGATGGCCAGCGCGAAGCAGGCCATCGCGGCGTAACCGGCCTTGCGCCTGCCCACCTTCATCGGAAGCGTAGTCCTGCCCACGTCGCCCCTGACGTCCTGGATGTCCTTGGTTATCTCCCTGCCTAGCGTGGCGAAGAAGCTGAGCAATAGCAGTATGAGCACCAGGTCGAGGAGGTCCGGGTGATCGGCGTGCAGCACCATCGCGCCGAAGAGGAATATGGAACCGGTGAGCCAGCTTATCATCAGATTGCCTGCCAGGCCGCTGCCCTTCGCCTTGAACTCGTAGGTTAGCATAATGGCCAGGTTGACAAGTACGATGATTATCGCATAGTAATGCAGCCAGAGTGAAAGGACCACAGAGGCGGCGAACAATCCGGCGGAGAAGGCCAATGCGCTTTTGGGTTTCACCAGACCCCTGGGTATGGGCCTCTTCCTGTGGACCCGGCGGTCAATATCCCGATCGAGGTAGTCGTTCAGCGAGTTCCCGCCGCCCATGAACAGGAACACCACGGCACATGCGATCAGCACCGGGAATACGGGAATCTCGGCCCAATCCAGTTCGACGGCGATGAGGGCCACGATCAGCACGGAAACGACGGCCATGAGGCAATTCCTAGCCCTGAGCAGCTGGACATACCCTTTCATCAAGTGCGGATTGGAGGTGTGATATAAGGTTTTTGGCCAAGGGTCTTTGTCCATCCTAGGCCTGAACATTCCTTTCTGGCTTGGGTGTAAACACCCAAGCCAATAATACAGGGTAGGGTGCTAAGTTTAAGGTCAAACCCACAACCAATATATATGAACGAAGTCATTACGAAAACTACCAGATGCCCGGGATGGGGCGCTGGCCCGAGGAGGTAGTTGGATAAACGCACTCTTCATCCTTGTGATCGTGGCACTCCTGGCGTTGATAGCGCCGCTGGTGTGCGAGCGCATAGGCATACCCATCGTGGTGGGGGAGATAATCTTCGGCCTCATCGTAGGTCTGGCCTTCTACATATACATATGGCTCGTGGAGGACACCACCATCGAGTTCGGGGAGGCGCTGACCTTCCTGGCCCTCATCGGGCTGATCTTCCTGATGTTCCTGGCCGGCCTTGAGATTGATCTCAACATAATCATGTCGCAGGGCCTGAGGACGGTGCTGAAGGCCGTGGTCATCTTCGAGCTCACCCTCCTCCTCTCCGTGCTGATAATCCGCGTGCTTTCATCGCTGCTCGAGGAGCTGGCCAATATCGACACCTTCTTCCTTGCCCTTGTCATGAGCACGACGTCGGTCGGCGTCGTCGTGCCGACCCTCCGCGAACGCGGGACCACGAAAACGCCCACTGGCCAGAGCATCCTCCTGTCCGCGATAATGGCCGATTTCGCCACCATGACTCTCCTTATGGTCTACACCATCGAGCAGAGCTTTCCTTCACAGGGCAGCGGCTTCACCGCGCTCCCGGTGCTCTTCCTCGTGTTCCTGTTCACGCTGTTCATAGCCATCTATCTCGTCGGCAGGACCGCCATTTGGCGCTTCCCGGAGACCCTCTCAAGGTTCTTCAGGATGGACGACCCCACGGAGATCGGCGTGCGCGCATCGATAGCCATACTCTTCATCTTCGTGGCCATTTCCGCAGTGCTGGCCGACGAGGCGTCCAAGTCAATTGCCATACTGGGCGCGTTCTTGGCGGGCGTCGTCATCACACTGATATTCCCCCAAAGGAAACTCCTGGAGAAGCAGCTCTCAGGCCTCGGGTTCGGCTTCTTCATCCCCTTCTTCTTCATCCACCTGGGCCTGACATTCGATTTCGCGAGCGTGTTGGAGGCTCAATATCTGCTGTTCTTCATACCGGTATTGCTGCTGGCAGCATACGCCGTGAAGGTCCTTCCCTCTCTGATATTCCTCCCCGATTATAAGTCGAGGGAGACGCTGGGCATTGGCCTGCTGCTTTCGGCCAGGCTCAGCCTAATAATTGCCGCTGCCGAGGTGGGCTTCGAGATGGGCCTCATTGACGCCGACCTGAGAAGCGCCATCATCCTGGTCGGAGTGATAACCAGCGTCCTATCGCCCCTGTTGTTCAGAAAGGTGTTCCCGGAGGTAAAGGGTTGAAGAAGATACTCATCGTTGGAGCCAGCCGTGTGGGGCTCGAGGTGGCCAGGCGTCTATACAACTCCGTTCTCATCGAGGCCGACCCCGCCTTATACACCATACTCAAGAGGCAGCATCCTGACCGCGACATTTACGGTGGAGATGCCGGGCAAGCCGAGACGCTCATCCGCGCGGGCATCGAGAACGCCGAGGCCTTGGTTCTCGTCTCCAACAAGGATTACGTCAACCTGAAGGTGGCGCTGGCGGCTAGGGATTTCAACGTGCCCAAGGTGGTGGCCCGCATCTACGACGAGAAGTACCGCCAGGACTTCCTCGACGCCGGAGTCACGCACATCATTTCCCCGGTCACCGAAACTATGGATGCCGTGCTCGAGAGGGTGTTCCCGGAGAGGGAGGTCATCACCGACATAGTCGTCACCAAGGAGTCGCCGGCATTCGGAAAGACCATCAACGACATCAAGCTCCCGCCCAATTGCGTCGTGGGTGCGGTGCTGAAGGGCGGCAGGCTGTACAACCCCAGGCCGGACGTGGCGCTGGAGGAGGGGGACACGCTGTCACTCGTCTCCCTCGGCGACGTGGACGTCGAGATATACGAGACTCTGGCCGGAGGCTTCAACCCCTACATCCCGAGCGAGAAGGTCGTATTCATGCTCAGGGGCGATGAGGACCTGCAGGCGCTGGCCGAAGTGGCCCTCCTGGCAAAGAATTTGGAGATAATGTGCGAGGTCGTCGTGGACTCGAAAGGGGATAAGCTCAGGGCCAGGGCCGCTGTGCCTCTGGAGAAGTCCGGCTGCCGGTTCAGCTTCAACGCCATGGCAGGTGACATCCTGAGCAACTTCAAGGGTTACGCCATGAGCTTCGGGGCCGATAGCGGTGTGCTCATAGCCCTCCACCAGGACAGGAAGGGCATGCTGGGCCACCTCATCCCTATCAAGTACATCAACGGTTTGCTATCCAGCACGGTCGTTCCGCTGTTGATCGCCCGGGGGAACAAGTACGAGAGGATACTCCACCTGCTGGATAGCTCCAGGGTCGGGGAGAAGTGCACCAGGACGGCGGTCGGTCTGGCCATCAACACGAACTCCAGGCTCTTCGCCCTGTGCCCGCACATGTCGGGCAGCGCGGAGCACGACATCGTAAGGGCCCACACGAAAAGGATGGCCCGCATCTACGACATCGACGTGATCGAGGACATCATCGAGGGCGACCCGACCATAGAGCTCGTTCAGAAGGTGAGGTCCCTTGACAAGCAGTTGGTGCTCGTCTATTGGGAGAGCCCGACGATACGCAAGGACATACTGGTCCGCATCCTGAACGATGCCGGGGCTTCGGTGCTCGTGGCGGAGAGGGAAGCAAAGTTTTAACTTAGGATTTACGATTTGGGATTGAGTACATGACATCTAACGACGACGACAGCTCCTTTTACGGAGGGAAGAGGACCGAGCGGCAATATGACAGCTCCTCGGGCTCATCAAGCTCCTCGTACTCGGGCACATCCAGTACCGGAAGTCAAGAACCGACCGAGAGGGAGCGCACCGAGAGCGAGATAGAGGACGATATAAAGAAATCGAGGCACGACAAGATGCGTGCCGCGGAACTCCACGACGTGACCAAGCTGAGACAGCAGGCTGCCGAGCACCGGGCCGACGCGGCCAAGTTCTTCAAGAAATACCGGCAAGAGGAGGCGGACATGGTGAAGTTCACCCAGTATTCTGCCAAGTACCGCAGGAAGGCCGAGGCCCTCATCGCCAAGAGCAAGGACGCGATGACCAAGGCTGAGTATAAGGAGGCTGAGGTCCAATACCTTGAAGGCGGAAAGCTGGAGCGGGCCAAGATAAAGGTTGCCAAGTACAAGGAGAAGGCCGCGAAGCTGAAGGGCAAGGCCGCGAAGCACGAGGCCAAGGCTGCGAAGTTCACCTCGAAGGCGGCGGCGAAAAAGCAAAAGGCCCACGCCTTCATGGAGAAGAGCAAGACACACGAGGCCGACGCCCAGCACTTCAAGAAACGCGCCGACAACCTCGAGAGAGCCCAGGGCCGCTGACACAACATTATTATCGCATAACCCGATACCCTTCCAACCACGTGTATTGTCATTGAATATGTGGTAATTGGAGGAAGAAAATGACCCAACAACAATATCAGCAACCGCCGCCGCAGCAACCGCCGCCGCAGCAGCAACAACCTCCCCAATACCAGCAACAGCCCCCTCAACAGTATTATCAACAGCCGCCGCCGTACCAACAGCCGCCGCCGCCCTACGGACCCCAACCGAAACCGCGCTCCGGACTTCCCGCCGCCGGCGGGGCCCTCGCCCTAATAGCCGGGATACTGGGTCTTGTCCAGGGCCTCTTCTATATCTTGGTCGGGATCGTTTGGGATACCGTTGAGACCTATGACAGCATCTATTACATGGGCGACTTCGGCGAGGTGCTTGCGATATGCGGCATCATCGGCCTGATATTCTCGATATTGGCCATCGTCGGCGGGATATTCGCCATCCAGAGGAAGAACTGGGCCTTCGCCGTCATCGGTGCCCTGTTCGGCATGCTGGCACTCGGATTCGTCATCGGAGGATTGCTCGGTCTTATAGCTCTGATACTAATCGCGGTATCGCGGAACGAGTTCGACTGAACACCAATGGGTCCCCCGGACTCACCCCTTTTTTCATTTCTACGTAACCTTGATATATCAAGATTCAGATTACCCAGCAATAGGGAATGACAGAATTATCGGAGGAATAAGATGACCCAACAACAACAATATCAACAGCCGCCGCCGCAACAACCGCCGCCCCAGTACCAGCAACCACCGCCGCCGCAGTACGGACCGCCGCCGAACAGGTTCCACATGCACGCCGACATCGTGCACAGGTTCGTGGCCTTGCTGATAGATGCCATCATCCTGTTCATCATCAATTTAGTGATTGTGTTTGTAATAGGCGCCTTCATCGCCCTTGGATTTGGCATGTACACAATATGGGGTGCATTGATATTTGGAGCCATTTGGTTCTTATTATGTCTGTTGTACTTCGCCATTCAAGAAAGCGGTCCGAGCCAGGCCACCATCGGCAAGAAGGTGATGCACCTGAAGGTCGTGAACATGAACTACCAGCAGATCGACATGGGGACCGCGATAGTGAGGAACATCTTCAAGGCGCTTTGGGGTATGACATTCTGGTTACTCCTCTTGGTGGACATCATCCTGGTGATAACCAGGGACGACAAGCAATCCATCGGCGACATAGTGGCCCACACGTACGTCATCGAGGACAGGGCGATGGGCCCGCAGCCGTACTACCCGCCACCGCCGCAGCAGCCTTACCAGCAGCAACAGGCACCGCCGCCCCAGCAGCAGGCACCGCCGCCGGGACATTGAGCGCATAATGCAGAGGCCCGGCCTCTGCCTTCTTCTATTTATTTTCTTCTAAATTATTTTAAATCGGAATATTAATATACAATTATGACATTACATGAGCGACCACCCAATCAGGAAAGAGTGTGAGAAAGAATATTGTAATGGAGAGATGAAAGATGACAAATGGAGAACAACAACCGCCACCGCCCGCTTATGCCCCGCAGCACTATGTTCCGGAGCCCAAGGGAGAACTGGCCGACCACTTTATCGGCAAGGGCAAGCTCAGCCTGTTCCTGCTGCTGGGGGCCCTCTGCCTCTTCGTCGGGGTCCTGTTCCTGAACCTGATATTCTCCGGGCTTCTGGAAGGTGACACCAGGGCGATATCGTTCCTCGGCAACCTGTTATTCGACCTCGGCTTCATAGCCATTATCACCCTGCTGTTCCTCGCCGGCATCATGCGCGAGGACATCGCGGACAACGCTCGCGGCCACATGATCAGGGCAGCCGGTTTCGCACTGGGCATATACATCCTCACTTGGATGATTAGAGTGGCCGGCGGATTCCTGGGCGGCGGCTATTACTGGTAATCCAGGTAAAATCAAATGCGGGTCCCCCGCAACCCTTTCCCTTTTCCATTTCTTTAAAATGCTCGGTTAGACCTTGCCCCGTTCCGATTGATGGGAATCATTCAGCTTTGAGCGGAAAGCATCACTTCTTCAGTGTCCAGACGGCGGCCGCGAAGGCGCCGTCCTCGGCCGGTTCGGGCGTTCCCGCCGAGCCGATGAAGAGGGCGTCCCCCTCGACGAGCCTGAAGGTCTCGGTCAGCGCTCTGGCGATGTCCGGTTCCGCGCCCTCGACGTCGAAGCCGTCCGGCATTCGGAGCTCGTCCCTGAAGAACACGAGGGTGGTGGCCCCGTCGGCGCCGACCTTTATGGCCTCGTCCCTCTGCTCCACTCCGTGGGTGACCGTTTCGGCTAGGCCGGTCAACCTGACGCCGTAATCGACCGCGCCCACAGTGAGAGACCCGCCCTTCACGTACGCCCCGAGCAGGCCCAGGGAGTCGACCTTCTCCCTGCCGAAGGCGGTCAGGACGATGCCGTGCTGCTTTGATGAAGTCGCGCAGTCCTCCGATTCCAGATGCGCGATCAGCTTGCGGGTGCTGCCCTCGCCGATACCGAGGTTCAAAGAAAGTTCCTTCCGGCCTATCTGCTGTGCCGTGTACAGATACCAAAGGGCCTTGAGAATATGGTATGGCTGGAACAGGGGCGCACCGCCTCTGCTTGCCAGCTCCACCTCGAACATCGCAATCAGCTAGAACGTGGAGACCTTGCCCTTGACCACGAGGTCCGTTATCTTGGCGATGTTCTCCAGCCAGCCGTCGGCAATCGCCTTGATATCGCTGTTTACGGTGGCCGGTTTCCTGTCGCACTCGCCGACGAGGACCTGTATGCTCGCGGTCTGGGGTTGGTCGATGGGCTTGCCAATCTGCGAGAGTATGCGCACATGGACCTCTTCGACCTCGTCCTTCATCTCGGCGACGATGTCCTCGGCAATCTTGTTGGCCAGTATGTTATACATCTTGCCGACGTGCGTCACCGGGTTCTTGCCTGCGGTCGCCTCCATGCTCATCGGCCGGTACGGCGTTATGAGGCCGTTGGCCCTGTTGCCTCGGCCCACGGACCCGTCGTCGCCGTTCTCCATTGAAAGGCCCGTGACCGTGAGATAATAGATGTTCTTGCTGTAGTCGTCCGCGGTGTTCACGTCCACCTTGACGTCCCTCTTGGTGAAGTGGAGCGCGTGGTCGTGCGCCTTGTCCCCCAGCTCCTTGATGACGTTCTTGTAGTGGTCCTTGTCGGGTATCTCGCTGTCCACCATCGCGGCGGCGATGGTCAGGTTGATCCTGTTCTTGACCCTGGAGGCCATGACCTTGACGTCCTCCCCAACTTCTGGCATGCTCTTCTTCAGGCGGCCGTTGATATAATGCTCGGTTTCGAGGGTAACGCGCTCGGTCTCGCTCAGCGGGGCGAAGCCCACGCCGAAGGACGTGTCGTTGGCCAGCAGTTTTTGGACCTCGTAGAGCCCTCGAAGGTCCACCGAGCCCTTGCCTATCTTGCAGTCGAGGGTGATGTCCGAGTCGATGTCCAGGTGGGCGCAGTGCTTCTTCAGGTAGTTACGCGCGGCCTTGATGGCCACCGACCTGTAGGGCAACCGCTCCTTGTCAACCTCCGTGGTCGCGCGGCCCACTAGTATGATCTGCGCCGGCTCGAGCACGACCCCCCCGCCGAACTTGGGCGCGCTCTGGCCCCCGACTATCTGGCACTCGTCAGTGTTATGATGAAGGATCCTGTCGTACCTGTCCGTGTACATCTTGCACAACGCCCGTGATACGGATTCGGCGAGCCCGTCCGCGATGCTGTCCGGGTGACCTATTCCCTTGCGTTCGACTATCTCCACATCCTGCTCCTCGATGGGCGTGCAACAGAGCGGCTCGACAACGATGTTCCTAGCCATTATTTCAACTCCAAATCGATGAGGCCAAGACATCACAGGATTGGATATAGTATTTTCGGTTAGCACATCATTATCTCTGGTCGCTTAGATTTAAATATGGGTTAAGTCTCCGCAGTTGGAAGGGGTGACCTTATGTCCAAGGACTTGAACGAATCGGTGAGCATGGAATCGGAGACCGTAGCCATTATCGGTGGAGGTAATATAGGAAGGGCCATAACTGAGGGTCTAGTTAGATGCGGGGCCATCGACCCGACGAGGATCGTTGTGACCAGAAGGCAGGTCGAACTGATAAACGACCTTGCCGGGATGGGTGTGAGTGTGCAGAACGACAACCTTGATGCACTCAAGCGTTCGAACGTCATCATCATAGCCGTGAGGCCCCGCCAGCTTAAGGACCTGCTCGAAGGACTTCGCCCGGAACTTGAACCCGGCAGGCATATGATAATATCAGTTGTCTCGGGCATAGATATCAGGGAGATCAGAGGAATCGTCGGCAACGATATCCCGATAATCCGCGCCATGCCGAACCTCGCGGCTTCGATTTGCGAGTCCATGACATGTCTGGCTGCCGAGAAGGAGCATAATGACGCCCTGTCCCGCGCAGCCGCGTTATTCGACAACGTCGGTCATACCCTGGTCATCGACGAGGAGCTTATCGTCCCGGCCACTGCCGTCTGTGCGTGCGGTGTCGCGTTCTTCTTCAGGGCGATCAGGGCGGCTTCCCAAGGCGGCATCGAGGTCGGCTTCCACTCTGAGGAAGCCTTGGAAATGGCCGCCCAGACTGCGAAGGGAGCCGCCTCATTGCTCATCAACGGCAACATGCATCCCGAGGCTGAGATTGACAAGGTGACCACGCCTAGGGGCTGTACCATAGCCGGACTGAACAAGATGGAAGAGTTCGGTTTCAGCTCGGCGATGATAAAGGGCATGCGCATATCGGCAGAGAAGGCCGAGGAACTGGTCAATAAGGATTGATTATCCGGACGAGGCTATCGGGCATTCAAAAGTCCTACGCCACGCTCACGCTCTGGATGTTGTGATGCCTGAAAATTATGTCCCTGCACACCTTGAGGTTGCGCCCGGCCCGGCCGATGGCCTTGGCCTTCAGCGCGGGGTTCACCTTCACGGTGGCGTGGATGACGTCGCCCCTGCTCTCGATGTCCACCTTCTCGACCTCGTAGGGGTGGAACACGCTCTTGATGAACTGCATCGGGTCATCGGAATACTCGATTATCTGGATGGTCTTTCCGATTGTCTTCCTTAGCTTGGAGACGTTCTCGCCGTTCTTGCCCACGGCCTTGCTGATGAATCCCGGGTCCACCATGAAGATGATTTTATCTTCAGCTTCCACGCAGTCCTTCACCCTTGCCTTGGTAACCCTCTCGAAAAGGCCGATGTGGAGGAGCGTCTGGTTGTCCAGCCTCACCTCTGCCACGCACACTTCCTCCAGAAGATTCCTATCTGATGGGGCGTCTGGTTGTCCGGCCTTTCACCTGCCATCGTTCCATCCTACGGGTTCAATATCTGGGAATCCCCCGCCTCAAGGACGGTCACGACCGAGACTGCAAATGGCTTTCCGCACGCCGCGCCCAGCTCCCTGTTGTTCCCGGAGAATTCCACGACCGGAACGGCCTTCTGCTTCCTGAGCTCGGGGATCGGGCAGTTGCTGGCCATGACTATGAGCTTGCCCTTCTTCTCTCGTATCGCCTGCCTGGCCTGAGAGACGCCGAAGAGCACCTTTCCCGTCTTCGTGACTGTCCTCAGGTTCTTGTTTAGGTCCATCTCATTCCTCCTTCTTCTTGGATTCCTGCCCGGGCGAGTATATGAGGTTCACTGCCCCCGTGCCGACGGTAACCGGCTGCCCCACGATAATGTTTTCGGCAACACCGTCCAGCGAGTCAATCTCGCCGGAGATGCCAGCCTTCAACAGGTGCGAAGACGTGATCTCGAATGCCGCGCGGGCCAGCACGCTCGACTTCCTGCCGGATATTCCGTGCCTGCCAATGGCCTTGACGTCGCCGTCGTTCGTCATCATGTCGGCAACGAGCATGATGTGCCTGATGTCAACGGTCAATCCCTGCTCTGACAGTGTATGGCTGGCCTCGTCGATGATGGAGTTCCTCGCAGCCTCGATGCCGAGGACGTTGAACACCTCGGTGATGCTGTTGGTGGTGGTCTTGACGTGGTCCACGTCGTCCAGCTCCAGCATCTTAGCCAGGTTGGAGCCTTCGGTGTAGATGACATAGCCCTCGTCCCCCTTCCTGATGACCGCCTTCTTGATGCCGTCCACGCCCTTTATCTTCGAGTCCCTGACTATCTCGAAGGTCTGCTGCAGCTTTCTGAAGGACGCCTCCTCCGGCTTAAGGACCACGTTCTGGCCCTGCTTTTCCAGGACGGCCTTCAGGCGCCTCTCCTTCTTCAGCGCGGAGACGATCTGGTCGAGTGTGATGTTCTTGTTCTTCAGCTTCTTCTTATCGGGCTTGACCACTATCTGCATGTTCCCGAGGTCGGTCTCGACCTTGGCGACATCGAGGAGTACGGTCATCTCGATGCTGGAAGCAACGCGCCTCGCCTCGTCGGCGCTGTCCTTGAGCTCTTCCTTCAGGTAGATGGTCATCATCGGCGTGCTCGGTATCCGCCTCGCGTCCACGATCTCGATGAGCCTCGGCAGGCCCAGGGTCACGCTGATCTCGGCCACGCCCGCGTAGTGGAACGTCCTCATGGTCATCTGGGTCCCGGGCTCGCCGATGGACTGCGCGGATACTATACCTACTGATTCGTTGGGGTCGACCAGGTGCTTGTGGTACTCGTTCACGACCAGCTCGACGATATTCTTCAGCTCTGTTCCCTTCAACTTATGCTCGGCAGACTTTGCGGCGAGCTCCACCAGTATGGCCCTGGGCAGCCTCTTGCCCATCTTCTCTATGATCTTGATTATATCCTTCTCATCCTTGGTGAACTCCTTCACCTTCTTGGGGATGATCAGGTCCTTGCGCCGCTTCTTCGGCCTCTTGACCGGCTTCTCCTCGACGACCTCGTCGACGGGCTTCTTCGGCGTGGTCTTGATCTCCTCCAGGTGGATCTTCTTGGCCCCTATCTTGTCCAGCAGGTCCTGTGCGTCCTCCTCGGAGATGATCTTGGTCAATATCTCGAACGGCGTCTTCTTCAGGTCGCCTATCTTGAAACCGGCGTTGGCGATGGCCTCGGAGACCTTCGCGCTCACGCCCCTGCGGATGAGGGCGTTAACAGTGTCCTTCCTCGCCATCAGCTCTCACCTCCCTTGCCCTTCTTCATCACCTGGAAGAATATGTCGTCGATGTCGACGGGCTTCCCCCGGATGCTCCTGGCCGGGTCAACGGAGTCCTCGCCGAAGCTGAACTGGATCACGGTGTCGGCGGTGTTCCGGACCGTCCCGTCCTCGATGACCTTGAGGTCCTCCAGGGCGTTGATGAGACGCCTTTGCATATACCCAGAGCGCGAGGTCCTGACCGCGGTGTCCACCAGACCCTCGCGGCCCCCCATGCTGTGGAAGAAGTATTCCGTCGGTGTCAAGCCCTTTTTATAGCTGGACCTGACAAAGCCCTTGGCGTCCGCGCCGAGGTCGCCCTTCTTGAAGTGGGGCAGCGTCCGGTCGGTGTAGCCTCTCGAAAGCCTGCCGCCCCTGACGGCCTGCTGTCCTATGCAGCCGGCCATCTGGCTGAGGTTGAGCATCGAACCGCGGGCACCGCTCCTTGCCATGATGACGGCCGAGTTCTCCAGGCCGAGGTATCGGCCAGCTATCTGACCGGCGTCGTCCCTCGCCTTTCCGAGCACGCGCATGGCCTCGACCTCGAGCGTCTCTTCCAGTGAACGGCCGGGCATGGCCTCCAGCTCGCCCTTGTTATAGGCCTCCACGTAGCCGCGTACCTTGTCAACGGCCTGCTTGAGCATCTCCTCGATCTGGTTCCTGGCATCCAGCGGTATGTCCTCGTCGTCTATGCTGGTGCTGAAGCCCTTGATCATGATGGTGCTCACCGCGAGCCTGATGGCCTTCTCGATGAAGATGCGGGCCTCGTCCGCCCCCATCTCCCTGGCTATCTTCTCGAGTATGCGGCCCTTGAAGGCCCCGACGGCGTTCTCGTCGATGGTGCCGTAGACGAGCTTGCCGTCCTTGATGTTGACGTGCGCCCCGATCTCGCACTTGTCCTTCAGGCACATGTCGCAGTGATTGCATATCGAGGCCTGGAAGACCATGTTGAGGTCCTTGGGAAGGCAGAGGCTGAACAGGTCCTTTCCCTGCCAGCGTTCCTCCCCGTCCACCTTCACCGGCTTGGGCCAGTTCTCCACCCCGATACGGCTGAGCAGGGTGGCGGTCTCCGACCTGGAGAACGTCGGGTTGTTGTGGGTGAGCATGAACGCTCCGCTGATGTAATCGTGGATGCCGCCGATGACAGGCCCCCCGAACCTGGGGGAAAGGATGTTCTCCTGGACGAGCATGAGGATGCGGCCCTCGGCAATGGCCTCCGGGCTCTGGAGAACGTGGAGGTTCATCTCGTCGCCGTCGAAGTCCGCGTTGTACGGCGGGCACACGCTCAGGTTGAACCTGAAGGTCTTGTGCTTCATCACGCGTATCTTGTGGGCCATCATGGACATCCTGTGGAGAGAGGGTTGTCGATTGAACAGCACGATGTCGCCGTCGGTGAGCTGCCTCTCCACTATCTGGCCGATGTCGATGTTCTCCGCCACGGTTTCCGCGTTCTTATCGGTTATCTTGATCCTGCGCCCGTCCTCCCTGATGACGTAGTTCACGCCGGGCACGTACTCGCCCAGGTCGCCTATTGGCTCCGGACCGCGGAGCACGAATTCCCGGACGATGTCCATGTTGAAGTCGTTGACCCTGATGGGTATGGTGAGCTCCCTCGCCGCCTCCCAGGGTATGCCCACCTCGTTGATGGACAGCATGGGGTCCGGGGAAATGACGGTACGGGCGGAGAAGTTCACCCTCTTGCCGGAGAGGTTCGACCTGAACCTCCCCTCCTTGCCCTTGAGCCTCTGCACGAGGGTCTTCAACGGACGACCGGACCGATGCCTTGCCGGCGGGATGCCGGACGTCTGGTTGTCAAAATAAGTGGTAACATGATACTGAAGGAGCTCCCAGAGGTCCTCGACGATGAGCTGCGGAGCGCCGGAATCGCGGTTCTCCCTCAGCCTCTGGTTGATGCGGAGCACGTCCACCAGCTTGTGCGTTAGGTCGTCCTCCGACCTGTCTCCCGATTCAAGAGTGATCGAGGGCCTTACGGTGACAGGCGGCACGGGCAGCGCGGTCAGGACCATCCACTCGGGCCTTGACACGTCCGGGTTCATGCCCAGCGGCGGCAGGTCCTCCTCCGGAATGCGCTCGAGGCGCTCCCTCACCTCCTTGGGCGTCAGCTTGTGCCCCTCCTCCCTGAAGGTGGTGGGCTTGTCCAGGGTTATCTTCAGCTGCTCGGCGCTGCAGTGGGGGCAGACCGTGCGGACGCTGGCATCCTTCGCGGTGCGCTTCATGAGCGCCTCCAGGTCTCCCAAATCGCCTCCAAATTCCTCCAGCATCTCCCTCAGCTCCTCCTCCTCTTCTATCTGGCTTGAGGTCAGCAGAAGGCGGCCGCACTCCCTGCAGGAAGCCTGCAGCAATCGCTTTATCTCCTTGACGTAGCCGACGTGTATCACCGGCATGGCCAGGTCGATGTGCCCGAAGTGGCCGGGACAGTCGTCGACCTTCGCGCCGCAGGCCTTGCACCTCAGGCCGGGCTCGATGACGCCCATGTGCGGGTCCATGAGCCCCATCTCGATGGGGAAGCCGTCGTCGTCGTACGTGTCGGCGGTGATGACCTTGACGGCGGACATGCGCCTTATCTCGTCCGGCGAGAGCTGCGCGAACCTGATGCCGTGTATCCTCTTGGACACGCCCCTCCGTATCATTTCAACTCCTCCAGCTGAAGGCGCATGGCCACGCCGAGCGATAACAACTCGTCGATGAGAAGTTTGAATGCGTAACTGGTCTGGACGGGATAGATTGTGGAATTATTACCGCAGACCGGGCACCTGAGAACGCGGCGGCGGTCCATCATGGCGATGTGGCCACACTTGGGATTGCCGCAGACGAACTGCGTCGTCCCGTCCGATTCATCGAGCAGCCGGTCCTTGATGACCATCGCGGCGCCGTGTCCGATGAGGCAATCTCGCTCCATCTCACCGAACCTGAGACCGCCCTGCCTCGAGCGCCCCTCCGTTGGCTGGCGGGTCAGTATCTGCACCGGACCGCGGGAGCGCACGTGCATCTTGCCCGCGACCATGTGGTGCAACTTTTGATAGTAGATCACGCCGACGAAGATGTCGGCCTGGATCATCTTTCCGGTGATGCCGTCGTACATGACCTCGCGGCCGTTGTGCTTGAAACCGGCCTTGACCATGCTCTTCCTCAGGGCCTCCTCCCGCTCGCCGCTGAACGGCGTCCCGTCGATGAAGCGCCCCTCCATCGCGCCGACCTTGCCGCCTATCATTTCGAGAACGTGGGCTACGGTCATACGCGACGGGATGGCGTGCGGGTTGATGACGAGGTCCGGGGTGATACCTGATTCGCTGAAGGGCATGTCCTCCGGCGGGACGATGAGGCCGACGACGCCCTTCTGGCCGTGCCTGGACGCGAACTTGTCACCGAGTTCCGGAATGCGCGGGTCGCGCACCTTGACCTTCACAAGCCGGCTGCCGTTCTCCGTCTCGGTGAGCATGACGCTGTCCACCCAGCCCTTCTCGCCGGGCCTCACCGTCACTGACGTCTCCCTGCGCTTCTGCGGCGTCAGGAAATCCGTCTCCTCCTCGAGGAAACGCGGCGGCGAGGTCTTTCCCACCAGGACGTCCCCGCCCTTCACGGGGGTCTCCGGCTGTATCAGACCGTCGTCTGCCAGGTTTGTGTAAGCGGTATCCGCCCTGGCGCCCCTCACGTCCGGGTCGGGTATGCCGAAGTGGTCCTCCTGGCCTCCAGGGTAACGCCTCTCCTCGGCCTTGTAGGTCCTGAAGAAGGTGGAGTGGCCCAGGCCGCGCTCTATGGCGGCCTTGCTTATGACAAGGGCGTCCTCCATGTTGTAACCGTGGAAGGAGCTCACCGCGACCACGAAGTTCTGGCCTCCCGGCCTCTTTGTGAAATTGACATAGTTCATTATCTCGGTCTGGACCATCGGCTGCTGCGGGTAATGGAGCAGGTGTCCCCTGGTGTCCGGCCTGATCCTGTAGTTGGAATCGCCCAGGCCAAGGGACTGCTTGGCCATTGCCGCGCCCATCGTGACCCTCGGCGACGAGTTGTGCTCCGAGTACGGCACCATTCCCGAGGCCACGCCCAGTATGAGCATGGGGTCAACTTCCATATGGGTGTGCTCCTCCGTGAGGTTCTTCTCGCCCTCCATGACCTCCCCGCAGGAACGGCACTTCAGCTTGATTACGCGCTCGGGCACGCCGATGTTCTCCCAGTCAACGTCCTTCTCCGAGAGCAGCTTCTCGCAGCCCGGGCACATCCTCGGAACCACGTAGGGCATCGGGCAGATGAAGGTGTCCTCTTCCTCCTCCGCGTCCAGCCACTCCACGATGCCTTCCCTGATGAGGTCGTTCATGTGCAGGCGGCCGCTCTCCAGGCCCTCCAGGTTCTTCTTGGTGAGAAGCAGTGAGCCGTTCCTGGCGACGAGCAGCGGCCTTCTCAAACGACCTTCGTCGCAGTTGATGATGATGTCGTTCATGTTCTCGTCGAACCTGAGGTTGACCTCGTGCGAGAGGATGCCGCTCCTCCGCCTCTGGCGTATCTCCTCGACCAGGTCCTGGGGGCGGTCGTGCGTGCCCACCAGGTCCCCGTTCACGTAAACGCGGGTAAGGGCTGTCTGCTGGCTCTTCACCTCCTTCACGCCGAGGTCGGCAAGAAGCAGCTTCATCTCGTGGTCGTGCGAGCGCTCGCTCACATCCACCAACAATGCGCAGTTCTTCACAAGCCCGCAGTTCTGTCCTTCGGGCGTTTCGTTCGGGCACAGCCTGCCCCACTGCGTTGGGTGCAGGTCCCTGGCTTCAAAGTGAGGTTGGCTTCTGGTGAGCGGTGACGTCACCCTCCTCAGGTGGCTCATCGCGCTCATGTTCGACGTCCTGTCCAGTAATTGTGACACGCCCGCCCTACCACCGACCCAGTTGCCGGTCGAAAGGGCGTGCAGGAGCCTCTGCGTCAGGAGGTCGGGCCTGATGGCCGACGAGACCTTCATGGTCTTCTTGCGCGCATAGCTCCTCTCCAACTGATACTTGAGGTCCTTCACCAGGTTCGTGAACGAGACCCTGAACAGGTCCTCCATGAGATCTCCAGAAAGCTTCAGGCGCTTGTTGGCATAATGGTCCTTGTCGTCCTCGCCCCTGGTCCCGATGCTCAATTCCAAAACGGCCCGGGCCATCCTGCCCAGGAAGATGGCCTTTTTCAACCTGTCTTCCTTGGTGTCGCCGAGGTGCGGCAGCAGGGCCTTGTCGATGATGCTCTCCACCTTCTTCTCCCTGTACTCCTTGGCCTGGCCCGTGGCGAACTTCTTCTCCAGCCAGAGTATGGCGTCCTCGGTGGTGTTGATGCCCTCCGTGGGATAGAGCTTCGTGTCCTGGCACTCCTCGATGTTGGCGTAGATCACGTTGGCCATTGCCGGCTCCGAGACGATGGCGTTGTATATGTCCTCGTCGTGCTCCATTCCCAGGGCCTTCATGAGTATGTAAAGGGGTATCTGGCCGGAAGCCGCCGCCACCGAGACCACCAGCACGGAATCGCGCTTCTTCTCGAGAAGCGTCAGCGCCCTGTATCCCTCGCGCTGTGAGAACACCTTGGCCACCTCGGTCCGGGTCCCGTACCTCTCGTTGTATTCCACCATGACCCTGTTGGGCGCGAGGTCCTCGAGCGTGATGAGAACGCGCTCGGTCCCGCTGACGATGAAATAGCCGCCGGGGTCGCAGGGGTCCTCACCGAGCATGGCCAATTTGTCATCGTAACTCAGCTTTGCCAGCTCCTCGTCGTTCAGCTCCTTGAACAATGGATCGGTATTGGTGTCGTCCAGGTTGCATTTCCTCGACTTCACCATTATTGGGAGGTTGCCGATGTGCACCTTCTCCGGCTCCCTCTCGATGCCGTTCTCTATGACGGTGAAGGTCAGCCAGATGGGTGCGAGATAAGTCAGGTTCCTCAACCTTGCCTCCATGGGCGTGAGCGGGTTCGTCGCCCCGTTCGCCTCCCTGACGACCGGCGTGCTAACGATGATGGTGGGCTTGTCCTGGAGGTCAACGCGGCCGTTCTTGTCCCTCTTCCTGCCTATCCTGACCTCGACGTTGTTGCCGTCGGTCCGGTCCTCGTCCAAGCGGATGATGCCCCTGAGGTCCTCGTCCTTGGAGACCCTGATGTTGTCCACTATCATCTGCATGCGGTTGTTCGGGTTCTCCATGGTGGGCAGGAAATCGTTGTAGGAGGCGATGTGATGGTTCACTATGCTGCGCTCCTTGAAGAAGGCGTCAACTAGCTCTCTCATTCCTCAACCACCCACGATGACCCTGTAGCTGACGCTGAGGCCAGCAACTGTTTGCAGTCGTACGATCCTTACCAATCTACCTTCCCTTATCTCCTCATCATCTCCATAGAACTCCTCAAGAACCTTAATGCACGGGTCGTTAATCCTGATCTTCGGCAGCTGGTCTTTTCCGACGTTAAGGTTGCCGAGAATCTTCTCCTCATCATCAACGGGCACAAGGTGATGCTCCGGAACCAGATCATGTTCGAGAACGTTGACATCGGTGATCATTTCACCCCCCTGTTTCCCTCGATGGAAGGAAGTCGTTGCCAGCTAGGACACATATCATCCACGGTTACACCTCATGGGTATTCAGCGGGCCCGCGGGGATTTCCGAGTCGTCGCGACTCCCCTGAAAAAAGCTTCGCATTTTTCAGGCGCTAGACGAGAAATGGTGCAGAGGTTGCTACCGTTTCTCGTCCGCGAAGATCCATGTCGCGTATCACGGAGATGGTGATATCTGCTCCATGTGACTTTCGAACCCCGGACCACCTGGTATCTTCTCTAACCAACTCTGTTTCCAATGCCTGCATCATCAGTCAGGTAAAAGCCAGATGCTCTTTCTAGAGGATTGCCTTCTATCCTTACCTAGCTGAGCTACGGGCCCACCTCCATCATAATATGTTGGTTTAGCTGACCCCCCATAATCTCTTTTAATATAAACTTTATGGTCTAATAAGGTATTTTATTAAATATTTATAAGGGTTTTTTATCAATCGGAGCTGATAATTCATTATTTTCGGTATTTGAAAGAAAGTATTAAATAATGGCGGTAAACCCCGCTTCGGCCAAACCGACCCGCGAAGGTTTATTATCTCGCCGTTTGTTTTCCATGCGGATGTACGTTGTGGTCGCTGGGGCAGGGCAGGTCGGCACCGAGATCGCAAAGAACCTTTTGGACGAGGGCCACAGCGTCGCCGTCATAGAACATGACAAAAAAAGATTGGAATCCATTGAGACCCTGGACGTGCTGGCCCTGGAGGGGAACGCGGCGAGCCCGCAGAAGCTCGCAGAGGCCGGCATCAACTCCGCTGATATGCTGATAGCCGTGACGGGCTCCGACGAGGTCAACATCATCGCCTGCATCGTTGCCAAGTCCAAGGGCTGCAAGACGATAGCCAGGATCAGCAATGCCGATTACGTGAAGGAGGGCATGGTCGCGGGAAAGCTGGAGATATTCCACGCGGACGTTGCCATCTGCCCGGACATGGTCACCGCCACCCAGATATCGAAGATGCTGCTCCTTCCCTCGCTGGTGCAGAGCGGCGAGCTGTCAAAGGGCAGGTCGGTGGTCATCGAGCTCAAGCTCACGCCCGGTTGCTCCTCAATATCCAGAATGCCCGGCAGCATCAAGCTGCCCCACGGCGCGCACATCAGCGCGGTCAGCCGCTTCGGGGCCGTGCTCAGGCCCGAGCTCTCGGGAGAGTTCAAGGAGGACGACCGCGTCATCGTGGTCCTGGAGAAGAAGGAGTCCGTCCCTGAGGTCGAGAGGGCCTTCGGCCTGGGTGCCGGAGAGTGCAAGGCGGTGGGCGACAGGTTGGAGACGGGCATGCAGAAGATAGTCATCGTGGGCGCGACCAGGACGGGCATCCAGGTGGCCAAGGAGCTGGAGGGCACCAGGATCGTCATGCTGATCGATATGGACGAGGCCAAGTGCGCAGAGGCCACCACCCAGCTGTCGACGACGTTGGTGATACGCGGAGACGCGCGCGACCCCGAGGTCCTGACGGGCGAGGGCGTGGAGGACGCCGGCGCATTCGTGGCGACCACCGACAACACGGAGTTCAACATGCTCACGTGCCTCCTGGCACGACGCCTGGGCGTGGGAAGGACCCTCGCCATCGTGGACGAGCCTGAGTTGCGCCAGCTCTTCGAGCAGATAGGCATCTCGGTCGCGGTGAGCCCCCGCATGATGACGGTCAACACCATACTCCAGTACATCCACGGCAAGGCCCAGCACGGATCGGTGACCATGCTGCAGGGCGTCAGGGTGATGGAGGTCGTTGTCACCAAGGGGCTGTGGATGGCCGGCCGCGATTACGGCTCGGTGCGGTTCCCTAAGAACGCCTTCATCGGCGCGGTCATCCGCGACGGCAAGGTGATGGTGCCCACGAGGTTCGACAAGGTCAGGACCGGCGACCACATGATAATCAACGTGGGCCAGGATGCCATCGGCAAGGTCGAGAGGATGTTCATGCACAAGTCCAAATGGTTCGGCCTGTAGGTGTTCGGATGAGGGGAAAGGCCGTGATGGCGACTCTCGGATACCTGCTCCTCATATTCAGCCTGACCTTTCTCATTCCGTTCATTACGGGCATCGTCTACGAGGAGCCGGCCGAGGACCTCTACAAGGCCTACCTGGTCCCGATGCTCATCACCGCTTGTCTCGGGGCTGTGCTGTGGTTCCACACCCGCGACCGGGCTGAGGACCTGAGGGAAAGGGACGCCTTCGTCGTCGTGGGCCTCGGCTGGGCGCTCATGGCGCTCCTCGGCTCGCTGCCCTACATCCTCGGCGGGAGCATCACCAATCCCCTGGACGCGTACTTCGAGAGCATGTCCGGCTTCACAACCACGGGCGCCTCCGTTCTCGACCCGACCCGGGGCGATTTCATCCTCAACTACCCCCACTCCATCCTAATGTGGCGGTCCCTGACCTGCTGGCTCGGCGGCATGGGATTCATAGTGTTCTCGGTGGTCATCCTCTCCAGGGTGCTGGAGGGCAGCGTCCACCTGTTCAGGACCGAGGTTTCGGACTCGACCGTGACTCGAATCCGCCCGAAGCTCGCCCAGACCGCCAGGGTGCTGTGGGGCATCTACGCCGTGTTCACCCTGGCATGCTTCATCCTGTTGATGGCGGCGGGCCGCGACGCCTTCGACGCGCTGACGACGTCGTTCTCCACTCTGGCCACCGGCGGCTTTTCGGTCCATGCCGCCAACATCGGCATGTATGATAGCTTCGTGGTGGAGCTCATCATCATGATATTCATGGTCATCGGCGGCGTGAACTTCGTGCTGCACTACAACCTCATCACCGGCCGCGTCAGGAACGTCTTCAGGGACCCGGAGCTCAGGTTCTTCATAGTCTACATTGTGGTTTTCGCGTCCATTGCCGTGTCCGCCCTGTACTTGTCGGATGCCTTCTCAAACTTCGGGCTCAGCCTGAGGCACGGCCTGTTCCAGGTGGTCTCGGCATCGACGACCGGCGGATTCACGACCGTATCGGACCTCAATTCCTGGCCCCCGGTGGTGCACATGCTCTTGATACTCGCCATGATATTCGGCGCCTCGGTCGGCTCGACCGGCGGCGGCATCAAAGCGGCGAGGTTCCTGCTGCTCCTGAAAAGCACCCGGAGGGTCATATTCAAGGCCATCCACCCCCGTGCCGTCAAACCGATCAAGGTCGCGGGAAGACCGGTCCAGGAGAGCGTCATAGAGAAGGTGCAGATGATGTTCTTCGCCTACCTGGTGGTCTTGGCAGTTGCCACGGTCCTCATCTGCGCCACCGGCCTCAGCGTGCTGGAATCCCTCTCCTCGGTCGCCGGCAGCCTCGGCAACGTGGGCCTGGGCATATACTCCCCCGGAGAAGGATACCACACCCTCAGCGGCCTGGCCAAAGGCGTCTTAATCTTCTGCATGTGGATGGGCAGGCTTGAGATATTTACAGCGATGATAGTGCTGGCTCCGAGTACGTATCGGACCTAATGTTCGAAAATTGGGGGTTCTCTTCTGCGCTTCCGATACACGCCGATCAAAACGACCAACGCAAGGATGACGATGATTGTTACGCACATGTAACTGATTGTTGTGGAGGTCAAGACAGGGGAGGAGGGCTTTACAACTTTGAAAACAACAGCATTGTCATGATGTGGATCATTATTCATGAAGACTCGAAGGGTGTAATTTCCTTCCTCTAGAGGAACCGGAAATACCACATAGTAGGTACCCCCTACACCGGTGATGGTTTCCTGTGTCACACCTGTCTCTATTATTTCTACAGTCAGGGGAATTCCTGGTATTCCAATCGCCAAGTTACTTGTTGAAACAACACTTCCAGCAACGTCAATGGTATCTCTTTCACCGATAATAAATTCTTGATCAAAAGGCGGTATGTTAATGCGGATGACGGGTTCAAAAGGCATTGAAACTTGAGGATTAATCAATGGGTAAATATCAGTATTGTTTCCTCCTGGGATATAGTACGGTGTGTCACCCGCGTTGTCCATCCCCTGAGCGTCCTGCAACGGCCCTGAATAGATGTCCGAACCGCTGTAGTCATCCCAGTGATTCCCGCCCCCATCGTCGTATGAGAAGTTCCAAATATTGTCACCATCGTCAAACGAATGATTAGAGTTATCATCGAAACGATTCAGGCAGATCAAATTATTATTGGACGAGAGAAGGCGAATGCCCAATCCATTGTCCTCGATCTTGTTGTTTGTTATTGAATTCGTGTTCGATTTATTAACCTGGATTCCTACGGAATTTTCCATTATCTCGTTACCGGTAATGTTCCCGTTCGTTACATTGTTAAGGATGAGCCCGTGCTCTCCAGAGTGCAATTCGCAATCCGTGACGGTGAAATGATCGGTCGTGTTGCCGATGTAGATGCAGTGGGTCTGTCCAGTTCCGTTTATTTCATAATCCACAATGATCCATGGATTGACTTCTGTGCCCTCCCCCCCGATGACTCCGTGGGCGGTATCAAAATCCAGGTTGGAGTTGATGGTTATCGGCTGGGTCGGTGCAAGTTCGCCGGTTGAGAATGTGAGCCAATTTGACAGGTCCTCGTTGAAAAAAGTGATGTAAGCGGTATAGCTGGATTGGGGTTCGGCGTCAATGAGGAAATAATCGTTAGCGGAAATGAGTGAATCATGGTCAACATCAAAATAAGTTACATTGGTGCCGTTGAAGTCGCCTACATGACCGTTCGTGATTGATTTCATATCCTGTTCAGTGACATACGACCTGCTCTTTCTCACGTGAAACATCGTGTTGTCCAGTGACAACTCAGGATGTACGAAGGAAGTGTTTACACGGATTTCATAATCATTCACGCTTCCGGGAACCTTTCCCATATTTCCCAATTCCACCTCCGGAAGCCGACCATTCACGTGACCGTATCCGATTATCCATTGTATAAAACCGGTTGATGAACTCGCAGTTTCATCGAAGAGGCTATAGTGAACCTTAGTCTGGTTATCTACACCTCTGATAACAAACCTATCATCATCATCGAGAAGGTCATTTTCATTGTTATCCTGGTATTCCATCGTGATTGAATCGTTGATTACCATTACGCCTTCGGATAACTCGTCATCATAATTCTCCCGCTGGTCATATGTTCCAATGCCTAGGGAATATCTATAATTATCATACGGGTGCACATCCCCTAGTACCCGCGTAACTATAATTGAAGTTTCTATCGACGTCCCGTCGTTTACTTCAGATTCATAGCTTAATTGGACTGCAGTAACAGAATTAAAAGAGTTCTCCGAATAATCCTCAATCCAGAAAAATCCATCATGCCAGTTGATAATATACTTATTCCCCATAGCAATGTTATCATCGGAATGGTCCCCCCCGATTTGCAGAAAATAGGACTCAAGCGTATATTCGTCAGGTGTCGGCGGGATGTATAATTCGAAAATGTCAGAATTGTCGAGTAAATAATTAGAATTAACATCAATATACCTTACTAATCCATTATCTGATATGCCGTTTGCCAGCGAGTCCATGAAATCGATTTCATGGTGATAATCATCATCGTAACTTGTCATTCCATAGACATATTCAATAGCATATAAAATCGGAAATGTTCTGTGATCAACAGGTTCCAATTGAATATCCTGATCTTCATAAGGATTGTAAAGTCCAGTATTGTTATAAATATCATATATTGAAGTGTTTGAGATATTCGCATTTTCCATTCTTAGTGATACATTGATCATGTTCAACGGATACTGGTCTCCCGAATTCGTTATGACCTCGTATTGGGTTGTCCCGTTTCCCGTCGAGATAGGATTTAAATAAATCCCGCCGACGTAAGCTACAGCATCCAAAACGACGCCCATTGCCGTTGGGAGCAGTAAATACGTGTCAAACAATTCTTTAGTAGTGATAATTGTATGGCCATTAAAATTGTATTCTACAAATTCGATAGAAGATTGATATGTATCATTTATATCATAGGTTTCCTCGTTTGTCAATACTCGATAATAATACCCATACTCATCATCGTAATATCCATCCAACGACAACAGAGTAAGCGGACCGTGGCTTGTGTTTAACGTGTATATGTCAGTTACTGTTCCCTTTATTGTGACGGATTCCCCAACATCATAGTGCCGGAGGCTGAGTTCACGCAGGCTTATCGGTCGGAAAAACACAAACCAGACCAACACAGATGAGACGATGAGGATCACTACAACTACAATGGCGACGAATTTTCTCAGCTGATTATACTTCATACCATTCCCCAACGTCTGATAAGTGTATGAGAATTCGATTATAATGACTTTTCGCAAATTCTGATGAAATTCTTGAATATGTCGTACCCGTATTCCGTATGTTCGACCTCCGGGTGGAACTGCAATCCATAGTAGGGCTTCTTCAGGTACTTGTAGGCCTGCACGCCGCAGTTGTCGGAGTGCGCCAGCAGCAAGAAATCTTCGGTGAGTTTCTGGATCTCGTCGTTGTGCGACTCCCAAGCCTGGAACGGGGAGCGAACACCGGCCAGGATGTCGTCCTCCTCGTCGATGGTGATCTGGGTGGAGCCGTATTCGGGTATGGCGGCCGGGCCGGCCTCGCAGCCGAAGTGCATCGCCAAGAACTGCATGCCGACGCAGATTCCCAGTATCGGAAAATCCGCCCTCTCCAGGTAATCGGCCGTGTTGCCCAGCTTCATGCTCTCCGTGCCGATGCGCGGCGCGCCCCCTGAAAGGACCAGGCCGTCGGCCTTGATTTCATCGAAGGGCAGAGTGTTCGGAATGATGCTCGTCTCAACCTCAAGATAACGAAGAACGCGCCACTCGCGGTGCGTCCACTGGCCGCCGTTGTCCACGACGTCGATGCGCATGAGGAGGTGATGGCAAATCTGGTTTTAATACTTTCAGAAACCTCTGATGAGAATATAAAAGAAAGACCGCATTTAAGTGTAATGCGGTCTGAGTAGCCTTTGGCTAAAGACCACAAAGACGTCGCAGT
>Ga0209536_100003044_pt1 | contig 27115 bp, 24 predicted proteins | sample DeeMarSeWOR28_12_FD_187461 | JGI IMG/M metagenome (GOLD analysis project Ga0209536, IMG submission 187461) | Marine sediment microbial communities from White Oak River estuary, North Carolina - WOR-2-8_12 (SPAdes) (version 2) | ecosystem: Environmental > Aquatic > Marine > Intertidal zone >... | reverse complement strand
GGGGGGTGTCGGGGAATTCTCCATGGGAGCATCATATCCTTTTCAAGCTCCGCCCGGGTATGGACAGAAATCGCGGAGAGGAGTTGAAGGTCGATTGGGAAAATCTTCAGCGGCCGGGATTCAGCCCCGATTACATAGAGCAGCGTTATGAACGGATGGATTTGGCCTATGAAAGTTCGGACTGGATTCCGACAGGCGGCGCTAAGGCATTGATTAGAAACAACCTGCCGCTTTTAGCCTATATCGGCGGTAAGCCCGGCAGCTTTACAAGTAAAGATCATAATTTCTTTGTCGGTGAGAGATTCGAAAAGCAAATCATCGTAATCAACAATTCGCGATTACCGGTAAGTTGTGAGTGTTCATGGTCGCTGGCCCTTCCCGAGCCAGTAGTCGGCCACAGCAATATTTCTATTGAGACAGGCCGACAGAGGCGGATACCAATGCGCTTCGCTTTGCCGCTGCAACTTAGGCCGGGCGAGTACAAGCTGAGCGTAAAAGTGCAATTCGATACAGGCGAGATACAGGAGGATGAATTCCTGATCCATGTCCTTGCTCGTAGGACATTCCCGATAACCAAGATGAAGGTTGCGATATTTGATCCCAAGGGAAAGACTACAGAGTTTCTCAGGAGCAAAGGCGTCCTCTATGACACTGTAGATGCAAAGGCAGACCTTCAGGCATATGAATTGCTGGTTATTGGCAAGTCCGCCCTGACAGTGGACGGAACGGTGCCGGATATCGGCCGAGTGCACGACGGGCTAAAGGTAATTGTATTCGAACAGACACCGGATGTACTGGAGAAACGCCTCGGTTTCCGTGTAGCAGAATATGGCCTGCGAAATGTCTTTCGCCGTGTGCCGGACCATCCGGCTCTGGCAGGACTCCAAACCGAGCATCTGAGAGACTGGCGCGGAGAAGCAACAATCCTTCCGCCGAAATTGAATTACAAGCTAAATCCCAAATTCAACAACGCGCCATCAGTTACCTGGTGCGGTATACCGGTCACACGTTTGTGGCGCTGCGGCTGCCGGGGCAACGTTGCCTCGGTTCTAATTGAAAAACCCGCATGTGGCGATTTTGTGCCGATTATTGATGGTGGTTTTAGCCTGCAGTACAGCCCACTTCTGGAGTATCGTGAAGGCAGGGGGATGGTGCTGTTTTGCCAGATGGATGTGACCGGGCGTACCGAGACCGACCCCGCAGCGGAAATTCTGATCTCAAATATCATCGATTATGTCAGCGAGTGGAAACCCTCGCCCCGGTGTGAAGTACTTTATGCCGGCGAGCCAAAAGGTATGACACATCTCCGTGCAGCAGGATTTCGGCCTGAATCTTACAACGGCGGAAGATTGCAAGCTGACCAGGTGTTAATCATCGGGCCGGGCAGCAATAATGTCGCGGCACACAAAGAATCGGTCAAATCAGCGCTAAAGGCCGGCGGGCAACTGCTGGCTATCGGCCTATCCCGGGAAGATGCTGATGCGCTGCTGCCTTTTAATGTTTCGATGAATTATGCTGAACACATCAATGCTTATTTCGATCCGCCGGATGCGAATTCTTTGCTGGCGGGGGTCGGGCCAGCGGACGTACATAACCGCGACCCGCGCACGATTCCGCTTGTCTCCGGGGGCGCAAATATCGTAGGCAATGGTGTACTTGCTGTTTCGCAGCGAGCCAATGTTGTATTCTGCCAGCTTGTACCCTGGCAGTTTGAATACGAAAATAATTTCGGGCTCAAGCGAACTTTTCGCCGAACAAGCTTTCTCGTGACACGCCTGCTCGGTAATCTCGGCGTGAGCAGCGAAACACCATTGCTGAGTCGACTTTCAAGACCTGTTGAAGATAATGAATCCAGCCGATGGCTTCAGGGTTTTTACCTTGATGAGCCGGAAGAATGGGACGATCCCTATCGCTTCTTCCGCTGGTAATGCAAACGCTTGGAAAAGGCATGACTGGAACAATGTTGGTGCAATATATCATTCAGAATTTTCTTGCATTGCCTGCCGGTTCGATGTAAAGTACCCGAGAATTTATGAGAATTTGGTTTTGGGGAATAGTGTAATGGTAGCACGACTGACTCTGGATCAGTTAGTCGGGGTTCGAGTCCCTGTTCCCCAGTTTTTACAACTATCTGAAACGCGGGGACTTACGAAAACAGATGGGCAGGACAGGTAATTAGTCTTGTCTTTGCTTAATATATGTTTACATTTCATGTTTTGAAGTGAGTTTGGTAGCTAAGGAACTCAAAAACCTCGAAGAACTAATCGAGCGGATCGAAGAGCGGTTAAAAAATAGAATGAATAATGGACTGTGTGACGTGAAAGGATGCAGCGAAGCGACATATTTGGATTGGCGTGCACTGACTGATTGTTGTGGTCAGAAGATATACAGGCGGCATTAGTGTCTGCACATGGACGAAAAGGACAGCTTCGGTCTTATCGAAGTTTTCAAATTCAAGAGGCCGGCTCCCCCTCAATTTACTAACTCTTCTTCATAAAGAGCTGAATCTTAGACATCCGGCTTTACTGTAATATCAACACTACCAACAGACACTTCATCGCCGGGAGCGGCTTTGTAGATCCTGGTCTTCCAGGCTTTGACACAGAGTTTAACTCCATGCCAGTCGCCGTCACCAGGAACTGTATCGCCGCCATCATAGTAGGCGCTCCAATCACCGATCACGTCACCATCTTTATGCAAAGAGGAGCCTAGTTTCATGGGGAAGTTGGCTCTGACATCAAAATCCACACAGCCGAGGTAGCACGGATAATCCGCACCTCCCTTGCCGATATCGGCACAGCTAACCTGCTCAAGGATGATCTCGTTCTTCTTGCAGTCTTTGACCTGTACAAACATACCCACGTGTATTTTTATGGGAATGGCGCATATTGTCAGTACTTCGTATCTGTAGGGCCAGCGTACTTCTTCCTTACCGTCTACCTTTGCGCCTGTGATTGGACCGAAGTAGTCCACTTCATAGTCTGCCGGTGCCGTACTTGCGAGGCATGCAACTAACATGATTGTAATCATAGTTCTTTTTACCATCTTGATTTCCCTTTCAAAATGTACCCTCACTTATCCGGCTGCGCTCATCCCAGCATGTGTTTTATAAACGGCCGGCTATTTGATCACCACTCTTGGACTACCTTAACTAATCGGGATTTACCATATACATTACACTGAAACACTTCTACGAGTTTCAAGTCTTATCTTTTTTAATTATGGTGATTACATATTTTTTCCTGCCGAAGCCTTTCTTGGATTAACAGAGGCGATATTTTCAGCGCCCCCCCTTGAAAGTGCCGATCATTCTGTCTTGAGAATCTCACATTTGTGTTGTGAGATAAAGGCATTATGAACGTAATAAGACTGTTTGTTGTGTTGACTTAGTATTTTAGAAAAAACGGGCTGCAATCGGTTGCTCAAAACCATCTACAGGTGTATTAAATAACAAACGTCATCTGCTTTATAAAGTGGGTAAGGCCACGACCTTGGGTTAGTTAGTTGAGGTTCGTATCCCGGTTCCCAGGTTTTTTTGAAAGTCTTGAAAAAGCGGAAATAATTGCTCGAAAGACTTGCCGGATAAACATAATCCATGACTTCCGATAGAATCACATTATTCCGATTAACAACATTTAGAACACAAAAAAGTGCCGTAAGCATCCTCAGTGACCCAATTTGTATTTTCGGCAGGCTGAGTGATGAGTTAAAGTAACCGGGCTTCACCGAGGTTTAAAATTGATTTTAAATCTTAATAAGATTAAGATTAGATTTCATCGAAACGTTATATGAATTTGACAACTATTAATAAGAATTGATTATGGTGGAAAAACCTTCGGAAATTATCAAGAATAAAAGCATTGATACGGATTTGATTATTGCATCGCATCCCGATCCGTTCAACACAATTGTATGGAACGCTATTTATGAATATGCTACGGACATTCATTTTAACAATGTAGAAGATGGAATGCTTGTTTTATATCGTGTTGACGGAATCATCCATGAGAAGCAGCTTTTACCTGAAAAAGAAGGGAAGAAGTTAATCAATCAGGTTAAAACGGCGGCTGGCTTTAATGCTATGAAGTCCTTTGTACCACAGGAAGGCCAAATAAAATGGCCAGATGATGAAATGCGACGGGACATCCGTGTCACGATTGTGCCGGCGGGAAAAGATGCAGAATCTGCCCACCTGAGAATATTAAGTTTTCCGAAGGAAGCATGGGAAGTTTCCAATCTTGGCCTTTCCGAGACAGATTTACAGAATATTTCCAGTACAATGAATTCAAACGGCGGTCTTGTTTTGATTTCAGGTGTCACCGGGTCCGGAAAGACTACTACAATGTATTCATTCGCTTCTTTAATGGACTTGCGAACCAATATTGCCTTCTCAATCGAAGATCCGATCGAATTCAATTTGCCGTATGCTCAACAGCTTGAAGTAGATGAACGGCACGGCTTTACAATGTACGAAGGGCTGCAAACCATTCTCCGGACGGACCCAGACCTTGTTATGGTTGGCGAAATCAGAGACAAGGATTCGGCCATTGTAGCATCAAGAGCGGCTCTTTCCGGAAGGTTGGTTTTAGCGACTATTCATGCAAAAGATGCCGCGGGGACGGTCGATGCTCTTCACTATCTTGGTGTGCCGTATTATATCATCGGCGGTTCCATTAAATTAATCGTCTCTCAAAATCTTTTGAGAAAATTGTGTCAGTCTTGCGCAAAAGAACGTTCACCCGGGAAAGAAGAAAAAGATCTTTTCAGCAGGTTCGAACTGGAAGTCCCCAGGAAGATTTTTAGTGCAGCCGGTTGTGATGATTGCGGTTTCTACGGATATCAGGGTCTTATTGCGATTTTTGAGGTCGCCACGATTAATCCTGATACGGCTCATATTATAGCGGAAGGCATACACCAAAAGCAGTTGAGAGATCATTTTAGAAAACTCAAAATTAATCCCATGTTAGCAAACGGTCTTGAAAAAGTGGCACAGGGAATAACATCTCTGGACGAGGTTTATAGAGTTTGTGATTATAATTCGGATGAATAAATAATTATAGGGAGCAGAAAGACTGGTTTTTAATACATTCGGCTTCAATAATCTGAGGCCCATGTACGGAGGCTTGATAACCTCCATGATAGCCATAAAGCAGGAAGCAGCGATGAATCGAATCAATTAAATTTCCAAAAGGAGAGCAAAATGGGATCAAGTGTATACAAGGTGATTGAGCTGGTCGGTACAAGTGATAAGTCGTGGGAAAAGGCAGCCGAGGCGGCTGTTGAGACAGCATCAAAAAGCCTCAGAGACCTGCGGATTGCAGAGGTATCCCAGTTGGATATGCAACTGGAGGATGGGAAAGTCAAGACCTACCGTGCAAAGGTAAAGGTCTCCTTCAAATACCACGGCGAGGATTAAGTCAGAAGATACTCGATTCCAGATACTCGATGACCGATACCGGATTCTGATTTCTCGTCGAGCTTCGAGTATCAAGCATCGAGTATCGATTCGGCGCTAAATTGTCTTAATAGCAAGAAGCACTAAAAAGCCTATTGTGCCAAGAATACCAAGCAACATGATCCATTTATCGTCTGTGTTCTGGTTTACTTGCTCATGCAGTTGTTCGCTGTCGTATTCTGCCGAATTGTGGCGATATTGCCAGTATGCCGTGCTTGCGTCCATATAGTCTAAAAGTTTGGTTTCTTGCTTTGTCATGGTTAGACCCTCCCAAAATAAAGTATAAAAAACAAATTATGCAAATCCAAATTGAGCAAATATCGAATATAAATGGCCGGCAAAAGATTCACAATTCGCCTTCGCGGCAATTAAGTGATTGCAATAAAAAGGTTTACGAGAATAGCAAGCCGATAAAATAGCAGATGCTGACAGGTCTGGAAAGCGAAAATACATTGAGAGTTTTACCATCATTTCTGAATTATCTCATTGACAAACACCTTACAAATTTCCGAAACATGTCGATGATCAATTCCACAACAACCCCCGAGGACGTTTAAGCTCTCGAGTCTCTCCAATAAGTCAAGATACTGTGAACTCAGCTCTTGTGGATTACCTTGATCCAACTCAGTTGCATCATTTAGCTCAGCATGGCTCTTGATTGATGCATTGGCTCTGATAGCCCTGATTCTTTTTGTCCATGGCGCTGCATCCAGTACATTGACAAAGTGCGTTGGATGTGCGCAGTTGATCATATAGTAGGCGGATTTATTATCAGTGGCGGCATCAACTTGTTCTATGGCATCCTTCAACATCTCACCTGATGGTAGCCTGCCATCTGTTTCTGTTGTGAAGGAAATCACCACCGGCATCTTTTCAGACCTGGCGGCGAGTGCAATGCCGATTCCTTCGGCAATGTACGGGATCGTAAAAGCAGCTACCATATCCGATTCGGTTTCTCTGAAGGTCGCGATTTGGGTACGGTGATAAGCCTCCGCCTCGGTCGCTGTCATGGAAATATCTGTGCTGTAGCCATCACCGCGGGGCCCAATACAGCCGCTTATTACCATGTGAGGCACAGTACCTTCATATTCACGACGAATACCCTGCAGCAACTCGATGCCCCTGCGATTAAAGTCCGCAATCTGTTCGGATGAATAGCCAAGTTTCCTGCCCCAGTCCTGACTGGCTCGCCATGTCATACTTTCGAGAATGAAGCCCACATTGTGATCTCTGGCGATATCTGCGTATTTGCGATAATACTTTCGCAGTGTTTCACGTCCATCTTCATTCTCGAGCAGGACAAATGCAGCAAACTCAGGAAGATCGATACCTTCATGAAAGATTAGAGTGGTTTCAAGCCCTCCATCAGTCAGGAATAAATCACCCGACAGTTGCGGAAGCTCATTTCTATAGAGCGGCATGAGTTTCATCCTTCAATTTTATGTGTTAGATAAAGTGTGATGCTCATCGGTTTCAAATTTAACCCGCTTTTTAGGCAGTGGTAATGTGTCTCCGGATTTCGTGAACTCCAGAGCTTCTATGCTGCAGGAACAGCCTCAACAATACTAATCTCATGAGCGGTGGGAATAATACGGTTCAGTTTCAGTCCTGCTTGTAGTAGCAATTGTCGGTACTGCTTTTCCGTACGCTCTCGCCCGCCGACAATCAGCATCATCAGATCGAGCCATTTGCCGAAGCACGGTTCGTTCAGAGGTGGAATCACAGTCTCAACCAAAAGTACCCTTCCTTCGGGATTCATTGCTTTGCGGCAGTTGCTAAGGATAGAGATTGCATTGTTGTCGTTCCAATCGTGGATAATGTGCCGCAGGACATAGACGTCTGCGCTCGGGACAGAAGTAAAGAAATCACCTCCGACAATCCGGCAGCGATCGGACAAATCCGGATCCGAGAATGCGGTTTTAGCGCGGTCCGCAACAGCAGGCAAATCGAACAGGATACCCCTGACTGTCGGATACCGATTGAGAATTGCCGCCAGCATCATGCCGTTGCCGCCGCCGACATCCATCACAATCTCAAAAGCAGAGAAATCATAAGCATCCAGCATCGGCTCTGTCTCAGCTATTCCATGAACCATCATGGCTTTATCATAAATTGCATGCCGGTCCGGATGCTCGGTCATATGCTGGAAAAACGGCTTGCCGAAGGTCTTGTCATACCCCTCTTTACCGGTTTTTGCGGAATACAATAAATTGCCCCATGATTGATATAATTCCGCGCCGGTCATAATGGCAAACGACCGCAGCGAGTTAGGGACATCAATTCGCAGGTTCTCGGCAATCGGTGTAAGCGAGAACCGACCGTCCTCATCTTCGCTGAATATGCCGACGCTTGCCAGTGCACGCAACACCCGATAGAGAGCACCGCTGTGAGCATCGGCCTCCTCTGCCAATTCTTCGGCCGTCTGGGGACCTTCGATAAGCAAATCGGCAATCCCAAGCTCCGCCGCAACGTAAATGGCCTGTGTAAACCAGCCACCTATTGTAAGCTCCATCAATCGTTTACTCGATTGAATATCAACCACTGTGCCGGTCATAATTCGCCCTTTCAAATTCCAAAACGTCTCAAGTTAAGATTTTTTCAATACATAAATTAGCAGTATATACGATTTACTGAGAATATATTATAGTATTCCTATAGAAATTCTATGAATATATACAAAATCTTTCCTATCGTCAACATCTTTTTTGAAAATTATAAAAGAATCTGGATGGAAAAACTGCTGTTTCTGCTTCTATGTGGAATTACGAACGAGCGAAAAACATCCCCAAATATACCCCATTGGGGCAGGCGTACCCTATTAATTCCATCGAGCACCTATACCCCCACATATACCCCCAAGGATGTCCGGTCGGGGTGAGTTTTAGACTTCATCCTTCTTATAGGCCTCGGTTTCATCGCCTGGATCGATTCCCTGCTGAATTTTTGTCAACCGTTCGGCATGCTTTATTTGCATGCGTTTGATCTTGACGATGCCTTCGACGGCGAGGCAGCCAATAACAATAACCGCGATCCAGCCCCAGAAGGACATAGCTTCCAATAAATTAATCATAGTTTCCATAAGCCTGGCTCCAAAATCAGGTTTCAGGGTGTTCTATTTCAAAAACAAAGACTGAATTTTTACATTAATTTAGTCGGGCGCCGGATGTGATTATTTCATATAAAGCAGGAGTTCGGGTGCCCTTTTAGATAGGATTAACCGCATAGTATTGCATAACGTCGCGGCTCAAGTGTGATTATTTCTTATCATCTGGATTCGGCTTATTAGACGAATCGACAGAAAACACAGGCTGCCACGAAGTACGCATGGGAATCACTTTGAGATCGGATACCAGCAAACTTTCATCCGAGCCATCGGAATTCATTACCCAAATCTCGGGACGCTTTCGACGTTGGGTATCGAAGAGAATTTTCTTTCCATCCGGCGAGAAGGTCGGATTATCACTTGAAGCCGGTGCCGGTTCGTCGGTCAGTTGTTTCTGGTTGCTGCCATCCGGGTTCATTGTCCAGACCTGACCATAACGATGTTCTATTCCAGACCAGTAGGCAATCTGCTCACTGAAGAGCCATGCAGGCGCATTGGCGCTGCTCCCATCAGGACTGTATTCGTTCTTTTGGGGATAGGTCAATTGTTGCTTTTGTGTGCCGTCACTTCTCATGATCCAGATCTGGCCGAATCCTCGTTCATTTCCCGACCAGTAGGCGATTTTGTCGCCCTTAGGCGAGAAGGTCGGGCAATGGTTTAAGCCTTCTGACGTAAGCTGCTTTTCGCCTTTTCCATCAACACCGACAATCCATATCTGGCGTCGTCCATCCGCATGAGGTCTGGTGATTGCCAGTTGCTTGCCATCGGGAGACCAGGCAGGTAAAAAACCTGATGTGATGAATCGTTCGTTCTTTCCTGTGGAATCTATAATCCAGATTTCGTGCTTGTGATTTCGAATAGAAACGAATGCCAATTGTTCTCCGCCTGGGGACCATGCTGGAAAGAAATTTCCCGGCTGTCCCGTTGTGAGTTGCTTTTTGTTTCCGCCATCCGATGTTATTGTGTAGATCTGAGCATGTTGATTTGCCTGTGGGCCTGGCCTTTGGCCGGGCGCATCTGCGAACGCAATCAAGCCGTTCGAGGGCTTCACGCGGTTGCTAACGGATTCGCCGAATATTCTTGCTGTGAAGCTTACGCTGAGAATTACGAATGTAGCAGCGCATAGGACATATCTGCCTTTACTTGTCGGTTGGCGTATGATTCCCATCGTCCGTTCCTTCTGTAGTTCTTCTTGTCTATCGCTCCGAAGACATTGTTACGTTTCTATTTGTTGCACAAACCACTTGAATGTACCCGTGCATGTTACTTGATCCTCAACATCCTTCACCTGAACTTCGACGGATATTACCGCCCTGCCTTTCTTGGAAATCTGCTCATCGAACTTTGAAAGGTATTCAGCAGTAACTGATGGATAAGCAACAATTTTTTTGTTTGCCGGCTTTTTAAATTTAATTTGCGATTCTCTAAGCACCGGTATGACTTTACCCACTAAGTCGGGGAATGATTTTTGTAATATTTCGCCGCTCGCAGTTTCAGCAAGTGCAAATTGTGCGCTTGCATGAATTGTTTGCAGATGGTTTTGAACTCCTGTATCGAAAGGCAGTTCAAGTTCGCCATCAGTGTTTCTTTGTATTCCAACCTTATCGACAAATGGAATTTCTAAAACGTTCATTGGTGTCCTTTGTAAAAATTACAATGTCTATACAGTTCCGTATAAGACTCCAGCGAGCGAGTAGCGAGTAGGATGGGCAACTCGTTTGCCCATGCTGTTAATATAACGTAACCTGAACCGCATGGGCAGGAAACCTGCCCATCTACAGGCGACAGGCTCCGTACAAGAAAACAAGTCTCATAATGTCAGTATAACACCCCTTTGCATAAGGCCAGTAGAAAATTCCGGAAAATCCCGAGGCTATCATACTTAATTCCAACCGATGTCAATTCATCGAAAAATTTACTTTACTCCTCTAAATCCTTCCTTAAACCCGGCTGATCCTTCACCATATTTGTTATGCCAACAGTTTTGGGGATAGAAACTTTGGCTTCTTATGGCCATTTACATCAGCTTTTTGATTACTTGCCATTTTAGCAAGAACTTCATCATCAGTGCTATTAGTGTTTATTTCTTCTTCCAGATTCTCCAAAAAATTTTAATCTACTACCGTCACTGGTTCACCGTCTTTCCATTCGTATTTAATCCCCTGAACGCCCCAAATAAATACTCTTGTTCCATTTGGAATATCTGGAACAAATGCGTTGATTGCATCAAAGTCAGGATCAGCTTCAAAATAAGTACGCCTATAATGTGCTTTAACTGCTGAGTCATAATCGTCGCGTTTCTTAGTTGTTTCATAATCCGCTTCCATAGGAATCCATACACCGTTTATCTTATCAAAGCGGACATTTTTTAGGGTGAAAGAAAGACCACGTAACCGCGCAGGTTTTGGACCGCGCCAATTACTCAAATCACCCAACCACTCCAATGGCTTGCCCCACGCGATGTCACCTTCCTTTTTATAAACTTGTGCTTTCGCGATGTTATAACCATGTTCAGGATCGATCCAAATAGTGTATTTACCATGGTCTGTTACAGCATCAATTATATAACAGGATGAACCACCCACCTGTTCCTGTTGAGGGCGTACCGATATTGTCCGGGCCTGACGAAGAAGTAAAGACACGGGCTCCAGGTCACCCTCAAAGATACCTATCAGTGGAGCACCATTATATCCTAAACCAATCATATGTTTCCGCATTTTATCTTCGCTGTCAATAAATAGTTGCCCATAAAGATCTTTAGGCTTTCTATATTCGAAGGCACGCTCTCCATCCCAGATATAGTCCCTTTTATAACCCTGCTCAATCGGCGTTGGTTCATCCATTGATTTGAGTCCTCTCCACTGGTAATTGAGCCATCGGATCCGGTCGCCGTCAATGTAGAAAACCGACTCTTCGTGGAAAAATGTTTTACCTTCAGGCATCATAACTTCACCTCTATAGATACCTTTGTCACCATAGTTCTTAATCTTTGCCTGGGTTGCCTCATATCTATCAAGCAAATCTGAAGTGCTCATTTGCTCAGCCATAATCCCTTGCTTCATCATAAGACAGATCAATGCTGTCAATATTGGTTTACACATAGTTATCTCTCCCGTATTTAAGTTCGTTATCAGCAAACTCACGGACAACACCGAGATATTTGCAGCTTTTGTTTTGTCCGGTTCTTTCGGTTGCTAGACAGGCAGGGAACTGAAAAATAAGGAATATACCAAGTACGACCAGATATAAGAATCTGCCTTTCATTTTATATTCTCCCGGATTCAGTTCCAATGTTGTTCCGGTGGTGTGTTTAAGAATCCAAGTTCGCCAGTAGAAATTATAGGCCGAATCGGTGAACTAAACAAGTTTTATATCCCAGCAGATTTCTTCGTGGTGCACTTCTTGAGATAGGGAAAACTGTTATCTCACGAGATAAATGAGCGTTTAAATAAACTGATTATCCACAGTACGCGATACGAACAAAGGATGCCGTCTCACGGAGACCTTGCCATTGACTATTTACGATTTACTATTGATTATTTTATTCTTTCTTAGAGTTCTTCGTGTCCTTCGTGGTAGAGTTAAGGCCGCCGTCTCACGGAGATTTATTTAAAATATGCCCGCCTTGTTGGATTTCGGTTCGTATAATACTTAACAAAATGAATATATAAGACAGGATAACAGGATGTCAGGAGTATATAGAACTAAATAAGAAAAATCTTTTGATAAATACAAGAATCCATATTTATCATGTAAATCCTGTCTATATGGAATGCTATTTGAAAATACAAAGCCAATTTCAAAATGGGCGAATCGGCGTAAGCTCTTATTTGAAAGGAGATTATGACAAGAATCCACTTTGTGGGACACGAAAAAACAAAGCCAAATTATTAGTTTATGGTTCATAGTTCAGAGTGCATGGCGAAGACAAGAAAAAGCTGTTTTAAAAACAAAGCCAATTTGTGTCGGAGCAAAATATCGCAAAGTCTTGTGTGAAAGGAGATTATGGCAAAAAACGGGCCTATGAGACAAAAAAAAACAAAGCCAAACAAAGCCAGTTTGCGCAGTACTTCGACGGATCACATGGTCAAGGCAAAAAAGAAAGATACAACACGACGGATTTTGTTCTATAATCAGCGTTAGATAAACAAATTAGTTCGTTTTCGTATGATTTCATACATGTTTTGTTATAGGGAGCACGCTGGATATGGAAACTCACTTAAAAGCAATTAATCGCAAATCCAAATACCTGTTGTTTGCCGGCATGTTGATATTTGCTCTTTGTTTTCCTGGTGGCGCACGGGCGAAAGAATCGCAAAGCGAGATACAACAAGGCCTGGCAAATAAATACAAGTGCGATAATGGGATTGAGAAAGACCCGGATGTGATATTCGTGGAGAATTTCGAAGATAGTTCCCTGGATGCGGTCAAATCACGCTGGGAAAGTGTGCAGAATATTGACATCATGTCGCTTTCTACGGATGTGCCTGTGGCAAGCAGCGGCAAGAAATCGCTTTTGATCAGCCACGTCGGAGGCGAAAGTACCGGCGGGCATTTGTATCGGCGTCTGTTGCCGGGCTATGAAAAGATTTACGTTCGTTTCTATGTGAAATTCGCCCGGGATTGTTATCCGATTCATCATTTTGTCCACGTCGGCGGCTATAATCCTTCGACGCCGTGGCCGCAGGGCGGGGCGGGAATTCGGCCTGCCGGCGATGAGCGATTCACTACGGGCATCGAGCCGTACGGCAGAAATTGGAGATGGGATTTTTATTCTTACTGGATGGAAATGAGGTCGTCGCCGGACGAAAATTCATGGGGGCACGATTTTATCAATGACGGCAATCTTAAAGCCGATCGAGAGCAATGGATATGTGTCGAACTGATGATGAAGATGAACGATCCGGTAACAGAAAGCAACGGCGAGCAGGCGATATGGATCGACGGGAAATCATGGAAAAAGGACGGGCAGGTTGTAAGTCACCTCGGCAGGGGATTTCCCAAAGGCAAATGGGTCTGGGACAGCTTTATGCCGGATCTGGAGGGCGAGCCGTTCGAGGGCTTTCAATGGCGCAACGACAAGGAGTTGAATGTGAACTTCCTGTGGATTCTACTGTACATTACCAAAGCCCCTGCTGGCCACGTCAGCAAGGTCTGGTTCGACGATATCGTCGTGGCGAAAAAGTACATAGGACCGGCAAATTCCCCGGATAATTGATGCCAAAAGGGAGGAACTGCCGAAAATACAAATAGTGTTAGTGTGCCGAATCAAGCCCGTTATTTGAATGGGGCATGAGAAGATGATGAGAAAAGTGTTATAGCGGTTTTAGTTGTGATACTCTTTTCTCTGGTGAGCTGTCAGACTATCCAGGGAATCGGAAAAGATATCCAATGGATCGGCGAGAAAGGCGAACAGGCCATTGAGCGATTAAGCATTTCAGCCCTTGATATCAACTGAGTTTTTCGGTCTGCCTGGTTTTAGTTTTAGCCTTTGCGGGGAAGCTTTCTATTCGAAGCTTTTTTTTTATATTCTTCTCTATGTGAACAGCGTCCTTAGAAATTTTGGCTTTATCAGCAACGGCGTAACTCTCTACCATTGTCAGCAGACTTAACAGAAGGCTGATGGTGCTTTCGGCGCCCTGGTTCATATTAACACCTTCCGGAGTCAAACCATCGTTACAGCCTTTTGTTTTGAAGTCATAAAGAGGGACGCGCAGGTCGTTCTGTCCAAGGAACCAATCAGAAGCGTGTCTTTGTAGCGTTAAATACTTTTCGTTTTGTGTAGCATCATAAGCAGCTCTTAGCATCATGACGGTTGATGCCGCTTCAATAGGCTGTTGGTCGAATGTTGCCTTTTCCTTGCCTCGTTCATACCACCCTTTGCTGCCGATGAAGCTGAAATGCGTGCCGTTGAAAGTGTTTTCCAACAAGAAGTTGCAGGTTATCTCAGCAATTTCCCTGTATCTTTTGTTATCGAGAGTCATTCCCGCTATATACATCGCATGTGGCAAGACAGCATTGTCATAAGTCATTATATCCTCGAACCATTGCCAGTCAGGGTAATGATTCTCTTCATACTGTCTGACAAGCCCATCAGCGGTTAATTCCAATTGCCGTTTTATGTCGACCGCACCTGGGAAATGCTCGAGATAATCACTCATGCCGAGGATCGAATAAGCCATTCCTTTCGGTAACTGTCTTTGGACGAGTTCCACTGATTTATCGAAGCAGTCTTTTGCGATCAACAAATATGGCGGTGCCGGTGGTTTTGCCATAACTGCCCCAAACGCCCATAATACCCTTCCGAATGCATCATGTGCAGGCTCATCAGTGAGCCAGTTCCTGTTAAAATCCATAAAGTTTTTGACTGATCCGTCACTGTCCTGTGAATGGATAATGAAAGAAAGATATGTGTCGAGCAGTCTGAGTGCCTCGGATTCCGGATATTGGGAGTAATATCTTGTCATTGCAATGACGGCTCTGGCGTTATCGTCTGTGCAATAACCAAACTCACGATTCGGTATTGTAAATTTTGCGTGTTGGTAGAGGCCTGTGTCATCGGTTAATTTCTCCAGATGGTCTAATGAAGGCTCCGGGACTTCTATGCTCGATATTGTCTCGGCTGCTAACAATTTGGTTTTAGTTGAAATTCTCGGCAGCCTGCGTTTTGAGCTGAAAAGTTTCCAGTATATCTGACCGATTTTCGGCCAGGTTCTGGATCTGCCGTATTCGTAAGCCCGTCTTCGCAGCGAGTAATAAAGTGTTTCATTCTGAAGTATTTCTGATATTTCTCGGGCCATTTGTTGTGAATCGCCGAATGGCACTAGCTTGCCTCGGCCATCGGCCAGCAGTTCCTTAGCCGCCCAATACGGAGTTGAGACGACTGCTTTGCCGGTACCGACCGCAAATGATAAAGTACCACTGGTCAACTGCTTCTCGTTCAAATAAGGCGTGACATATATATCTGCTGCGCATAGGAAGTTATGAAGCTCCTTGTCGTCAACAAACCTGTTGTGGAAGATCACGTGTTCCTGCAGCTTTAAGTCCTTGACCATTTGCTGTAGGCTGAATCGATACGATTCGCCCTCGTGTTTCAGTACGTTTGGGTGTGTCATGCCCAGTATGATGTAGATTACGGACGGATCGGTTTTGATTATTGTCTGCATCGCCCTGAGCATTACCTCGATTCCCTTATTTTTGCTAAGCAGACCAAATGTCAAAATTGTTCTGTGACTTTCTAAGCTGAATTTATGTTTGTAGTAATTACTGTCGACGAAAGGTAAGTCAGGAATGCCGTGCGCGATAAGTTTTATTTTTCTGCTGGGAATGCCGTAGACATTCCTGAGCATATCAACGCCCCGTTCGTTCATAGTAATAACTTTATGAGAGGCTTTGCATAGATCAACCATCGATTTGTAGTGAGCCTCTTGGGGGTTATCGACAACCGTATGAAGGGTAGTAACCACAGGGACTTTTAGTCTTTTCAGCAGCAGATTCAGATACGAACCTGCCTCGCCTCCAAAAAGGCCGAATTCGTGCTGAACACAGACCGCATCAACATGGCTGAAGTTGATATAGTCGGCGGCACAAATGTAGTCGCTTTTTACGTTTTGGCGGATTTCGAACTTTACAGGATTACTATACTTGTGGTCTTCCGACCTCATTGCGACCACTAAAGGTTCGAATTCACCCTTTGCAGCTAAAGTAATACTATCTATCAGGTCCGATGTGAAGGTTGCGATTCCACATTTTCTGGGAGGGAAAGAGGAAATAAACACCACTTTTTTCGCGGTACTTTTGGTCATCCGCACAACCCCATTTCAAATAGCAAGGAACTAATTATTAATATTTTAGCAGCGGTCGGCATAGCCGTCAAGGTAATTGAACAGTGAACTGATATAAAATTGTATTTTATATTCCTTGACTATTAATTGATGTAAGTCCCTGACAATAAATGGATTAGTAGGTTTTTTGGGGAATTTTGGCCTAAATTTATTTTTTCCATTGCACTTAATATTAATAACTTCGTATAATACGCTACTATTGCAGTAGGAATAACAGGGAAATATATTATGAAACTATCAACAAGAACCAGATATGCAGTAAGGGCAATAATAGAATTGGCCCAAAATGACAGCAATAAACCATTACAGCTCAAAATTATTGCTCAACGGCAGGATATATCCGTCAAATACCTTGAGCAATTGATGGCAGTTCTCAGGTCAGCGGGCTTTGTAAGGAGTATCAGGGGCTCTAAAGGAGGATATGTACTCGCCAAGGCCCCCAATCAGATCAAACTGAACGATGTCCTCCATAGGCTGGAAGGCACTGTAGCTACCGTCGAATGTGTAGAGCAGGAAGATTACTGTTCACGGTCTGCCGACTGTGCGGCCAGATATCTCTGGATGCAGGTAGAGCAAGCTATTGATAAAGTTCTGGGAGCGATAACCCTGCAGGATTTGGTAGACAAGGCTAATGAAGAGAAGAAATTAAATTATCAGATATAAGGCAGACGGAGAAGACATTATGAGTGCGATATTCGAAGATATAACCGATGTTGTCGGATATACTCCATTAGTTCAAATCAATAAACTCGGATCAGGTAAAGCCATCATTCTGGCCAAGCTCGAGTCCAAAAATCCAACCGGAAGCGTGAAAGACCGGATTGCCCTGTCAATGATTAAAGCCGCAGAAAAACAGGGCAAAATAACCGAAGGCACAGTTGTGATTGAGCCGACAAGCGGCAATACAGGTATCGGCCTTGCATTCATCTGTGCAGCGAGAGGGCATCGTTTGATATTGACGATGCCTGAGTCGATGAGCATCGAGCGAAGAAAGTTATTGAAGCTATTCGGCGCCGAGCTTGTGCTTACTCCAGCGGAGAAAGGTATGGCAGGAGCGATCGAGCAAGCCGAACAGCTTATGGCAGAGAATCCGAATTCCTTTATGCCGCAGCAGTTTAAGAATCCGGCGAATCCTCAGATTCACAGGGAGACCACTGCGAAGGAAATTCTGATTGACTCGGACGGCAAGGTTGACATTCTTGTCGCTGGTGTCGGCACCGGCGGTACTCTCACAGGCTGTGGCGAAGTGCTAAAAGAGAAGAATAAAAACGTGAAAGTCGTGGCAGTTGAGCCGAAAGACTCGTCTATACTGTCCGGCGGAAAGCCGGGACCGCATAAGATACAGGGTATAGGAGCAGGATTTGTGCCTGATGTTCTGAATGTCGATATTATCGATGAAGTTATTCAGGTCACAAATGATGATGCTATAGAAACAGCCCGACAGCTCGCATTGAAGGAAGGCATTCTTTCAGGTATTAGTGGTGGCGCCAATGTGTGGGCGGCAATGCAGCTTTCACAGCAACGGAAAAATGAAGGCAAAGTTATCGTGACCTTCATATGCGACACTGGAGAAAGATATATTTCGACTGAAATGTATGGTTAAAAAACCAGTATCCGCTGCGTTTTTGAAAGATTCCAATAATGCGGAAGACCAGTCTTACAGATCAAAAAATTAAGGATATCGTTGACGAGTTAATCCAGACCTACAAAGGGGATACAGGCATCAATTTTATAGATGTCTTGAATCTGCCGGTGCGGGACAAGATTTTAGAGGTGCTCGATCTCCTTACTGAAATTCTCTTTCCGGGCTATACGGGTAAAAGGGCCGTGAAAAAATCAAATATCGACTTTATCGTTATCGATATTCTCTACCACGTATATACCGAATTGGCCGAACAGATAGAAAAAGCCTATAAATATCAATGCAGGATGGAGGATTGTGAAACCGGGGATTGCCGGGCAATGGCGGAAGATGCTACGTTGCATTTAATAACGCAACTGCCGAAAATCAGGGAATTGCTGAAGGGCGATGTCGGTGCTGCGTTCGATGGCGATCCTGCGGCGAAATCCTATGAGGAAATTGTGATAAGCTATCCCTGTATCATGGCCATCGCGACGTATCGTATTGCCCACGAATTATATCTTCGGCAGATACCGTTGATTCCCAGGATAATGAGCGAGTGTGCTCATTCCAAAACCGGCATTGACATACATCCCGGGGCAACAATAGGCAACAATTTCTTCATCGATCACGGCACAGGTGTTGTGATCGGTGAGACGACAATAATAGGTAATAATGTAAAAATCTACCAGGGCACGACTCTCGGGGCGATGAGCTTCCCCAAGGACGAAAGGGGCAGGATCATTAAGGGCCAGAAACGACATCCGACTATAGAGGATGATGTTACGATTTATGCTGAGGCTACCATTTTGGGTGATGTTACCATTGGAAAGGGTGCAATCATCGGCGGCAATGTTTGGGTCAAGCAGTCCGTGCCTCCTGGCTTTACCGTAACCACAGCCAACGCCGATTTGGTGTGCAAAAATCCCAAAACCGACGGCGGCATATATGAGATATGAAATGAATGAGAGGCTAACCAGCCAAATTGAGGACCTGAAAGCCGAGCGTGACGCGGTCATACTCGCCCATAACTATCAGCCCGGCGAGATACAGGACCTTGCCGATTTCACGGGCGACTCGCTCGGTCTGAGCATTCAGGCGTCACAGACGGACGCTGAGGTTATCGTTTTCTGCGGCGTGAGGTTTATGGCGGAAACCGCGGCAATTCTCTCGCCGGAGAAAACGGTTCTTCTGCCGGAAAAGTCCGCCGGTTGCCCGATGGCTGATATGATTACCGCCGAACAACTGCGTCAGCTCAAGCAGGAAAATCCCGGCGCGCTGGTGGTTTGTTACGTCAATAGTACGGCCGAGGTCAAGGCCGAAAGCGATTATTGCTGCACAAGCTCCAATGCGATTGAAGTTGTCAACTCTCTGCCGGAAAACAAGAAAATTATTTTTGTGCCGGACCAACATCTTGGCCAGTTTGTTGCCGAACGAACCGGCAGGAAACTGATTTTATGGCCCGGCTATTGCACAACACATGTATTTATAACAGTCGATGATATTAACGCTGCGAGAGAAAAGTATCCTGATGCTGTCGTTATGGCTCATCCGGAATGTACTGAGCCGGTCAAAGAACTCTCGGATGAGTTGCTCAGCACCGGCCAGATGCTAAAATTTGTAGCCAAAGGTACAGCGAAACGTTTTATCATTGCGACCGAGAACGGAATCATTCACGCCTTGAAAAAGCAGAATCCAGATGCGGAATTCTTTCCAGCCAGTCACAGGGCAATTTGCCCCAACATGAAGAAAATCACAATAGATAAGGTTATTAGCTCATTACAGGAAATGAAGCATAAAATTACAGTTCCTGAGGAAATAAGAATCAAAGCGCAAAAGTCCCTCGACAGGATGGTGGAGACTTTGCCGGTAAAATAACAATGGCAGAGACGAAAGAAAATTCCGTTGATATAGTCGAAACCAGGACTATCCGGATCATTGAGCGGGATCAGCCCTTGGAATTAGACTGCGGCAAAAAGCTTGCTCCCATTGATGTAGCCTATGAAACGTACGGCAAGCTAAGTGACACCGGGGATAATGCAATCTTGATTTGTCACGCCCTCAGCGGTAATGCTCATGTTGCCAGCATAAACAGTCCTGACGATAGCAAACCCGGATGGTGGGACGTAATGGTCGGTCCGGGTAAGGGGATAGATACGGACAAATACTTCGTCATCTGTTCGAATTTCCTCGGCGGTTGCAGCGGAACAACGGGACCTTCTTCAATTAATCCGGAATCCGGCAAACCTTATGGACTTGAATTTCCTATTATTACTATAGCCGATATGGTGAAAGTCCAAAAACTGCTGCTCGACAAGCTCGGCATAACCGGCCTTTTAGCAGTAATCGGCGGCTCGATAGGTGGAATGCAGGTCTTACAATGGTCGATCGCGTACCCGGATTTTGTTAAAGCCGCCATTCCGATTGCTACAACCTCGCATCTCGGAGCACAATCTATCGCGTTCGATGCCGTTGGAAGAAATGCGATCTTGGCTGATTCGAAGTTTGCAGACGGACAATATACAAACGGAGACGGTCCTGACAGAGGCCTGGCAATAGCACGGATGATCGGGCATATAACATACCTGTCGGAGCAGGGCATGCGCGAAAAATTCGGGCGGGAGCTTCGAAATTCTCACAGCTATAATTACGATTTCAATTCCGAGTTTTCCGTCGAGACATACCTGGATCATCAGGGGCAAAGCTTCGTAGGAAGATTTGATGCTAATAGTTATCTTTACATAACCAAGGCGTCGGATTACTTCGATCTCGGAAAAGACTACGGCTCTTTGAAGAAAGCATTTGCAAATACGAGCTGCCGGTTTCTGGTAATAAGTTTTTCAAGTGACTGGCTTTTTACTCCCGCTCAATCCAGAGATGTAGTTGATGCCCTTGTGGCTAACAACAAAGATGTCAGTTATTGCGATATTGCCTCGCCTTACGGCCACGACGCGTTTTTGCTTGAACCTGAAACATTAGGCTCATTTATTTCCGACTTTTTGGAAGCCACATACCGGCCTCAAGAGAAAAAGACAAACGGCAAAGCAACAATCCGTGGCGCTTCACCTGAATCTAAAATTAAGCAAGCCACGCGAATCCGTGTCGATTATGACCAGATTGAGTCTCTAATAGAACCGAACAGCACCGTTCTGGATATCGGCTGCGGCGACGGTGAGTTGCTGGCAAATCTTACCGCCGACAAGAACATAAAAGGCATGGGCATCGAGCTCGACCAGGACCTTGTCCTGGCTTGTGTGGAAAAAGGATTGCCTATCATACAGCATGATGTCGAGCAGGGTTTGGAAAATTACACCGACAAAAGTTATGACTATGTCATTTTGTCGCAGACGGTGCAGACTATAAAAAATACCGAAAAGGTATTTTCAGAGCTGCTTCGGGTCGGAAGGAAAGTAATCGTCAGCTTTCCGAACTTCGCCCACTGGCGGTGCAGGGTGCAACTGCTTTTCCATGGCAAGGCTCCGATAACCAGACAGCTTCCATTTGACTGGTGCGATTCGCCTAACATACATTGTTTGTCTCTCAAAGATTTCGACCGGTTCTGCCGGAAGCTGGGTGTTAAAGTTGAAGAAAGAATTCCCTTACATAAAACTACTCTCAGCCCGGTAAGGTTCGCGCCGAATCTGTTTGCCGAGCAGGTAGTATATGTGACAAGTGAAGAATGAATTGTAGATATAGATGTCGAATATTGTTTGGAGGCGGAATTCCTCTATAACGGCCGGACGGAAATTGCCGTTACGCCGGAACATAACCTAATTCTCAGAAGGAGATGATAGTATGGCTTTCTCAAAAGCGACAGAAAAGGATGTAACCAGAGCAATCGTATCTGAGTTTGCAAAAGAATTTGAAGACCACATCGAAAATGATGTAATTGTTATCGGCGCCGGACCAAGCGGGCTTGTTGCTGCGATGGAATTCGCCAAACAGGGCCAGAAGGTGCTCGTTGTCGAAAGTAACAACTACCTTGGCGGCGGCTTCTGGATAGGCGGTTACCTGATGAACAAGGTGACAGTCAGGGCACCCGCAAATGAAGTTCTCGACGAAATTGGCGTACCTTACAAAGAAGCAACGGAAGGATTGTATGTTGCCGACGGGCCGCATGCATGTTCGAAATTGATTGCCGCGGCGTGCGATGCCGGCGTCAAGGTCTTGAACATGACGAAATTCGACGATGTGGTGCTGCGCGACGGCAGAGTGTGCGGTGCGGTGATTAACTGGACGCCGGTATCGGCACTGCCAAGAGCACTGACGTGTGTGGATCCGGTGGCCATCGAATCCCGGCTTATGATCGACGCAACCGGACATGATGCGGTTGTTGTTCGATCACTGGAGCAAAGAGACCTCGTGGATATAAAGGGCTTCGGAGCGATGTGCGTTGAAGAGTCAGAGGATGCGGTTGTCGAAAATACAAGAGAGATATATCCGGGTTTGATTGTTGCCGGAATGGCTGTAGCTACTACCTTTGGTCTGCCAAGAATGGGACCTACGTTCGGCGGAATGCTGCTGTCGGGTAAGAGAGCTGCAGAAGTTACTTTGGAAGTAGTGGGGTAAATTGCCCTCGACATCTTCCATAATTAAGGACATCCTCTTGCAATTAAAGGTTTGCTGTTCTTAAATATTTTTATGAGGAAATAAAATGGACGAAAATACCAATTATCGCCTGGAGACATTGGCTCTGCATGCAGGTCAACAGGTCGATTCGGATACTTTGAGCAGAGCCGTGCCGATTTATCAGACAACCAGCTATGTCTTTAAGGATACAGACCACGCTGCCAATCTTTTTGCGCTGAAGGAATTTGGCAACATCTACACAAGGCTGATGAATCCGACAACTGATGTCTTGGAAAAGAGACTGGCGGCCCTCGAAGGAGGGGTGGGTGGTCTTGCATTCAGTTCGGGCCAGTCAGCGATATACGTTAGCATTTTCAACATTTGCGGTGCAGGCGGTCATATCGTATCATCGAATTCGCTTTACGGCGGAACGGTGACGCTCTTTAGCCAGACTTTCGCCAAGCTTGGTATTGAAGTGACTTATGTCGATCCGAAAGATCCGGAGAATTTTGCCAAGGCTATTAAAGACAATACCCGGCTGATTTATATCGAGAGTATGGGCAATCCCAAGAATGACATTCTGCAATATGATAAGATTGCTGATATTGCTCACGAGCACGGCATGCCGGTGATTTGTGACAATACGGTTACGACGCCTATTCTGCTGAGGCCTTTTGAATATGGCATTGACATTGTCGTTCATAGCTGCACGAAATTCATAGGTGGACACGGAACATGCATCGGCGGTGCTATTGTCGATTCGGGTAAATTCGACTGGACGAACGGTCGCTACCCTGAAATGACCGAGCCGGACCCGAGCTATCACGGCGTAAAATATGTCGAGGCAGTCGGCGAGCTTGCTTATATCATCAAGGCCAGGACCCAGTTCCTGCGCGATATGGGTAGCTGTATGTCGCCGTTTAACGCATTTTTGTTTTTGCAGGGGCTCGAGACACTGCATCTGCGTATGCCCAGGCATTCCGAGAACGCACTGGCGCTTGCAAAGTGGCTCGAAAAACAGCCGCAGGTAACCTGGGTAAACTACCCCGGACTCGAATCGCATCCGGATCACGAGTTGGCAAAGAAATATCTGCCGGACGGACAGGGTGCTATTATTGGCTTCGGAATCAAGGGCGGAAAAGAAGCGGGTGTTAAATTTATCAATAACGTCAAATTAGCCAGTCATCTGGCAAATATAGGCGACAGCAAAACTCTGGTAATCCACCCGGCCAGCACAACCCATCAGCAGCTTTCGGAACAAGAACAGCTTGCAGCAGGTGTAACGAATGATTATATTCGTATATCGGTTGGCACAGAGAATATTGACGATATAATAGCTGATGTTGAACAGGCATTAAAAAACAGTTCTTAGTCGTGAGTGTTGAGTTTTGAGTTGATGGCTGAGAGTATTGTTAAGCAGAAAAGTTATGATTTTGCTCTTGAAATTATCAAACTCTGCGCCATATTACGAGATCAGAAACATTTTGAGATATCCAGTCAGCTTCTACGGTCTGGAACAAGCATTGGTGCTAACGTTGAAGAGGCTTTGGCAGGGCGAAGTAGAAAGGATTTCTATGCTAAAATGTCTATTGCCTCAGAAGAAGCAAGAGAAACAAACTATTGGTTAAGGCTTATAATCGATGCAGAGATTATTGAAAAACAAAAGTGCAGTAATTGACTTAAGATATCGGAAGAATTGATAAAGATGTTAACAAGCATAGTAAAAACAGGATGTGATGAACAAAAAGATATGTCAAAAGAAACTAAAAACTCAAAACTAAGGACTCAAAACTAACCATGTGGGAATACACGGACAAGCTAAAGGATCATTTTTTCAATCCGCGGAACGTCGGTGAAGTGGAAGAGCCGGACGGCATCGGCGAGGTAGGCTCTCTGGCTTGTGGCGATGCGCTAAAGCTGACTTTCAAGCTCGATAAGAACGGCAAAATCGCGGATGCGAAGTTCAAGACATTCGGCTGTGCAAGCGCGATCGGCACATCATCGGTGTTGACCGAAATGATTAAAGGCCTGACACTGGATGAAGCTGCCAAGGTGACCAACAAAGACATTGCTGACTATCTGGGCGGGCTGCCGGAGCAGAAAATGCACTGCTCGGTAATGGGCCGAGAAGCCCTCGAAGCAGCGATTGAAAACTACCGGAGCGGCGGCAAGAAAAAACACGAGCTTGAAGGTACTATTGTTTGTACATGCTTCGGCGTAACCGACAAGGAAATCGAGAGAGTCATCATCGAGAATGACCTGACAACCGTGGAAGAAGTGACCAATTACTGCAAAGCCGGCGGCGGCTGCGGGGGCTGCCAGGGCGAGATCGAGAAGATCATAGAAAAAATTCAGGGTGACAAGGTAAAAGAAGTCCCCGTATCGGCGCCGCGCCATACCGGCAGGATGACCAACATCCAGAAGATCCAGCTTATCCAGCAGACGATTAACGAGCAAATCCGCCCGGCACTCAGAGCGCATGGCGGGAATATCGAGCTTATCGACGTCGAGGGAAATAAAGTCCTCGTGGCTTTCAGAGGTATGTGTGCCCAGTGTCGGCTGACGGAATTCACGATGAAAGATGTGGTAGAAGTCAAACTGAAAGAATTCGTTTCGAAAGACCTTTTCGTCGAAGAAGACAAAGAGTCCGCACAAGAACCCCACAATCATAGAGAATAAACCATGAAGACCGTATATTTCGATAATAATGCTACAACAAAAGTCGCCGAGGAGGTTCTCGAAGAAATCAGGCCGTTGTTCTGTGATTTGTACGGCAACCCTTCGAGCATGCATACTTTCGGTGGACAGATAGGCAGAAGAATCCGCCAGGCGCGCGAGCAGGTTGCCAGCCTGCTTGGTTGCGATCCGAGCGAGATTGTTTTTACAGGCTGCGGAACCGAAAGTGACAACACTGCGATTAAAGGTGCGCTTGCTGCAGCGCCGAACAAACGCACAGTCATAACCACGAGAGTCGAGCATCCGGCCGTACTTACGGTCTGCCGGGATCTGGAAAATCACGGCTATACAGTCATCGAGTTGAGCGTAGACAAGCAGGGCCGGCTCGATATGGCCGAGTTAGAAGAGAATCTCGATGATGATACTGCTCTTGTAACAATCATGTACGCCAACAATGAAACGGGTACTGTGTTCCCTGTCGAGGAAATCGCCGAATTAGTTAAAAGCAAAGGGGCAGTGTTTCATACCGATGCTGTACAAGCCGTCGGAAAAATCCCGCTGAACCTCCCAAAAAACAATATAGATTTGCTAAGTCTATCGGGCCATAAACTGCATGCGCCGAAGGGCGTGGGTGTACTTTATGTCCGCAAGGGAACGCGCTTGTCATCGTTCATGCTGGGCGGACACCAGGAAGCGGGTAGAAGGGCCGGCACGGAAAACGTCCCCGGAATAGTCGGTCTCGGCAAGGCCTGTGAGCTGGCCGCCGAAAACCTTGAAACCGAAAACAGTAAAGTCAAAGCTTTGCGCGACATGCTTGAGAAACAGATATTGGAAAAATGTCCGGACTGCCGTGTTAACGGAGATCCGGAAAACCGCTTGCCCAATACCACCAATATCAGCTTCGAGTACATTGAGGGCGAAGCGATTCTTCTGATGTTGGATAAATACGGCATTTGTGCCAGCAGCGGTTCGGCCTGCACATCAGGCTCGCTTGAGCCCAGCCATGTCCTGCGCGCGATGGGTGTTCCCTTTACCGCTGCACATGGTTCTATCCGCTTCAGCTTGAGCAGATACAATACCGAAGAAGAAGTCGACTATACAATCGAAAAGCTTCCCCCAATTATAAATCAGCTCCGGGAACTCTCGCCCTTCGTAACCAAATAATGGGCAACTATGCAGAAAGATTCTGTATTTCAGTTGGCAGCTTATTGAGCACAAGTGTTCTTAGCTCAAGTTTCTTGCTGGCATTGTCGATGTCGATGCCGACAAGATTGCCTTCCGAATCGTAGTCGAGAACGACGCCCTCAGATACTTCCCTGCTCTCGACGCTTGAGCGTTCGGCAAGATCGATATATAGTGAATCTGTTTCCGGATAATAATTAAGTTTCATCTCTTGTATCCTCTGTCGGGAAAGGCATTATGTATTGTTGTTTCTTTAAGAAATACTATTCGTAACACTACCTTATAACATTTGGGTTTGTGTATAAATGATAAAAGGGTGGCAGCCTCAAGCGAAGCTTGGGGATGGCTTTTCTCTCTCTACCATCCCCAAAACCTTCGGTTTTGAGGCTGCCACTCAGTCACGAGTATAGAACCGACTAATCCGTATATTATTAGGTACTGCCTTTCATTATGACAAGTATAAATTTAATTTCAGCTTCCGCTGATTATGTCGCCTAATCCGCCGAGGATGGAGCCTTCGCCTTTTCGGGAACCCCCGGCTCTTGGAGCATGGGCGAGAATTCGGTTGCACATCCTTGAGAAAGGCAGGCTCTGGAGATAGACTTTGCCTGTTCCCCGCAACGTAGCAAGAAACAAACCTTCACCTCCGAAGAACATGGATTTCA
>Ga0209536_100003043_pt1 | contig 27129 bp, 22 predicted proteins | sample DeeMarSeWOR28_12_FD_187461 | JGI IMG/M metagenome (GOLD analysis project Ga0209536, IMG submission 187461) | Marine sediment microbial communities from White Oak River estuary, North Carolina - WOR-2-8_12 (SPAdes) (version 2) | ecosystem: Environmental > Aquatic > Marine > Intertidal zone >... | reverse complement strand
GATACTCCAGTGTTTCCGCTATGAAGAAATCTATACCGTGGGAGATTTGATACTCGATCTGCTTGTCAAACTGACGTCTCGTTTCCTTATGGGTAGCCGTATCAGAAGGATCGTAGATCCAAGTATTAGCCAGATTGCCGGCAACCACACACCCATATTCCTTGGCAACCTCGTTGGCAATTCTTACGGCATCACTGTTTATACTTGCCAGGGTGTCCGGTTTGCCAATATCTTTCAGCTTCTCCTCATGAGCGTAGTAGGTCAAGGCTTGAAGAACCTGAGCGCCTGCTCTGGCAAAGTCGGTCTGGAGCTGTTTGAGGGCTTCGGGATGCTCTATAGCAACCTCAGGGGTAAAAGGACCGGCACTAACATACCCCCTACGCTCCAATTCAAAGATTGCTCCTCCGTCCCCTAAAACAATATCTTTTTTCAACAAGTCGAGAATCATAGGACTTCTCCTGTAAGTAGGCCAAAGCAACTTCTTGCTACTAACGCTCCACTCTAGGCTATCTTTGGCCTGGTCTGACCACCTAACTTGCGACCGTATTTATGATTGGCGACGCGTTTTTATCAAAAGGATTGGTACGCATGGCAAGAGAGAAAAGATAGGGGTAGTTATCCTTCAAATGTTTCATATAATTCAACCATTGATGCGCAAGAAGCATGTATGCCCTTTTAATGTCACCGGCCAGATGCTTCTTGTCAGGCTCTGGCAGTTGACTGATATCATGCCGGAGGAGTAACTCCTCTCTGAAATGAAAAACTGCCCTGATGGTCTCAGTGAAAGACTCACGTTCCAGCAAAACCGGATTTTCCAGTAGTCTCAGCAAAAGATTCATTTTGCCATCAAAGAATGTTTTTAGTTCCTTCTGGGGAATCTTTTTAATGTCTATGTCGTATTTGTGATTTTTTAGAAGCTTGCTGACTTTGACGAAGTCCCCAACTGACCAGTCATTGGTTACAACTAGTTCTTCTCTCAAAATAGCAGCTTGAGGATCTAGTTCAACAAAGTAGGTGAGGAGCCTGTTGCCAATTTCGCTAAAGAAAAGGCTATTTACCATATTAAGTTTCTCAATCCTTGCCTTCCTGTCTCTCTTATTCAGCATTATCTCAGTTGCATTGGCCACTACACCCAAGAAGGTTCCTACACCGGTAATTATGAGGACAAGGGCAAGAATCTTGCCTGCTAGGGTGGCAGGATGTATGTCCCCGTAGCCTACGGTGGCAACAGTTACAATAGTAAAGTAGAGGGCATCCGCCAGAGAAAAATTCTCTATGATCATTAAGCCGATTATCCCCAGAACAAGTACAATCAGAAGAACTACTAAAAATATTCTCAAGCGAAATTTCAACGCTTCCATTTATTTGATATCACCTTATCTCTAATGTAAAGTCAGAAGCTTTTCATATTTGCAAGCCATCTTTTGCCTGCCCTTATCTTAAAGTCTCCTGAGCAATTAGTGAAGTATAAATAGTGACTAATTAAGACCGGCCTTCTCGTTCTATGGCGTTTCTTTACTGGCATGGGTCATAGGGTATAAGGCACTTTTCAATTTTGGATTGCGGATTGCGGATTTGGGATTGGGGATCTGTCTTATTTTGCCACTACCAGGAGTATGGAGCCTTCTATGCGCTCGGCAAGGGTTTCCAGGTTACCAGAGTCCCGCGGTAGGACCTCTATGGCTGGGACGCGTTTTGGCAGCAAGGGGAAGAGCTTTTCAACACTGGATATCTTCAGTACACAGCTGGCATTCTGCAGCATGCGTATATCCCCGTCTTCTTTATCTCTGAGGCCGAGCATGGATGTTACCAGGCCAACTACTTCGCCGTTCATATTCAACAAAGGACCGCCGCTATTGCCGGGTTGGATCGGCACTGTAGTATGATAGCTAGCCGGATCGTCGTGCAGCCCGTTGACGCTACTAATCACACCGGTGAAAAGTTTCGGGGATCTCCCCATGTAGTTCACCCGGGGAAAGCCAATGGTAAATACGGCGGTGCCCAATCTCGCCTTCTTTTTTGCCAAAGGTAATGCCGGCGGCAGTTTCCGTGCATCTTCCACTTCTAATATTGCAATATCCTTGACCTGATCTCGAAGTGCGAGCCGAGCAGGGAGTTCTTCGCCCAGCCTGTTGACTACCACCACCTCACTGCAACCGGCAACAACATGGTTGCTGGTTATCACATAGCCGTCTGCGGTGGGCCAGCCTGTGCCAACTGACGCACCCTCCAGCGGCATTGACGGAGTCTCAACTGGTGTTTCGATCTTCAAGGTGGATTGCTTGGTCTCAATTTGTGCGAGGTGTGTAAACCCTTGCCAAATCGTCTGAGATTCAGTGAACTTGTTTGCACCAGAGTTTGTCCCAGCACTGATCGACTGGCAGGAGAGTGAAGGGCTCACTGCCAGGGAATCGGCAGAAAGGAGAATGGGCAGGATCAAAGCCAAGGCAAACACCCAGGCGGTAACCCTTCGAGGACATTTCTTCAGCCCCTGCCCTTTTCCGGGGTGTATGTGCCTGGCATATGATGACAAATTTGCCTCCTGCGATTGAAGCCGTGACCCTACTCGAGAGTATCTCACCTGGCCTAATGGGCCATCACTATTTTTAGCAAGAAGCATGCCCCTAAACAAAAAGCCCCCTCAGGACCCGATCTTGGTCCCTCAGGGGCTTTCCGGTAAGAAACCCCAGAGGCTTAACCTCCGGTTTTAATCTGTAGGCTTTTCAGTTAGATAGCCATTCACCCTTGTGACTAGCGCACAGGACTGATCTCTGCCCGCCGATTCAAGGCTCTCCCTTGAGCGGTGCTGTTGTCAGCAACCGGCTGGGACTCGCCGTAGCCAAGAGTTTGCATGCGCTCTGGACTGACACCTCTCGAGGAAAAATAGTCGTACACTGCCTGCGCCCGTTGCTCGGAGAGCTTCTGATTGTATTCCTCTGGTCCGGTTGAATCCGCATGGCCCTGTATAACGATGCTGAGATCAGGCTGACTGCTCAACCTCTGCAGGTTCTCATCCAGATTCATCTTCGCCTCGGGAGAGAGCTCGTGCTTGTTGAAGTCAAAGGTTATGGTGTCCAACTCGATGGCTTCAGGAATAACTGCAGCTGCCTCCACTGCCACCACTTCTTCCATAACTATAACTTCCCGCACTTCCGTGGTGTAGAAAATGCCCTGTGCCAGCCTGTCGGCTGCCGCAGGATCCGCTGATAGTTCACTTGCTTCAACATATAAGCAATCACCTAGCTGGCTGATACCTTTGAGTGTCGCCTTTCCCTTCTCATCTTCAGAAAAAGAAAGGGCATGGAAACACACATTAGGGTACTTTCCCTGCATTGTTCTTGCTGCTTGCAGTGCATCCCTTCCGACATTTTTCTCGCCGTCAGAAACAATGAGTACCGCAGTCTTACCAGCAGTTTTACTCAGCGCTCCGTCCAGCTCCAAAATCGCATCCCCAAGAGGAGTTTGGTTGCCAAAGACTCTACCGGTCTCAGGCAATCCCTCTATGGTTTCCTTGAACATTTCCCTGTTGTACTCGGTAGGACCAATCAGAGTTTTGCCAGGTGAAAACACAGCCAGTGAACCTTTATAACCCAGCTCTGGAATGCGCTCGTTTAGAGCAGTCATTAGATTCTTCGCCATCTCGGCCTTGGCTTGAGTTTTGCCCTGGTCTTTGATGAACATCGATCCAGATTGATCCAACAGAATGATGAAGTTGTCAATCTTCGGTGTGACCCTGACTTCTTTGTTACCTGAATAAGCAGCCCTAATTTCCTCGACTACCTTGTCGCCAGACTCCGCTGTGAGCGCCCCCATCAAGAGGATCGCACTCACAACACCTAGTAGAATACCAAAACCTTTCAGCATACCTTTCATACCATTTCCCTCCTTCTGGCTGCATTTTTTTCATGCAGCACACTTTGAGCTCACTGAGGACCCCGGAACATTCAGCCTGCTTCAACCAGCGTATCGATATGATAGCTGCTGGACAGAGCGAAAATTATGTTCACAGTGTCACTCGTGATTTCTCCTTATTCTGTGAGCTGGCGAATGATATATATGTTTTTGCTTATGTCAATGGGAAAGATGTGCAAGTGAATCTTTTCTCAAACAAGAAGGGAAAGGAGAGATTGCGGATTTGGAGAGGCATAGGGCAGAGAGCATGGGGCACTTTTCAGCTGGCAGCTGACAGCGGGCAGCCGTTTCAACTAGGCACCCCTTCGGCAAGCTCAGGGCAAGTAGGCACTAGGCAAAAAAGCCTAGGGTCATTAGGTTTCGCCGTCATGCGTCTTCGGCGTCACTACGCTGCGCTGTCATTTGTTGTAAGAGGTAGGGGGCTGGGATCAGTTTGACTTGACAGGTTCGTATGATCCGTGCCAGAGTCTGCCAACTTTAAGTAAGGAATCCGGACCTTGAGGGGCTTTGAGTTACCCGCAGAACGGGCTTCAACGGTCTTTTTCTTATGCTGTATTATGTTGGAGTAATGGAGCGCTGGAGTAATGGAGTAATGAAAGGGCTGATTCAAATTGAAATTAGGGTTTTGGCTTTTTCCAACACTCCAATGCTCCAATACTCCAGTACTCCAAAACAGCTCGCCATCTTTGCCGGCGAAGTCACTGAAATATGACGTGGCCCTGATGAGCAATTTTTCTATCACTAAATAAAATCTTTCATTCATTACAGGAGTAGACCTTGACAGAGGATATCTATCGATCATTGGCTCAGCACTTGGACGACCTGCCAGGGGGGTTTCCCTCCACGGAGAGCGGCGTAGAACTGCGCATATTGCGGCGGCTTTTCACCCCGGAAGAGGCGGAACTGGCTTTGCACCTGACCATGTTACCCCAAGAGTCTGAAATCATCGCCGGCCGGGCCGAGATTGACCCGGAGGAAGCTGCTCAGCGTTTGGACAAGATGGCCAAAAAAGGACTTATCTACAGCATTGAACGAGACGGTAAGTTGCCGAAATACAGAGCCAGCCAGTATATGGTTGGTATCTGGGAATTTCATGTCAATGACCTCGACATCGACCTTATTCAGGATACCAACGAATACTTTCCCACCCTATTTTCAGAGGCCTGGAAGGTCCCTCAACTACGTACCATCCCAGTGGGCCGCAGCCTAACCCCCCAGCACGAGGTAATGGTCTACGAGCAGGCAGAGGAACTGGTGCGGGCTCAGGACAAGATCGCGGTGGCTCCCTGCATATGTCGGCGGGAACACACCATGGTGGAAAAAGGCTGCCATAGGCCGGAGGAAACCTGCCTGGTCTTCGGGTCTGGGGCAGACTACTACGTGAGGAATGGGCTGGGCCGATCCATTGACCTCGATGAAACCCTGGAAATCCTCAATCTGGCTGAAAAAGCCGGACTAGTGCTCCAGCCGAGCAACTCCAAAAAGGCGGCATTTATTTGTCTTTGCTGCGGCTGCTGCTGTCAGGTCCTCAAAAACCTCAAACAGTACCCCAAACCCGCGAGCCTGGTCTCGTCACCATTTGTGGTTGCCGTAAAACTCGACACCTGTGAAGGCTGTGGCGACTGTGTAGACCGCTGCCAGATGGAAGCATTAGAGTTGGGTGATAAAACGGTAGCCCTGGACATTGACCGCTGCATTGGCTGCGGCCTTTGCGTTACCACCTGCCCTACTGAGTCTCTTGTTATGGTACGCAAGCCTGAGTCAGAACAGCCAGAGGTACCGAAAAACATGATTGAGGCTTTCTTGAAGCTGGGCAAGGCTCGAGAGAAGATATGAGAGATTAAGGGATTGAGGGATTGAGGAATTCAGGAATTGAGTGATTTAGGAATTAAGAGAAGGCGCATGGCTCAGGGAAGATCTTTCAGATCGCAAGCTGAGCTTGCTCCTACAAGGAATTGTGAAATTGAAATTACAAGCTGACTGCTGCCAGCTGATAGGACCGGCTAAACAGGCAAAATTGGCTAAACAAAAGAAAGGCAGGGCCACTACTGACCCTGCCTAGTGTTTTTTGATAGATCTAGGCACCTTTGACTTCAGCCTCATACATAAGCTTCTTGTCCATCTTGTAGGTCCAGGGGAGGCCCTCATTACGCCAACTACCCCCTGTGCGCTGTCCGTGGTAGGCACTATGTTTATATTTCATTTTGCCACCTTCGAACCCACCCATCAAATTGAATACCTTCGCCTCTGAAAATCCTGCCTTGATAGCCTCGTTACATGCCGTACAACTTCTGTTTCCACTCCGGCACAATATGATCAGGGTGTCCGTCTCAGGATTGAAGCGGGCCAAAAGGTCCTTACCAAAATTCGGGTTGTCGACCTCCAAATAGCCCTTCTCTCCCACCTTATTTGACCAGAATCTTATTGGAACATTGTAGGCCCCCTCTGGATGGCCTATGAGCTGATATTCTGGCCTAGTCCTGCAATCTACCAGGAAAGTGTGTTGTGGATCATTCATTACCATCTCGTGTGCTTGGACAGGAGTAAGATCTCCACCTATGTGGGGTTTGTTCGCCTTATATTCATATCCGGCAAACACAAAAGCGCCAAAAATACACACAAAGGCTAATGATAGTATCAGAGTTTTACGCATGTGTTTCATTTTTACCTCCTTGTCTTGATTGATCCGTGACCCTGGATCAAAAATGTGACTGAGAAAAACCGCGTCCATTCAAAAAATTATGGTTTCTTCATCACCTCCTTGATCGGTTCGGGAAGGCTGTCTTTGGGTACCACCACCCTGGTGTTAGCCTCCCGTTCCCAATCACTCACATCTTTTTCTTGCAGAAAGAGTGAAGCATTGCCATGGCAGTTGTTGCAGGTCTTGTTCTGTGGAGTTATGCGCTGAATGCTGTGAGGGGTATCCAGCTTCCAGGTAGGAAGAGAATTGAAATCACTTAGGCCGTCCCTGGCATAAGAAGCAAACAGGTTTGGATTTGCCGGCGGGTGTCGCAGGACTACATACTTAAGAGGTTTGTCGTCTCTTTTGCTGGGGTTTAGGCCAATTTTGAAGAGCATCTTGGTTTCACCACACTTGTAATAGAGAAGTCCCTTATTGTCGGTTCCAGCGTGGCAACTGAAGCAGTTCTTGTTGGCCAGAGCGTGGCACACCTGGCAGGCAACCGTGTCTTTGTGGATAGCGTGCGATCTGGTTTTGGGTTCTTCAGAGAGAACTTCTGCATGGCATTTTTTGCACTGAGGACGCTGCGGCAGCTCGAAACGCGTACGGATTCCCTTGGCGTCAGCATGCATCTCAGCAGCGGAGTGGCAGTCCAGGCAAGTCATTTCTTCCTTTTCGTAGTGTACGTCGGCGGCGTAGCCGCTATTTGCTCCGGTCAGTTCTGCGTACACTCGACCACCATGACAGCTGGCGCAGGTTGTATCCATAGGTGGCTTTTTCTTAAAGACATGTCCCGCAAGAAATCCACCATTTACATAATCAGCACGGCTAATGTGGCATTGACCGCAACTCGAATGACAGGAACTACAGTGTTTGTCTTTAGCTTGTAGGACCTTGCGCAGGGTCTTTTCGTCGTTTTTGTTAGCCCGGGCCTTGATAACTTGGGTGAATGGAGCCAGAGTGTAGTGGAGGCTATTTTTGGCTGTAGAGGTAATCTCCTCGTGGCATTCTCCGCAGGCCTCGTCTGCTGTCGGGAAGGTAGGGTCCTTGACGATTTTCCTGTGGGCAGTCTGCCAGTCAGGATCAGCAGGGTCCCCACCATGGCAGGTCTCGCATGATATTTGTCCATGTTCGGTCTTTAGAAAGGATGGGTATACGTAGATCTTTTCATACAGCTCCAACGGAGCCAGGGGTCCAGCTCATCCTTCCCCAGAGGTCTCAGCTGACTTATCCTTCTTTGGCCTGATCTTTTCCACCTCCCAGCTCAACCGTATGAGCTTCTTCACATCGGTATGGCAGACAACACATTGGCTCTCGGATTTGCCAACCTCAGGCTCTTTCTCTGTCAAAGCTAGGCTACAGGCGCAGAAACTCACCAAGACACAGACAGCCATCACGTACCACCTGTACGCTATCATGCTCTACTCTTCTGGAGGGGCGAGTTAATGGTTTGGGTGTTGATGGTCACCTATAGAGACAGTAAAGAATACTCTGAAAATATTTTGATAACTTCGCCAGGGTCAAGAAGATAAGTTTCACTAAGTCACTTAACTATTTTGTATACAATTCAATTGTTGGCTTAACGGGCATATAGCATGGGGCATAGGGTCAGAGGTCAGAATACAGCAGGCAGCTGACAGCGAGCAGCCGTTTCAACTAGGCACTAAGGACTAGGCACTAGGCACAAAAGCTTAGGGGCATTACGTTGCGCTGTCATAAGGCTTCGCCGTCACTACGCCGCACTGTCATTTGTTGTAATAGGTAGGGGGCAGGTATCAGTGGGTGTTGTTTTCACTATAGATCACTGAGGGGCCTTGGACCATTTCAAAATCAGCTTCCTTAAACATTTCCATACAAGACCCTACATCTAATCCTCTACCCTTTGATGTATCAGCCTCAGTGTCGCGTGGGTTTGTACCTACTTCGGCCCAAAATAGATTTGCTCCTGAGGCTGCACCCAAGATGTTGGGCTCGTGTGTACAGTTGCCGATAAGGTTTCTTCCCATAGCGAGTCTCACAACTGCAACCAAATAGGCCATGCGGTACTCACTTATCATTCCGTGTTTTTCCATTTCGGAGCCAGGTATGCTTATCCTCCGCATGGCGCCACTGTAACAGGGTCTCATTTCTCGGCCGATAAGTGTTTTCTCTGCAATCTCCTCTATGGAGTGCTCTGGCCCGATGGGCTCCACACAAGTCCCAATCAATAATCCATTCTCCTGAGCTATTCTGACGGTGTTTAGTCGAGTCTGCGGATCAATGTTGGTTTCTCTTCCTTCACCCATCCGGACAGCGTGATATATTCCAGTGTAACCAGCCTCCCTTAGCTGTTTAGCCTCTTCATTGGCAAAATCGCCCACATTAGCTATCATGACCGTATCAGGCTTCAGCATTTTCCTGACTTCTTTCGATATCTCCGTGAATTGGTCGAATGAATAATCGCCGGTAGTCATTAGAAATATCGCATTTGCTCCATCTGCTTCAGCTCGCAGAGCCATTTTGGTGACTTCTTCTGCACTTAGTTCGTTTTTCTCTTTGAATATTTGATTCTTGGAAGCGAAGGCGCAAAAGGAACAGTTCTTGGGACAGGGTGATAGATTAACCCCTATTTGAGCGTGCACTTCTGCCTTGTTTCCTGAAGTGGCTCGGTTTATTGCATCGGCAGAAGCCATGACAAAGCCGGCGTCAGGAGAATGGGGGTTGATTTTCAAGAGAAAGACAATCTCATCTCGTGTGAGAAAATGCCCATCGGTCACCTTAGAAATAATATCAGAAACCTGTGAATCTATTTTCATCTTGTCAATTTCCCCTTGTATCATTGTGGAATGAAGTAAGGTGCATCAAGGATTGTCAAGTAATTTATTTAATATTTCCAAATACTTAATCTGGCGTAGATTCTATTATCGATTCGCAGCCATTTTGTCAATTAGAAAATAGACCGCATCAGATCAAAATTCCAAATGAAGTAATTGAGGAATTAAGGAATTGAGGGATTGGGGACTGGGGATTGGGGATTGGGGATTTCGCCCGCCCGCCAGGCGGGCGGGCGAAATTGTCCTATGGTGTTACCTCGAACTCGAGTGTCTTTAACACATTGCCCTCAGGATCCATAACATCTACACGCCAGGCACCAAGTTCATGCTCTTGAATAATCTTTGAGCTGAAGGTTCGCCAGCTGGCAGCACCTACCGCTAGGTCTACCCTGGCTCGCTCGGTGCCATCGAACAACCACACATGGGTGACCTGAGTAGGAGACTGGGCGCCGGTGATTTTCGTGAAACAATAGAGCTTGCCCACTGTGGCGACAAAACTGGTGCCGGAGTCCACAGGTTCGCGATCAATCACGTCCTTACAGATAGCTGCCACGGAAACCTCCAGCTCAGCAGTCTCCTGCCCTTGCACTGCAGATTCTTGCATCTCGCCGGTGGGTTCTTGGGTCTGCATGGCAGGTTCTTGTGCCTGACCGCTAGACTCCTGAGCCTGACAGATGGCTTGCAGGCCCGTAAACATGGTTACCAGAAACAGAATGGCAATGATGAGCTTCTTCATGTCGGTACCTCCTCCGTTTGGAAGTTTACCTTTTCATGAAACATCCGCGCCTGGATTCCTGGCAAAATAGCATATGTTTGACTAATTTAGCAAATCGCTGGGCATTAAATTCGCATAGCGCTAAGCGCAGAGCGCAAAGCGTCAAGTTCAAAGTTTAAAGTCTCAAGTTTGAAAAATGCGCCTGAGAAAAATCAAGAAACTTGAGAATTGAACTTGGAAATTTGAACCTTATCGAGCTGATTGCTGCAAGCTGTCTTCTGAATGAGACCAGCTAAAGGGCCAGCACGGAATTCATTGGGCCAATCTCAGAACAATAAAGCAAAAAAAAGGGAAAATTATGGCCAGGGAAAGGAGAAACCATCCAATGTGGAGGAAGGGTTTGGCTCTGAACTTCCTACGGATTTCAGCTGAGAATATTCCTCTAACGGCCTGAACTGCGAAACCGAGAGGTGGGAGAATAAACAGGGCAAATAAAACAACAGCCCCTGCAGAAGCTGGATGCGTACTTCCTCTTTGTTTGGTAAAAGAATATTCCCACCCCTCGTGGCAATCAATTCCGTAGCACACATACCACCTTACTTTTCCTTTATCTGGGCCATCGCCACCGTCAATATCCTTGTCTATTTGCTCACAGTCTTGGATGAGAATACGACCATGATATTCAACATCTGATGGTGAGAGAACTTTCTCATATAAACTTGTGTCCTCTACTGCCACGCAAACTGCATAGCGAGAATAGGTTGGTTCAGCATATCCTCTGGTTTCCAGCAGCGATTGAACAACCATTGACCAGCCCAAAAGGAATCCCGGTAGAAAAAACAAAATAAAGACTATCAAAAGTAATATTTTGATGGGCAAAAGCAACGTGCTTCTGGAGGCTTGAGACGGCTGGTTGAGAGTTTCTTCTTCAGGCTTTTCCATATTGTTTCCAACTACTTCGGTTTGCCAGGAGGAAAAGCAAGGGGTAAAGGTAGATTAGACTAGTGTGTTTCCTCCAAAATCTTAGCGATGCAAAGCCAATGCCAATAAAAAAGCGGAGCCGAGGCTCCGCCAGTGTTCTTTGGCAAATGGATATTGAGGGCTGGACTAAGGAATCAAAAAGGGAGGTGACTGATCGACAGTGCGAAAACTTTCGCTATTACACTCAGGGCACTGAGGGGGAGGCTCCTTCACGATCCAAGAAGAATCAGAGAGGCAGTATATGCAAATAGTTAGGCCGCAGTCACTACAAACCTTGTAGATGTTGCCACCATTGGTTTTGCAACTGTCGCAACGTCTATCTTGAAAGGTCATCACATTCCCCTCCCTTATTTTTCTTCCAGTCGATGCCCTGTTACTTTGAGAACCGAAGTAAGCCAGAGGGCTTTGAAAGGTCAATTGTTCAACCTAGCCCTACCTGTGGTAGCTAATTCTCTACCCGCAAAGTGTGGAGTATGTGACATGAAGTTTCCTATCGGCTTAGTGGGACTTCATATATTAACGCTTAAACTTGAGTCAACAGATACGAAGCCATCAAAGCAGTCACACTGTCATGTTACCTTTTTAGCGACCGAACTAACCTAACATAGTTCTCAGGAAGGATCCCATATTGTAAAGCTATTTCATCTTTTGCAGTTCTATCTGTCCATTTAGCTTCGATTATCCTCCCATTGGAGAAATTGCCTATCCAAGTGACAAACAATCCCATTGACCCATAGAGCGGATCCGGACTGTTATCAGAGCTCCAGCACCTTTCTTGCTTCCTATCAAACATAGGGTCTATATGAAATCCATCCTTCTTGCTCTTCTCCAAGAGGGAAGCGAGTTCGTCGATGGTAGGAAGCCGCCAATCCGAATATCCGGCAAATTGGTTTCTATTTAGCTTATCTATATAAAGCTCTGCTCTCCCCCATGTCACAGATCTTGAAGACCCACTCTTCTGCCACATCAGACCAGTTGCTCTATCCGTTACAGTTCCGTCACCATTATCTACAAGGTCGTTTTCAAAAGAGCCAGAGATATTCCAGTTATTATCAAAAAAATCGTACCTCTTAACCATGTATTTTATGTAATCTTTCGAAATCGCCTGTTGTGGCTCTGCCCGCAAAGAAACCCTCCCACTTTTCACGGTCTTAGGAATATAGGCCAGTTCCTGCCTTTCTTTCTCCAGCAGCCGTTGTTCGGCTTTCAACCTTTCTCGCTCCTGCTTCAATCTCTCAAGCTCTTCAAGCAAACGATCTTTATCAGCATCAGAGGGAGCATCTGGAATTGTCATTTTGGCCACATCCGGTTCAGAAGACTTGAGCACAAATATGAAATCACCTTTGTCGAGATGGGGGTTGTTGATCTTGCCGTACTGCGGATGCTGAGCACCCCGGGTGTAATTGATCACTTTGGTTTGAAGATATAGACCCAACTCTGATCCGGTAATATAGCCGTCCCGGTTGTAGTCAGCTTCTCCATCCAGCCCCTGAAGGAGACAGACTTTGAAAATACTCCTATCGGGAACAGTCTCATTGGCACCACCTGCTGTCATGAACTGACGTACAGGCTTGGCACTCTTTTCTGAAATGACTGTTGGGGCAGCTCGAGAAAGGGCAAAGAGCGATCCTGAAAAACAAGAATCGAACAGAGCCAACATGTGCTTGGACTTCACTTTGAGAGCCAGCATCTCTACCTCTTTCATGCTAACTGCTTTACTGTCGAAGCCAAAGGGGTCAAGGATTTGCAGAGGGCAGTCCTTTGGAATGATGTAGCCTAGTTCGGTACCGTCAGCCAGCATTGTCGTCTCTCCATGACCTGCATAGTATAGAATAAGTGCACGGTTCTGTTCAGTACCTAATCGGCGAGCTATTTCACTCAGAGTCGACTTTAGTTGCTGTGAGTCTGGATTTGTAATCAACTTTACTTTAAACCCCAGCTCTCTTAACTTGCCTGCCACCTCCTCGGTGTCTTTCACTGCATTTGGCAACTTGGGCCAGTGGTCATAGTCGCTAACCCCGATAACAACAGCATGGTAATCCTTGTAAAGATAAAGGGGCTGGCCCTTCTTGGAAACAACCTGAATCCCCCTACTGGCAGCGAAAAGGTGGGATGCTGTACTGAGAAAAGTAAGGATTAAAAGGGTGCTCAGAAGGCTGTGATGGACTTGTCTTACATACATCTTATCGCCTCCAGAAGGAATGTTAGACTCTTGGAATTAGTTCATGGAGATCTCTTTCGAACGCATATAACCAGGAGAAAGTTTCAGTCTCGCCCGGTAGTGACTGCAGGTCCAGAGGGATGTTCTCTCGAAGATGAGCAAGAACAGGAGAATTGATTTAAGATTAGGTTAGGCCAACGACTCGGTCCATGTCAAGAAAAACCACAACCACGGGATACCCTTGGATGGTGATGAAAGAGATGGTGAGCTGTAACTCTGGCACAAGCTCCAAGACAAACTATATATTACATTCCTTAATTCATACTTTGCTGGAATTTAATATGGCGCAAGATATATGATTCTGCCAAGGTGGAGCAAAAAAAAGCCCCACTGACCAGTCGAGTCTTGGTCAGTGGGGGCAAAGCCTGAGGGAGTAGGATGATGCAGAGTAACTGAACCTCCTACCCTGTAATCCGTTGGCATTTTATCACAGGTGAGTCGAAAAACCACCATTTTCTAGGTTAGCAGGCTCGCTTAAAGGGGAAGGTGGGGGCTGGAGATTACATCCCTTAATTCAAGCTTCAGCTTGCAAGGGCACGAGCACAAAGTGTGGTGGGTGAGTCTTAGGTTTTCCAGGTTGCCCATAACACAAGAATAAGGCCCACTGCAAATATAGGTAGGCTCACAATGTAGGCTTGGGAAAGCCCCCAACGGGGGACAAGAAAAAGGAACAGGAGGCCTGAGACCAAAAACAGGAAAGCGCCTACCATATAGCGCCAATTGCTAAACATTTCAGATCCTCTGGTTGGTTGAAGGGACTATGTAAAACTTACTTCATAATAACACAGAAAGAGGGGGTGGGATTTTGGATTTCGGATTGGGGATTGCGGATTTGGGATGTGAGATGTGGCATGGAGCATAGAGCGTAGGGCATTATCCAGCAGGCAGCGGATAGCGGGCAGCCGACAGCAAAAAAAATTCTATTTGCAGAATAACTGCTGCTTGCTGGGAGCTGCAAGCTGTCTGCTTGTCATAGGCGAGCTTGCCCGCTCAGGCTATCCCTCTATCATTTCCATTGGGATCAATGATTAAGGTCTCCAAACTCTGCAGCTTCCTCGAATCTATCTTCACTTTGTCCGAATTCAGGTGCTGGAGGATTTCTTTGGCAATAATCTGTCGGCTTTGGCTAGAAATTTTCAGAAACCGAACGCCCATACCACGGGGCGAAATAGCGTCATCCGGTCCATAGATGTTGGAGAAAACCACTTCAACTGTAGCTTTTATAGAAGAGTCCGAATTAGGTACGTCAATGGTCATATCGAATACTTCGTGGAGTCGGAGTGGATGTGCACATCCGATGTAGGCTCCATTAGTACTCAGGTTTAAGGTTACTCCATCTGCGGAGCGGTCGTCAGTAATCATGGAGACTGGCCACTGAATCTTGGCTCTGGCGAAATGGCGATTGTCCATTTGTTATCCTCCGAAGTTAGATGAATGGGTGGGTATACTGAAATAATCGTGCCAATTCATATCTGCAATTAATTTTCTATATTTTACAGATACTTAACTATAAATGGGCAAAGAAATCCACCGAAAAATGGTGGAAAATAAATTCCATTTTTAGCCAAATAAGGTAACAGTTGAAAGCCGGACACAGATTGGGGATTGCGCATTGGAGATATGAGATGTGAGATTTTGGATTTCGGATTGCGGATTGCGGAATTTTTAGCTGAGAGCTGATAGCTAATTTCAACCGGCTAAACTGGCATAACTGACTCAACCGGCTAAACTGATTACGGGCAGCAGGCAGAAAACAGATGCCCTCTATACAGAGTCATTGCGGCATACTGCGAGCTGTGAGCTGTCAGCTGCAAGCTGGCTTTTAGCTCTATGCCCTATGCTAGCCTACTGAGTCCTTCTTCCATTACAGCAAGGCCTCTTTCGAGCTGACCATCGTCTATTACAAGAGGCATTAAGATCCGAATAACGTTGCCGAAGTTGCCACACGAGAGTAGGATCAGTCCCTTTTCATAGCAGAATTGTACCAAGGCTTTAGCCTCCTCAGCTGCAGGCTCCTTAGTTTCTCTATCCTTAACCAGCTCTAGAGCCAGCATGGGACCCAGCCCGCGGACATCTCCGATCAGTTCAAATTGCTGTTGCCAGGCATCGAAACGCTGTCGGACCTTCTGGCCCAGTGTTTGTGCTTTCTCCAGCAGCCCTTCCTCTTCGAAGATGTCTAAAACTGCAAGAGCTGCCCGACAGCACACAGGATTACCTCCGTAAGTGCCACCCAGCCCTCCTACATGCGGGGAGTCCATAATCTCCCTTTTACCCACCACCGCACTCAGTGGCATACCGGCAGCAAGACTCTTGGCAACGATCGTCAGGTCCGCCTCTACCTTCCAGTGTTCGAGGGCGAACATCTTGCCTGTTCGACCCATGCCGGTCTGGATTTCGTCTCCAATGAAGATGATTCCATTATCACGACATATTGCATAGAGTTTAGGGAAATACTCCGGTGGCGGCGTTATGAACCCACCTTCTCCGGTGATTGGCTCCACTAGAAGCGCAGCGATGGATTCAGCAGCAACGTGGTTGATAAAGAACTCCCGCAGGTAATCAGCGCAAGCTACATCACAGCTTGGGTATGTGAGACCGAAAGGACAGCGATAGCAGTATCCGTAGGGCATTCGATAGACTTCTGGGGCAAAAGGACCGAAGCCCAACTTATAAGGATTGACCTTGCTTGTCAGAGTCATGGTCAAGAGGGTACGACCGTGAAAACCGTTTTCAAAAGCTACCACTCCAGGCCGCTTGGTATGGTACCTGGCGATCTTTACGGCATTCTCAACCGCTTCAGCTCCGCTGTTTATGAAAAGGGCCTTCTTGGGAAAAGCCCCTGGTGTGAGGCCACACAATCTATCAGCCAGTTCAACGACATGTGCATACGGAACAACCATGAAGCATGTATGGGTGAATTTCTCCGCCTGGTCCTTAATGGCTGCCACTACTTTGGGATGGGAATGTCCCACATTCATTACGCCGATTCCCCCAGCGAAATCAATGAACTCACGCCCGTCCACGTCGTAGATGACGGCGCCTTTGGCTGACTCTACATAGTAGGGAGTTACACTGCCTTGTCCCTGAGGTATCACCTTCTCACGCAGTTCACCTAGATACTTGTAATAGTCTGGGGTTCCCATATATCTCTCCAGAGTTCCACTGCTAGCCAGCAGTACACGGTAAACCGTGCGAACGATTTAAACGGCTTCAACGACTTCAACGCATCAACTAATTTTCTAATCAATGAAACAACTAATCAACAAAAATTCATGCCCCATGGTCTCTTCCAGTTTAGCCGGTTAGCCAGTTTTGCCGGTTTTGCCTGTCTCCAATTCGCAATCCCCGCCCGCCATGCGAGCCCGCCCGGCAATCGCCTGAAGGCGAAGCCGATGGCGGACGGGCAAGGCGAACCGGGCGGGCGCAATCCGAAATCGCCATATCCCCGTCTCGCCCGTCTCGCTCGTCTCGCCTTATACCCTATGCTCTATGCCTTTTCGCTATGCGAATTTCTGCTGGCTACTGGATTCTCGCTTTTTGAAATAAAAAAGCGGAGCCAATACTCCGCCATATTTCACTAAAAACAAACGCTCTACATTTAGGGACTCATCGTAACTTCAGAATCCAGAGCCTCCTCTGGAGGATACAGCCAGTTTTGCTTACACTCTTTGGTACAGAAGAAATACATGCCATCATCGCTGAGATGAACCGTCACAGGGTCGTCTCTGGTAAAAGTCTTCCTGCACGCCACGCAAGTAAGCATCATTTTATCTATCTCCTTATGTCATCAGCCTCCTAATCTACGCTAAAACAGCAGCCAACACTTAAAACCAGCAACCTACGGATTTCATCAACCCTGGTAAGACTCTACCTATTAGTGAAAACCGAATCTGGCAGTTCTCTCCGTAGCCGTGACCACCATACCTGGGCGGTCAAGGTGCGGTAGGCTTCTCCACCCTCGCATAGGCAGAACAACAGCTGGCCATGACACTTCGGGCATTGTTCGACGCCACAACCTAGATGATGAAATCCACCTGTACCCACCAGGCACTCTGGGCAATTGTGGGGCAAGAGACTGAGCTGTGATTCTTCGCCGAAGGGAATTTGCCCTTCAATTCTTTTCATGCATGAATAGGCTTTTTCTTTCTCCTGCTCACAAAGATCACAGATCTTCACGCTAGGGACTCCCTTCCTGTGGCCGTATCAAAAATGTGTGCGTGTTGAAATTTACGCCCCAAAGTTGACGATTATCAACCGACGCAGAGGTAGTCAAATGTGATTAGACGTAAAAACGATTTTCACGTTCACGAGTTATGCACATGGACTAACTCAAGGTGAGCACAAAGAAATTTTGACTGGATCTTTGCAACATCTGGAAATAAATATATATTTTCTTGAGATGTCATAAACTGAGAGATATTCTTAGGTTAAATTCATTATCTACATTGTGATTATTGGCGCATACCTTGGCTTTTCTTTTGTTTTCTTCGAATTTCATACAAAATTAGATCTGCAGAGAAAAAAGAAAGACAGAGGGATTTCGGATTGCGGATTTAAAATCAAGGGCCAGGAGTCAGAATGCAGAATTTCTGAAATCTCGTGGCAAGGAATTGACCGGGGCAGCCGGGCGGGTTAACGTTCCTAAATACATTCAGTGTAATTCCTTAAATAGTAGCGCATTCTCGGCCCTTGGAGGAACACAATGTCCAGCAAAAACCACAACTGGTCCCGAAGGGATTTTTTGCGAGCCGCCGGTGCTGCCGGTTTGGGGTCAATAATTGCGCCCATGGACCGTCTGGCCGAATCTTCCGCTAAATCGGCCGCCATGCCTACCCGCCCTTTTGGTAGAAACGGTGTTAGGGTGCCCATCCTTGGTTTGGGAGGAAGTTTGGACTTAGATCAGCTGATCCTCAGACAGGCCGCCAAATTGGGAGTAACTTATTGGGATACAGCTAGTTCCTACATGGGCGGCAATAGCGAGAAGCGCATTGGCAAATACCTGGGTAAATATCCTGAAGATCGCAAAAAGATCTTTATAGTGACCAAGTCTCACGCCTGGACTGTTAACGGCCTGACAAGAGATCTCAATAAATCTTTAGAGAGAATGAAAACCGACTATGTCGAGCTTTTCTTCGTACATTCTGTCAGGAGTGTCAATGAATTGGATGACGATATCAAAACATGGAGCGAAAGGACCAAAGCTGGGGGTAAAATCAGATTTTTCGGCTTCAGTACTCACAGTAACATGGCACAATGCATGCTTGGAGCGGCGAAACTTGGCTGGATTGACGGGATTATGATGTCATACAATTTCCGGCTGATGCATAGCGATGGGATGAAAAGAGCGGTGGATGCATGTGCAAAAGCGGGCATCGGCCTTACTGCCATGAAAACCCAGGGTGGAGGCTCGGTGAGAACCAGCAGCGAAAACGAGCTAGAACTCGCCGGTCGATTCTTGCAGAAGGGGTTTACCGACGCTCAAGCCAAGCTCAAGGCGGTTTGGGAAAATCCGCATATTGCCAGTATCTGCACAGAAATGCCGAACATTACGATCCTCATGTCGAACGTTGCCGCCGCCATGAATCGGACCAGACTTTCCTCATATGATAAAAAATTGCTGCATAAATACGCCCAAGAAACCCGTTCAGCTTACTGCGCCGGCTGTAACGACCTATGCGAGTCGGCCATCAACTCCACTGCTCCCATTGGTGACGTAATGCGCTATCTGATGTACTGTCACAGTTACGGCGACCACCATCGTGCTGCCCAACTCTTCAATAGAATCCCCCAGAGGATTCGGCTTGAGATGGCTAATCTGGACTACACCATAGCGGAGCAAAAGTGTCCCCAAAAAATGGCCATTGGCAAACTCATGCGAGAGGCAGTTAAAGAGCTCTAGCCCGAAGATTTTCTATTCCAGTAAATCCCAGGCTGAACTTCTATCTCCCACAAGCAAAGTTACCTCGCTGGCATTTGGTCTTTCGCAAGCATCGCCGGAGTAGGCGGAAATGAGGTCAGAAGCATATTGTGCAGAGACTGGTGAGAAGTACATGGAGAATTGAGGTACTGGGAAACTATCGCAAAATAGTGCCATCTCTGGAGGCTTTCCAGCCTCGATAAAAAGTTCTTCAAAGTCACTTTGGATTTTTCCAGATATTCCTTCGGATACCTGCTCACTGCTCAATATCACCTCGTACCAAGACATTTTAGCTCCTCCCTTTCTTTGGCAAGGAACCCCCACAGACCGGACACATCTTTTCCGTCGGCCTGACGAATAGTTCTGCCTTGCACCTGATGCATTTGACAGAGTGAAATTTGATTCCTTTGCTTTCTGTGGGAGCCTGATAGGCAGTCATTAGCTTATGGTTTTGGTCTTAGGAAGATCTTGTGGTTTCAGATGTATTGGGAAATTGTTTTGATAATAGGCTGAGCTTCAATAGCAGAAGGCCTCATAAAACAAACTCTCAATTCACGGGATTTTGCTTCAGCTTCAGAACCCCATGTATTTGCCCAAACCACCTTGGCAACAACAGATACTAACCTACCTTCATCGTGCAACCCTTCGCTATTAAACCTGATCCAGAGTGAATAGTATTTACCCACACTAATTACCGGGAAACCATTACCAGACTTTGCCCTCTTGGGTAAGTGAATAAGTGCACCTCCCAGACCAAGGTTTATAATCTCACCCTGTAAGAGGCCGTAGGGGGTCATTAATATGAGTGGCAATTTGATGCTTACTCTGAGATGTCGGCGTTTTTCAGTTTGTATATATAGCATGTCAAGGACTGTGGATCGGTAGCGTAATCGTGTTACTTCTTTGTAAAGCATTGGATTCGCGGTGGATTACTATGACGGGAAAAACATGCAAGAAAAATGCCCCCGCCTACTACAGCGGGCAGCTGACGGCGGGCAGCCGGCAGTTTTTATGGGACACAGATTTACACAGATACCTATAAGGACAATTGCGAATTCGAGGCGGGCTAAACCGGCTCAACCGACCAAACTGGCTAACCATCTAACAGCCTTTAGACAGCGGGCAGCTGCTATATTGGATGTAAGGGTCTGATCTTATCCTTTCATCTGCGACCATGGAGCACCCGCGGTCCATTCAAATTCGAAGTCTACTCCGCGAGCGGCGGCATTTAGTGGAGGAATGAGAAACACTCTTATTTCGTCAATGATCTGCGGCAGCTCGAGTTCTATGTCCTCCAGTCCACTGCGATTCAGAAATGCCTTCCACTGCGTCCCCTTTTCAGCATCCATAGCGAATTCATTGCTCAGCGCTGTAGGGATCGACCTGGGAATCTCGGTTCGGCGCCGTTTAAATGTTGCCCTGATGGCCTCAGCAAGCTTTGGCCCTTCAAAGCTGAATTGCCTCAAGATCATCCTCACGTCGTAGAAATCCTTCATGCGACTGTTCAACATTCCCAAAGCAACCATGGCCTGGAGTTTCTCAGCAATGACTGTCTCGACTGGATAGGCAAGGATTCTGGGCGCTGGCAAATTCAGAAGGGTTGGATAAGTGATTTCCAGTGCCCCCGGGGTTACCGCATCGCCGAGACCTATATCAACTTGGACACTGATACGAGCATTTCCCAGATTGGCGCCCAGTCTTATACGCTGACCCTGAGATTCATGAGTTTCGCCGATCTCAGACACCTGAATGCTCTCGGGGTCAAACTCGAGACCATCAGGCTCAACTTTCATCTGGCAGATTTCCTGGAATATGCTGATCAACTGCTCTGGAGAAGCATCTCCTTGTCCTGCAAAGCCGATATCCCGGGTCGGTCGATGAGAACGATCCATCCAGATATTTAAGAGCATGGCTCCTTTGAGGATGAACTCCCCTGAATGCTTTGACCGCGACAACCGATAGAGGAGTCTCTCTGCTGCGTACCAAGTGAGAACCAGCTGGAAATCCTCTCCCCTCTCCCGACTCAAGTCGTAGAGTCTCCGCCGAATCGAAGCGGTAATGTTTGCTGGGTTTTCTTTACTCACAGTGAGGCCTCCAGGTAAGGCTTCATTACCTTTGCAACCCGGCAGACTTTAGCGTACTGCCACAGTTCGTCATTGGTACATTTTCTCTGGCCGAGACAATCGCGAAGAGCCTCAATGGCAATGTCAAGGCCGATCTTGTTCCTGTATTTGAAGCAATCCGCCACTGTTTTAGCCAGGCAATAGACCTTGACCAGAACCCCTTCAATTATCTTCTCCTCAATGCCCTCGCTGAGGGCCTTTCCGGAAAAGCGCACGATACGTAGTGGTGGGTAATCAATGCGGGGGCGGGCTGCCCTACGGTCAAGGGCCATCCATATCTCATGGGGTGCTAGCGTCCCTATACCATGAAACTGTAGGGCCGTAAGCAGACATGCCACTCCCCGTGGGATCCACTTTGCCGCTTGCGCCAGAGCGTGATGTTCTGAGATATCGGCATCAGCTGCTATGTAAAGTCCGCGACCAGTGCGTATTAGGAGTCCTTGCCGGTGAAGTCGACGGAGGTATTCAGAGTGAATACCTCTTGAAGTCAGATCGCTGACCCGCAGGACACCCATCTCCCTGACTAGGTGCAACACCTGCTCTTTTTTAGTCGAGTTTTTTGTCATGTGTAAAAGTATATATATTTATATAAAAATATAAAGCTTTTTACACATTATATTTTAGAATCAGAAGCCAGGAGAGAGGACGGAAGACAACTAGGCACGAGGGACTATGCACTAGGCACCACAAAAAACGAGTCAGGAGTCAGGATCCAGAATTCAGGTTTCAGTGTTCAGGTTTCAGGTTTTACCCTCTATTTTTCTTTTTCCTGACACCTGAAACCTGAAACCCGACACCTAAAACTCTGACACCTGACACCCTGAGAATTGCAGATTGAGATTTGGGATTTCTACATTGGATTGCAAATTTTTGGCTGATCGCTAAACGCTACCTGCTGATAAGACCGGCTAAACAGGTTCGGGCAACATGGAGAGGTTGGCAAAGCTCCTCAGGCAGCCTTTCCGAATGGCCAATAAAACGAGAATGAATCATTGACTGCAATGAATTTTCCATCACAGTGTTCGCACAGATAGTATTTGCTTTTGGGTATAAGACGCATCCATAAACTACGTCTTATTCTGTATCTTTCAACACTCTCGCATTTTGGACATTTTTTGGTAATGACCAATATCGACATTTCTGCACCATCAGGCAGGCGTCAGTTTTTCTGGGACGGACTCTTTTTTTGTAGTGACTGAGAAAACCCATTTGTCTCTGCAATCTTCACTGCAGAATAGATAAATTGCATTATCTCTAAAGTGCATCATGCACTCTTCGCTTCTTTCAAATACCTCCATGCAGTTCGCACAGGTAAATCTCATGGTAAAGAAGCCTCCATCAGCGAAGTTCAATCAGTTGATAGGTGGCTATATCTAGAGGAGCAAAGGCCGTGCCATAACAGTTAATCCTATATTTTTGCTGAAATTACCGGTGCTTATCTCGATAATGAGAAAAGTAAAGAAAAGGATAATGTGTAAGACAATTCCCTGAAAAAGGGAAAAATATTTCCACTTCCAACTAAAGGGCGAGCGGCCAGCTGGCAGCCAGAAGACAGAGGTCAGAGGTCGGATTTCGGATTGCGGATTTCGGATTGAAGTAAAGCTCAATCGAGCTGCCAGCTGATAGGACTAGATAAATAGACACCCGGCAGCGGGTGAGGACACGGTAAAGTGGTAATTCTGTTCCCACAATCGACATATTATTACCTATATCTCTCGCCCGAGCATTTACCCCTTTTTAGCTAAGCATAAGAAAACAATAGAGATCTCCGAGAAGCGCAAGAAGGCACGCTTTTTGTTTACCAAGTCTTAATCATGGCTTCGGTTCGCTCCGGCGCACAAACTCTAAATGCTTACGGGTGCCGAGAACAGAAGGCTCATGTACCTTTCTCACTATAATTTAAGAGAAAAACCCTTTCAGCTTTCTCCAGACCCCAAGTTCCTCTGGCTCGGCGAGCAGCATAAGGAGGCCCTTGCGGCTCTGGAATATGGGATACGTACCACCAAGGGGTTCATCCTTCTCACCGGTGATGTGGGCACCGGCAAAACTACACTCATAAATGCCATAATCCGCCGTTGGAAAGACAACAGCGTTATCGCCTCAGTATCTGATCCTCAGATGGAAATAATAGATTTCTACAACTTCCTGGCTCACTCATTTAAGATGGACAGAAAATTCGAGAGTAAAGGAGACTTTTTAGTAAAATTTAGCCATTTACTTTTTACCATATACAGAAACAACAAAAAGTTGGTGCTGATAATTGATGAAGCCCAGAGATTGAATCATGAACTTCTCGAAGAAATACGCCATTTATCGAATATAGAACTACAAGATACCAAGCTTTTGTCAATTATTCTGGCCGGGCAGAATGAATTAAATGATATTTTGCGGCAGGATATCAACAGGGCCATAAGGCAAAGGATCGCGATAAATTACCATCTCAAACCTCTGACTAAAAACGACACCAAAGACTACCTTAGACACCGTCTCAAAATTGCCGGCACAGATAGAAAGATTTTCAAAGCAGATGCGCTACCTGCAATTATGTCCTTTTCAAAGGGTTACCCCCGTCTGATCAACAGCATTTGTGATCATTCCCTTTTGACGGGCTACGTCAAAGGCGTACAACAAATCGATGCAAAGATCGTAAAGGAGTGCTCAAAAGAGCTTCTTTTGCCAAGGGAGCGAGAACGGGAGCCTGAGCAAATATTTAAACGGCTGGCAAACACAGCAATCAATAGAACAAGGTATGACCACAAGAGCACTGTCGCCTATGTTCTCGCATCTGTGCTCCTTTTGTTACTTTTCGGATATTTTGTTCACTCGAGGGGCTACATCTCGATCCTCAATAAAAGTGCAAAAACAGACTCAGGCCCCTTAATAGTTCAGGTGCAAAAAGACAGAGGACAGACGACAGAGGACAGAGGTCGGAGTTCAGAGGTCAGAGATCGGAGGACAGAGGGCGAAGGGCAGAAGATAGAGACCGGAGGTCGGAGGTCAGAGATCAGAGGACAGAGGACAAAGGACAAACCCAAAAAACGTGTGATCCAACCAATACTTTTTCCGCTCTCAGAAGATCATAAACTCGTCCTCTATTTCGATTTTGACTCAACCCAGCTTTCCACTGATGCTTTTGAAAAGCTGGAGCAGCTTGCTGCTGCACTGCTCCAGAGACCTGAGGTCAGGATAATAATCAAAGGCTTCACTGATGGAGCCGGAATATACAGTTACAACAAGTTGCTCTCCGAATACAGGGCAAACGTTGTGAAAAGTTATCTCATCGGCAAGAGAATTGAACCGTCCAGGATAGAAACAATCGGCATAGGGCCAGCGCAGTCAAGGGAGTCAAATACTGCAGCAAAGTTAAATCGACGAGTGGAAATTGAACTACATAGAAAAGAATCTACAGAGACAGGTGGAGGCAAATGAAGGACAGCAAGATCAAAAAAATAATTCTCGGTGTGGTGGTCACAGCTATAGTGCTGGGCTCCGCTATAGTCGGCTATAGAGCTTCTACAGTGGACGCTTCTGCAGTCGATAAAGTCAGGAGTGCAGTGGGGAAAATTCCCCAGAGGGAGTTAAAAGAAGCGGAACTGGATATTGTTTTCGTCCTGGACAACTCAGGAAGCATGAGGAACAACGACCCCAATTTTATAACTAGAGAAGTTGTAACCAACTTTGTAAGTGACCTCGGAGAAACAGCACGTCTGGGGATGGTCATTTTTGATGAAACCGCAGAGCTCATCGAACCACTGACCACTTTAGACAATGCACAAATCCGGGCAAGCTTTCTCAAAAGTCTGGATTTGATCGATTTCAGGGGCAAATTCACCAATAGCCCCGCAGGCATTGAAAGGGCAGTTTACGAACTCAAGACGAAGGGCCGAGGGGACGCCGAAAAAATAATTATTTTCTTGACCGACGGAATTGTAGATACGGGAAATAAAAATCAGGATCTGGAAAAAGAGAAATGGCTAAAGGAAGACCTCACCCAAGATAGCAAAAACGCGGGTATCCGTATTTTTGGTATCGCCTTTACTGACAAAGCCGATTTCCGTCTGATCCAGACGTTGGCGGTTAGGACAGAGGGCGAATATTTCAGGGTATTCGAGGTGGCTGATCTTCAGGTGGTCTTCACCAAGATTAAGGAAATTATCGCTAAAGCAGCCGTTCCAAAAACGGACGTCTCCCTTGCTGAAACAAAGGTTGTCGCACCTGCAAAACAAAAAGGGCCAGTGGAAGAGCAGCTTCAAGACAGACCTGGAATGGCTGAAAAAAAATACAATTGGTTATTTTTGCTCATGTCCACCATTATTGTGGTGATGGGATTGACCGTTCTGCTGCAGGTGGTGAGAAAGAGAAAGAGTCAGACACCACGGCCCATGGCGGTAAAAGGGGCGGCCGGGACCGTTCTGGACTCTGGGCCTTCTATGCCTCAGGCGGTATTGATCGACGTGGGAAAGGCTGTTTCACCAGAATCCTTAACCTTGCCTTTGAAAAAAGATGTCCTGAGAATCGGTCGTGACAAGGGAAATGACATCATAATCTCCAGGGAGACCGTTTCAAGCTTTCATGCCACTATTGAATTTAAAGATGGCTACTTTTACTTAGAGGATCTGAGGAGTACAAACGGCACGCGCTTGAACAACGATAAGCTCAGGCATAATGAGCCTGTTAGACTGAAAAGCGGAGACAGAATCGATTTTTCCATCCATGAATTCAGATTTCTCATTCCCGATCAAACGCCCCTCGGTGAAACAGTAAAGATCTAGGGTGATTGCGGATTGCGGATTTGGGGAGGCATAGGGCATAGAGCATAGAGTATAGCGAGAAGGGCGAGACGGGGGTAATAAGCAAGCAACGGGCAACTGACAGCGGGCAGCAAGAAAAATTCTATTAGCAGAATAGTTGCTGCTTGCTGCAAGCTGTCTGCTGCCTGCTGATCGCTGGCTACTTCTTTGTGGACCTACGCTTTTTGGGCAAGCGGGCAGGCTCAATCTTGCCCAGGCTTTGAAATTTTATTCTATTGGCAGCTAACCTTTCCTCCAAGGGGCTACTGGCTGACCAGCCTTTTCTGATCAAATCCTGGCCATTTTGTTCGAACATCTTGTCTATCGACACTCGATTGCGACCGCCAACCTTGCTATTGTACATAAACAGATCCGCCCTGGTTATAGCCGTCTCTACTGTATCCTCGGGCCGCACCACCGTGGCTCCAATAGATACAGTAACCCGAATGGTGCTGTATTCGGTATCGAGACTGGATTTTTCTACAAGTAAGCGCAGTCTGTTTGCAAAAGAATATAACTTAGCCATATTTACGTTTGTAATGATTGCAACAAACTCCTCTCCGCCGTAGCGCCCCAAAAGATCGTGCGACCTCAGGTTGCTCGAAAGTGTGCGGGCAACCATGGTCAATACTCTGTCTCCCACATTGTGCCCATAGGTATCGTTGACGATTTTGAAGTTGTCTATATCCAGAAAAAGTAGGCCACATGGCCACCCGTAACGTTGCATTTCATCAATTCTCGAATGGAGCTTCATGTCTATGCAGCGTCTGTTTGCCAAGCCAGTTAGGGGGTCAACCAGGGACTCCTTCTGGAGTTCGTCGATTCTATGAAGAAGTGCAGCCTTTGAAGAGTTATCGCTGAAGGTTTCAACAGCACCTACTATACGACCACCAGAATCTCGCAGCGGAGACACTCGAATGAAAACGGGCAACCGGTGGCCGTCCTTGTGTTGCAGGTAGGCCTCAGTCTCACGCACA
>Ga0209536_100003042_pt1 | contig 27129 bp, 23 predicted proteins | sample DeeMarSeWOR28_12_FD_187461 | JGI IMG/M metagenome (GOLD analysis project Ga0209536, IMG submission 187461) | Marine sediment microbial communities from White Oak River estuary, North Carolina - WOR-2-8_12 (SPAdes) (version 2) | ecosystem: Environmental > Aquatic > Marine > Intertidal zone >... | reverse complement strand
AATCTACCGCAATAAAAAAAGGTTCGGGATCCAGGGCTTTAATTTGAAGTATATTTTCTGGATCCAGGAAGATTCGTTTCGTATTCATTATGCTAACCAGATTCACTCCGCGTTCTTCCACCCAATTCAATTTGAATGTATCCCCATTCAACGTTATGATTTTAATTGCTCTATCATTGTATTTAGCTGCTTCTTCAATAGGATATTGAGTACGTTCATACACAATGCAAGATTGTAACAATATTAAGGCAGCAAATAAAAAGGCAATGCTTTTCAGGTATTTAGATAAATATTTCATGAGGATTATTGTTTAATTTCTCAATTCTCCGTCACTAAATCTCTTTCACGAAATCATTGATATAAACGTAACAGGGGTAAAGCGAAGTCATCAGTTCGAGCCAATTGATTTGCATAAAGTATAAACACCAATTAATAAATATGCAATAATTACCAAGACAATCTAAAATCTGGATAATGAATGAATTAACTCAAATAATTGTTCTTTATGTATAACCAAACACACGATGCCGTGAAATCATCAGACTACCAAAAAGCAGCAGTTATGTTCTTCATAATTTGCATTTCTCTCTCCTCCCTGTATGCACAAGACAGAATTCTACCACCCGAAATAATCGATATTGGAATTCAATATACAGAAATGGATTCCATTGGACTTGATAAAATTCTCTTAGACCCGGACTATTCAATGGAAAATGATCTGGCCTTCAACTGGCTTGGGCAATACCGAAGTAAATGGTATCACCGAAAAGATGGTAAATTCAGGGATTGCTTAAATACCATAACTATTCACTATGATGACCTGAATAGCGTAAATATTATTTTTGAATTACACGAAATTAATCCGGACGGCACAGCTATGCTAAGAAACAGAGGAGAAATACACCATGTTATTATTGAAAGCGATCGATACATTCGTGCGACTGAAATCAATAACATCTATAAATTTTACATAAAGAAGGATGATTCACTGCATGATACAATACGAACATTGATCTATATTCAACCTCCAACAGGAAGTAGCTATCATGAATACAGCTTCTCGGCTAAACTGGATGGCTAATAGGATATTTGATATCAATCGGTCAATGGTTCTGCCCGTATGACTTCCACCAAATGTTTAGCCTGCTTTTGCGTATGGTGTTCGATCTGATGCCGGCAGCTAAACCCACAGGCGATGATTTTTGCAGAAGTACCCAACTTTTTGATTTCAGGAAACAGCACCGTATTTCCAATATTTTTGGAAATATCATAATGTTCTTTCTCATACCCAAAGGATCCCGCCATACCGCAACATCCGGAATCAACTTCATAATGCCTCAAACCATCGACTTTCTGCAAAATACTGTTCATCGCTTTTGTCCCATACAATGCCTTTTGATGACAATGCCCATGGACCATCACCTTCTTTTCATCAGAAGTAAACCGGACCTTCAACCTCCCTGCTGTAACTTCCTGGTACAAAAACTGGTCAATCATCAATACATGTGAACGCAATCTAGAGGCTAGCTGTTGATCATCCAGCAAATCTGGCAGATCATCATTCAGGGCTGATGCGCAGCTAGGCTCACATACAAGAACTGGGATGTCATCCGATAAGAACTGATCCAGCTTTCCTGCTGTAATTGTCCCTTCTTTCTTAGCTTTACGTAAATGACCATGAGATATCTTTGGACGCTGGCAGCACCCAGCTTCAGCCAACAACACCTCATATCCACAGGAGCTGAGCAACTTATAAGCAGCTATACCAACATGTGGTTCGTGATAATTGATATAGGTATCGACAAACAAGGCCACTTTTTTTAACCGATCCGGGCTAGTCTTGGCATGTTTTCGATACCATTGGCTAAAAGATTCTTTGCTGTATGCTGGTAATACGTGCCGTCGGTCAATACCTGCAACTATTTCCATGAGTATCCTGAATAATATGGTAGCCTGAATCACATTTACAATCCCAGCTATCTTACCACTAAAACGTCTCGCCATTTTATGGGAATCCCTGATCAACCGATCCCTGAATCCGGTACCATGCTTATCGTAATAAAGCTGATTGACTTCAGCCTTAAGTTTTGCCATATCCACATTGCTTGGGCACTCGGATTTGCACGCTTTACAGGATAAACACAAATCCAGAACTTCATGTAGTCGTTTACCGGAGAGTCCAAGGCGGTCCAACTGGCCGGACATGGCCAGGCGTATGGCATTGGCTCTTCCCCGTGTGGAGTGTTCTTCATCCCGGGTAGCTTTGTAACTTGGGCACATGGTACCACCAAGGATTTTTCGGCACTCTCCTACCCCGGTACACATATGTACCGCCTCTACAAAGCTATTTTCAGCTTTATATTTGTAATGCGTCTTTACTTCCTCATCTCTATATTGTTCGCCGTATCTCAGGTGTTCAGTAATGGGTTGTGCATCAATTATTTTCCCAGGGTTCATCAATCCCTCCGGATCAAACAGTTTTTTTACCTCCTGAAATGCCTGGTATAATTTTTCTCCAAAAAATCTTTTGTTGTAAAAGCTTCGAACAAGGCCATCGCCATGTTCGCCGCTCCAGGAACCACCGTATTCCACAACCAGGTCAAAGGTCTCCTCTGAAATTTTCCTCAGCCGCTCAATATCCTCCCGCTGTCGTAAATCCAATATTGGCCGCACATGAATTACACCAACACTGGCATGTGCATACATGGCCACCTTAGTCTGGTGCTTTTCACAGATCTTTAGTACTCGGTCTATGTATTCCGGTAAAACTGATGTGGGTATTCCGGCATCCTCAATAAAGGGGGTTGGCTTTTTCTCACCTTTCAGACCCAGCATGAGTCCCAGGCCTTTACTTCGGATAATCCATACATCATTGTAATCCTTCCCTTCCGGGAATAACGGATATGCATAACCAAACTTTAATGCTTTCAGCTTTTTGATCATTACCGATGGACGAGCCATGACATCTTCCTTGCTTTCACCGTAAAACTCGACGATCAGTATAGCCTCGGGGTTGCCCTCAATGAAATGACAGCTCCTCCTGGTGGTCAGGTTTTCCCTGCTTAAATTGACAACAGTTTTATCAAGGATCTCCACGGCAGATGGAGTGAATTCCAGGATGGGTTCAACAGCTCTGATCGCTTCAAGCAATTCAGCAAAATGCACTACACAGACAGATTTATATGCAGGCAATGGCTCCAGGTTTAGCTTCACTTCCAGGGTAGTAGCCAGGGTTCCTTCGCTACCAGTAATCAGCTTACTTAAATTCCAGTGATCAGTATGGATAAACTCATCGAGATTATATCCACCAACCCGCCGCATCACCTTTGGAAATCGCCTTTCTATCTCGTTCCTATTTGTATCAATTATATTTCTGAATGATGCATATATCTTCGCTTCTCTGTCATTTTTCGAAATTTTCTCATCCAGCTCTTCTTTATTGAGGTTTTTTAGGATCATTCTCGTGCCATCAGCTAAAAGGACGGTAGCTTCCAGTACGTGATCGACTGTTTTGCCATAAAGGATACTTTTTGTCCCTGATGAATTATTACCGATCATTCCACCTATATTTGCACGACTGGACGTTGCTGGATCAGGAGCAAAATGTAAATTATTTACCTTTAGCCGTTCATTAAGCACATCTCGAATAATACCTGGTTGCACACGAATCCATCGCTCTTGCTCATTAAACTCAATTATCTGATGCATATATTTAGAGAAATCCAGCACCATGGATTCACCTACAGTCTGTCCGGCAAGACTGGTGCCCGCACCACGCGGAAGAATGTTTATTTTATGTTCCCTGGCAAGGTTTACCGCCTTTACCACATCATCCTTGTCTTTCGGAAGCACTACAACAATGGGTTTAATCTGATATATGCTGGCATCCGTCGCATACATGCCCAGACTACCATCATCAGATAAAACATCCCCGTGAACATTACTTTTTAAGGATTTGATGAATTTTTGGACATTAGTAATCATTATATAATTTCTTTCAAGGCTCCGACCAATTGGTTAACATGGTTAGGTGTAGCACTATTCCCCATTAATCCCACCCGCCAAATTTTGCCAGCAAAATCACCTAATCCACCGCCAACTTCAATATTGAATTCATTCAACAGACGCATTCGGGTAGTGGCATCGTCTACACCTTTTGGTAACTTCACAGCATTCAGCATGGGAAGCCGGTATGGTTCTTCGACCAGAAATTCAAATCCCAATGATTCCAATCCCTCTTTTAATAATAAATGGTTCTTTCGATGTCGTTCGAAACGTTTTTCCAGACCTTCTTCCAGGACAAGACGCAACGCTTCACGCATCGCATACATGGCGGAAATTGGCCCTGTATGATGGTATGCCCGTTTTGCCCCAGCCCAGTAATTCTTTACCATTGTCAGGTCAAGAAACCAACTCTGGACTTTTGTCTTTCTATGGTCAAGAGCAGCCACAGCACGATCACTAAAAGAAACCGGCGATAGTCCGGGAGGAGCGCTGAGGCATTTTTGTGAACCGGAATAAATGGCATCGATCCCCCACTCATCCACTTTAATCTCTGTGCCACAATAGGATGTCACCGCGTCGACCACAAACAATGCCCCTGCATCATGCACCAGCTTACTGATTTCTTCCAAGGGTTGCAATACTCCGGTGGAAGTCTCCGCATGCACAATTGCCACAATTTTTGGCTTGCAGGTCATTAAGGTTTGCTTTACCTGGGCCGGATCTATTGGAGATCCCCAGGGTGCATCGATGCGAATAAGTTTTGCACCGCAACGTTCTACAATATCAGCCATGCGATTGCCAAATACCCCATGTACACAAATCAAAGCCTCGTCACCAGGTTCAAGCAGGTTGACCAGGCAGGTTTCCATACCTGCACTTCCAGGCGCGGAAACGACAAACGTGAGGTGGTTTTTGGTTTGCATCGTTTTCTGTACCATCACCTTAATGTCGTCCATAATCTCGAGAAACTGAGGATCAAGATGGCCAATCAAGGGCGTAGCCATGGCTTTCAATACACGTGGATGTGCATCACTCGGGCCAGGCCCCATTAATACTCTGGTATTTGGATTAAGTTCTTTCTGATATGATTCCATGCTTTATTTTTTATTTTTTTCAATTTAATTCCCTGCGACAAGCGGATCTGAAACCCCTAAAAAATGGATGGCGATCAATCCCAATATTCCGGTAAATAATAAATAATATAATGTTGGGATAATGGTTTTTCTCAGCACATTTCCCTCCTGACCCAGGAGGCCCACTGTTGCCGAAGCTGCCACCACATTGTGGATAGCTATCATATTGCCTGCAGCCGCACCCACAGCCTGCAAACTAATGATCATTGCCCCTGAAAACGCTAATTTATCTGCAATTCCGTATTGAAACAAGCTAAACATCAGGTTGCTTACGGTATTACTTCCGGCGATAAATGCCCCCAGACCTCCAATGGTCGGAGCAAACAGAGGCCAAACTGTACCCACTTTGTCGGCCACCCATTCGGCCATGGCCAGGGGCATACTTTCCAGGTTGAGATCATTTACACCAGAATTGATATAAATACGTACCATAGGCACTGTAAATATCAGAACAAAACCCGCACCCAAGATCATTTTCCAGGAATCTTTAAAGGCACTTTTAAATTGGCTTATCTTCATCCCATGCATAAAATAGGTAATAAACACCACCACTAGTAAAATCGATCCCGGCAAATAGAAAGGAGCGCTTTTCCCACTGATGGCTGTTCCAAAAATATTATTCCATTCCAGCACAAATGAATTTAAAAAGACCTTGAATGGTAATTGTGGCATCCTGGACAATACGAGGAAAATCGCAAGCAACAGGTAAGGAATCCATGCACGAACAATGGATATTTTTCGTCCATTAGACAGCGAATCCCTGCTGATCTCGATGGTCCCAATCCAGAAGGAAGGCCACTGGTCTTTGGGTGGAAAATCCCATACATCTTTTGGAATAAACAGCTTCTTTTTTGCAGCCAATGTGATAATCAACAGACCCATGAGCGCTCCTAACAAGGACGGGAATTCAGGCCCCAGGAAAATCCCTGTTAGTACATAAGGAATAGTAAAAGCAAAACCGCCCAGCAATGCAAAGGGAAAAATTGCCAGACCTTCTTTCCAGGATTTGTTTTTACCAAAATACCTGGTCATCATCATACACATAAACAGCGGCATCAACGTGCCTACTATTGCGTGCAGGATTGCTACATTAGTTGTGACTAACTGGAGAAAATCCATGATTGTGATATTTTTCTCAATCATCAAATCCGTCACATACGTATTTTCCAAACCACCTTTTACGCCCACAAGAATGGGTGTGCCTACAGCACCAAAGGTAACAGGTGTACTTTGTACCATCATCCCCAGCATCACGGCTGTCATGGCAGGAAAACCAAGGACCAGGAGTAAGGGCGCCGTGATCGCCGCTGGAGTGCCAAAGCCTGCAGCACCTTCAATAAAAGCACCAAAAAGCCATACGATGATCACAACCTGAACACGCCGATCATTACTGATGTCCGAAAAGCCATACCGGATGGCTTCAATGCCACCGGAATATTTTAGGGTATTAAGCAAAAGCACTGCTCCAAAAATGATATATAAAATGTCAAACGTGATAAACAAACCCTGCATACTTGAGGCAAAAACGTCCGAAAGTGACATCCCCCAAAAAATTATGGCCGTAAGAAAGGTTAGCACATAAACAGCCGGCATTGTACGACGTGCCGGCCATCTAAGCCAGACAAGCAGCATACCTGCAGCGAAAATCGGTAAAAAGGCCAGTAATGCCTGGGTGGTCAGGTTCATAAGCTTAAAATTCGTCAACTAATCATTGTCTTTTCCTTGAATGGCATAAGATCTCCAAGTTTAATCGATCCCTCTATAAAAGGAAATTATACATCACATTATAAACATTAATTTCAATTATTCCATATTTGAAGAAAAATTTATAATTCTACCTACCCGGAAATTACTATTACCTGAAAATAGCTTTTTAAATGTAGGTCTTCTTCCCTGTCCAAAATAGTTAGGTTATTAAATCTCCACAGCATAAATATGGGTATCCCCATCCAGATCAGACCTGAAGATTACAAATTTGCCATCTGGTGAAAAATGCACATTGGGCTCCAGCGGCCGGTAGCTATGATGTTTCATATTCACTAATTTACTGGCAGCTAATGAATCACCCTGTGGCGTAAATAAATAGATCCATCGTCCATCTACAGCATGGGCTACCTGGGTGGAATCACCCCCATCACCAGCGAATATCGTTTGATCCGGTGAAATGTTAAAATGGATCGACCATTCATCGGAAGTCATGGCATATTTGATCTGTTGGCCTGATTCGATACGTACTCCAGCAAGATAAAAGGTCTTGCCCCGCGGTTGTTGCAGATCGTACCAAATCGTCTTACCATCACGGCTGAAAAATTCATGACCAGCTATTTCCATATCCATGGTCCGTTCATGCATTAATTTATTTATCCCGGTGTTAATGTTAATCGTCCAGATCCTGTCCAGTAAATGCCAGGGACCTTCGTGACAATACATCAAAATATCAGGATCCGTTGGAGAGAACTGGATGTGATTGAGCCATGCTCTTTCCGAATAGATCTTTTTGAGCTCTCCGGTTTCAATATTGATCGTAAACAGGATATGCAGAATCCTGGCTTCAAAGATCAGCGTAAAATAATCCCGCTTCTCCGGATGTTTTTCATAGATATCCCGCTTTTCCTGGGAGGCATACGAGCCGGCCAGCAAAGTGCCATTTGCATTAATCGTCGTGATGCCGGCTTTAAAGTCTTCCGGAAATACATAGACCAGGCGAGTCAGCTTAGAGTCAACATGAGTAGCAAAGATACTGTCATGGCTTTGATAATATGCCTCCCTGGTGACAGGTGAGACAATCTCACCACGGATCTGATGCCCGTGAAAGGTGAGTTGAATGATCTCCAGGTTTTTCAAATTAAGAGAAAACAGTTGCCTGAGGCTATCGACCTCTCCATAAAACACCATCAGATCCCCTTCCCCATCGAGACCTTTCAAAAAAGGATTATTATGAAAATAAAAGCTGCTTCCGCCTTTCTTTCGCCTGGAGAGTCTGATGATTCGATGACCAGTATCCTGATCGATCCATTCATCGGGCATGGGTTGCCGGCTCCCGGTTTGCATGGTTGGAGTTTTCTCAATATCCGATGAGATTTTTTCTTGTCTACCCTGGCAGCTAAACAAGGTAATCATTATGTATAAAACAATGACGAATAAGTAAACTGGCTTCATAATATTAGAAATTTCATTATAGGTATTCAAAAATAATCTACTTTACTTCAAATCCATCCCTAATATAGGATACAGGGAACTTAACTTGCTCGGAAAGAGATGAATCATTTAAAAAATAAACTCACAAATAAATTTTATCACTCACTGCTGTTCCCTGAATTATCTACAGCAACAACCTTATAATAATATGGAGGCAATCCATGATCCCTCAGGTCTACATATTCGGCAGTGATTGTGGTTGCAATTTCTTTTTCAGGGATGGTTTTCACTTGCTCATTTTCGGACCTGTAAATACGGTAATAACAAAAGTCCGCTTCTGTGTTCGGGTCCCAGGTAAGCACATGACGCATACGGTCTCGTTGTTCCAGTTCAATCTTCAAATTTTTTACCTTTTCCGGCGGGATTTCATCAAATTTACTTGTGTATACGACCAGGGAAAGTGGTGGTACCTCATCACTGAATTCACCATTTTTCAGCGCTACTTTTTCTGAATACGATTGGAGGTCTCCGAAATAATTAAAGGGCACATGCTCCGGATCATATACATACTTTCTTAATTCAATTATTCGATCCAGCCAATCCATCTGAATTTGAAGTTGTTTTTCAATACCGGTCCGATTGATAACAGCGATGGAATATGAATTATCCTCCAGGTTTTGGATAGCCGCCACACGAATTAAAGAATCCGTAGATGAAACCTCAAACACCTTTGCCGGACCTCGAAAATACTTGGTCAGCAGTCCCAAAGCAAAATAGCTGGGCCTGGGTGAAAAATCATCAATCTCCCATTTGAATACACCCCATTTATTGATGTATGTCGAACGGTAGGTTGATGGGAAATCACTAAACGTCCAGTAATTGCCGGAATAAATCCCACCATTAATCATGGCGAGGATGGCCTCTCCGATCTGGATCCCGGTGAATTTTTCGAGGGGAGTATTATTATATATGCAGGCATCGTGCCTCACCGAATCGATGGTGTTGCTATTTTGTTTGGGCCCGAATTCACCGATAATGAATTTTTTGTTTTTTTCCTTTGCCAGCGTTGATCCCCATTTCATTTTTTCAAGGAAGAAGGGGTAAAAAGAATTATCAAAAAGATCATAATCATTGATGTAATGATGCCCGCCATATACTCCGGTGATGTCATCCATATTATTCGCTGCCCATTCAATTGTATTCCAGTTCGAAATTGGTGAGGCATCTGAGGCGAGCAATTTTATTTCTATACCCTTTTGGCTCAACAGGTCATAAAATAACGTATGAATTTCTTTGAAGCGTTCCAGTTCATTTCGCTTGATGATGGAAGCCCATTCTTCAATAGACAGTTCATTGGTCATGCAGTAATAATTGAGGTTCGAAAATCCTTTGACCTGCTTCCAGTAATCCAGGTTTGCCACCTGTTTTATTACGTATTCATTTGCATCTGTGTAATTGTTGATGGCATCTGTGCCCCAGGTGGTAAAATAGAGCTCTGTGTCTGTATCTTTCATCACTTCCAGGTATTGCGAAACTTCATTGATTTTCTCTTTATCCCAATGAGGATAATCCGTAATACGGGCAAATGAAGGATTCAATTCCCGCCATCGTTTGGCAAACACCTGCTCGTAATGCCATTTGGGCGCTTGATGGATATGATAGAAAACGTGAAATCCAACCCCGCCAAAAGATTCGTTTATGACGGTATCTCCAATAGTGATATGTGCAGTCTGGTTTTCTGAAGTTGACACTGAGCACGATTGGAGTAGGAGAAAAAAAATAATAGCCGGTAAAGTATTTTTCATGAATTATTGACAATACGTAAATAATTAAATTTACTACAAATACAGCTTATATTTTCTTATTCCAGGCTTTTATTTAATAGCTACATAAAAGTCAGGAATTCAATTTTTTTTACTCTTGACCGATTTCTCAAAAAAAGGTCCCCTTTAAAAATTTAATCCCTGCAGTAAATACATGTGTTTCATTATAAAACCCCAACCGTATACCCTTAACATGAAAATAACAAAAGAAAAAATGTAATAACTGAAATCTATAATAAACACCAAAGTACCCAGTACAGATGATTTGATTGTATGAAAATCTTTGTCGAAATTACTTTTATTATGATATGAATGCCTGTGAATTGAAATTACCATATAAAAGCTATTCACATACAAATCCATTCATATTTATTAAATAAATCAATTTAGTATAACAAATTAATCAAACGTCATATTAATGGATCAGAAGCAGGTAAATCGAAGAGAATTTTTAAAAAAGACAGGTTTAGGTGTTACCCTTGCCATGGGTACGGGAATCCTTCCTTCTGAAACAAAGGCCGCAATTGATCAAACCGACTCAATGAAAATTACCAAAATTGAATCGGTAAGATTTAATGAAAAAATCAGTATCGGCGGTGGTTCCGGAGGAGCTGATGGAGCTGAATTTTGCTGGGTGCGACTTCACACCGACAGTGGAATAATCGGCACAGGGGAAACCTACCCATTTTCGAATGGAGAACTAGGTACGCTAAAGGATTATGCAAGACTGCTGATTGGAAAGGATCCAAGGGATATCGATGGCCTCTGGCAACGCTTTTATCATGATATGGGCATGAGGAATGCCGGTGGTGCAGATATGCGAATCCTGAGCGCCATCAATATGGCACAAATGGATATTCTGGGCAAAGCATCGGATCTACCACTTTACCGGCTGCTCGGCGGAAAAACGAGGCAACGTGTCAAGGTTTACAATACCACCACAGATTATTGGGCGATAAACAACATGAAGATGGGAAAGGATACCACCGAGATTGTCCGGTTTTTACTTGATCGGGGCATTAAAGCAATGAAGATCTACCCGTTTCACGCTGCAGGTCCATACATTACAACTAGCGAAATTGAGGATGGATTGAGCTGGATCAGGCAGATCCGGGAGATTGCCGGCAATGACATGGATATATGTGTGGATTGCTGGGGCAGATTTGACTTACCCAGCGCCCAGCGAATAGCCAAAGCACTGGAACCGTATAATATCCTATATCTCGAAGATGTAATGCTGATGAACAATGCCCAATCGTATGCAACGCTTGCCCGAGAAACATCCGTCCCCATTTGCATGAGTGAGACGCTGGCCACGCGGTATGAATACAGGGAGTTTTTCGAATCCAAGGCCTGCGATGTGATCATGTATGATCTCACCTGGGTTGGTGGAATCTCAGAGGCAAAAAAGATTTCCGATATGGCAGATACCTACTTCATCCCGACATCGCCGCATACCTGTGGTGGCCCTTTATTATATTTTGCATCAATTCATTTAACCACAGCTTTGCCAAACTTTCTAATCATGGAAAGTAACTATTGGAAGTACACCCATCAGTACCCCTATTTTATTGATAATGTTCCAGTCCCAGAAGAGGGATATGTTCGCCCACCTGAATTGCCGGGTCTGGGCGCTGAAATAAAACCCGAACTATTTAAAAACGGTGATGCTATTGTGGAAACAATTCAGGAAATATAATTTGAAGCATTTTTATTAAGCTCACGGCGTTTCTTAACCAATTTGTAGCTGGAGGCGAAAACCATAATAAATATTGGAATGGAGGTATACGTAAAATAGAGTTTGAATATTATTAAAGAACTATGGATATAACCTTTCACAGCGGAAGGGAATTGCATTTAATCCGATTTTAAGCGATATTCCAAAAGGTAAAATTTTCGCACTATGAAAACCAGCATATCTCTCAACGTCAATGGAACTACCCATGATGTCTATGTCGATCCCAAAACTCCTTTGCTCTATGTCCTAAGGAACAACCTGGAACTCAACGGGCCAAAATATGGATGCGGCCAGGAAATCTGCGGCTCGTGCATGGTCCTCATCGATGACCATGCAGTCCCTAGCTGCCTGATGCACGTGGGGTCCGTCGTGGGAAGATCCATCACCACCATTGAAGGATTGGCAGATGAACAAGGAGCATTACATCCAGTTCAGCAGGCCTTTGTAAATGAACAAGCCGCGCAATGTGGCTACTGCCTCAATGGAATGGTAATTTCGGCCGTATCCCTCCTCCGTCAGAAACAGATTAGAAATGATGAAATGGTGCGCTTATTCCTGCACCGCAACCTTTGCCGGTGTGGTACCCACACGCGTATATTAAAAGCCATTAAAGCTGTAGCAAAACAATTGGATAATAACTAAGTCAATTATGAATGCAAAGAACCTTTTCCCATCATATTCCAGGCGCAAGTTTCTCAAAACCACAGGCAGTGTAACCATTGGATTCTGTCTTTGGGATGGTTGCAATCCACCATTGCCTGAAGATATCGCTGTAGGTGAACTTCCCGGGAATATAAACCGATATCCCAATATCAATGCATGGATTGAAATCCTTGATGATGGGCGAATACGGGTGTTAACAGGAAAGATAGAACTTGGCCAGGGGATCCGCATTGCTGTCGCACAGGTGGCCGCTGAAGAGTTGAATACAGCTATCGATAATGTAGAAGTGGTCCTGGCAGAAACAGGCCGAACACCTAATGAAGGGTATACGGCAGGCAGTCGCTCCATCGAAACCAGTGCGATGGCTATACGGTATGCTGCCGCAGCGGCTAAAGAAAAAATCCTGGAACTGGCTGCAGAAAAATTGTCAGTAGAAAAGGATCAACTGGTATTGGAGAACGGGACAGTCAGAACAGAAAAATCAGGGATATCCATAACGCTTGCACAGATCCTGGAAGGTGCACAGATTGAAGATGAGGTACAATTACCGGTCAAACTAAAGAACAAATCTTCTTATATACTAGTAGGCAAGGCGATCCCCCGAAAAGATATTAGTCGAATGGCGCGTGGTGAGCAGGTTTATGTCCAGGATTTACGCTTTGCTGGCATGGTCCATGCCAGGGTTGTTCGACCGGCAAATTATCAAAGCAAATTAGTGACCACTGATGAGCAAGGGGCAAAAAAAATGGAAGGAGTACTACATGTGGTGAGAAATGGTGATTTCCTGGCTGTGATTGCGGAAGAAGAATTTCAGTCTATCCAGGCAGCCCAATACCTGAAAGAAAACTCAAATTGGACACAAGCGCAAATATTTCCTGAAGATATAAAACTGCATGAATATATTTTAAGCCTGCCCGCTGAAACTCAAGAGGTAAAAACCGAAGGAAATACAACGCCATTAAATGATGAAGAAGGCATTATTTCTGCCAGCTATTCCAAACCTTATCTGATGCATGCTTCCATTGGTACTTCATGTGCAGTTGCTTTATTTGAAAATAACCTGCTCCAAATCTGGTCCCACACCCAGGGAGTTTATCCATTGAAGGAAGCAATTCAAAAAATGCTCGGTTTACGGGAAGATCAATTGCATATCACAGGAATCCCCGGGTCCGGATGTTATGGGCATAACGGCGCAGATGATGTGGCCGCAGAGGCAGCAATAATTGCCATGGATTATCCAGGGAAGCACATTCGATTACAATGGACCAGGGAAGATGAACATGCCTGGGAGCCTTATGGCTCTGCCATGGTAATGCAACTAAAAGCCAAACTTGATCCTTCGGGTAAAATTTCTCACTGGGGCTACAACCTTTGGTCTGATGCGCACAGTTCCCGACCAGGCGGCAATCCCGAGAATTTACTTCCGGCCAGACATTTAGCTCAACCATTTGTAAAAACCGGATCAGGTGGAGGCGGAGGAGCCTACCGAAATTCCGAGCCTTATTATCAAATCCCCAATCTAAATATTCTCGCTCATTTCTTCCAGGGTCCTTTACGTACATCAGCGTTACGCAGTCTTGGAGCTTATGCCAACCTTTTTGCCATTGAATCATTTATGGATGAGCTGTCAATAGCTGCAGGGAAAGATCCATTGAAATTCCGGCTGGCACATTTGACTGACAAAAGAGCAAAGGCAGTCGTTGAGAAAACTGGGGAAATGACAAAAAAAGAAGAATTATCAGAGAATGAGGGGGTGGGCTATGCTTTTTCACGATATAAGAATGTGGCCTCCTATTTTGCTTGCGCTGTAAAAGTATACTATGAACAAACCAGTGGTCAGATCCATTTAAAAAAAATGTGGGGAGTGATCGATGCCGGCGAAGTCATCAATCCCGACGGGCTAAAAAATCAAACCGAAGGAGGGATGATCCAGGCTGCCAGCTGGACGTTGATGGAAAAAGTAACATTTAATAAAGACCATATTACCAGTACGGATTGGGGAACTTATCCAATTCTCCGTTTTGATAATATCCCTGAAATAGAAGTAGTGGTCATCGATCGTCCGAATGAATCCCCTTTGGGTGCCGGAGAAGCAGCCCAGGGACCAACAGCCGCTGCAGTAGCAAATGCGGTCTTTCGGGCTACGGGAAAAAGGATCAGAGACCTGCCAATTGGCATGATTCAATCATGAGATATTTGGTGAATTGTCAAATTAAATAATCCACCATATCTTCCAGAACAATAATACCTTTTAACGGGGTTTCATTTTTCCCATTGGCCGTAATTAGAATGGCATCCATAAACCAGCCCCGGTTTACTTTGGAATAAGATTGACGGAATAAACGTACAGCATCAGGCAAAGCGGCGTTTTGAGACAATATTTTATAATTCTCCTGGTGCTGACTATAGGAAAGTACATCGGTTATTTTCGCATTGGGAATATTATCCGGCCTGGTGGCGGCAGTCCACCAGGCGATTGTATTGGTATTGAGTACATTTACGATTTTCTTTGATGCTATGATGGGAATTTGTGAGATCTTGTAGTTCCAGAATAACGCCAACACATCAGCCACGCAATCATCAATGTTGGCCGTGATCACTTTCTTTTCGAACAGTTCATGGAGCTTTCTTGGCCTGCAAACCTCTACTCTTAATTCTTCAATCCGTTTGACAGCCGTAGTACTAGGTTCGGCAATGGTTTGTCCATCAAGATATTCATGGACAATGGCATTTCTAAGTTTACTGAATTGCAGAAGATCATAAAACTGATTTCGACTCAGATAGCCCAAATCGTACCAGGCATAGACCTTTTCATAAAAATGGTTGCTTTTGAGACTGCCATTAAGTTGTTCGTTAAAGAACCTATCTATTTGTTTGAACGCAGTTAAAAACCTTGATGAATTTTTTTGAAAAAAATTACCAGCCATGACTGAAATTTTATATCCTCTACACGGACTCAAGATAATATAAATTTATTTTATTTGAACAAAATGACAGGATTAGTACACAATTCTATATGAATTTGGAACTTATAGTTTACTTCACCCACTGAAGAACCATAGTGAGCAATTATCTGTTTAATAGTTATAATCTAACCGCGTTAGGACAACTGAAAATTTTATATGGCAACCAAAAATGAAAGGAGGACAATATGGCACTCACAAAACACATCTGGAGTGAAGATATCTATAAAGGTGCTATAGCAGGCACTTCGGTATTTGTTGGTTTTTTCAATGTTGTTGCAGAAGAATTCGGAACTGAAAAAGCTGTAGAACTGCTCAGAAAATTAGGCACAAATATGGGCACCAACTCGGGCCAAAACTACAGAAAAGAACTGGGGGATCAATTACTCGACACGAAAAAACTTGCTGAACTTACTACAGGAGTCACCAATACCTTTGGAGACAAGGTGGAAGTGGTATATGAAAAGAATTCGATTCGTTTAAGAGTGCGTTGTTGTCCGTTTGCAGAAGCTTATAAGGCGCTCGGAATGGATATGATTTCCGGTAAAGTAATATGTAAAGCCATGGATGAATCGTTCTGTAAAGCTTTTATTAAAGAAATTGCGCCAAATGGCAGATGGGAATTAACAAAATGCCGGGAGAGCTTTGATGATTATTGCGAAGAAAAATATATGCTGACTAAATAATAAACTCGCAAAAAAAATAGGATGTCAGGCTAAAATGAAATTATGTGAAAACTGCATGAGCGCCTAGTGAAAAAATGACCTGGCAAATATGCTTTTCTTGATGGAAATTAAGTTCTGCATTTATCTCATATTAAAATAAAATCGCAACTAAATTTCCCCGTTATCTGATTCTTAACATGAATAACGATAAAAATCTTCCTCTCCGATTTTTTTTTCAAGATGGTGAGACCATGATCGCGTTTAATCAGGGCAAAATGAAAATCCTCTATCATTTCTTCATTATGCTCATAGGCATCGCTAACCTCAGAAATAGCCGCCCAGTACGGCATTTCTGATTAAATTTCAGAATATGTTTATTCTATGACAATATTTCGTAATTTAGAATGAATAACGATTGAGATTATCGCGTGATGGCAGGTTCACCATGAAGGAAATGAATTTGCATCAAATATTCTCAGCTACCAGAACCAATTTAACCATATGGATGACGACCAAAGCAAAAAGCAATCCCTGAAATCAAAGATTGAATCAACAGTATCAAAATTTACTGATACTGTCCAAAAAGGCCAAAAGTCCAATGATACGTCACAATCAAGGGACTATTCCAAACTGAGTTTGTTGAGTGGTTTTTTCAATGGCATGGGCGTTGGCTTACTGCTCGGATTATTGCTAGGCCTGGCTGTTTCGCCGGTCGTCAGCGGAATCATTGGAACGCTGTCTTCGCTGCTGGTGGTATTGCTGGGATTGAATGAAAACTACCTCAATCCAGTAAAAAGTATCAGGATTGGCTCATTCGGCTTATTTTGTGTCGTAGGTATTCTTTCAGGGAAGTACCTGGTAAATAATAACTCATTCGCTCCTTCCCTGGAAAAATTTTATAACGAATACAGGGAAATCGGCTTTTCTGATACTGTGGCAAGGGATCTGATCGCCTATCAAAAGTTCAGACTTATTCCTGAAGGATTTCAATTTGCTATCCCCGAAGGCACGGATTCCTTAATGGATCAGCAATTTCAAAGTTCACGGACTGTCATGTTTTCATCTGAAATTAATGCCAGCCAATGCATCATTCTAAAATCCTCGAATGAAGCTATGAACTTCGCGGACCTCACACACAATTTTGTTTTAGCCGGTGGAACATGGAAGGAACTTGCCAATGATCTTGACCCTGCCTTGCCGGAAAAATCAAGAGCAAAAACGTTGCTTCTGCTCCGGGACATCTTCTGCGAATCGGAAGGTACAGGCACCATAAAAGTACAATACAGCACTGCCATGCAGGAATTATCAGCTGATGATAACATTGAAAAAATCAGAAAAACAATACTGTCTGACGGTGGCGCAATCTGGAGTAAAATTGTCGCTGAGATAGACACCCGGATAGATCCGGCAGATCACCTTAGAGTTTATTTGTCGCTTATTAACATCTTATGCCATGACTAGGAAAATACTATTATTGCTCATATTTATTTCATACGCATTTGTAGGACACGGGCAATTCAATCCGGATATAGCGAGAAAATCATTGGTGAAAATATTGGTAACCGCCAATGGAAAAGCCAACACGTGTTCAGGCTTTTTATGGAAACAGGGAAATTGGATCGTGACGTCATTGCACGCCATGAGGCCCGGCGGCACTGTGCTTGTGCAATACCCCGACAACAATTGGAAAAATGCCAGTATAAAAAAGATAAACCAAAAAGCTGACCTGGTATTGTTGGAATTGTCAGCAGGTGAAACTGTGCCAAGCGGCATACAACCACTTCAGGGTTTTTCTCCTAAACAACTCGCATTCGATGAACCTATTTACGCTGTGGGTTACAACAGTGGTTCTGAAGGCAGCCCTACCCGCTCGATGAAAAAAGGGGATCTAAAACCTAAGGAAACACTCGAGTTTCTCGTCCCTCCGGCTGACCTTGCCAAAGTGAAACAGGGCGGTGTACCACACTACCAACTGGATATAATTTACATCGACGGCAGCCTGTTACCTGGTTATTCCGGATCCCCTGTCTATGATAAATCGGGAGCCCTCGTTGGGATAGGAGACGGCGGATTGGAAGGCGGGGCATCCAATGTCAGCTGGGTAATTCCTGCAAAGTACCTGACTGACCTGGAAAATTCTACCGTTACGACATTACCACCCGATTTTGAAAAAACGGTATTGCATTTCTCGGCGGAAGCAGAAGTGGAAATTGCGAGCGAAAACCCGGAAGAAATAGACCAGATTTTTGCCAACGAATATAAATCCTTTTATGGTGGCGATTTTCTGTTCTACTATACAAAAACCCGCACACTTGACGAACTGTATAACACCTCCTATAATCCTGAGAATATAGCCAAACTGGTAAATGAATTTCAGGCTACCAGGCTTTATCTTGATTATAACATCATGAGCTATGATATCTACGAAGATGCCAATAATGGTATTGTGGTGGCTATCCCATCAGGATTGAATTTCCTTTATGATGATACCAACGGATATTTTTATACCGATATGACCAGCCTGCCACAAGGGTATTATTATTCGTTGAGGTTCCAGGGGATCAAGGGCGATTTCGGGTCACAAACCATCGAGCAGACTGCAATTGAATTAGTGAGCATCGTCAACGCCGGAATTGGTGTTGCTTCAAATGGATTTAACACAGACCTGGATTATACGTACAGTACTAAACTTGACGACAACAGCAGTATAGCCTATATAGCACTTATAGGTAATTCACCATTTATAAATGCGGATGGAATATCCGTTGTGGAAGTACTGTACATCACCCTGTTGCAGGACAACGAAAAAGCGTTTTACTCCATCGCTGAATTGGTTGTTCCAGTCGAGGCCTTTACTTATGCAACATCATATGGTATTGATTGCGTCAATAACTATAATTTATCACCGGAATATTGCGATTATTTTGAATCTTATTCAAAAATCATGTGTGGGGCTCACTTAACGACTTTTGCCAACAAACAAGGCTATTAAGCATTACAAACGCGCGAGTAAGATTACTGATAGAACAATGCCATAATATTGTCATCTTGTAACGAAGTGAAGAGATCTTAAGGTAATCGAATAAACTTAAGATTTCTCCGTTCACAATGTTCACTACGAAATGACAAATAGTAATTATATTCGTATATTTCACTGTTTGTATTGTTGTGTCACATCATTGCAAACTTTTTATGATTAATGAAGTTTTTGACTTTTTTCTCTTTAATTCTTTTTCTCTCGTTCATTAAACGGAACAGGCCAGGGCTGGCAGGGTTCCTGGTTTTCATTTCCAGTGTGATGTCACAGACTCCATACAACATGCGCGGCGCTCAGCTTCATGATCCGTATTAATTTATATTGAAACTTCCCAGATTATTAATCCTATCATACCAGATTCCAATGATAAAAAAAGCGTAATAATATTTTTACCTGCCGTGGCAGTCTACATATAGCGAGGGGAATTATAAATTGAAATAACCATTGATCGTATAATATTATACTCTGGATATATGCATATTTTAAACATTTCCTCTTCCAACCATACAACGGACTTGTGCAAAACATCAATAACCATATAAATTTTCCTCTCCGACTACTCGTTTCAGGATAACCAGATCATGGTCGCGTTTAATGAGCGCCAAATAAAAATCCTCCATCATTTCTTCACTATTTTGATACGCATTACTTACCTTAGAAATCGCATCCTCAACCAGCATGTAACCTTGCGGAGTCACGATCACTTCATCAAGCACGATAATATCTGGCTTCATAATAACCTGAATCTCGGGTGGTCGGATATGAACCAGTTTTTTTTCAAATTTGGAATACCCGACATAAGAAACTATTAATTCATTGTCCATATACTGGAGTGGAATATTTAATAAAAATTCTCCGTTTTCATTAGTGACAACTCCAATATTAGTTCCACTGACATATACATGGCTATCCTTCATTGGAAGTCGACTCTCCGCATCAATAACAACTCCACGGATCTCAACTGTTTTTTGATAATAGATCATGGCGGGCAATACTAATAATCCGATAAAAATGATAAATGTTTTCATGGCAAAGTTTGTCTGGTTGAACATAGGCTATGGATTTTTCTCCTTCTTTAATCCTTGTTTTCATCCTTTAATTGATAAATGGTCAAAATGTAACCCACAGTCATGCAGTTAGTTTCATCTGAAATGCAAATGTGTGAACCTTCCTAATTAATCAAATGTTCTCCTGTTAAAGTGTACTTGGCACCTCAGGTATTTCAGAGACAAAAAAATGACCATTGATTGGAAAAATGATGTAATTTCAGAAAACATTTTAATGCAAAAATGTCATATCCACCTAAATCAATCACGATGAAAAAAAGAATTGTAATTTGCGCTGATGGCACCTGGAGCAAACCGGAAAAAGATCCGGAAGTTGACTTCCCAACCAACGTGCTAAAATTAGCCAGGGCCATACAACCAGTGGGTAAAAATGAGGTGCCACAGCAGGTCTTTTATGATTGGGGCATCGGTTCATATTATGATCCCATCATAGGCGGAGCTACTGGTAAAGGCCTGCATAAAAACATTATGGACGATTACAGGTACATCGTACAAAACTATGCCCCCGGGGATGACCTGTATCTTTTTGGCTTCAGTCGGGGCGCATACACCATACGTTGCCTGTGCGGCATGATAAACAATTGCGGCATATTAAAACGTCCGGATGCTGCGCTCATCCAAAAAGCATTTGATCACTATAAAAATGATGCGCCTGAGTATGCACCAAAAGGTGAAGAATCGGTAAAATTCAGAGAACAATATGCGCATGAATCAAAAGAAGTGAAATTTGTAGGAGTATGGGATACTGTTGGCGCCATGGGTATACCAATTTCATTTCTTGGCTTCCTGGAAAAGAAAGATGAATTTTATGATACGAAAATTGGCAGCAACGTGCGCATTGCCCGACATGCATTGGCCATTGATGAACATCGGGTTGATTTTAAACCGACCATCTGGCAACTTCGCGAAAATATGGACATGAAGCAGGTGTGGTTTTCAGGGGCTCATTGTGACATTGGAGGCAGCTATAAACCAGATGATGATGAAACAAGTTTATCTGATATTGCCCTGGATTGGATGATCAGGGAAGCTGAAATAGCCGATCTAAGCATTGAATCTCATGTGAAGGAACAGATCAAATACAATCCGTTATCCACAGTGCATAAATCAAGAATATATTTTTATGAGTTAAAGAAAAAATACAATCGAAGTCTTGAGGATGTAAAAGAGCATGTACTTATTCATGAATCCGTAAAAGAACGGTGGGATCAGGATAAAAAATACAGGCCTACAAACCTGAAGAAATATGTGGATAAATACGGATGGTCTGACAATTTAATTAACTAGTAAAAATTTTGTGAAACTCGATTCACGGAAATATTTAAAAGTTCATTCAAATATTCTTGCTGAGAAAGGTAATGCCAAAAGTTCATTAGAATTGCTTAAATTGTACAATCTTCTAATTAAATATTTTGAAGGAGTATTTGACTGAACAGATCATATTTTCATACACCACTATAAACTATTCGTATCAATGGCAGGCACATTCAGATTTACATTCGGCCCATGGAATATACATGAAGGCGCAGACGTCTTCGGGCCACCGGTCCGAAAAACAGTTGAATTTGACAAAAAACTAGAGCTTTACAAATCCCTGGGATTTGATGGGGTGCAGTTTCACGATGATGATGCCGTACCGGTGCTCAAAGGGAAAAGTTCTTCACAAATTTCGTCAGAAGCCTCTGTACTGAAAAAAAGACTTGATAATCTTGGACTAACTGCGGAGTTTGTCGCACCTCGATTATGGGAGGATCCTTTGACCATCGATGGTGGATATACAGCAAATGATCCGACAAGTCGTGCTTATGCGATCGAGCGGTCGAAAATTTCGATTGATATTGCCAATGCGCTTGGCACTGACCTGCTCGTCCTGTGGCTTGCCAGGGAAGGCACCTATATCAGGGAGGCGAAAGACAGTAAAATTGCGACTGAACGTTTAGTTGAAGCGATCAACATTATGCTCGCTCATGATCCAAAAATCAGGATATGTATTGAGCCAAAACCCAACGAACCCATGGACCACGCGTATATCCCAACTACTGGTCATGCCCTGGCCATCGCGATGCTGACGGATGATCCTAAAAGAGTTGGTGTGAACATTGAAAGTGCGCATGCTATTCTTGCCGGCCTGGACCCATCGGATGAAATGGGATTCGCCCTGGCGCATCAAAAATTATGGACCGTACATCTCAATGACCAGAACGGGCTCAAGTTTGACCAGGATAAGTCATTTGGTTCTGTTGATTTGAGACGGGCATTCAATCAGGTACGCATTCTGGATAAACATGACTATGGCAAAAACGGTGAATGGGTAGGCCTTGATGTAAAAGCCATGCGGACCCAGAAAGATGAAGTCGCTACGCTTCACCTGTCAAACAGCCTTGAAATGTTCAAGCTTTTGCTGGAAATTTCCAGAAGCATTGATGATGCGAAAATTAAGCAATTTGTAAATGACAGAAACTATGAGGCACTTGACCTTTATATCATGAAATATTTGATCGGTAAATAACATAATGGCTCATGTAAAAGGTCAATTGACCAACTCACCTGAAATACACTTTGGAATGCTTCAATAAATTGTCTTTCGTAATTACGCTAGTTGTCCTACACGTATTTGGAGGTTTAGACATCCATTATACATCAGATAAGTGATCCTGTGAACCGAGTTATTCGTAGAATCTGATTTGGATGATTTATTTTTATGCCATCCAGGGACGTTCCCGTTTAAGGTCTGAATTCAGTACGTTCTGTGCTATATTGGCATCATCCACGATCTGGAAGTCATACATACCCACACATATGAAATCCGCTCCATTTTCAAAAGCATATCGAAAACCTACCTCCGGATGTATCGCTCCGGCAGCCAGGGTCTTGAACGCGATCCATGGGATATCAATGGATTTCATATATGCTATCGTATCTTCCGGATCTGTGCACCAGATATTATCATGCTGGTTTTCAATATTGGCCGACCAGTAATTTGTATGATGCAAGGTTTTCATCCAGAAATCCGGTTTGAGTCCATATTCTACACACGCCTTAACAGTTTCCAGTTTATGACCACCGATTCCGGCAGGTAAACCATTACTTTTTATAAAATCCAATGTCTTGCCAATCACATCCAGTTTGCCCTGCTCTACCAGGCTATCTGACATACCTCCATGGACGTAGCACGCACTGGCCCCATTGTCAATAGATATCTGGGCACCCTGCAGTGTGTTTTCACCCCCACAATCGGATATGAATTTTATTTTCCCTATTTTTCTTTTCCAGTAGGTATTGATCACACGGCATAACACAGGATTTGTCAGAAATGCATTTATCCCGCACTTTTCCGCTAATAAAAATGTTTCATATACTTTGTCATCATGAAAGTAGGCCTTGACCAATTTCGATGCATAAATTAGATCCCGCGCATGTGCCCATCCACCGATCAGGTTACCACCAAGGATCACCCTACTGAACTCTTCACCGCCAATCTTGGCATGGGGTATCTGGGATTGAAGGTCCTTCAAACTGGTAAAATTGAACGTTTTAATTGTGGCGCTGGTAATGGCATCCGTATCTTGCAAGAACTTCTCTTCGTAGCTGACCCATCCTTTTTTCTTTATGGCAGCGACTACAAATCCTCCAAAAATGGGCAGGGCGGCCAGATTCTTCACCAATTCCCTGCGGCTTAGCTTAGCAGCTTCATTTGCCTCAAGGCTATGTTCAGACGAAGGCTTCTGTACCTTCATCCTGGCCTGGTTGACAAACAGACTAATCAATCTGTCAAATCCCGGTAGCGCTCTGGAAGGGATGATGAGGAATACAGTAAGTGCAATCAACTCAACGAGCACCTTGTTCACGATCAGATACTGTCCTTCTGCTGGTACACCGAAATCCATCCCCAGGAAAGGCGGATTTGCTACATAGTATAATGCAAGCAACAAGATACCGAAGACACAGGAATACCTTGTCAGAATTCCAAAGAAGAGGGAAAGCCCAATGAATATCAGACCCCATATATTCAGGAAGTCGACAATTTCCAATGCCCTGGGATTAGCTGCAATGCTTTGGAAAAAATCGGCGAATATCCACTTTGAGACCGATAAAAAGTTATACGATGTCCACGTTGGAGAGAGTAATTTTGAAAGTCCTTCGTATAAAAAATGCCAGCCTATCACTGTTCTCAATAGGGCCAAAACTATGCTCAACCCTTTGCTGTTTATTGACTTAATGTCCATTTTAAAAAATCAGTTGATAAAGAAAATAAGTTAGTTAAATCTTACCAGTTTTCAAAAAGTATCCGGTGGCTTAATGTCACTTTCTATCATATTCGATCGCCCCATGGTTCATTTTACATCTCAATCTAAACTCAATAGTGGAAACCATATAGCATTTTCACTTCCTGGCAACTATTCTATGCAATGCTTGAATATTACAAAAAAACGATGCCATTTACATTATTTTAAACGACATCGTTTATATACTTAATTTAAATCAACCTTTGCCTATAATTGCATCAGGCAACCCTGGTTCAATTTGAGGCATTAAATTTTAACCATGTAAATTTCGGATGATCTAATCTTCCTTATACTTAAAGGAAAGACTCAATTTAGTTCTGAAGGCCTTGACCTTTCCATCTTCTATTTTCAGGTCCTGGGATACAACTTCAGCAATGCGCAAATCACTCAACGTTTTGCTGGCTCGTTCAACAGCTATAACAGCAGCATCTTCCCATGATTTTTCACTGGTACCAATGACTTCAATGACTTTATAAATACTTGTTGTTGACATGATGTTGATGTGTTTAATGGTATATTTTAATAAATTATTTATTCAATTAAGTTACAAAGGATTATCGCAATACTCCAGTGGAACGCAGATTAAATTTATAATCCTGGGAAAGGCAATTATACGGCCTTTCAGAGCCTAAAATCTTAGCTGAAAAATGATGTATATTGGTTAAACGATTAGTTTATTTATCGTAAAAATAGTTGTTCATAATTGCATAATACTCAAGTTCCGGACGTAAAACCTGGTACATGTCATAGTCACACCTGACCGGATAATAGGCATGTTTACTCCCAATTGCGCCACCAATAAGTGTTGAGACTGCCGCAAAGGAAAGGCTCGCCAAAATATATTTATCCCATTGCACTTCATCTTCAAGTTCCGATAATTCAAGTGTGAAACATAAGGGTATAACAACACCAAATAAAGCTCCACTAATAAATCCCTCTTTTGTCGCTCCTTTTATCCTGAATTTTATCTGTTTGATGTTTTTAACCGGTATTTTCAGATTGGTTTCATAATCGTAGGTATAAATGTCAGATGTGTTTAGGGATTTGTTTGTTACATATATAGCTGAATCGGTTAGTGCAAAGAGATTTACCTTATTTATTTTTCCCTCCGTTGTTTTTATTCTGACTTCAAAGAGGGATCCTCTATTGGGATAATATTGACCTGAGGCATAATAATGTATGATAAAGAATAAAAGAATTGAAAGATATGTTTTCATGGCTTTCATAGGTTTATTATTGACCAACCTATTCCATCAAGCCATTTGTGTATATCAATAAAACGAAAACGATGAAAAATGAGTTCAATTGATCTCTTTCTTCATCCTGCATTAATTGTGTTTATCATCGAAAGCACAACTTCAACGAAAATATGCATTGAAAATTTATAGCATTTTTATTATATACCCATCCGACTGGAATTAGATTTTTTGTGATTTGCACGTTTCTTGTCTTTTTTTATGGTAATTAATGCCAATCCCGAGTAACAAATGAAGTAGCGTATCAATAATTGCCATAATCTTTCCACAATACCCATATTAATTGCACTAAGTGCCCGAAATATCCGCTCAGTATGATAACTGCAAATTGAATATTCAATTTTTACCGTATACCCTCATAAATGATATATCATGGAACAGATTCATGATAAACGGATCATAATTACAGGTGCCTCCTCGGGTATTGGGAAATCAACAGCACTATTACTTGCTGAATACAGGGCCAAATTAGTGCTGGTAGCCAGAAATAGAAAAAGATTGGAGGATGTCAGAAACGGAATATTAAAAAGGTATTCGTATTGCTCAACACCGCTCATCTTCCCCTGCGACGTATCAAATTATCTTCACGTAAAAAAAATGGTAAAAACCTGCAACGATATTTTCGGTCATATAGATATCCTCATTAATAATGCTGGTATTGGTGTATATGGAGAATATACTGCTCATGATATAAATGATTTTAAACGCCTCATGAGTGTGAATTTTTTTGGAGCACTATACTGCATTCAGGAAGTATTGCCATTCATGCTAAACAATGGAAAGGGGCAAATAATCAATGTGGCCTCGATCGCTGCTCTTCATGGAATACCCTATCTCAGTGCGTATAGCGCCAGCAAAGCAGCTCTGGTTTCCGTTTGTCAATGTTTAAAAGCAGAATTATCAACTACACAGATTGAAATAAAAATAATATATCCCGGATATACCAATACTCCATTCTTCATAAATGAAAAAAGAGTTGGTAATGCGGTACGACCTGATGACCATTATGCTGCACCTGAAAAAGTCGCTCGCAATATCTTACGACTCATATGCAAAAAGAGTGGAAATAAGGTGCTCTCATTTAATGGATTAAAATTAGCATTTCTCCATCATTTCATGCCGGACCTGTTAGATAAACTCCTGGACCATTATGCAATACGTCTTAAAAAATGATTGACAGAAAAATGAAAAAACCAAAATTGCTAATCATTGTGCTGTTTCAAAACCTGGAAAATGAACAGGAGTATTTTGCCCTTTCGCCAGCTCCGCCATTGTCAGGTGCCTTATTGGCGGGACTTACTCCACCAATAGTAGATATAGAATTACATCATGAGATGATCCGCCCGATAGATTAT
>Ga0209536_100003041_pt1 | contig 27137 bp, 20 predicted proteins | sample DeeMarSeWOR28_12_FD_187461 | JGI IMG/M metagenome (GOLD analysis project Ga0209536, IMG submission 187461) | Marine sediment microbial communities from White Oak River estuary, North Carolina - WOR-2-8_12 (SPAdes) (version 2) | ecosystem: Environmental > Aquatic > Marine > Intertidal zone >... | reverse complement strand
TTCGACTATGGACAACTGTTACGGTTGAATTCGCCTGCGGAGATTTTTGGATCAGAAGATTTGCCATAGGCTTACCAACTATGTTGCTTCGGCCAATAATAACGACATGTTTACCCTCAGTGCTGATATTGCTGACCTGTAAAAGTTTCATAATTCCGGCTGGAGTACAGGGCAATACATATGGTTTGCCACTTACCAGTTTTCCGATATTCGCCGGATGGAAACAATCAACATCTTTTAGAGGATTTATAAGATCTATAACCTTCGATTCACTGATATGAGCAGGTAGCGGTAATTGAACAAGTATACCATGATATAGGGGATCATTGTTTAGTTTTTCGATCAGAGTCAGAAGTTCCTCTTCACTTGTTTCTTCCGAAAGTTTAATGGTTTCCGAAAGAATTCCGGCTTTCTCACACGCTTTTCCTTTATTGCGAACATAAACAGCAGAAGCCGGATCTTCACCGACAAGAACAACAACAAGACCTGGTTTAATACCTCGCGCGATTAATTTATCTGTTTCTTCCTTTACTTCTTCTTTCACCTGGAGGCTTATCGCCTTGCCATCAATCAATTTTTCTTCCAGATTCACTTTTTCTTTCTCTCCCTATAACAAAAATAAACCACAGAGGGCTCAGGATTTTTATGTTTATTTACACTATTCTTTTTTACAATCTACAGTGATTTTAACGTTTTCTAATAAATATTTCATTGTAGAATATCATCCATATGGGCACGGCATGCCGTGCCTCTACAAAATACGTTACCTTATTTAAAGAGCTTTCTTGCATGTCAGGCGTAATCCACACCACGGAATTCACGAATAACCACAATCTTAATCTGGCCAGGATATTCTATCTCTTCTTCTATTTTTTTCGCGATATCCTGGGCCAGCTGATTAAGAGCTGAATCATCAACTTTATCATGAGAAACAATTACACGTACCTCTTTACCTGCCTGAATAGCATAAGAATGATGAACACCATCAAATGATTCAGCAATCGCTTCCATCTGTCTCATGCGGTTGATAAAATTCTCTACAGCCTCCCTGCGTGCACCAGGCCTGATTTTACTCAACTCATTTGCGATTTGCACAATGACGGCAATTGCAGAATTCGGTTCAACGGTGCTATGGTGAGCGGCAATTGCATTCTGAACGATATCATTTTCATTATACTTCTTAGCGATATCTGCGCCAAACTCAGCGTGATTCGTATCTGTGGATTTCTCTGTTGCCCTTCCAATATCATGTAATATGCCTGCCCGCGTGGCCAGATTTACATCTAATCCAAGTTCTGCAGCAGCAATTCCTGCAATAATCGCTACTTCTTTTGAATGCTGAAGTACATTTTGTCCAAAACTTGTTCGAAAACGAAGTTTTCCTATCAAATAAACAAGTTCGTGGTGAACACCATGAACACCACATTCTAGGAGAGCCTGCTCACCCAATTCACGCATATACTCATCCATTTCATTCTTCACTTTTTCATACATATCTTCTATGCGACCCGGATGAATTCTTCCATCGGCGACCAGTTTTTCCATGACTATTCTCGCTACTTCCCTGCGCATTGGATCAAAAGCACTCAAAATTATAGAACCAGGTGTGTCATCAACAATAACATCAACACCCGTTACAATTTCAAAAGCACGTATATTCCTGCCTTCCCGCCCGATGATGCGCCCCTTCATATCATCTGATGGAAGTACAACGCTCGAAACTGTTGATTCTATAGCCATATCCATACCTGATTGTTGCATGGCAGAAATGATTATATTTCTGGATTGGTTTTTTGCTTCAAGTTTCGCCTCATCAGCGATGTGTTTGATTGTCTTGGCTGCATTGTTTTTCGCTTCATCGATCAGATTATCCATTAGAACTTTTTTTGCCTCATCAGCAGTCAATCCAGCAATTTTCTCCAACATGAGATTTTGTTCATTCATAATGGATTTGAGTTTTTCCTGTCGCTGTAAGTTTTGTTCCTCATAGGTCTTCAGTTCTTTTTCAAGAACTTCCAGTTCCTGTTCTTTCTTGGTTATAAAATCTGATTTCCGATCAATATTGGTATCTTTTTCATTCAACCTCTGCTCTTCTTTTTGAAGAGATTTCTTTTTGTTTCGATATTCCTCTTCCAAAGACTGTTTTAGATTATAATATTCTTCATCCGCCTCAAGACGTTTTTCCTTTTTGAGATTTTCTGCCTCAATTTTTGCTTTTTCAATGATTTCATTCTCTTTTTCTTTTGCGTTTGTTAAAGATCTTTTTCCAAATGAAGAATTGAGAAACCATCCTATAATCGAAAAGATGATTGCTGTAATAAAGATAGTTATCAGAAGTGTTATGAACATTCTTCCTCCTGCCCCCTGTTCCAAATGCAAAAAAAAAGCCCTGTAGAAAACGTGAAATGCTATCCTTGAACCTGGTTCCAGTATGATGGGTACTCTCCTGAATGGGTCAGGTTTCCCTCAAGGGGCATGCCTTTGCCACCCAGAGCCGAGCTCCCTGTTTAAAGGTGTTGGTTCTTAAATAAGCACCACGTTTAAATACAGGGCAGTGCTAAATGCCTTGCGACTTTTAAAGATCTATTGCGTCTTGCAAAGAACGACTAAGTTTTTTTGATTCGTAATCTACTTGTTCTATCAAGCGTTCTTTATATTTTTGATTCTGAAACAATTCCTCGGCGATATTTAATGCTGCTAAAATGGCAATTTTTACATTTGAGTTAATTGCCTGAGACCGGTCAATTTCTTTCATTTTTTGGTCGACATATTCAGCTATTTTTATAATTTCTTCTTGATTTTCAGTCGCTTTCAGAACATACTCAGCGCCAAAAATATTTACTCTTAATTGATTTGTTGGCATTCTGATATCGTATTAAGACTCAACACCCTCTGTCAGGCTTTTTACCTTGTTCCTTAAATGCATCAGCCTGGAAGTAACTTTTTCTTGTCGCTGTTTCAGAAGACTATTTTCTGTCTCTAACCGTTTTAGTTTTTGAACAGATTTATATGTGCCGTTTTTTACTTCTTCTTGTAATTTTTCGTTCTTCTCTTTTAGGGTATTATTTTCAAATTTCAAGCGGACGATCAAATCCGCAGATTCCTTAACTAGTTGTTGTAAACGATTAAATTGCTCTAAACTCATGTTGATTCACGCAAAGTTGCATTAAATGTTTTTTCCGCTTCGCTGATTATACTGTTGAATATTTTGCTGACCTCCTTCTCATTTAATGTTCTCTCAGAAGACTGAAAGCGAATACGGAATGCAATACTTTTTTTGGATTCTCCAAGATGTTTTCCTTTGTAAAGATCAAACACATCCACTTCATAAACAAGCGGCTTGCCTACTCTGCGTATCAGTTCCTCCAATTCCTTTGCATTTACCTTTTCCTCGACAATAAACGCAAGATCTTTCTCAACAAAGGGAAATCTGGAATACATCTCAAAGAGCTGATTCAGATTGATATGATCTTTCATGACATTTACGGATAATTCAAAGCCATATATATCTGAGTCTATATCAAAGTGATGGGCAATCTCCGGGTTTATCCTCCCGAATTGACCGACAACTTGATCTTTGATCCGGATGGTGACTACTTGCTCCCGATCAAAATAGATGGTATTATCATATAAAATAAATTCAAAATTGTCAAGGAATATTTTATCCAGATAGGTCTTAACAATCCCCTTAACATCATAATAATCAACAGTTAAGGCTTTTTCTGACCAGCCACTTTTTCTTCTGGACCCTTGAAGAAGTCCACTTAAATAATAGGGTTGAGATTCAGGCGACTCTGTATCAGCACTGTGAAAAACCCTTCCCATTTCAAATATCCTCAGGTCAGATACTTTGCGATTTAAATTATAGGCAATAACTTTTAACAATCCGGGCAGTAAAGAGCGCCGCATTACATTCATGTCATCACTTATCGGATTGAGTATTTTTACGAAATCTCTTTTATCGATCGCTTCCAGCTCACGCAAAGCAACCATGCTGTTTGTTAAGACTTCGTAGAATCCCAGTCCTCTCATTTCACTTTTCAGAAAATTATAAATTTCATCATTTGGATTCTGATTCGTATCATATTCTATGTATGTTTGCTCTTTTACTGGAATATTATCGTAATTGATCAATCGGGCTATTTCCTCTATAAGATCCACTTCCCTTTCAATGTCAGGCCGGAACGTGGGGACAAGAGCTATACCATCATCATACCTGATATCGAGCCGATTGAGAATGTCTCGAATTTCATTTTCTGTTAGTTGCGTGCCCAAGAGATGATTTACTCTTTCTAATCTTACTTTTATATTTTGTGGATTGACTCTATTGGGATATTCGTCAACAATTCCTTCAAGAATCTCACCACCGGCAAGTTCAGCCATGAGAGATGCTGCCCGATCACATGCATAGGGGATACCATTGGGATCGACACCACGTTCGAATCGCTGTGATGCTTCAGATGGGAGACCAAGTTTTTTTGATGAAACTCCGATTCTAACCGGATTAAAATAAGCACTTTCGAGAAGTATATCCGTTGTTTTATCGGAAACTTCAGAATTCAATCCTCCCATAATACCGCCAATGGCCACTGGTTTTTCCACATCACAAATCATCACAGTGTTTGCCGGCAACTGACGTTCTTTTTCATCCAACGTCGTAAATTTTTCATCTTTTTTTGAATCTCGTACTTCAATTCTATTTCCTGAAATTTGCATCAAATCAAATGCATGCAAGGGTTGACCCAGTTCGAGCAGGACATAGTTTGTAATATCAACAATAATATTTATTGGCCTGAAACCACCGGCAATTAGTTTTTCTGCCAGCCACGGAGGACTGTCACCCATTTTAACATTCCGAATTATGCGAGCTGCATAGCGGGGACAACCGTCAGGATTATTGATCCGCACTGAGATAAAATCTGATGCCTTTTCCTTCACTTCAGGGATTTTGAATTGAGGATACTTAAGTTTCTTTTTTAGTATTGCAGCCACATCACGTGCGACACCGACCATACTCATCGCATCGGGACGATTCGGTGTCACAGAAATATCCAGGATATAGTCTTGCTTCTCTTCCAGTTGTTTATATAAATCCTGCCCAATTTTCAATTCCGGAGACAATTCCCAAATGCCATCGGAGTGCTCAGTTAATCCAAGTTCCTCCTCCGAACAAATCATTCCAGAGGATTCCACGCCGCGGATTTTTGTTTTTTTAATAACAAGTCCGCCAGGTAGTTTAGTACCAACTGGAGCAAAAGGTACTGTCTGTCCTACAGCAACATTGGGAGCGCCACAGATAACTTCTAGCTGGCCATTACCAGTCTCTACACGACATAACGCTAATTTATCCGCGTTTGGATGTTTATCAACAGAAAGCACCCTGCTAACAATAATCCCCTCAAACTTTGGATAGAGTGGTATGACCTCTTCAACCTCCAGTCCGGCCATGGTAAGTTTGTTTGCCAGATCCTGAGGAGAAATATCAAAATCTACGTATTCATTTAGCCAATTATACGATACTCTCATAAATTTAATCTACGCTTATCATAATTTTTATCACGCTAAGACACAAAGTTGCAAAGAATTTCAGCAAAGCGCAGGGAGTATAGAGTATAGCGAATTTTATTAGAAATTCACGCTTTGCTCTATGCCCTTTGCCCTATGCTATATATTTTCGCCCTTGCGAGAGATTCAAAAATATTTTGTACTAAAATTGTTCTAAAAACCGGACATCATTTTCAAAAAAGAGGCGAATATCATAAATCCCATATCTCAACATGGCAATTCTATCCACGCCCATACCAAACGCATAACCTGTGTATTTCTCTGAATCATAATTTACATATTTAAATACATTCGGATCGACCATTCCTGCGCCCGATATTTCGACCCAGCCGGTATTTTTACACACCCTGCATCCTTTTCCACGACAAAAGACGCAAATAAAATCATATTCCGCACTTGGCTCTGTAAATGGAAAAAAACTGGGACGAAAACGTACTTTGATGTCAGAACCAAACATTTTATGGGCAAAACCTGTAATAACCCCTTTTAAATCTCCAAAACAGATACCTTCATCAACTACGAGCCCCTCCACCTGATGAAAAAAAGGAGAATGACTTGCATCCGGTGTGTCACGCCGATATACTCTGCCTGGTGCTATAATTTTCACCGGTGGGCTTGTCTTTTCCATCACACGCACCTGTACAGGTGATGTATGGGTTCTCAGCACAATATCATCTGTGATATAGAGTGTATCCTGCATATCCCGTGCTGGATGATTCTTTGGTATGTTCAATGCCTCAAAACAATAATAATCAGTTTCTATTTCCGGTCCGTCTTCAATTGAAAAACCCATTCGACAAAAGATTGATTTCATTTCTTCCAGGGTTTTAGTCAGCGGATGTTTTCTGCCTACAAAAGGATTCCTTCCAGGTAGCGTTAAATCTAGTTGAGATTCGGCTGACTTTGTTTTTACCTGTGCAAGATATTCATCGATCTTTGAGTTTATATGATTCTTCAATTCATTCAGTTTTTTACCAATTTGAGGTCGCTCCTCTGAAGAGACATCTTTCATCTGGTTAAAAAGCTCAGCAACTTTCCCCTTTCTACTCGTGTACTGAATCTTCAGTTTTTCAATTTCTGGGAGAGACTGAACCTTCGCAAGATCATTTTCGAATTTATCTTTCAGTTTATCAATCAGATGTAACATAAGTTGCCTTTAAAATTAAAAAAGGAAGTGTGTAAAAATGACACTTCCCCCACGTTATCACACAAAAAGTATACAGGTTATTATCCGTTGATATCTTTTACCAGTTTTTCAAAAGCCTGTGGATCACGAACAGCCAGATCAGCCAGTACTTTTCTGTTCATTTCAATTTTCTTATCATTCAATTTGTTGATAAAAGCAGAATACGTCGTTCCATACTGCCTGCATGCAGCATTGATACGTGTAATCCATAATTTCCTGAAATTACGTTTCTTGGTTCTTCTATCTCTGTAGGCGTATTGTAAAGATTTTTCAACCTGATCTTTTGCAGTTTTATATAGACGGCTTTTTCCCAGCCTATATCCTTTTGCTGCCGATAATATTTTTTTTCTTCTTTGTCTGGCAGCTACATTATTTGTTGCCCTAGGCATTGTATATCAGCTCCTTTCGTACAACTCTATTGCAATATCATTTTATGTACACGTTTTTCATCAGATGTTGCGACAAGTTTTTCTTTTCTAAGATTTCTTTTACGTTTTGGTGACTTCTTTGTCAGGATATGGCTGGCATGCGAACTATGCCTCTTAACCTTTCCGCTCTTTGTCACGCGGAATCGCTTGGCAGCTCCCCTGTTAGATTTCATTTTTGGCATAATATTTATCCTCTCAAATCTTTATATTTGAAATTTCCTTATGAAGACGCGATGAATCGTGTCTTTACTCAAAAGATACATCTATTTATTTACAAATGTCATGGTAAGACTTCGACCTTCAAACTTTTTATCCGTTTCCACTTTGGCAACATCTTCCAGCTTTTCAATGACCCTGTCGAGCAGGTTCTCACCAAACTCTTTGTAGGCCATTTCTCTTCCCCGAAATAATACAGTAAATTTTACCTTATTCTTCTGTTCGAGAAATTTCCTGGCATGTTTGATCTTGAAATCGAGATCATGGTCTTCAGTTCGTGGCCGGAGACGAATCTCTTTGACGACGATGACATGTTGTTTCTTTTTACTATCCTTTTCTTTTTTACTAATTTCATACCGGTACTTTCCATAATCGAGAACCTTACAAACAGGTGGTTTGGCATCGGGTGAGATTTCCACAAGATCAAGTCCCTCATCTTCTGCTAATTGAAGCCCCTTATCAACTGAAACGACACCGATCTGATTTCCATCTGCTCCGATGAGTCGAATTTCCGGTGAAGTGATTTGATTGTTAATTCTCGTCTTGCTTTTTTTAATAGCAATCTCCTTTAGTTGGTTAAAGATCTTTTAGTATTTATCTCATCTACAAGCCTGGACAATAAGTCTTCTTTTTTCATAGCCCCAAGGTCACCTTCTCCCTTACGACGTACTGAAAGATTTCCTGAATCGACTTCTGAATCACCTATAATTAGCATATAGGGTATTTTTTGCACCTCAGCTTCTCTGATTTTAAATCCGATCTTCTCATTACGATAGTCTTTTTCAACACGGATATTGTTTTCTTTAAAATAGGTGTTCAATTCATCGGCAAATTCACGATGACGATCGGCAATCGGCAGAATAACCACCTGAGTAGGTGCAAGCCACAGTGGAAAACTACCTCCATACTGTTCAATTAATATTCCGAAAAAGCGTTCTAAAGATCCCAGCAAAGCTCTGTGGATCGTTATCGGTTGTTTATAAACTCCATCTGAATCAACATATTCAATATTAAATTTTTCCGGAAGATTAAAATCCACCTGAATAGTCGAGCACTGCCATGATCTGCCAAGAACGTCGCGTATTTTAATATCTATCTTGGGACCGTAAAAAACCCCTTCACCCGGATCTATCTTATAGGTAATTTCATTGTTTTCAAGAGCCCGTCGTAACGCGTCAGTGGCCTCATCCCATTTATCCAGTGTTCCAACATACTTTTCGGGACGAGTTGAAAGATAAACATCATACTCTTCAAAACCAAAGGTTTGAAGCATAAAAATAGTAAAACTTAACACACGCTGGATTTCTTCCGTTAACTGTTCCGGGGTACAATAGATATGTGCATCATCCTGCGTGAATCCCCGCACTCGCATCAGTCCATGCAATACCCCTGATCTTTCATATCGATAAACAGTACCTAATTCGGCAAATCGTAATGGTAAATCACGATAACTACGAATTTTGGAGTTATATATCGTCATATGAAACGGACAATTCATCGGTTTCAGCTGATATTCAACCTCCTCAACAGAAATGGGCGAGTACATATTTTCCTGATAAAAACTTGTATGACCACTTTTCTCCCATAAATTCAGTTTTGCCAGATGAGGCGAGTATACCAATTCGTAGCCATTCTTAAAATGTTCCTTTTTCCAGAAATCCTCAATGACGTTTCTAATCAGTGCTCCCTTCGGATGCCAGAGAATTAAACCACCCCCAACATCTTCCTGGATAGAGAAAAGATCAAGTTCACGACCGAGTTTTCGATGATCCCTCTTTTTTGCTTCTTCAATTCTGTGTAAATGCTTTTTTAGACTCTTTTTATCAGGGTAAGAGGTCGCATAGAGTCGTTGCAACATCTTGTTATGCTCATCCCCCCGCCAATATGCACCGGCGACGGAGAGCAATTTGAAATTTTTACCCAGTTTACCGGTTGATGGTAAATGAGGACCTCGACATAGGTCGGTGAATTCACCCTGGCTGTAAGCACTTAATCCATCTTCAATATCCTCAATCAAATCGATTTTCAGAAATTCATTCATGGATTTAAACAACTGAATGGCTTCATCACGCCTAAGATCTTTTCGTGTTACCTTTAAATCCTCGTCTACAATTTTTTTCATCTCGGCTTCGATCGCTTCAAAATCCTCTGGTGAAAGCATTTTTTCAAGTTCAATATCATAATAGAAGCCATCTTCAATCGGAGGGCCGATACCGAGCTGCGCCTGGGGATAGAGACGCTTAACTGCCTGAGCCATTAAATGTGCTGATGAGTGCCAGAAAACATCACGTCCTTCCTCATCATTGAAGGTAAGAATCCGGATAGGGCCACTCTCGGTGATTGGCTCTCTTAACCCGATAATATGTTCATTAACCTGTGCGGCAAGTGCATTTTTCGCCAGACCGGGACTGATTGCCTCGGCAATCTGCTCAGCAAATATACCGGGAGGGAAAGATTTTGATGATCCATCGGGAAAGGTTAATTCTATTTTGTTATTCTGTACACTCATCTTCTTCTAAATTCACCTCAATCCACCGCTAATGCGATGGAACACAAATTAACTCATTTGCAGTATATATTACAAACCACGAGCAAGTATAGACCCGTGGTTTACAGTGGGACGAGCGAGACTTGAACTCACGACCTCTACGATGTCAACGTAGCGCTCTAACCAAGACTGAGCTACCGTCCCATAAATTCATAAAAAACAGGTAACAAATTTAATTCCTTTATAGCGCAAAATCAATGCATTTTTATTATTGTCTTACTGAAAAACTAATTATAAACATGAAGACTCCAAAAACAATAATAAAAGCATAGCGCATAGGGCATAGTGAATAAATATCAACACTTTATGCACTTTGCTCTCTGCCCTTCGCCCTTCGCCCTTTGCCCTGTGCCCTTTGCGATATTTATCTTCGTGGTCTTCGTGTTTAATTCATACATTAGTTGAGACCGAGATCTTCGAAGATAATTTTCAAAGCTGCATCAGAGATTTTATGTTCTTTATGGGATGAATCGAGAAATACATCAAACTCGCCCTTCCCCAGCCCGTCAATCGTGGATTTGATTAAATCAATATATGTCGTGTAGCCAGTACCGCCAAAACAGCACGAATCATACTCATTTAATATCTGTAACTGCTTTCTGCTATCGCCAAAAGCTCCCATAATGTAAAGATCTAGATAATTGGCAATACGGTAGATTTCTGGCACATATTGCTCATAGTCTCCAAAGGTGCTTTTATTATGCATATCACGTGATCGAAGATAAAATGGTAATGAACCTGCAACCGGAAAACTTTTTGAGATACGGTTATCCAATGCAGCACAGAGTGTGGTCGTCCACCCACCTCCGGAAATTCCTATCATCATCGATTGGTTAATATTCAGACTTTCCAGGTAATTAAGAACTATGATCACCGGATCTAAAAAAAAGCGTACAGGATGACCTGCAGATGGTGTAAGAAAACTCATTTGCTCATGTGAAACGATCTTCATTTTTCCGAAGCGAGGAAAATTAATAACCGGCATCCGATTGAGACCTTTCAGAGGCATCGACAATGCGATCACATCAAATCCTTTATTTAGAAATTCCTGAATCGTTGATATACCGTTTACAAATTTACCTGTATGTCCCTGATGGTATATGATAGCTTTATCCAGTGACCCTTCGGGTACAAAATGATAAACAATACTGTTTAAGTCCCATTCCAATTCTATCGTCAGTTTATCAATCCGTTTCAGGTTCGACAGCGATTGAAAATCAGCATCCTCAATATCTCGCTGGAGTGAGTCAGGCATTTTCTCTTTTGGTAATCCTTCGTTTCCAAATAACAGATTCGTAAGACTCTGTCGTTTTTTCAATAAATCACCTTCAGTTTCGATTTCCATGATAGAGGCAATATCAAATTCTAACTCTTCATACGGGATTGCCAGGGCTTTGTCATATACTTCTCGCAAATGTGACTCGTCATCGCTTGAGAACCAGAGGACATTGCCAGGGATTATCCTCTTAGAGACATCTTGCCACTGCCAGAACAGTCTCATAAAGGATGATCCGTTAATTTGCCGGTAAGCGATCTCTATTGGATAAAGCTTACCCTCTTCTAAATCAATGCTTCCTTCTACAGCAAGGCCGTCTTGCCAACCATCGAGCACCTTGATTCCCCCAATTCGCATTAGAATACCATTATCTGCTTCTCCAGATATTGTGATTTTACCGGTATATGGGGATTTAATCATTCCCTGCCATCTGGCTGAAAAATCATTGCGATTTTCCCAATCACCCTGTCTGGAGTCTAAATTCTCCAAATACCAGATAGACACCGGTCTGCTCAGTTCTGTATCATCATACAAAATCCCCACTAAACCTTGCTCTAGTTGATTTTTACTGTCTATCCCCTCCTGAGCAATGACGTTATTAGGTGAAAGCAGAACCAAGAATAAATAAAATAAAAATATAAACTTAAGATTGGCAAAAAGTCTTAATAAAGAGCTGTCCATTTATGTTTCCTTTTTCTTACCGCAGAGGGCGCTGTGATCTCAGAGTTTATATTAATTTTGGATTTTGGAATGCGGAATGCGGATCGAAAAATCCTAATTCCCAATTCCGAATTCCAAATTTCAACATAAAAAACTCTGCATTCTTTTAAATCATGGATGATTTCATCCCGATAAGTCTTCCGTAGAAAGACGTATTATTCGGGATGCGTTCTTTGCGTTTAATTATATGGATCCTGTATCATCCTAATAATTGTTTATTAATTCAAGATTGAAATTCGATCCATTTGTTGCTTTTGAGCTTGACTATGAAAATAACGAATTTCTGTATACTCTTTCTCTGGTTGATTGATTTTATACCATTTTATCTTTAAAAATCCCCTTTCACCACCTTCATGATTATAAATGACTTCAAAGGGCAAAGGAACATCCTTTCTTAATTTAATATGTATCTCTTTTTTGTCTTCTTTCCCGGACCAATTTAATAAGACTTCCTCACCACTCTTTATGACAACACCTCTGTCAGACTGACACTCTAAGATAAAGGTCTCAGTTTTTGATGGAATAATATAACCAATCCAACGGGCTGACCAGTTCCGACCAAGTTCACTGGTCTTGTCCGACCAATTAAAATCGAGATCAGATGTCATATATGAACGATCCGGATTTTTAAGATCAGGATCGCTATACCAGATACCGGCTAAACCGCTAATTGTAGGCTCAAAGAATGCTTCATTAATAACGGTTTTACTTTCAGATACATAGATCTCATATTCTTTTTGATAAATCTTGAGTATGTCACGCCAGTGATAGGGGCATTTCTCCAACTTTTCAGGATGTTTTGCCGGAACATCACTTAGACTTTCATAATGCAATGATCCCAGATTTGTCAATTCTTCAAAGGCTTCTAAAGATAACCTGAGTTGCTGTATAAACTTTTTCTTGTTTTGGAGGGCATCTTTGTTATTCTCATATAATGTCTTATGTGAAATCCCCTTTATTTTATGGAAATAAAAATCTGCGATCAAGGCTATCATCCGGGCATCATTTTGATAACTAAGTGCCTTCACATGATTCCGTGATGCTAAATTTTCAGCTTTAACTGCATATTTTAGAGAATTATGTGCCTTTTGACGTATTTCATCTAAGAAATCGATTGGACTATCCTTTGGATTTTGATTCATTCTGAGCAATTTTAAGTATTCGGGAATTCTCAGGGTATTTTGTAGTTCCAAAAATGGTATACCTTCTGCCTCTTCTAGTTGACTTAATTTTGCTCCGGCACTGAGCACCGTATGATTATCATGACCTAACCATATGAGCCGTTGCAGTGCCGGAAGAACATCCGCTCCTGTCTCGAATGACTTTAAAAAATAGGTTGCCGCATCAACATTTCCGTATTCTTTTGCCAAACAGTCTAGCCAGTATTTTGTTTCGACATCTTGATCACGATAAGGATTCCAGGCATATCGACCCCAAACTTCAAACCACAAGGCATCCCTTTCCCATTGTAATTGCGCCACTTCTATATCACTCCCATAAGGCCAGCGCCAGGACTTACGGGGATACAAATGTAGTCCGGTTGAGCCGTCTATATGAGCATTTTTCATACATTTTCGAATATAAGATGGAGGATTCCAGCGAAAAGGCTCCAGGTTTGCCGCCATGTGGATATTGACAACCAAGTTGCCATTTAAATCTGCCCAGAACCTGTTTTGCGGATCCGGAACAGTATCTGCGATCATTTCAACATTGAATTTTCGCTCAAAATACAGGTTTGGATAATTACCTAAAATTTTTCTAGCATGATCAAGGTCAAAAAACCAGCTTCTCACAAAAACTGGGGGAATTTTTCCCGACCGAAGTATTGCTTTAAATATGACATCATTAATCCAGTAATCCGTATATTGAAGATCTATTGCCTCCCCGGGCGTGATATATAAACCGACTTGTGGAAATTCGTTCAGAAACGCTTCGATGGAGTATGCGGTATAGTCTTCCAATAAGGGTGTTGGCTCGGAAATTTCATCCGGTAAATTGTGCGCTTCTTGAAAATATACCGATGTGTGGATATTATAAAATTGAAAAAGAAACTGAATATTTCGTTTTAAGCCCTCTTCACATAACCAGGAGAGCATTTTTTTGTTTTTCTCAATTAACTCTTCTCCCATTCCCGATTGTGATTCAGGATACTTATCGAGTTTCACGAAATAATCAAAAGGGTGTCCGTTCCAGAATGCGATATAGTTATAGCGGTTTTCTGCCAAAAAATCCAGATAATCCATCCACATCGCTTTATCATAAAAAAAGGGAAATGTTTCCGGAGTAATGGGATAGTTGTAGGTACCAAGTTTCATCAGCAAGATGCAGGTGCCTCTCAATTTCATCACAGGTGCATCTGATAGTTCTAACTGCTCCGGAATCTTTCCTTTTTCGTTTATCACTTTAGCCAATTCTAAAGATCCGTAAAAAGCGCCTGCCGCATCATACCCTGTTATTGATATCGTGTCTCTGTTCACAATAATATAATATCCTTCGGGTTTGCGTGCTTTTTCCGGTAAATCTGAATCTTTCGTTTTAATCGTTACAACGGTTTTATTAAGAAGCGTTAAATCATTTCCATTCACGTGTTGTCTGATGGCAGAATATAATCGTTCCTTACCATATTTTAGAGCAGCATGATCAGATTGAGCCAATGGATTTATATCTGAAGTCTGGCATCCGTAGAAGAGAAAGAAGAGATAAAATATAAATCGGAGTATATCTCCTAAAGAGTAATTTAATCGATCCATTTTAGTAGTTTGGATTTAAATTCCTGATAGTCGATAGATGACAGAATCGCATTTTTAGGTTTGTCGAGACAGTCTTTTAATCTTTCCGGCATTTTGATTGGCTGATTGATAACCGGTGAAACGATATCTGAAAATTTTGCGGGGTGAGCGGTCTCCAGAATAATATAGTGATCAGAAAAATCGGATATCATCTTGAGTGACTGATAACCAACCGCTCCATGAGGATCAATCATGTAACCATATTTATCAAAAACTTCTTTGATCCCTTTCCTCGTAAGATCATCAGATACGCTGTAACTGACTATTGTTTTTTTAATTTGATCAAGATCGTGATTAAAAATGTCGAAAATTCTGTCGAAATTGCTGGGATTGCCGACATCCATGGCATTTGACAGTGTTCTGACAGCTTTCTTGGGTTTGTAATCTCCGGAATTCATATATTGTTCAAAAACATCATTCTTGTTTACAGCTGCTATGAACTTTTTAATAGGAAGACCGAGTTTTTTTGCAATGATACCGGCAGTAAGATTCCCAAAATTCCCGCATGGAACTGAAATGACAACAGGATCTCCATTTTGGGATAAATTTGCAAAAGCATTAAAATAGTAAAACGATTGTGGTAACAGTCGGGCGATGTTGATTGAATTTGCGGATGATAGGATATACCGGTTTTTCAGATCCATATCAAGGAACGCCGTCTTTACCAGTTTTTGACAATCATCAAATGTTCCCTTTACTTCAAACGCCTGGACATTTTTTTCGAGAGTTGTTAATTGTTGTTCCTGGATTTTACTCACTTTGCCACTCGGATACAGCAGGGCTACTTTAATTCTTTCATCACCATAAAATCCGTGTGCGACAGCACTGCCTGTATCACCTGAGGTGGCTACCAGAATGATAATAGGTTTATCTTCATTTTTGGTAAAAAAAGACATCGTATTAGCAAGAAACCTTGCACCAAAATCTTTGAAAGCTAACGTTGGACCATGAAAAAGCTCCAGAATCGATATTTGATCAGATAGTTGGATCAGAGGAGCGTCAAAAGTAATCGTTTTCTCAATAATTGTATGTAGATCATTTGATGAAATATGGTCGATAAATAAATTTGCTATATTATAAGATATCTCTCTAAAAGATAAATTGTTCAAATGTTCAATATATGATTTATCAAATGGTCTCAATTCAACAGGCATATAAAGCCCGCCATCAGGCGCTATACCGTCCAGTACGGCTTTCCTGAAATCGACCTGATGCTGATGATTTTTTGTACTGTAAAACTTCATTTTGTGTCAGATTGAATTATTCTTGGACCTGATTTGTTAATTTTTGATACATATATTTCAAATGGAACCTGGGTGGATTGATAATACCTGGATACTTCCCCTGATACATGGTTCGCAATCTCTTTTGACTCACTCAGGGCAAAAATCGACGGACCCGATCCGGAGATGCCATAACCAATAGCTCCTGCATTGATAGCAACATCTTTTACTTCATTAAAATATGGTATATTTTTTGACCGTTCCGGTTCAATGATGGGATCAGAAATAGATTTTTGCAGCAAATCAAAATTCGATTCATATAGAGCAGAAATCACAGCAGCTGTATTACCCCATTGTTTAGTCGCATCGGATAATGAGACCATTTCAGGCAGCAATTTTCTTGACTCCAGGGTATTTATTTCTATTTTTGGATGAAGAATCACACAATGAAGGTTATCCGGCACGGGGATTGAGATAATATCGACCGGACTTTTACTTCTCACCAACACAAATCCGCCATAAAGACAGGCAGCTGTATTATCCAGATGAACATTATCCCCGCTTGATATTTTTTCACCCTCAGTCGCAAATTCTAAAAGCAGTTCATTTGACAGATTTTTCTGCAATAAATAATTCAAAGCGACGACTCCGCCAACAGCACTTGCCGCGCTCGAGCCCAAACCGCTTCTGATAGGCATTTTTTTATGAAGAGAGATACTGATACCGATATCGAGATTTAAATAGCCAAGCATTGCTGAAACGGAGACACCGACCGTATTCTTTTTAATATCATAAGGTAATTCAGAACTCCCCTTAATTTCATTTATTTCCACTCCCGGTTTTGATGTTATCGATAATGAAACCTCGTCTCCCGGTTGGTCTATCGCAAAGGCAAATACATCAAAACCACAACCAACATTTGCGATCGTGGCGGGAGAAAAGACTGTAACCGATTGAAGAAGATTTCTATCCATCAGTGGGAAATAGCCCTTTTTTTATTAGCAATTCTGCACAAAGTACCGCTCCGCCTGCAGCACCACGCATTGTATTATGAGAGAGCACGACAAATTTAAAATCAAAAACCGGACACTCTTTTAATCTACCGACAGAGACGGCCATACCATTTTCAAGATTCCGGTTTAATCTTGGTTGTGGATAATACGGATCATCAAAATAATATATAGGCCTTGCCGGTGCTGTTGGCAAATTCATGGATTGCGGCTCACCCCTAAATTCCTGCCAAACCCTGACGATAGTATCTATACTGGCTTTCTTTTTGAATTTAATCTGTACTGATTCCAGGTGTCCATCAATTACAGAAACTCGATTACATTGAGCACTAATACGGAAATCTTTATAGATGATCGAATTATTATCAAGTTTTCCTAAAATTTTCAAAGGTTCGGTTTCAATTTTATCTTCTTCACCACTGATATAGGGAATAATATTATCGAGTATCGTCAGACTTGATACACCCGGAAATCCTGCACCTGATACGGCCTGCATTGTTACAACATTCATCTCATCAATACCAAAAGTATCTTCAAGCGGTTTTAGGGCCAAGGTTAAACCAATGGTTGAACAATTTGGATTGGTAACGATCAGACCCCTGTTATATTTTTGTGATCTAACCAGGTCAAGATGATCCGGATTTACTTCCGGAATGAGCAGAGGTACATCAGAATCCATTCTGTGGTTTTTTGCATTTGAAACGACCGCATATCCGGAATTTGCAAATTCAGATTCCACCTCTCCGGCAACAGTAGAATCAAGACCAGAAAAAGCAAAACGTGTCATTTTTGACGGTTCACATTTACCAACAACAAGATCAGCAACACCTGCAGGTATCGGAGTTGGTAAAAACCAGTTCACTACCTCTTTATAACGCTTACCTGCAGATTTATCAGAGGCCATTACCTCGGTAATATGAAAATAGGGATGATTTTCAAGTAATTGAATAAATTTCTGCCCCACACTCCCGGTTGCACCCAGGATGCTTACGGGTATTTTCTGGTTTACACTCATTTCAGTCACATCTCACTCTTCTTTTTTATCCACGAATTTCACGAATTATCACGGATTTTATCTTGTCCACGGATTACACTGATTTTCACGGATTTTAAAATCTATGTTTTTCGTCATTTCGAGGCCCCCGATTTAATCGGGGGACGAGAAATCGTAAATTATCGATCAATCTAAGATTCCTCCGGTCTTGCGACCGTTCGGAATGACATTAGTAGAAATAGACTAATCCGTGGAAATCGGTGTAATCCGTGGACAAAAAAAACACACCTTCACCTATACTATTGTAAGTTTTTAGCGATTTTTAGTACATCCGATAATACACCGGCAGCTGTGATATCTGCTCCGGCACCAGGTCCCCTGATTGTGAGAGGATTCTCATTATAGTAATGCGTATAGATACTAACGATATTTTCGCTCCCCTTAAGTATGAAAAAGGGATGATCTTTGCCAATTTGCTGCAGTGAGGTCTTGGCTTTCCCATTTTCAAAACTGGCAATATATCTGAGTACTTTGCCATCCTTCTGTGCATCCAAACGGATTTTTTCCATAGAATTGTCATTCTTTTTGAGGATTTTTAAAAATTCATCGACAGTTTTTACTTTCCTTGCGGTTTTTGGAATTAAATTTTGTATCGACACGTCCTTAAAATTAAATGAGTAACCGGCTTCCCGTATCAGAATGAGTAATTTTCTTCCGGCATCTAATCCATTCAAATCATTTCGGGGATCTGGTTCGGTGTAACCATTATTTTTTGCCTGTATGACAGACTCACTAAAGGTACAATTCTCGCTGAATATGTTAAAAATATAACTCAATGTTCCGGATAAAATGCCTTCAATCTTTGTCACCTTATCACCTGTGGCCACAATGTCTCTTATACTGTTGATAATTGGCATTGCAGATCCGACATTTGTTTCATATAAAAACCTGACGTTTCGGTTTTCAGCTTCTTTACGCAATTTATTGTAATAGGTTTTAGAAGAAGAATTGGCAATCTTATTTGCAGCGACGATGGATATATTTGATTCAATGATTTCCTGATACTTTTCAGCAACTTTTGTGCTAGCCGTACAATCAATGAAAATTCCATTCACTAGATTCAGACCTTTTACCCTGGTAATAAATTTATCGAGATTCATTTTTTTCTTTGAAGCGTATAAAACTTTATCCCATCTGTCGAGTGGAATTCCATCATCATCAAAATGCATTTTTTCAATATTGGCTACTCCTGCTAATCTTAACGATATATTTCTTTCCTCATCAAATGCAGCTGAGTGTTTATTTATCTGCTTTAGAAGAGCGCTTCCAATAAGACCGGTTCCTAACAGATAGAGATTTACTACTTTTGAAGATTCATGAAAAAATGTGTCATGTAAAGCATTTAAAGCCTTGGCCTCATCTTTCTTTTCAATGACAGCGGATATTATCCTTTCTGATGATCCCTGTGCAATGGCTGATATATTAATTGAATTACGACCCAGTGTCTGAAACACCTTTCCGGCAATACCAGGTGTGTGACGCATGTTCTCACCGACAACAGCAACTATCGAGAAGTCTTTCTCAGGTCTGATTTCATTAATAATCCCATCTCTGATCTCGTATCTGAACTCTTCTTTAAGGGATTCGACAGCCTGTTGGCTTGCTCTTGGTGGAATAGCAAAACAAACTGAGTGTTCAGAGGATGCCTGCGTAATTAAAATGATATTAATATTTCTTTTAGCAAGGGCCGAAAATATTCGCTCTGCAATACCTACTGCTCCAATCATGCCACTCCCCTGCACTCTTATCAGCGTAATATCATCTATGGATGATATCCCCCGTACCGGATTTGTATAGGTCGTATGTTTTTTACTGATATAAGTACCTTTAAACGCAGGATTGAGAGTATTTTTGATAAGAATAGGAATTTTTTTACTCAATGCTGGTTGAATGGTTGGAGGATATATCACTTTTGCTCCGAAATGGGATAGTTCCATCGCTTCTTCATACGTCATATGCTCGATCGGAAAGAAATTTTTTACTTTTCTTGGGTCAACCGTCAGGACACCATTAACATCGGTCCATAGCTCAATTCTTTTAACATCAAGTGCCGCACCGAGAATGGATGCCGTTAAATCTGACCCTCCTCTTCCCAGAGTGATTGTTTCATTTTGATCTGTTGAGGCGATAAATCCTGTAACGATTTGTAGTTTCCTGTGTTTATCAAAATATTCTCTTATATTTTTATTGGTCACCCGGTAATTGACCCTGCCTCCCCCAAATGACTTATCTGTCTTGATAAGGGAACGCGTATCAAGGTATTCATTCTTAATACCGGCCTCCTGTAAAGCCGCACTTATTGTCAGAGAAGACAGCCTTTCACCAAAGCTCATGAGAAAATCCTGGGTTTTTGCAGTAAGTTCATGAACTAAAAAGATGCCATGAAGGATCTCAGACAGATTTGTAAACAGAGGTTTAATAGAATTGGTAAGTTCAACCCTGAGGGTACTGGTTGTCAAAGATTTAGCAGCCGCAAGGTGCTTTTCCTTTATTTCTTCCTGAATCTTTAGATATTTTTTATCTTCCTTAGCAGCAAGCTGTCCTGCAGAAATTAAAGAATCCGTAATTCCCTGAAAAGCTGAAAAAACGACTGCTCCGCGATCTTTTGAATTGAATTTATTTCCAATTATCTCAATCACTGCTTTAATTCTTTGCGGGTCTCTTACAGAAGAACCACCAAATTTCAAAATAATCACTTTAATATCCTTCTCATTAACCACAGAGAACACAAAGTACACAGAGTAAAATACTATATAAAACTTTGTGACCTCTGTGATCTCTGTGGTTTAATTAAAAATTTGATTAGCACAACATGCATAATTATACAATTATTTCGATTAAATATAAGAAGGGATTGGATAAGGAACAACTTTTGAGATTATGGGTTGAAAAAAGTTGTATTATACCTCAGAATTATTGATTTGTCAGTGCCGATTCACTGACAACGATCGAAGCCCTCTCGATACCCTCCAATGCACTGAGATCTTTAATAAAAGCCTGACTGTGTTGAGCTTTTTTCAGACGAACATTGAAAGTTAATTCAAGAAATTGACCTAAACGTGCAGATCGAATATTTATGAGATCGTATTGTGTTAAATAGATTGAAAAAACGGACTGATAAACAGGTTCATCCACATCGCCGGGCACCATCCAGAATCTTACTAAAAAATCGGTTTGCTCTGCTTTTCCATATGTCGTCCAGTATAGCACCAGGATGATCAGGCTAATCATTGGAACAGCGACGAGACCGATGAGGTGATTTCCGGCACCGGCCGCCATTCCTGCCGCTAAACCAAAGAAAACAAAAGCAATATCCCTGCTATCTTTTAATGCTGTCCGAAATCTTATAATAGACATCGCACCCACGAGACCAAAGGCTCTGGCCAGATTATTTCCAATTACCATAATGACCACTGCTGTAACCATGGTGATGATAATAAGGGTGTTTACGAAGTCTGGGGAATATGAAAAACTCTGATGTGTATATCTATACAGTGTGGCAATGAGAAGGCCGAAGGCAAAGGCTATACCGACATTAATAACGACATCAAAAAAAGAAATAGTCGGTATTATCTGATTTAAGGACTCAAACAAACTGTCAGTCATCCTGAATCCTCACCGTTTCCGCTCAGTTGACAGGCATCGATACCAAGGCAATATTTAGAAATGGATTGTTTCTTTAGTTTAAACTCGCGCACAAGATTTTTCATCCATTGAGGCATATTATCGTCAAATTTTAATTCGAGTATGCCAGCATCTTGGAACGTTGGAACAAAATTTTCGGTATTCAAAATATCACCTAAATCGGGTTCAGAAAGCGCTCTTACATTGGTATCAAGGGTTAACCTCTCCCTTTCGTTTGCTAATCCTATATACGCTTCCCTCTCGTAGACAACTAATAAAACAGGCAATAAACCTCTTCTAAGAAGATTATAGACAAATTTACCTGACACAACACGGGAATTATAGTCATCTTCGGGATACTCCATAACCGACTCATCGGGTGTATTGATCAGTCGTTCTATCACCATAAAGGGTAACTTTGATCTTTCTTTGGTGACACAGTTAACAAACTTTCTTTTAATTTCAAGAAATGCAAAATCATTCATATCATTGTATGTTCGTACCCGCAATTTTTTTCTGATTTTCAATCCATCCAATTTCTCATAATAGAAATCCAGATCAGGTGTATCAAAATAAATGCTTCTTACTGTATATTTTGCGGCTGATGACTGTTTAAGGTAAGGATCTTCAGTTGTATACGGTGCGCTATAATCCCGTATCTGTGGGATCAGATCCTTCGAAATTTTATATTTATATTCATACCGCGATTGATCAGCGAATTGAACCATTACTGTCTATCCTCTGTCAGATCTTCATTACATACGCATTGAATGACCGATATAGTAATTCAATCAAGGACACCTCATCACAGTGCACTTCAGCAATTCCAATCATTCCGGGAGCTGCATCATTTGTTTCGGAGTGCAAATAACCCGTACCGATATAAACCGGCGATCCGTTTATCAGTTTACTTCTTCGGCCTGTGTCCATTAAGACGGCCTCATATTCATTATCTGTTTCATAGAGACGTATATTGATGCTGTGCCCCGGATCGACAAATTTAAGTTCTGATACCGGAATTGGCAATTTACATAATAACGAATCGGTATTTTCTATCAGGCAGATAATACTATCCTGCGAAGGATAAGAAATGACACCATCAAAAGGGGCGCGTATATCTCCTAATTCCATTTTGCTATTCATTAATTGAACCTGATTTTGTAATTGTGACACATGATCCTTCATATAGCGGACAATTTCATCTTTTTCTCCTGTGCGCATCACCTCAAGCCGCGCTTCTTGAAGAGCGATATTGCTTTGATACCCGTCGTAGGTTGCTCTTGTAATTTCCCATTCGGAAGGACTAATCAGATTCTTCTCATATAGTTCTTTATTACGCTGGTATTGTGGTGCATAGGCCTCAAACTGTATTTTTGCCAGCTCCAGTGCATGTTCAGCCTCTTTAGTTAAGGCCTCTTTTTCACCGGCAGTTGCAATGGCAAGATTATCTCTTGCCTTTTCCAGTTCACCGGTTAGATTTGCCATCATGATCTGATTATCCAAAGATATGACCTTTGCCACCGGATCATCCTTATTGATCCAAAAATCTTCTTTAATAAAATGTTGAAATTTAACAAAGTCTTCACGGTCGAATTGTAGAAGTGTAAAATTCAGAGTTTTATCCTGAGTGTTATCATAGGTTTTACTGAGTAACTTATCCGGCTCGACTTGTATCAATGCCCAACTTTTTTGACCGACAATTTGACAGGGTACCTCTATATCGTATGGAAACCTCACTACCATAAGGATAATTACAGCAATGATTAAGGATCCCAGGAGGTAGAAATATTTATTTTTAAGGAAGTCACTCATAAATAATATGGAATAACCGTCTCAATCCTTTAATTTATTACTAAATTACGAACTAGCAAAGAATCCCGAAATAATTTAACAATTAAAAAGTTTTAAAGATTCATTTCAGATTGTAAATTTTACTGGCGTTTTTGCCCAGTATCTTTTCCTGATCATCTGACGAAAACTGCTTAATAAAATCCTGAACGATTTCAATAACTTTATTATACGAAGCAGCAACTGTGCACACTGGCCAATCAGATCCGAACATAATTCTATTTGCTCCAAAAACATCAAATACGGTATCGAGATATGGAAGGAAATCTTCTTTCTTCCAATTATTCCAATCTGCTTCTGTTACCATTCCGGAAACTTTACAATAAACGCCAGGATAGTCTGCGAGTTCAGTCATTAGAGACTTCCAGGGATCCAGTAAATTATAAGAAATCTTCGGTTTACCGATGTGATCCAAGACAAATCTTTGATTCGGAAACCTTGTTACGAGTTCAATTGCAGCCGGTAACTGATTTTCAAAAATCAAAATATCATAAACCAGATCATAATTTTCCAGCAACCTTATCCCCTCAATAAATTCCGATCGCAACATAAACCGATCATCGGATTCATCCTGAACAACATGACGGATTCCAACAAGTTTATTTCTTCTTGTGTATTTTTCCAGCTGATGTTTAAACTTTGGACTTCGAATGTCTAACCAGCCAACAACACCGCGAATAAATGTATATTCTTCTGCTAATTTTAGCAGCCACTCCGTTTCATCCAGGTTTTGTCTGGCCTGGACGGCAATGGATCCATCAATATCGTTAGAAGAGAGTTCCTGAAACAGATCCTCAGGAAGAAAATCACGTTTCAGGATAGACATTTGATCATTTATCCAGCCATATTCTTCGATGCTATACTTCCAAAAATGTTGGTGTGAATCAATTCTCATATTACATCCTTTTAATAGACCACGGATGACACGGATTAGACGGATTTTCACGGATTATTTTATTGATTTATCCCTTCTGTTATTTCGAGGCTCCGCCAGCTGGCGGAGACGAGAAATCTTAAATTATCGCACAATTCAAGATTCCTCATCCCCGATAAATCGGGGTCTCGGAATGACCTTAAAGATAAAATAGTCAAGAATATCCGTGAAAATCCGTCAAATCAGTGTCATCCATGGTCTATAATTAAGATTTAAGTACAATTTTAACCGGTTTAGCTGATGAATATTTTATCCATACAACCACTGTAGGCTTGCCATTGACATCATATTCAACACCATAGCGAAATTCTTTACCCTCAGCAATCGAATTTCCATCAATTTCAAGGTTTAGATCTTTCTCATTCCAGTTTTTCATTACGAATGCCGGATTTACAAGCGGTGATTTTTCTGACGCCTGTAAAGTCATCTCCAGCGTTTTTGATGATGCTTCGGATACTAGTACATAAGCACGTTGTGTATAATCATATCCCTGATTTTTCCAGTTTGAATCTGCTATTTCCAACTCTGCCGGATAATTCCAGGAACGGGCAAGGGCGACCAATGTTTCCGGATCTTTATTGGTCATCCCATAGAGAGCGGCTTCACCGTTGGGATCCCCCCAGCTGAGGGAGGAATGTGCAGTTCTGTCAGGTGCAAATGCGCTGCGGCCATCAGAGACAATCTGTGCGACCGGCCAGTGGTTCCACCAGGGAAAATGTGAATATTCAGGCCGTACCTCCAGATTAAAGACATCAAAGCCACCACCTTCCCTGAAGATTAAGAAGGGTTTGTATTCTGACTTAAAATGTACATACTGGATATTTGCCTCAGGTAAATCAAAGACCGGATATCCATTTTCCCAGCTGTAAGATTTACTTTCGCCTTTCATATTCAGCAAGGTACAGGCCTCCAGCTCAATATTGTCTTCCGGCCTTGTGCCAGGCTCATTTAACAATATTGTTTCCTGCCACCCACCACGGCCGGGCAGTACTTTTCGTACAGCGACACCATCGGGATAAATATAATATACTTCATTCCCCCATTCTCCGAATCCGGTATTATTTGGCAGATCTTTTTGTCTGAACTTTACATCCATTTGTAAATAACGCCAGTTAACTACTTTACGTGCATTATTATTTTCGATAATAGCGACACGCGAACTACGACATTGTGTATCTGACATATGTTCGATACATCCCGTTGGCATTTCATCGCGGGGACCTTGTGATAAAAACCAGTTATTTCCCGTCTCTCTGCTCTGATCAGCCATCCATTTTCCATTTTCAGAGACCAGACAGGGAGAATAACGGGTGCCGCGCCAAAACATAATATTGACAGGTAACTCATCAAACTGAACGACAACGTCCATAAAATCACCGACGGGCCAGATCGCATCCCATTCGGGATAGAATTTTAAGCGGGTGTAATTAGCAGAAAATCGGCCGGATGATGTAACCTCGGGAAATTTGCGCGGATGAAATTGCGGAGGATTTTCAGGTTTCACTGAATTATACATCGATTTTATTTCAGATGCGGATAATTCTTTGCCATGAAGCTTTAGCTCATCGACAATTGCATCAAGGGTGTATCGTGATGGATAAGTGGCCCAGTCCCTTATTGGATCAGTGGGCGGCAACATTTCGCGATTCATTCCCATCCGAAACCCTTTTCTGAGGTTACTATAGGCAATCCCATAATCAAAATCGAAATCATTATAAGTATTCTGAAGTTCGCCATTGACATAAATAGCCAATCCATTTTCCGGGCTATAGGTTCCCACAACATGATACCACTTATTGAGATCCATGCCCCATTTTTTACCCGGCAATAACTTTGAATTACACTCGTGCCACACTGAGGTCGCATCTGACATATGAAATCCGACCCGACCACGCGAGTCAACGCCGAAATAAAAACCTGTAATTTTATATTTTCCAATAGTTAAGATAGGTGCCCAGTTCCAGGGATACGCCCCCAGCGAAACCCAGGCTTCAATACTAATTTCCCGGGGAGGTTCGTATCTCTCCTCTTCATCCTCTCCCCTTCGTCCTTGTACCCAATTTTCGGGAATACCTTCGATATAGGACGAAAATCCATCATATTTGACTGCTTTTCCTTTAACACCCGGAACTGGATTTGTTAATCCATATACTGTGAATTCTTCACCACTAATGGTCTCAACCGTATTCGATCTGTATCGTTCCATCTCTTTAAAAGGTACTATGTCGTCAAATTTCCACCAGCAGACTAGATTGTCTTTTTGCTGGGCTAATACTGGATTGGTGACTAAAAGGAAAATTACCAAAAAACCAAGAATGACTCGCATAATAACCTCTCTTAAATTATTAATTCATGAAATTTATGTCCGCCACGTCCAAGATCCCGTTTGACGGGGTAGCGTCTTAACATAAAATCGATTTATTTTTAAAGCCGTTGAAACGGCTATCATTTTCATCCATATTGCATTAACACCTGGCTTACAGCCAGGTGTCACTGGATAAATAAGTTAAAGTATAACCGTTTCAACGGTTTTCTAATTCATTTCAGCAAAATACTCACTTCTTTTTCTGTTTGTAGATCGATCCAGACAATCAGATCATTCCGATCGATTTTTTGAACACGATCCCAGCGATAATTTTCATTATTGATCAACTGATTACCGTCAAGGTTAATAGTTATTTCCTTATTTTGCCAATCATGAATAATAAATACCGGA
>Ga0209536_100003040_pt1 | contig 27137 bp, 26 predicted proteins | sample DeeMarSeWOR28_12_FD_187461 | JGI IMG/M metagenome (GOLD analysis project Ga0209536, IMG submission 187461) | Marine sediment microbial communities from White Oak River estuary, North Carolina - WOR-2-8_12 (SPAdes) (version 2) | ecosystem: Environmental > Aquatic > Marine > Intertidal zone >... | reverse complement strand
GTGCTGTAATTGATTAAATTATTTCCAGGCCAAATATCATATTCAAAGGGCCCGGGTTGCCCTTCGATTTTTAAAAGTAGCATTCCATTAAATGTCCAATAAAATGTAACAATTGATCCCTCGATATTTTGAATTTTGACTTCCCATGCATCTAATCCTTCTTCTTCTTCAAGTTTTTTCTCAATTACTTCGCCATCAAATAATTCCAGGGATTTGTCGATTACATCTTGAGGGACCTCCGGACTGTTTTCATTACTGGACTCGCATGAAACAATAAAAAGAGAAATCACTAAATATATTGAGAGATATAGATTTTTCATTTTTTCCTTTATTAACAATACAAATAATTTTTTGTTATGGTTGCTTTTATTCCTTTATTTATCATAAAGCAATCCCTGCAATATATGATAAACGATGGTAAGGCAATCGAAATTCTTTCATTTCTGGAAAATCAATTGGTGGATCAGCTAGTGGAACATGCATCTATTGAGACTTATAGAAAAGAAGTTGTTTTGATCAGGGAAGGCCAATATTTGAAACACGTTCCTGTAATACTGGAAGGGATGTTGAAAGTCTACAGTCAGTACGATGGCAAGGAACTGTTGCTGTACTATATAAAACCAAGGCAGAGTTGTATTATTTCTTTTGATGCAGCTATATACAATAAACCAAGCCAAATTTTTGCTATAACGGAGTTGGATTCGAAAATTTTATTATTGCCAACAACTAAAATTTCTGCCTGGACGGTGGAATTCCCACGTTTCAATCAGCTTTTTTTAGATCTTTATCATTTGAGATACAAAGACTTATTGGAAACAATTAATCAGCTAGTATTTAAATCTTTAGATCAAAGAGTATACACTTATTTGCTTGAATTATCTAATCAACTGGATTCAGATTTGTTAAATATTCGTCATCACGAAATCGCACGGGATTTAGGCACAGCAAGAGAAGTCGTGTCAAGAATAATTAAAAAGCTGGAAAAGGAAGGTAAAGTATCGCAGACTACCAATGGGATAAAGATTTTTCGTTTACGTGACTGAAGTCACCAGCGCCAATGCTGCCAATAAATTATTTTTGTTTTAACTTAACTAATATTCATCAATTAAAAATTTTAGCATTATGAAAAATATGGGAAATGTTGACCGTATTGTTAGAGTGATTATCGCGTTAATCATTGGAATTTTGTATTTCGCTAAAGTAATCAGCGGAGTCCTCGCAATTGTCCTGTTAATTTTTGCTGCAATATTTATTTTAACAAGTTTAATCAGTACATGTCCGTTATATCTTCCATTTGGTATAAGCACACGAAAATCAAAAAGCGCTCAATGATCTGGGATTAATCCGCATAATATCAGTTTTAAACTATTTAAGGTATCCGATTGATGTTATAAATTTTTGTGAATGATAGGAAAATTAGCAGGAGTGTTGAACTTTTCTTTTTTATTCAATTTAATCGACATTTAGTTTGGCTATGTTTGACAAATAAATAGGCAGAATTAATATTTTATTGATATTATTTACAGGACAGATTTTAGTTTTAGAATTCTTTTCATGTGGCATTAAGATGATTTAAGTTGCATACTTTTAAATTTATGCACGTTATAATGGGTAGTTTAAATAAATTAATTTATATTTGTCATATTATAATACTTAACCATCCAACTATTAAAGTATCATAATAACATTAAGTTTAGTTTTAGCTAGAAAGCTTGATTCAAAAGAATCAAGCTTTTTTTTATTCCATTCTACTTTTTTAAATCCTTATTTACCAGTTCGAATTCCTAAACTAATTTTTGTAAAGTCTTATATTTGGCGTGACTAAAAATCTATTTTATGAGATATTCACCACCGGACAAGAAATTATTTACACAAAACAGGAAAAATTTCTCCAAAAAACTGAAAAATAGGGCCATTGCATTGTTCAACTCTAATGATATTATGCCAACAAGTGCTGATGGGACTATGCCTTTTATTCAACAGACAGACTTATTTTATTTAAGTGGAATTGATCAGGAGGAAAGTATTTTGATCATATTTCCCGATGCCATTGAAAAACAAAATCAGGAAATTTTATTTTTAAAAGAGACCAGTGAGGAGATAGCCATATGGGAAGGACATAAATATACGAAGGACGAAGCAAGAGAGATTTCAGGAATACAATCCATTTATTGGCTTTCACAATTTGAGGATATATTTAATACATTAGTTTTTCATGCTGATGTTATTTATCTCAATTCCAATGAACATTTGCGTGCGAAGAATATTGTTGAAACTCGGGATGCCAGATTTGCTAAGTGGTGCAAGGAAAAATATCCATTACATAAATATGAACGATCTCAACCAATCATGCACGAAATTCGCTCCATTAAGTCAACGTATGAGATTCAACTGATAAAGGAAGCAATAGATATTACTGGAAAAGGTTTTAGAAGGATTTTAAAATTTATAAAACCAGACGTGATGGAATATGAAATTGAGGCTGAATTAATTCATGAATTTATATCTAATCGAAGCCGGAGATTTGCTTTTCAACCTATAATAGCTTCAGGATTCAATGCCTGCGTGCTTCATTATATTGAAAACAGAGATCGCTGCAAAGACGGAGATGTAGTCCTGATGGATATAGGAGCTGAATATGGCAACTACAATGCTGATTTAACAAGATGTGTTCCTGTAAATGGTCGTTTTAATGATCGGCAAAAAGCTGTGTATAATGCTGTATTGAGAGTTCAACGCGAAGCGATGGCGATGTTAAGACCAGGGAATGCAATTCCTGAATATCATAAGGAAGTTGGAAAAATCATGGAAAGTGAATTACTTGGCCTTGGCCTTCTTAGTAAAACAGACATAAAGCATCAGGACCCTTCCCGGCCGGTATATAAAAAATACTTCATGCATGGTACGTCTCATCATTTAGGATTGGATGTCCATGACTATGGTTATCCACAAATGAAAATGCAAAAGGGTATGGTATTTACAGTGGAACCTGGAATTTACATTAGAGAAGAAAATTTGGGAATAAGGCTCGAAAATGATATTATTATCCAGGAAAATGGAATAGTTGATCTAATGAAAAATATTCCAATAGAAGCAGAGGAAATTGAGACTATTATGAACTCCTGATAGAGAATTGAATAGGGAATTCCTCCCTATTAAATTCTGAATTTACTGGCTTTATCTTTAAGCATTTCACGATCAGCCGTTATACTGGGATCGCTGTAAATATTTTTAGATAATTCTGCTACAACCTTTTTCTTGTAACCCAGCTTTTCCGCTATTTCTTCACAAAATACGATCTCAGATTTAAATACCTGTCCATCCACCTTCATCAACTGGATAACCATATATAAATACTCAAATCTCTCATCTTCAGACAGATGGTCTAAATCTGGAATAGGTTCTGGTTTGTTTAAAAGTTCTTTAATAAGACCTTCTTCAACGTTATTTACCCTGGCAATGTGTTCGATGAGTTTTCGCTCTTTTGTGGCAAGAGTTCCGTCAACAGTGGCTAATTGAATCAGGATGTTTAACTGTCTTGTAATCATCTCTTGTTTATTTCTTTGAAAAAATTTTATGCAACAAGTCAAATTTAACAATTAATATGATTTAAGTATTTATCATTGTCTGGCTGGCAGATTATGCCATGTAATATTTCTAGCTGATATAACAACAAACACATCAATAGATTAAAGCTACTGCACTCAATTAAGACTTTAGCTGTAGTTTATAGCTTTTTTTACCTATTATTTGTTTTTTTTCGTTATAGATGACTTCAAAAAATGATACTTTGTTTGTGCGATCAACAAAAATTACTGTGGAACACCTGGTTCCATATCCTTTCATTGAAATAAAAACAGGTGAAAGTTTTTTCTCAAGTTCATACGAAATTCCAGTATTCGGGAGAGAATTTCCCATAGCTTCATCATTATTTTTTAGCATTTCCATAATATTATCTTGGTCAATGGGACTGGAGTTAATGATGTCGGCGAGGGCATTTTTCCCAAATATAACTTTTGGCCAAGGGGTGTTGAGTAGGTGATTGCTTAATCCATGTATGCCATCATCAATTTTTACGGCTTGATCTGTTATGTTCGAATAATAATAAATCGAGTCTAGGCCATCCTCACTTAATAATAGGTTGAAACCGTTGTACTGATCCTTTTTTTTTGAAATCTGAGATAAAAAATCATTAATATTTATATCTGTGGTTAAATACTGTTTGGATAATTCTCCCCTGGATATTGCGTCACTCCTTTCAATGTTAGGATCGCGATAATTTGTGATTGCTATAAATCGACCATTCTTTGTAATTCCTAGCCATGTGCCGCCGGATTTAATATCCTTTCCACCCAGAATTTCCTGGTTTTCTTCCCAAAAATCAGCCTCAAGTGTAGGTCTTTCAAAAAACTCATCCCTATTGGCTGCTAGAACCAATTTATAATCAGGATGCTTGTTCAATGCTAATATAATAAGACACATATCATTTTATTAACCAGCTGAATTATTCTTTGACGTTTAAAAACATTGGCAATTATTTATTATTTTGGTTCTAATTAACTCATGCAAGTAGTAATTTGCGAATGATAGTGGTTTTAATTTTCAAAATAGCGTAATAAAGCTTAATTCAAATACATGTTCAGACTTTTTAAGAATAACAGAGAAAGGAAAAAATCGCAAATAGAATTCACTGACCTGGATGGAAATGAGTTAAAAGAAGGTGATATCGTAATGTCTCATCGATATGATTTGGGCAAATGTATTATAAAAGTAGGTGAGCAGGGTTTTGAATATGAATCAATTGAATCAAAAAAACGTGTTAATTGGGCATTAATGATTGATGCGGCCACTGAAAGACAAAAGGTCCATAAGGTGGAGAAATAACGAGCCATTCAAAACAGGATTTTCTGAATTGGATTATCCAGGATTTTAATCAGCAATTGATTTTTCGAAAATGAATGAATTAAAAACTTGCATGGGTTGATTTATTCATTTAGTTTTAAATTTATATTAATATATTAATTATAAATTGTATTTAATTTAGAAATGAAAAAGGCGTTAATAACAGGGATAACAGGACAGGATGGTGCCTATCTTACTGAGTTATTACTGGACAAGGGATATGAAGTACATGGTATAAAAAGAAGAAGTTCATTGTTTAATACGGACAGGATAGATCATTTATATCAGGATCCTCATGAAAAAGAAGTTAAACTTAAACTTCATTATGGCGATCTAACAGACGCTGGTAATATAATACGAATTATACAAGAGATTCAGCCAGACGAAATATACAATTTGGGAGCTATGTCTCATGTCAAGGTGAGTTTTGATACCCCTGAATATACTGCAAATGTAGACGGATTGGGAACATTGAGAATTCTGGAAGCGGTTAGACTTTTGGGCTTGGTTGAGAAAACAAGAATTTATCAGGCTTCTACTTCAGAGCTCTATGGATTGGTTCAGGAAACTCCGCAATCTGAGAAAACTCCATTTTATCCCAGGTCACCATATGCAGTAGCTAAATTGTATGGATTCTGGATTACTAAAAATTACAGAGAGGCATACAATATGTTTGCCTGTAACGGAATTTTATTCAATCACGAATCTCCGTTAAGAGGGGAAACTTTTGTTACGAGAAAAATTACCAGAGCAGTAGCCCGTATAGCCTTAGGTCTTCAGGAAATACTGTATCTGGGAAATATAGATGCAAAACGAGATTGGGGACATGCAAAAGATTTTGTAAAGGCTATGTGGCTCATTTTGCAACAGGATATACCTGAAGATTTTGTTATTGCAACGGGAGTGACAACCACTGTACGGGATTTTGTGAAAATGAGTTTTGCCGAGGTTGGCGTTGATATTTCATTTGAAGGCGAGGGCATTGATGAAATGGGCATAGTTACTAAATGCAGAAATAAAGAATATCAACTTAAACCTGGTCGGGTTGTTTTAAAAATTGATCCACGTTATTATCGACCAACTGAAGTAGATTTGTTGATTGGTGATCCTACAAATGCAATTCAAAAATTGGGATGGGAAATGGAATATGACCTTAATGGACTTGTTAAGGATATGGTCAGCGCTGATATAGAATTGTTTAAGCGCGATAAGTTCTTGCTCAAAGGAGGTCATAAAGTATTTAACTACCATGAATAATGGACAAAGAAGCTAAAATATATATTGCAGGTCATCGTGGAATGGTTGGCTCCGCCATTTATCGAAAGTTAAAAGCAGCGGGATTTAGTAATTTTATTACAAGGGAGCTAAGTGAATTGGACCTGAGATCTCAGCAAGATGTTGCCTCTTTTTTTGAAAAAGAAAAACCTGACTATGTATTTCTTGCAGCTGCAAAAGTAGGTGGGATCGTTGCTAATAATACGTATCGGGCTGAATTTCTATATGATAATTTAATGATTCAGAATAATATTATTCACTATTCTTATCTCAACCAGGTCAAAAAATTGTTATTTCTTGGGAGCTCCTGTATCTATCCAAAATTGGCCACACAACCATTACAAGAAGATTATTTGTTAACCGGATTGCTGGAACCGACAAATGAGCCATATGCCATAGCTAAAATTGCCGGAATTAAAATGTGCGATGCCTATCGGGATCAATATGGTTGTGATTTTATTTCCGTGATGCCCACCAATCTATATGGACCCAATGATAATTATGATCTAAAAAATTCACATGTATTACCAGCTTTGATCAGAAAGTTTCACGAGGCAAAGGTTGAAGGTAAAAAAAGTGTTGAAATCTGGGGGACTGGCAGTCCAATGAGGGAATTTATGCATGTTAATGATTTAGCTTCTGCCTGTTATTTTTTAATGCAAAATTATAGTAAACCAGGATTTGTGAATATTGGGACCGGCAAGGATGTTTCTATAAAGGAATTGGCATTATTAATAAAAAAGATTGTCGGATTTGAAGGAGATTTAACTTTTGATTCCTCTAAACCCGATGGAACTCCACGAAAACTTCTGGACGTTTCAAAATTGAATAGTCTTGGATTCAGATATAGTATTGAGCTTGAAGATGGGATTCGTTCTGTTTATGAAGCCTATAAAAGGAGATAAAAACCCATCACAGGAGTAAGGAAGTTAATTCAAACCCCATATAATCAGGATTTGAGCTGCCCCGTCGTCTCAACAATCCACTGTTAACCTGCACTAGGTACGAGGTCCCGATTGAATCGGGATGAGGCCCGGTTTTAACGCAGAGCTTTCACTCGGTACTAAATAAACGTTAGGTTTGAAAAACGTTTTCCTTAACTCCGATGGGTTAATTTTTATATATCCAGTTTCTCAAATTAAGATCAATACACGTATTGTCAGATCCTTTGAATTACAAATATAATGGATTAGAATTTACATTTAGAATTTCGTGTATATAAAAAAAGCCTCTTTTGGGAGGCTTTTAAGATTTATATTACTAGGTGTTAATTACATCATTCCACCCATTCCGCCGCCACCCATTGGAGGCATGGCAGGGGCCTTATCATCTTCTGGAGCTTCAGCAACAACAGCTTCGGTAGTAAGCAATAATGAAGCAATTGAAGCTGCATTCTCCAGTGCCAATCTGGTTACTTTGGTCGGATCAATTATACCGGCAGCTACCATACTTTCGAATTTATCTTCCCTGGCATTGTAACCAAAATCATTTTTTCCTTCTTTTACCTTCTGTACAACTACAGATGGTTCTCCACCAGCATTGGCTACAATAGTTCTCAAAGGAGATTCAAGTGCCAATCTGACGATATTCACGCCAGTTTCCTGATCTTCATTGTCGGTTTGTACTTTGTCCAAGGCTGCAATGGCTCTGATCAAAGCAATTCCACCACCTGCAACGATACCTTCCTGAACAGCTGCTCTTGTAGCATGCAATGCATCGTCTACCCTATCTTTTTTCTCTTTCATTTCTACCTCAGTAGCAGCACCTATATATAATATTGCTACGCCGCCGGAAAGTTTTGCTAATCTTTCTTGAAGTTTTTCCCTGTCGTAATCAGAAGTTGTGGTTTCAATCTGAGCTTTGATTTGATTTACCCTTGCCTGGATATCTTCTTTTTTCCCGTTACCATTGACAATTACAGTATTGTCTTTGTCAATATTTACTTTCTCTGCCGTGCCAAGATAATCAAGCGTAGCATTTTCTAATTTGAATCCTCTTTCTTCCGAGATTACAGTACCGCCAGTCAGAATAGCAATGTCTTCAAGCATGGCTTTTCTTCTGTCACCAAAACCAGGAGCCTTTACAGCAGCGACTTTAAGAGATCCCCTGATTTTATTTACTACCAGCGTAGCAAGAGCTTCACCATCAACATCCTCAGAAATGATCAATAAAGGTTTACCAGTTTGTGCGGCACTTTCCAATACAGGTAACAATTCTTTCATTGCAGATATTTTCTTATCATATATGAGAATATATGGATTTTCAAGCTCTGCCTCCATTTTTTCTGTATTCGTAACGAAATATGGTGAAAGATAACCTCGATCAAATTCCATACCCTCAACTGTTTTTACTTCAGTATCGGTACCCTTTGCCTCTTCAACTGTGATAACACCATCTTTTCCTACTTTATCCATGGCATCGGCAATCATTTTACCAATTTCCTGGTCGTTGTTTGCAGAAATAGAAGCTACTTGGGCAATTTCATTGGAATCTTTAATTGGTTTTGATTGTTTGCCTAAGTGTGCAACAACTAATCCAACTGCTTTATCTATTCCTCTTTTGAGATCCATTGGATTTGCACCAGCGGCAACATTTTTGATTCCGTGTGCAAAAATAGATTGAGTAAGCACGGTAGCCGTAGTAGTTCCATCACCTGCATCATCTGCAGTTTTTGATGCAACTTCTTTTACTAGTTGTGCTCCCATATTTTCAATGGGATCTTTCAATTCAATTTCTTTAGCAACTGTCACTCCATCCTTGGTGACAGTAGGTGCGCCAAATTTTTTGTCCAATATTACATTTCTTCCTTTTGGACCCAGAGTTACCCTTACTGCATCTGCAATAGTCTCAACTCCTTTTTTTAATTTTTCTCTTGCTTCGGTGTTAAAGAAAATTTCCTTCGCCATTTTATTATAATTTTGATTTGTTTAAAATTGATTTTAAATAATTGCTAAAATGTCTGATTCTCGCATCATCAGATATTCCTTCCCATCGACTGTAATTTCAGTTCCTGAATATTTGCCATATAGTACAGCATCACCAACTTTTACAGTCAAAGGTTCATCTTTTTTACCGGTACCAACTGCCACAATCTTTCCTTTTTGTGGTTTTTCTTTTGCAGTATCAGGTATAATAATTCCAGAAGCAGTTTTTTCTTCAGCTTCAGCAGGTTCTACCAGAACTCTGTCTGCTAGTGGTTTGATATTTAATTTTGACATTTTTATATAAAAATTTTAGGTTTGTTTAAAATCTTCCGTTGCTATTACATTTCTTGTGCCAAATTCAAAATGACATGATTAGCGCAAAGAATCCTGCCAATTTTGCATATATACTTTATATTTACTGACATACATTTTGTGGAAATACTTACAATTACTTGATTTCAATTGTGAAATTTATTATCATTTATCTTTATAAATGTTAAATTTTTAAAATATGAGGTCTTTATCAAAGAATTGGCTAACGAATGGATTGATTGATTTTGAATATAAAAAATACATAATGCTGTCATATCTTAAAGATGTGCATCAACATTTTACTGACAAAAAGTTATATCCGGAATTGACAGATATCATTGATCATTTAAAGAACCTGCAACACCTTAAAGAAAATAAATTGAATGTACAAAATGCTTTTCCCAAAAGTATTGAGCGGCTGGATTTTGAAAAGCGCGTAATCCATTACCGGAAGAAAATTCAAGATTCTGAGCTTATAGAGGAGTTGGATATCATTATTGAATATGGACTGAAACTATTTAATGAGGAGGTTCAAATAGGGAAGGAGTTGGCTGAAATGATTAAGGAACTCATTACGATTGAACCAATTGGAATTACTCCGATTTATAATGAGGAGGGATATCTCTTCATTTCTGAACGAAACAATAAAACGGTCAGAATATATAAATATGCTTTAAGCCCCATAAAAGGCCTGGAAGATCCTGACGAGCAAATCAAAACCCAATTTATTGGGATTAGAAGGAAGTCTATTTCAAATACCTTAGAAAAGATGAAAAAAGAAATTGCGACCCTTGATGTCAAACTGCCTAATCCAGCGACTTATGCTGTTTTTAGCACTGATAAATTTCCTTTTAAGGAAACATATTTGCCAATTACAAAACGAATATTAATTCATCAATTAGCGGCCTAATAAAAATATAATTTCAGCTGGTTTATTGGTTATCATCTACCAATCCATCCAGTGACAAACCACTTGAGTCTGAAGAAGTGCCTTCAATAGGTAGTGTATTACTGGCAGGGGGTAATATCGTCTGCTCTTCAGCGCGTTCCAATGTCGGGCTGGACATACCCGGATTTTGAGTGTTTTCTGCCAAAAAGATATGTGTTGACAAACTGAGAACAATAAGTGCTACAGCTAAACCCCATGTCATTTTTTCCAGTAGATCGCCAGTTCTTTTTACACCCATTACCTGACTGGTGGCTCCACCACCAAATTGACTTGACAATCCTCCGCCTTTGGAATTTTGCGCCAAAACTACCAAAATCAACAGTAAAGCAGCAATAATGATAAGTGTAATAATAAACGTAAACATTTTCTACCTATTTATTTCCTCAATTCGAGCCGCAAAGTAAGCCTTTTTTTGTGGTAATTTCCAAATTAATTTTTTATAAATATCGATTGCACGTTCTTTCTTCCCTTGCTTTAAAAGTATTACGGCAAGATTTTCCGAAACCAAGTCATCCCCAAACCTTGTACTTCTTTCTGAAAGATCCTTGTTTATTTCCTCAGCCGATTTTTCAATCTCTTTTTTTATGCTACCAATACTTGGTTGTTCCTCGATAAATTTTTCGATTATCTCCTTCTGAACAAGGTGTTTTTCAGATTTCTCCTGGGGAATTGATTCTTCTTTTTTTTCTATTTCGTTAAGAAAAAAAACATTTACCTGGCTATCTAAAATTTCATCTTTTGATAATATATCAGTCTGTTTTTTTTTCTTTTCTGCCAGCTTATTTGATTTGGTTTTTGTTTTCTCTTCATCCTTTGATCCAGAGGATTCAATTTTCTCCGTCTTTTTTTCTTTTCTGGAATCCGCTTCCGGTTCTTTATCCAATTCACTTAATTCCAAAAATTGAAATTGTTGACGAAGAGATTTTAATTTTTCCAGATTTTTTAAAACTTCATCAAAAATGGAAGAACTTTCGTGGTCCTGTTCCACTTCAGAAGCTTGCTGATTTTCAACTACCTCAATTTCATCGAATTCAAAAGGGATTAATTCCTGATAGGGGGCAATCTCTTCAATATTTTCCAGGTAATTATTTTCCTGAATTACTTTTTTCAAAATGGATCTATCGCTGGAATAAATAGCAGCTGTAGTTAACTTCTTTTGTTTGTCTTCACTTTGTGTTTGATCCTGGATCTTAGCCAGTAAAATGTGGAGTAACTGTGCATAGGGATATTTCTCAATCTCTTGTTCAATAAGAAGAATATCTTCTTTTGTCGCCTTGGTTGGGTTATTGAGAAGAAGGTTAATTCTGTTTGTTTCCACAAATAAATATTTAAACTACCAGTTAGCTACCGATGCATTAAAAATATCCAAAATAATAGCATCATAAATTTCTTCAACCAGAGTAGCTTCTATGCTATTAAAATCTTCTTTTTCCGGATCATAGTCTTGATAAAAGGAAAAGTTTTGTCCTTCAAAATCGTAGCTATCATCCTGCGTATTCAAGTATGTTACTTTTACGGTAATTGTCAATCTTTGCAGTGCAGCGATATCAGCATCCTGAAAATTTTGACTTCCAGAGGCCCGTGGTGCCATTGGCGTAAGTCTGTAGCCTGTTATGCTACCTTCAAGTTGGAGGTCTCCTTCATTTGGCACAAGTGTCAGGCTCGTGTTTTGTTGGTAATAATCTTTAATTTTTTCCGTGAACAGCTGACTTAAATTTGGTGGTCCTGTGCCTACTTCATCATAAAAGGTTTGGATGGAGATTGTCTTAATTTCAGGAGAAATATTTGCACCGGTGAAGGAATAAACACCACAACCTGCCAAAGCAATGGATAAAAGAACGAATATGAATGATTGCCTAATCATCGATTTCAAATTGTTTGATTTTTCTATATAACGTTCGTTCAGAGATTCCGAGGTCTCTGGCGGCATATTTTCTTTTGTTATTATTTTTCCTAAGGGCTTTTATAATTAATTCTTTTTCTTTCGCCTCAATGGATAGTGACTCATCCTGTTCCGTTTCATGTTGTATATCTTCAATATTATCAAAATCATAAGCAGATTCTGACGTGTCAATTACATATGGTTTTGAAGCACTTTCTTCCTCGATTTCCTCCTCGGATTGTTTGCGAAAAATATCTGGTGTAATGCTTTGAATACTGTTTTGATTAATATATTCTTCATTTATCATACTGTGAACTAATTTCTTTAGTTCATTGACATCCTTACGCATATCAAATAAAACCTTATACAGGAGCTCCCTTTCTGACAGACCTGAGTGTGACTGATCGGATTGCTGTTTATATAAAGCGGGGAGATAATTACTTTCTGCTGGTAAATACTTTAGTAATGTTTCGCTGTTAATTTCCCTGTTAATTTCCAACACTGATATTTGCTCTACCAAATTCTTGAGTTGTCTGATGTTACCTGGAAATCGATATTTTGTCAGGGTTATTTTGGCATTTTCGGTAAGTGTCAAGGGTTTTACCTTATATTTTTCAGAGAAATCTGCCGCAAATTTTCTAAACAATAATTCAATATCTGATCCCCGTTCGCGCAATGCCGGAACGTATATCGGGACCGTATTTAATCGATAATAGAGATCCTGCCTGAATTTATCACTTTCCACGTTTTCCAGCAAATTAATATTGGTTGCGGCCACCACTCTGACATCTGTTTTCTGTACTTTCGAAGATCCGACTTTAATGAATTCTCCATATTCCAGCACCCTGAGTAATCTGGCTTGAGTAGCCAATGGCATTTCACCAATTTCATCAAGGAAAATCGTGCCCCCATTTGTAACTTCAAAATATCCCTTCCTTGCTTCATGGGCTCCAGTAAATGATCCCTTTTCATGTCCGAATAATTCTGAATCGATAGTTCCTTCCGGAATAGCACCACAATTGATAGCAATGAATTTCCCATGTTTTCTCGCACTCAAATGATGGATGATTTTTGAAAAGGATTCTTTACCGCTTCCACTTTCACCAGTAATAAGAACCGTCATATCTGTTGGAGCAACCTGACTGGCTACTTCAATAGCATGGTTAAGCAATGGGGAATTCCCAATGATTCCAAAGCGTTGTTTTATATTTTGAATTTCAGGATCGTTCACTATACTTATTTTTATTCAATTCGGTTAACAACCTCTCCGATTAGTGTAGCTGAAGTACAATCGTTAACCAAAACATGTACATACTCTCCTTTCTTATAATTTTCCTTTGGGAAAACGACTACCTTATTGGCAGTATTCCTGCCTTGCAGGAATTCATCAGATTTCTTGGAGAATCCTTCAATCAGTACTTTATGGATTTTATTCACATCTTTTTTATTTCTGCTTAAGGATAATTCCTGCTGTTTTTCAATGATTTCGGTTAATCTTCTTTTTTTAATTTCTTCAGGAATATCGTCCGCATATTTTTTTTCGGCGAGTGTGCCCGGTCTTTCTGAATACATGAACATATATGAAAAATCATATTGCACATAGTCCATGAGTGAGATGGTATCCTGATGTTCATCCTCTGTTTCCGAGCAAAATCCAGCGATCATATCTGAAGAAATACCACATTCTTCACCTAAAACTTCTCGAATAGCATCAATCTTATTCATATACTCGTCCCTGGTGTAGGTACGATTCATCAGTCCTAATACACGACTATTTCCACTCTGGGCAGGCAGGTGAATATAGTTGCATATATTGTCATATCGTTTCATGGTATAAAGTACCTCATCCGTAATATCTTTTGGATGTGAAGTAGAAAAACGAATCCTTAATTCAGGATTGATTTTCGCTACCATTTCCAGTAGTTGTGCAAAATTTACAATTTCTTGCTCATCTGCGCGCTCTATTTGAGATTTACCTTTTAATTCCGGATTAGGAGACCATTTATATGAATCAACATTCTGTCCAAGCAGGGTGATTTCCCTGTAACCATTGATATATAGGTTCTTGGCCTCATTTACAATAGAATGTGGATCCCTGCTTCGTTCCCTACCACGTGTAAATGGTACCACGCAAAACGAACACATATTATCGCATCCGCGCATAATTGAGATGAAGGCTGTAACGCCATTGGAATTCAGTCGAACCGGACTTATATCTGCATAGGTCTCTTCACGGGAAAGGAAGGTATTTACAGCCTTATGCCCATCTTCTACCTGGCTGATAAGGTTAGGAAGATCGCGATATGCATCAGGTCCAACAACCAGGTCAACTATTTTTTCTTCTTCCAATAGTTTACTTTTCAGTCGTTCAGCCATACACCCCAATATACCAACGGTGATCTCAGGGCGTTTCTTTTTCAAACCGTTGAAATGGTTGAGTCGGTTTCGAACGGTTTGTTCTGCACGTTCACGGATAGAACATGTATTTATAAGAATTAAATCCGCATCAGTAGATTCTGATGTCGTATCAAATCCTTCTTTTTTCAAAATGGAGGTCACTATCTCGCTGTCAGAGAAATTCATCTGACAGCCATAACTTTCAACATATAATTTCTTTTTTTTCCCTGAATTGGTTGCTTCGCTGACAAGTATAGTTTCATCAGTCTTTTCATTTTCTGAAATTATGCCAATATCTCGTATTACTTTTTCCATTCGTTCCTAAAATTTCTTTCTTTTTCAGAAAACCGGCTGCAAATATAATCAATATGTATACAATATGACAGATTGGCAGAGTGAAAATCTTATCGTGATGTAAAGTTTGTTTGATTGTTCACCTATTTGGAAAGAACTTCCATGAGTGATTCTGCTTTCAACAGGCATTCGTTGTATTCATATTCAGGGTCTGAGTCGAAGGTTATTGCGCTGCCGACGTGAAATGAGATTTTACCTGATGATGAATTATAAATTAATGAACGGATAACTACGTTGAAATCAAAATCCTGATCTGGTGTTAAAAAGCCAACTGCACCTGAGTATAATCCCCGGGAAGAAGATTCAAGCAAATCGATTTCCTCCATGACCCGGATTTTTGGCGCACCCGTCATGCTCCCCATGGGAAATGCATGTTTAAGAATTTCAGCTATAGGCATATCTTTTTTGTGTGTAGCTGTAACTGTTGATATCATCTGATGGAGTTTTTGAAATGTATAAATCCCAAACAATTCATCCACTTTTACACTCCCGGTTATAGCGCTTTTGGCCAAATCATTGCGGACTAAATCAACAATCATAAGGTTTTCAGCCCGTTCTTTTTCACTGGTTTGTAAGGACTTTTTAAGAAATTCATCTTCGACTTTGCCCAAACCCCTGCGTATTGTTCCTTTTATAGGTTGTGAAATGATCTTTGATTTTTCTTTTTTAAGAAATCGTTCAGGTGAAGCTGATATCAGGTAGATATTGCCAAATCGCATAATACCAGAAAATGGCATCGGAGAAATGGAATTTAGTTTTAGATAGCACCGCAATGGATCAAAGGAAATAGTTGTGGCAGTAAATTCAATGCAATAGTTCATCTCATAAAATTCCCCTTCAACTATTTCAGATTTAATTTTCTCCACATGATCTATGAATTGCTTTTTTGAAGTGTTGCAATTTAATGCGCCTATTTCCTGCGGAGATTTATTAGACGTTTCCTTATTAATAGAAAATATTTTGCTATACACCCCATCCGGATCTACCGATGATTCTATCTTTATCGCCTGTGATTCCATATGGATAATAATTTCCGGTTCATAAAAAGCGAGGTGATTAACCGGAACGGTTGCTGGATTTTTGCTTTCCAGAAATTCAATTTCATTTTTTAGATCATAGCTTAAATATCCATATAACCATCCTTTACTTTCGTCAATTAGCTGGTTTAGCTTTGAAAATGAGTTTTCATGACTTTCTACATATTTTCTTTTCCCGACAAAGAGTAGATGTGGGAACGGATCATGTAGGGTGGAATGATCGTTCCCGTTGAAATAGGCAAAATATTTATATTTGTCAGCCCAAGACAAAAGCTGAGTAGTTCGGTCTACTGAAAAGGGATATGATTTTTTGTTCTTTATTGACATAAATTTTGCAGACCACAAAGATATCTATTGGATGATGGTATTCTATGTATTTAATCATCAAATATGATTTTTCGAATTCAAAAGATGAGCTTATGTTTCTATAATAATTTGATCCGATATAGTTTTGCATTCTAAAATCATTCTATATCATGTCTTTAATTATTTCCATTCGAGGGATCAATCCAAAATTTGGTGAAAATTGTTTTGTCGCAGAAAATGCTACAGTTGTCGGTGAAGTGATTATGGGAAACAATTGTAGTATCTGGTTCAATGCAGTTGTTCGAGGTGATGTACATTCCATTACTATAGGTAACAATACCAATATTCAGGATGGTGCTGTAATCCATTGTACCTATAAGAAAGCAAAAGTGGTTATTGGTGATAATGTATCCATTGCGCACAAAGCCATTGTTCATGGTTGTACAATAGAGGATAATGTGCTCATAGGCATGGGGGCTATTATCATGGATAATGCAATAGTGAAATCCGGATCTATCGTTGCTGCCGGCGCTGTAGTTTTGGAAAATACAATGGTTGAGTCAGGATTTATTTATGCAGGAACACCTGCAAAGAAAGTGAAGCCAGTTGGAGAAGAATTACGGGGAGTATTTTTAAGAACTGCCAATAACTACTTAAAATATGCTAAGTGGTATACAGAAGGCAATATGGAATACTAAAGCTTTTTTAAAATGTCTGCAATGATCAGTTTTCCGTGCAAGCGCCCATTTTCAATAAAAACTTTTGCGGTTTCCTCACCACCGATAATTGATCCCCCCAGGTAAATACCCTCAATGTTCGATTCAAAGGTATCCGAATTTAATTTTGGTATGAGGTTTTCACCTTCCAGAGCTATCCCCACTTTTTCAAGAAAATGAGCATCGGGTCGGTAGCCAGTCATCAGAAAGACAAAATCAGCAGGAATTCGTTTGGCGGTGCCATCTTCCATGTTTTCGAGCATGATGGATTTTTCATAAATCTCAATTACCCGATGTTTAAAATAAGCTTTTACCTCATTCTTCTTTATCCTGTTTTCAAGATCCGGTACAATCCAGTATTTTGCCCGTTGGTCTAGTGTCTCAAACAAATGAACAATGGTAACGTCCACATCATTGCGATAAAGATCAAGTGCTGTTTCAATGGCCGAATTAGCTCCACCGACCACCACAGCTTTCATTTTTGAATACCTGAAAGCTTCATCGTAATAATGAGAGACATGGGGCATGGTTTCACCAGGAATTTCCAGGTACCTTGGTACATCGTAATAACCGGTGGCGATAATCACTTTTTTGCTAGTAAGGAGGCCACTTGCTGTGGTTAATAAAAAATGATCACCCTCATTTTTTACGTCGTCGACGCGCGTGAAAAGCTTAAGATTCAGATCGAAATGATTGACAACTTTTCGATAGTATTTTAGCGCTTCTGACCTGGTTGGTCGTGTTCCCATGGATACAAAAGGAACATTGCCGATTTCAATATTTTCGGAAGTGGAAAAAAATAACATATTGATTGGGTACCGACGAATGGATTCCGTAATATTTCCTTTATCAACAATCAGATAATTTAATTTTTGAAACTGAGCTTCGATACCGCATGCGAGACCACAGGGACCCGCACCAATGATGATGACGTCATAAATTTCCATAATCGCTAAAATATTAAATCTTGCACCACAAATTCAAATTTGATTCCGGATTCATGAGAAATTTTGAAACAGTAAGATGTTGTGAAATGATTGTCCATAAAGTTTGCTAGCTTTATTGCCGATATAAAAATTTGTAAAATTCATGAAAGTTGGAATCTTAACTGCAGGCGGTGATTGCCCCGGCTTGAATGCGGCGATCAGGGGGGTTGGAAAGACATTACTATTAAAATACAATGCAAAAGTCTATGGAATATCATCCGGATTTCTGGGGATGATTGAAAATGAATATGTTGAATTGAGCGAAAATGATCTCTCCGGAATCCTTACCCTAGGAGGGACGATCCTGGGGACATCAAGAGAAAAACCTTTTAAAAAATCAAAACACTTTCTGCAAGAAATAGACAAACCAGCTGTGATCAAAGAAAATTATGATAAGCTTGGTTTGGATTGCCTTGTGTGCATTGGTGGGAACGGTACGCAAAAGACAGCCTCAAAACTGTCGGATTATGGAATAAATGTAATCGGAATGCCCAAGACTATAGACAATGATGTATATGGAACTGAACAAACATTTGGTTTTCATTCAGCCGTTCACATCGCTACGGAAGCCATTGACAGATTGCATACTACTGCCAACGCGCATAAGCGTGTAATGATCATTGAGCTCATGGGCCATAATGCAGGTTGGTTGACACTTTATGCAGGGATTGCTGGAGGAGGTGATGTGATACTGATTCCCGAGATTCCTTATGATCTGGAAGTAATTGTGGATTATTTGAAGGATCGTAATGCAAAGAAAAAATCGTCTTCCATCATAGTGGTAGCAGAAGGGATTAAAGCAAAGAAAGGTATACCTGCCGGGCATTATATAGCATCACAACTCAGCAAAATGGTCGAGGAACAAATGCGTGAAACTGTACTTGGCTATATTCAGCGCGGAGGTTCGCCATCACCAATTGACAGGATACTGGCAACTCGATTTGGCGCATACGCAGCACATTTAATTGCTCAAGGAAATTTTGGCAGAATGGTAGCTATTCAAAACGATCACGTGACCAGTATTCCACTTTCAGAAACTGAGGGTAAAATAAAACTTGTCCCAAAGGATCATCCTCTAGTGCAGCGGGCCGTGGATATTGGGACATGCTTTGGAGCTAATTTAAACTAATTATTTTCGATCCCACATGCAAAAGGAATTTCAACTTCAGGTAGATCCGGAAGTTGCTGCTGATTCATCTAAACTATCCATAAACGTAGCTCACAAAATTGGGATACCCGTAGATGAAATCACGCATATCAAAATTTTGCGTCGATCTGTAGATGCACGTAAGAAGGCAATCAAGTTCAATTTAAAAATATTGGTCTATATCCATGAAGATTTTCAGGAATTTCCAATATCTGCACCAGCCTATAATCAGGTAGACTCTTCAAAGGTTGTCATTATTGTTGGAGCCGGCCCTGGAGGGCTTTTTGCTGCATTGAAATGTATTGAGCTGGGAATTAAACCGATTATTCTTGAACGTGGAAAAGACGTTAGGGCAAGAAGACGGGACCTCAGGGCAATAAATATTGACCATATCGTAAATAAGGATTCCAACTATTGTTTTGGAGAAGGGGGGGCAGGCGCATATTCAGACGGCAAGCTTTATACCAGATCCAAGAAAAGAGGAGATATCCAGGAAATCCTAAACCTGCTTGTTGCTTTTGGTGCCCAAAAAGATATAATGATCGATTCACATCCTCACATCGGGACTAATAAATTGCCAGGTATTATAACGCAAATCCGGGAATTTATACGCGAACATGGGGGAGAAATAATCTTTAATAACCGGGTTACTGAGTTACGGATTCAATCAAATGAGATAAAAGGTGTAAAAATCAATGATGGAGATGTGATTGAGGGGAAAAAAGTAATTCTAGCTACCGGGCATTCTGCCAGGGACATCTTTGAGATGCTTTACAGGCAAGGTATAGAAATAGAGGCAAAGCCATTTGCACTTGGGGTACGGGTAGAGCACTCACAAACCTTGATTGACAGTATTCAATATCATTGTCCTGTACGGGGGCCATATTTACCACCTGCTCCATACAGCATTGTAAAACAGGTGGGTGGGCGTGGTGTTTATTCGTTTTGCATGTGTCCGGGAGGTATCATTGCACCATGTGCTACCAGCCCTGGAGAGGTTGTGACAAATGGTTGGTCACCTTCCAGGCGGGATCAGGCCACAGCCAATTCAGGAATAGTCGTTGAACTCAAATTGGAAGATTTTGTTGACTTTAAGTCAGAAGGACCTCTGATGGCAATGGAATTTCAGCGGTCAATTGAGCAGAAAGCATGGAAGGAGGGAGGAATGTCACAAAAGGTACCGGCTCAACGACTAGTTGATTTTATGCATGGCCGACAATCACAACACCTTCCGGTAACCTCATATAAGCCTGGAATTACTTCTGTGGAATTGGGGAGCGTGTTTCCTCCCTTTATTAATGAGCGTCTTCAACATGGATTTAAGTTAATTGGAAAATCCATGAAAGGATACCTTACAAACGATGCGGTTGTCCATGCACCGGAATCAAGGACCTCATCACCGGTTCGTATTCCTCGGGATAAAGTCACTTTCGAGCATATTCGCATACGAGGCCTTTATCCCTGTGGGGAAGGTGCTGGTTATGCAGGAGGGATCGTTTCTGCGGCGATGGATGGAATGAAATGTGCGGAAATGTGTGCCAGAACTATGAAATGATATTTGGTTTTTACCTGAAGATATTTTCTTATCCAGGCAAATAACCTACCGGGCTTTGCTGGTGGCGAATAAATGCTTCAGCATACGGACATCCAAATTCCAATCCTCTGAATAGTTCCATTTTTCCATGATCCTGACTATAGGTTTCTTCAATCTTCTGGCTTTTATGGATAAAGCATGATTTCCACTTTGTTTCAACTGTTTGTGAGATATCGACGTAATCCGTTGGATGAAAATTTTGTGATTGAATTCCTGTCATCACCTCGTAATAATACAAAGACGCTATTCGCCCGGAATTAAACCATGCATCATAAACTAGTACAGAACATATCCTGTGGTCGCGATGTGTGTCAATCGGCCAATGCGTAAATATAATATCCGGAGATTGAGTATTGAGAAATTTCTTCATTTCTTCATACCACCTTTTTGTGATTTCAGTCGAACCGTCAATTTGGCCAAGGAAAAATGGTTTAGTCTTAAGTATAGCGTTCGCTTCTTCTGCTTCACCCGTTCTTATCAATGCTGCATCTTCCTGGCTTACACCTTCAATCCCGGCTTCACCTTTTGTAAGATAAAGAAGGATAACTTCATGACCTGCAGCTGTATATTTGGCAATTGTACCTCCGCATCCTGTCTCGGGGTCATCCGGATGTGCCCCCGTCACCAGGACCTTCAATTTTTTTTTCGTGGAAACGACTTGATTTGAATGAACATGAATTGGCAATATGCTTCCAGAAAATGCTGCTCCCCCTATTTTCAGGGCCTTCCTGCGGTTGATATTTTTCATATGTCACGAAATCCGTTTAAATTTTAATTATTCCTCCATAATTTAATAAGTTGACAAAAAGTCATTTTCCAAAATTTCAAGATTCAAAAATATTTTTTTAACAAATTTTAACTTTTTAAATTAAGCAATAATGCATTAGATGGCGAGTTTTACCAGATCATTCAGCAAAATTAGCTCTTGAAAAATAAGATCGTTCACTTTCAAATACTTTTTCTTTTTACATCTATTGAGCTAGTATTCACTAGTACCTCTTCACTTGCCCAAAAACAGGTTGAAAATTTGAAGCCGCTGAAAGGGATAATCATGAGCTCGGAAAATGAGGACTTTCTTGTTGGAGTACATATTTTTGCTAAAATAGCACATACAGGCAGGGTATCCGATCAGAATGGATTTTTTGAAATGATGGTAAATGCTACTGACACCCTGATCGTCACATTTGTGGGTTATGAACGGCAAATAATTCCTTTGGCCTATTTTCGGGAAGATCAAATTGATTTACTGATTCGCATGGATAGTGAAATAATAGAATTACCTGGAATCACGATTACTGGAGAACCAAATATAGACTACCTCATGCGGAAGGATAGAAATCCATTGAAAATTCATGGATTAAAACCGCCATCTGAAGGCCCTGAGGTGGATGTGCCGATAGGGAGTTTAAATTACGGGCCATTGTCCAGGTGGGGGAAGGAGGCCAGGGAAAAGCGCAAACTGTTGAAAGTGTACGGAGAAACACAGCGGGAGAAAATATATATTCAAACGGTTTCATCTGATTCTGTTCGAAGCGTATTTATGCATATGTATGGAATAAATGAAAAGGAGTATAATGAATTTATCATTTTTTTTAATACCTATAATCCCTTTATGGACAGGCAGGACCCCAGAAATATCGTCCGGGTGATGCACGAAGCATTTTTAAGTTATAAACCTGATCGCGATTAGCTTAACAATTGCATATTCTTGATAAATCTCATCTACAGTTTTCAATGTTCGGTCGAAATCCTTAAATGAGGGATCTTCTTTATTTTGCATAAAGGCATATAAAGGTGTTTATTTGCCTTTTGATTTTATCCACAGTGGAATTTTTTAACCCGGAAATGAATATTAAAATGAAAAAATTGACCCGCAGATCTTTTGTGAAAACTGCAGCGACGGTTTCTGCAGGAGTGATGGTATTACCCACGCTAAAGAGTTGTTCCCCTAACAGTAAACTTAATCTGGCATTTATTGGAGTTGGAGGACGAGGAGGTGCTAATCTCAGAGGTTGCGACATTAAGGATGAAAAAGGGGTATCGCTCAATAATATTGTAGCACTATGTGATGTGAGTCAAGAGCGTGCGGCTGAAGGATTTAATGCCTATCCAAATGCCAAAAGATTTACTGATTTCAGGGAGATGTTTGATCAAATGGGTAAGGAAATCGATGCGGTAGTGGTCACAACACCTGATCATACACATTTTGCTGCAACCATGGCTGCAATGCAATTAGGAAAGCATGTGTATGTAGAAAAACCATTGGCACATAATATCTGGCAATTACGCACACTTAAGAAAGCTGCAAACCATTATGGGGTAATTACACAAATGGGAAACCAGGGTCATACGACAGAAGGGATCCGATTTGTAAAAGAATGGTATGAAGCCGGGATACTTGGTGATGTTACCGAAGTGATTGCCTGGTTTAACGGACCGGAATTTAACGAAAAAGGATATTTTCTGAAACCGGAAAATTATCCTCCAACTGGAGAGCAGGTGCCGACTGGATTGGATTGGGATACCTGGTTAGGGCCTAATAAAATGCGTCCGTACAGCCATTTTTACCTTCCACGATTTTGGCGTGGCTGGTATGAATTTGGTAATGCTGAATTAGGAGACTGGGCATGTCATACCTTGGATGCGCCTTTCTGGTCATTGGATTTAGGTATGCCAACCTCGGTTGATTCTGTCGTAAGGACCCCTTCTCCTGAAGGATTTGTTTCTGATCAATCAGTGCTACAGTTTAATTTTGCAGCCAGGGGAGACAAACCGCCTGTTACATTGCACTGGTATGAAGGAGGATTAAGACCAGAAAACAGGCCGGAATGGCATATGGAAGAATTACCACCATCCGGAATGATCATGGTTGGGAGTAAAAAATCATTGGGCACAGGAGGAAGACCAAATAATCCTCGGTTATTAGTGCCTGATGAAGAGTGGTTGGAATTCACGAAAGCTATTCCAAAGCGCACTATTCCAAGAGTTGCAGAGGAAGATCCGCAAGGAGAATGGATAAGAGCCATAAAAGGCGAGGGAGCTATGCCTGGTTCTACATTTGATTATGCTGCGGATTTGACGGAGATGGCGCTAGTTGGCGTAATGGCACAGCGCTTTAATACCCGAATTGAATATGATGCAGCAAATATGAAAGTAACAAACCATCCAGATTGTGATCAGTATATCAAGGAACCAACCCGAGATGGATGGTCGTATGGTGAAGACCTTTGGAGTTGAACAAATTATTTTTTTTACAATAAAGCCCTTGAGTTTAGCAAGGGCTTTATTATTGCAGCTAATTAAAGCATTATTCTTCCTCCTTGTAATTTTTAAACGTATATATAAATCCTATTCCCAGCGCCTGGCTTAGCTGGATATCACTATCCTGATCATAGTCATATACAAGAATACCAGATAAGGCCACCTCAAAATATTTCGCAATTTTAGCACTTAATATCGCATCCAGCCGGTGATCAATCTGATCAACATTGAATGTCTCATAGTTTGCATAAATCAGGTATCTGAATTTTAAATTGACATTTTCATTCAGATCCTTATCAAAATCTGCCAGGAATTGAAATGCAAGCCATTCCCATCGCGTAGTCTTGCCGACTTCCACACCATAATTATTATCTACATTAAGGTATAGCTCCTTGTTTTTAACGACGGTTAATCGAGGAGAGAATGGAGAAAGACGCAGTTTGAAATATGGTTTTGGCACATATTCAAAACCCCATGAGGCAGTAAAAAAACCAGGAGCTAAAAATTCCGATACCTGAGATGCCTGCTCTACACCAAGTGCATCTTTTTCGTATTTGTATCCTTTGGCAAACTGCGTAAGCACGTTTAGTGAACCATACATATTCCATTTAGATGAAAGTGCATACCCGTATTTGGTATCAAGGTAAATTCTGTCGTTGTTCTTTCGGGACCCCTGACCTTCGTTATTGATAAATCCATACAACAGATCAATTTCATTGTCCCAGGAATTCTTTCCTTTCAGGTAATTGGCCTTGTAATTAATCAACGCATTTAATCCAACAGAATTAACACCACCTGCAGTCCAGTTTTTAGAAAATGACGCCTGGTTGAAATTGGCGGATCCCTTAAAGGCTTTTTTCCAATAGGTCGTATCAGCATCTTGCGCAGATAGACTCAAGCTTGCTAAGAAGCAAACAGCTAATATCAGCTTTCTCATAAAATGATTTCCGGTTTTATTTTTCCTGGTATAAATGAACGTCTCTTTGAGGGAACGGGATGGAGATACCTTCTTTATCAAAGGTAAGCTTCACATTTTCCTGCATGTCAAAATAAATACCCCAGTAATCCTCTGCCTTGGCCCATACCCGGATAACAAAATTCACAGAGCTTTCCCCAAGCTCCTTTAAGGCAAGAAAAGGTTCTGCGGGTTCATGGAGTATCCTTGTTTCAGCCGCGATGAGGTCTGACAATACTTTTTTAGCCTTTTTAATATCATCACCATACCCAATGCCAAATTCCATATCCACCCTGCGTATATCTTCCGCAGTAAAATTGGTGATCGGTCCGCCAGAAATTGCTCCGTTAGGAATAATGATCCTTTTGTTATCAAATGTATTTAAAACAGTATTAAAGATCTGGATTCCTTTTACAATGCCGAGGAATCCCTGGGCCTCGATCACATCGCCAACCTTAAATGGTTTGAATAGTAAAATAAGGACACCTCCTGCAAAATTAGAAAGACTGCCCTGCAGTGCCAAACCTACTGCCAGGCCCGCAGCACCAAGAACGGCAACAAAAGAAGTCGTCTGAATGCCCACCATTGATGCTACACTGATCAATAGCATGGCCTTCAATACAACATTGGCTAGTGAGGAAGTGAATGGAATTAACGATGGGTCAACATTTTGCTTTTTCATTGTTCGTTTGAAGAATCTGACAAAAGCATTGATGATCCAAAAACCAACGATTAGTGTAACTAAGGCATAAACAAGGTTTAGCCCGTATTCAAAGACTAAAGATTGTGCCTGTTCAATGTACACGTTAAATTTTTCCATGATTTAGATAATTAGATTAAAGATGATTAAAATAAAACGGATGCAAATATTAAAAATAACATTAAAAAACTTTAATTGTTCTGGTGTTTTTTTGGTCTGCTAACCACTTCAATTTTCTAAAAGGGAATCAATATGAATTGATATTATTTATGCAGGTGAGAAATCTGCCATACTATTAAAAATTCGATGTTGCTTAAAAAAAATGCCTATCTACAACTTTCAATAATATGTCTCTTGAGTAAATTTTCGTTTTCGATAATTTCATAAAATTCATCAAGATATCGAATGGTTTTACCTTTTGTGCTTTTATTCAGAAGCGTTTCATTTTGATAAATGGCATAAATTTTCTCTTTATTTTGAATAAACTTTTTAGCTGAGTTTTTTACCAATTCTATAGGCAAACAATACCCCCTGTACACACGTTCACGAACACTTTTTGTGCCTAATTGCTCGTCGGGAACAGCATAATTGGTATCTACTATTCCTGCATAATCAAAATCATATGGAATTACATAGGGATTTGGATCGAGGGGATTCAGTGATTTTAACAAATAAATATTGTGCATGGCTAAAATCGACCAGTCTGTGTTCCCTATTAAATATTGAAATAGATAGGAGTCCATTAAAACAGGAAGATTTGTTTGGTTATCTCGTATACTTTTTGTTTCAATGCGCATCGCATTATGCCTGGCGGCCAGCTGATCAATATCTTCTAAAATGAATGCATACCGCGTGATATCTTTAGATTTACCGGAGGTATCTATATATTTCGCTTTTAGCAACCTTGCTCTAAGGCTATAATTGGTGATAATGTTTTGGATTTTGTATGCATAATATTCAGATAAAAGATACTGTTCATAAATATTGCCGCTTTTACAATCCAGAACTATTTTTAATTTATCAAAGTCTTCAAGTTGTTTGATAAATGCATCCTTTTTTGAAAAATTAAGTTTTATGGGTGGGATATGACAAATCCTCTTCCTCATGATGCCCCGTGCTCTGATCGTAATATTTCTTGTTATCTGGACTGTATCGTTATACATCATCCTGAAGATAGCATCCTGGTATTCTTCCTTATATTTTCCTTTCCTGAGATTTTTAAAATCTGTTTCAAGGGTCACAATCAAAGTTTCATCATTATTAAATAAATCTAATGTATCACCTATGGCAGCAGCAATTTTTTTAAAGGAATCATTATTAGTTACCAGCGAGTCAAAATCGTGGATTTGTCCATGTAAAGGATTTATTAAAAATATTGATAAAATGAAAATTAAATAGTAGTTGGTTATCTTTAACATAGAGCCCTGGAAATTTTTGTTT
>Ga0209536_100003039_pt1 | contig 27145 bp, 17 predicted proteins | sample DeeMarSeWOR28_12_FD_187461 | JGI IMG/M metagenome (GOLD analysis project Ga0209536, IMG submission 187461) | Marine sediment microbial communities from White Oak River estuary, North Carolina - WOR-2-8_12 (SPAdes) (version 2) | ecosystem: Environmental > Aquatic > Marine > Intertidal zone >... | reverse complement strand
CTGCTGGTATTCCCTGTGCTTCTTGTCTGTTGGATACTGCTCGCTTTTCCCATAGGGATATTGGCTCATCCCGTGGAAGGGCAGTGGCTCTACGGTCTTCCCCATGGCCGTGTTCAGGTCACCATCCTTCACCCATCCCACACTGTAGATCAGGAAATCGCGCTTCCAGCCGTTCTTCAGTGCTGGCAGGTTGCCTGCATCAAAGCTGACCGTGGTCTCATCACCGGCATTGGCAATGATGTACATGTCATCTGCTTCGCTTAGCAATTCGGTTACATCTCCATACCTGGTGTACTTCCCGGTCAGGTCCCGCCATTTCTGCCCGGTGCTCACCTGGTTGTAATCAAACCAGTGCGGGCCGTATCTGCCCCCCAGCCTTGACTTCTTTGAGAATCCCCGGTAATGATGATCCGCTGATTCAGGCATCAAAGTGGTCAGGTGCAATGCTGATTCCTCATCTTTAGCAGAGAAGATATGATCCCAGTAGATCTCCATGTTGGTCCGGATCCGCACCTTGCGTTCTTTTGACAGGAATTTGCCTTCCAGGTCCACGATCACGGTCTTGTTTTTCCCACTCGGGAAGCCGATGTTCGGGATCACCTCCTCCCATGCTCCCTGCTGGTTGATCACTTCCAGTGATGGAGGTTTGATCTTAATGGCATTCGATTGTGCTATGGCCACGTTGATGCTCGCATCGGTCGGGAAGATCCAGCCATTGAGGAACAGGTGAAGATCGTCGGTGTCCTTAATCGCCCCCAGGTCCAGGACCAGGTCTTTCATTTCGGTGATCCCCTGGAATTTCTCACGTTGGAAGTTGGCAATATATACATTGTCCTTTTTGCTGATCAGCTCCAATAAGTCGTTCCCTTGTCCATCTACTGCAGATACGGGAAGCTGATGATCACCGACCTTGAACACCTTCAATTCCGGGTATGGAGGAGCGGCAAATTTTTCATCGACATAGATCTCCGTCTCCTCCGGATGATCTACGGCAATCAGTTTGATCTCATCGGCATAGATGGTCTCCCACAGCTCTTCTGTCACCTGGATGGTGTATTTGCCATCTTTTTCTTTCAGTAATTCCCCCGGAATCTTCAGGTATTCTTCCGAAGCATTGGCAAAGGCATAGGCCGCTTTTCCTCCCATGATGCCCAGCGGCATGCCCAGGGCGCTGCGCCACATCATGTCCTTGACAAATACATATTCCTCTCCGTTCCAGGTGTAGAGGAACGGGCAGCTCCCCTTGAGCTCCTGCTCTTCGATGAGGTTCCGGTCACTATCCGGGAAGAACATATTTTGAGGTACGCCATTGGTCCACATGATACGCACGACGTCCGCCTTGGTACGATTGGCCATACCAAAATGAACAATCGGTGAGCTTACAACCTGCATTTGATAGAGATTTCCTGCCCGTACCTCTACTTTTGCTCCGATTCCGAAATGATTGTTCTTGCCGCTTCCTGTTCGAAGCCCAACCAACTTCATTTTAAGATGATGATTCCCATTGCCACCATCATTACGTAATAGTCGTAATTTCCCATCCAGATCTGTCAAATACAAATCAAGATCACCGTCCTCATTATAATCAGCTACTATTACTTCGGTTCCTCCAACTAATTCCTGAGGTAACAAGCGACTTACTTCTACAAAATTCCCCCATCCATCATTATGGAATAAAAATGCTCCATTACCTCCGGCATCAAGTGGTTCACCAACAACTAGGATATCCAGATGGCCATCATTATCAAAATCAAAAAAAGTAGCATCATGCCCTTTTGCTGATTTCAATACTTCAAATCCCGAACCGGATGCTTTATCTTCCTCAAAAGTACCGTCCGTTTTATTTTTAAATAATCGGTATGCTGAACCGTCCAAAGAAGTGAAGAAGACATCTAAATAACCATCATTATTATAATCACCAACAGCTATTGCACCGGATGAACTCATTTTTTGAATACCAGAATTTTCTGTAATATCCTCAAATCTGCCCTGCCGTAAATTCGAATACAGTACATTATTCCCCTCTTCATGTATTGCGATAAAATCGATGTCTCCATCATCATCAAAATCTCCTAATGCGAAATCCCTGGTCAGGCTGGAATTCGGCACAAAACCTATTTGACTGGATTCATCGCTAAAGCTTCCCTCGCCATTATTTCTAAACATCATTTCCCGGATTCCACCAATAATCACATCAAGGTCCCCTTCATGGTCTGCATCCAGAATTAGCGCAGTTTCTCCATTAATATTCCCAGGAGCCATAAAAGCGTCATCTGTAACCTGATCAAATCTGGCTTCACTTTCATTTCTATAAAGCTCAATTCCATTTTCCTTTAATATCAGAATATCTAAATTCCCATCATTATCATAATCTGCCAAAGTAGAAAATACTTCATTTCCATCGTGATCTATTCCTGCAGCATTTTCTAATGGTTTGTACATTCCCAAATCGTTGAATAGCACATATCGCACGTACTCACCTTCAGTTGACTTACTACCAAAATAAATATCCTGATCTTCATCACCATCCAGGTCACCAACCGAAAGATGAGCTTGACCTGGGACAAATTCCCTTCCAAAATCCAGCCCCGCGGTAGCAGTGACATCGGTAAACTTCATGGCATCCAGCAGGGATTCTCCCTCCTGGACAAAGGAAGCAGTTGATTCACTAAAAGAAATCACTGGAAATCCAATGAGTGCGCCTCCCGGACCTTTAAGATCCTTAATCCCAGCCTGGTAGGGTGTCGTGAGTTTGAGAAAATTATGGAAAATTAACAGTGAGGTCAAAGCTTCCTTGGTATCCTCATTGTGTAGGGCATCAATAGTTTTATTATAAAAGTCCCCCGCTTCGGGAGTGAATTCAGGAAATTGCTGGCCAATCTCTTCCAGGTTTTTCAATGCAACATCAGGTTCTCCTTGTTGCAATTGCATTTCGATCAATTGAAGTCTTGGAACAATATTTTGAGGTGAAGATTCCACCACCTTTTCCAGAAATTCAATGCGTTTTTCTAGAGATGCATCATCCTGACTCTTGGCGTAGAGATCTGCCAATTGATATAATACTTTTGCATCACCAGGTGCGAAATCCAGGGTCACCTCCAACTCTTTTACTGCTCTTTCCGTTTCATTATTCAATTCAAAAGCCTTTGCCCTGATCAACCGGATATTTGCATCCTTCGGATCAATCTCTATTGCTTGATCAAGCTGTTTAAGCGCTTCTTCATAATTATCCATTCGCAGATATACCAATCCAAGGTTGGCGAAGCCCAGCGCTTCATCCGGAGCCAGGTCAGTTAGCGTAATGAATTCAGCCTCGGCTTCTTCAAGTTTGTTTTCTTCCAGGTAGGCCAATCCAAGCGTCCGAAGGGTGATTTTATCCCGGGCAAGTTGCTTTTCATCTACCTGCTTTTCCTTGCAGGAATGGATAAAAACTAATGAAAAGATAATGAGTAAAAAGCTATAAATTTTCATGATATCTTTCAATCTGCCAATTCAATTATTTCAAATGCCAATTTAGCTAAAAATATGTATGCAAGAGTAAAATTGTTAACAGGATTTGGCAAGAACAAAATGATAAATATTTTCGATAGGATCAATTATATATTATTACCATCTTCCGATTACTGGTCTTCACTAATCTTCCATTGAAATTCTCTGTTTCCCAATTTATCAAACTCAATACTACCGGTGATCCCCTGATATTTCAAATCTTTGAATCCTTTTCTTAATCCTTCAGGATTATTACTAAATTGATAAATAGCCTCACAAGCCATTAAAATTCCGTCATAGACATAGGCTATCGAAGGAGGTGGACGCTTACCAAATACTTGCTGATAGGTTCTTTCAAAATTACTCCAGGAGGCTATATCTAGCCTCTCAGGTTTTATAAACTGAATATTGCTGAAATCAATAAAACCATCATCAGGCAAAAAATTAAAAAGGTTTAAAAAACTAAATATTTTAGAAGAATGGATGTGTGTGATAACCTCTTTTATATGTTCAGAAGTTCCCGCCAGGATGACGGCATCCCAGGAATTTTTATTCAATTTTTCAACTAATTGCTTTGTTTCCAATCCAATGAAAACATCCGGTTTTAGATGCCCTTTTTCCTTCACTTCATCCACAAAGGCATCGGCTGACATTTTACCATCGTAATTGTCTAGGGAAATCATGGCGATCTTCCTGGCTTTGTCCATCAGATATATTTGTTCTACCAGTACTTCTGCCTGTTGACGATCATCCGGTACCAAACGGAAATACCAGGGCACATATGCTCGTGACAAGGTAGGATCACTGGAAAGAGTCGAAAGCATCACTACATGTGATTTGGCAGTCACCTGTTCTGCCAGATGCGCATTCCTTCCATCCAAGGCTCCAACAACAATGGATACTTCATCTTCATAGATTAAGGTTACGGCCTGTTTGGAACCGATGCCCCATGGGCCATCGCAGGATTTAGTTGCAAGTTCGAATTTTTGGCCTTGATAATCCCGTCTGTTATTCGCTTCCTCAATCGCTAATTCTGCTGCCTGCTGAACAGCTATGTCATTTTTATCACGGATCAGGAAGCCGATTTTGACGGGGGATTGGGGGAAAGCAGAATTACAAGGAAACAGAAAAAAGATGAATAAAAAGAGTAATTTTTGACCGCTGTGCCGGGATCTTTTAAATTCGTAAAGAATAGTCAATAGAACACTTTTCTCATTAAAAAAGGCATCTTCTGAAATCACACGTTTCAAGGGCTTAAATCGAGCATTTATAAAAATATCCTTGCATATAACTGACAAATCCCGGATCAAGTCATGGATGACGGTTGTTTTTAAGTTTGGCGAAATACTCAAAAGACCATTATTTTACCAACTCACTGTGCACAATCCCTCTTCCTACCGCAGGAGCTAAAACCCTTAGTTCCTCCATGAGCTTATGGAAATCCTCCGGATAAAGTGATTGATTACCATCACACAGGGCCTCTTCTGGACGGTAATGCATTTCCATGATCAAACCATCAGCACCAGCAGCAATGGCTGCTTTAGCCATGTGGCCCACCATCCAACGATGGCCCGTACCATGGCTAGGATCTACGATTACCGGTAAATGCGTAAGACTTTTCAACATGGGTACAGCATTGAGATCCAGGGTATTGCGGTAGATGGTTTCAAAGGTGCGTATCCCACGTTCACACAACACTACCTGATTATTTCCCTCACTCAAAATGTATTCTGCGGCCATGAGAAACTCCTCGATTGTCGCATTCATACCACGTTTTAGTAATATTGGCTTTTCAGTCTTCCCGGCTTCTTTGAGTAAAGGGAAATTGCTCATATTTCGGGAACCTATCTGTAACATATCTGAATACGCACACACCATATCCATCTGGCGGGTATCCATTACTTCAGTAACAACAGGCAAACCGGTTTCTAATTTTGCCAGTTTCAGCAATTTTAATCCCTCTTCTTCAAGTCCCTGGAAGCTGTATGGAGATGTGCGAGGTTTGAATGCGCCACCTCTTAATATTATCCCTCCATACTTATCAACATACCGTGCAGTTTCCAAAAGTTGCTCCTTACTTTCCACAGCACATGGACCTGCTATGACCACTAAATTATTTCCACCAATTTTTACTCCGTTCACGTCCACAATAGTTTGATGTGATAAAGACTTTCTGGCCACTAATTTGCCTGCTAGGTTAATGTTGGTGATGGGCAAATCACATTTTGTATTTTCCATAAGCCAGTATTATTTAATACTCCCTGTAAGTGTTTCTTTTTTAAATACAAATGGCGTGAAAATAAAGTCATTATCTTTAATTTCAGTCATATAGATCTGACCGACATCATTCCAACTGGCATCAAAAACAATTTCCCCGGAGGCGCCTTTATAATGCTGGAAGGTGTCCATGTCCGTAAGCAAATCACGGATAAGGGTTCTGTTTAACCCGGCCTTTTGAATTGCCTTTATGGTAATGTTCATGGCATCATATGCGTGAACTGCAAATACATCCGGGTCCATATTAAATCGATCGATATAATCTTTCCTGAATTTTTTGTATTCGGGATTATCGCCTTTAGGATTATACTGACAGGTTGAAATGACACCATTTGCATTATCTCCGGCTATTTCTAAAAATTCCTTTGCAACAACCCGATCACATGCATACACCGGTTGATTCATCCCCATTTTACGCATTTGATTGACGATCAATCCCAACTCTTCAGCATCTCCCCATAGCGCAATTGCTTCTGAATTATTTTTTTTAATCGTATTTAGCTGATCAGTAAAATCGGTATCTCCATCTTCAAACCGTACTTCAACTACCACGGGATGGCCCATTCTCCTGGACGCATCCTTAAATTCTCCAGTGCCTACGCGACCATATCTATTATTTGCCCTTAGCAGCGATACCCGCTGTAGTCCATCAACTTTGTAGATTTGGTTAGCCAATGCATAGCTACTTTGACGGTCATCACTGATCACCCGGATTACCCAGGGAATAGCTGTTTCTGTAAGCGTAGGGTCAGGATCGGCCATGTTGATTACCGGAATTTCGCACTTTAGTGCTACCCGTATGGCAACATGCGTTACAATGTCGTTTAATGACCCGAGTACAGCCCAGACTCCCTCATCATCCATTTTGACTATTTCATTTGCGGCGGCACCCCAAAGACCTACATCATTATGTGCCATTAACTCAAATGGAATACCCTTATACCCTCCTCTTACATTGGCCTGTTCCATGGCCAATGCGGCACCATTGAACATTTGTTTCCCTTTAGGAACATCCTTTGAATTTTCCAGTGGTGCTAAAATACCTATTCTTACTGATTCCAGGCCTACTGGTTCTGATTTTTCACGCCCTGCACCCCTGAATGGCCAGGGCTCCAGGAAGTGCTTTTTATATGCATTTTGAAAATTCCCGTAAGGAACAATTTCATCAGGTGTATTACCATAATTTTTTTCCTTGTACTGTGCCTGGGCTGTGAAACTCACAACCAGCACGATACCACAAATTGTCTGAAAGATTTTAGTAAAATAGGATTTCATGCTTCATATGTTAATTGTTCTGACTAACGGCAATCGCTTCAATTTCAACCAATAAGGTTTCCCAGCAAAGTCTTGCCTGAATTCCTGTAGAAGCAGGTAGTGGATCTAATCCCAACCAGGAGAAAAAGGTTGTCCTGATTTTATTGAATTCAGTGTAATCCCGTTCTATGTCACGCAGGTAATTCGTAGTTCTGACCACATCGTGCCATGTCATATCTTCAGCAGCAAGCAGATTGGTGATGTTATTGTATGTCCTCCAAAGTTGCGCCTTGAAGTCACCTATATGTTCCGGTTTCCCTTCTTCATTCACACTGGCAGTACCTGAAATCAGGAGCACCTTAGTACTGCCAAAATCCAGGCGTAATGCTCGCGAAAATGATGAAGGTTTTTTATAATCATACGCTTCATTAATGATTTGGGGCGCATGTACTGCATGCTTGGCAATTGGTGGACGCTCATAATGGATTTCCGGGTATTCATATTCCGAAATCTCATTTTTTGAAGATAATATTCCCAGGCGGCGCATTTCTTCACGTTCACCATCAGTAAGTTTTTCCAAATCTATCAGGATTCTAGGTTTTGTATCAATCATCATCTTTCCCATATTTTAATGTTTATAATTTCGACGTCTTCGTATTTGTATAGCCAATTACCTCACCACGGCTTAATCCTTTGGAGGTAGCAACCCATATTTCATTATCTTTAAAATCAACTCCTATGGTAAAGTTGTGACTAAGGGAAGAAGTTGCGTTCAATGTGCGTTCATTTTCACTTTTCCCATCTATAATCACATTGCCACTTTTCTCTGTTCCCAGATTTTGGTAGGTCACCCAGGTCTCACCATTGAAACTGCTCAAGCCATTGTCAGTGCAAATCCAGGCAATGTCTCCATCAGCTTTGATATAATTGATGAAATTGCTGGCTAGTCCGCTGTCATGATCAAAATAACCTTTCCAATGAGTTCCGTCATACCTGCTCATGCCAAAATAAGTGGCTACCCACAGGATATCATTTGCATATGAAACGGCAGTAGTAATATCGTGAACAACACCATCGTCCGGGAATAAATCAATTTCCATTTCACCATCAGGGTCTACATAATCCCTGAAACGCTGCGTTGTCTTATTCCATTCGATCACTCCTCCACCCCAGGCAGCAATAAATACTTTGTTTCCTCCAGCACAAATACTATAGGTCCAAGGTTCATGCATAGGTGCATTCTGCTCGGTGTAAATCCCCCATTTCCCTGTATATGTGTCCAAAACACCTGCTCCGCCACCTGTAGCCACCCATACATCTTTTCCGTCGCATATCACAGAATAAATTACATCATTGGCCAAACCGCTGTTAAACTGGGTGTATTTTTCAAACTTTCCTCCAGAAAACCGATTTAATCCACTCATTGTGGCAGCCCAAAGATCTCCTGTGATCGGACTTACATCAATGGAAAGTACACTTCGATGAGCAAGCCCATCCTCTTCATCATAAACCGTCCATTTCCCGTTTTCAAGTAAAGCCAATCCATGGTTAGTACCAGCCCAGACACGATCTTCATCCACCCTTACACTGTATATTTTATCTGAAGGCAATCCATCCTTTGTTGTATATGTTTTCCAGTTTCCGTAGATCGGCATGTTTTCCAGTTTTTTATCCGATTTACTTATTTCCACATTCCCATCTTTTTTTTGTTCAGGTGAATTATTAGGAATGTTGAAACTGAACATGACTAATCCAAAGATGATAACAAGTATAATACTTATTATTGATGAATACTGAGTTCGTTGCTTTTTCATAAGTGGCCTTTATTTACATTGTAATTAATATCTTCAACATAATATCTTGCAGCACCCAATGACTTCAGATATTCCACCAGATCATTGAGCTGGTCTTTGGTCATATCATTGGCATACCCATGCTGATCATCGGGATTAAATTTTGTCCAGATCTCTTCTAAAGTAGCAGCACTGCCATCATGAAGGTATGGAGCAGATTCATATACATTATTCAAATTTGGTGCATCAAACATGGTGGGGCTGTCATATTCCTTCAAGGTACCAACATCTGCCATTTGATAATTAGAATAGTTTGGGCCATTATGGCAGGTGATGCATCTATCTTTCTCCGGAATTTCACGCCCATCAGTGGTCATGGTCCTTTCATATATTTCTTTTCCTCTTTTCTGGGCCTCTGTTAACTCACCATGGGGCAACCTATTCAAATTCGGTGGATGTGTTAGTTCGCGCATAATGTAGGCAACAACAGCATCAAGATCTTCTGGAGAAAAGGATTCTGTGCGGGTGACGAACATAGAAAAACGCATCCCACATTGCTTGTACACACTTTGATTCGTCCCTATCCATTTAAAAGGTGCTGTACCATTAAGATCTCTCAGGGTCTGAACATTGGCAAAGTCTCTTCCTGAACCGGTAAGATCATAGGTCAATCCATCTTCATGACCGTCGGGATGGCATGTATAACAGCTGTATTGATTATGGAAAGTATGGCCCGCATTATTAAACAGTTTCCCTCCTTTCCTGGTCAATGTAATTCTTTTTGGACCGCCCAGATCAATAGAATTTATCACTTCATTTATATCTGTATCGATGACTGATACATGGTCTTCCATACGCTCGATGACATACACAAATTTCCCGTCGGGAGAAATCGCCAGACCTTTTGGATTTGCACCGGTCTTGATTCTGGCTACAACATATTTATTACTCAAGCCAAGATGGTTTGCGTACATACGTAATTCACTTTCGCTTGCATTATTAATGAGTTCCCGAATAACATCCAGGTCTAAGACTGATACAATGTTTACCCCTGAATGACTCACATAGGCATAATTACCATTTGGATGAATGACTACATCATAGGGATCAGGATAAAAAGCATTGGGTTCATCCAAAAGCAATTGTGCCATTTCCCCATTATTAAAAATGACACCAATTCCATGGTTGATCATCCACCCTTGTTCGATTTGTGCTGAAGGGACGAGATTTTTAGGTCTGACAAGTGTAACGATTGCCATATCACCATCTGGTGTCACGGCAACATTTTCCATGATGTGAGCTGATGTATAGTTCCGTCTTACTTCGACACGATTTGTATGCGCATTTAAAATGGTAATTTCTGTCTGTGGTTCCGTTCTGGACCCAACAGGTAAACTCCGTTGACTTGAAACAAATACAAAATTACCAGAGGGAGAAGCTGCAACACCTGTAGGGAAGTTTCCCCCATGCAATCTTTTGATTTCCTGTTTTTGCAGTAAATCGATAACAGAGATATTATTAGTATAAGTATTCGCAACATATAGGTTTTTACCATCGACACTGAGATCCATACAGGCAGGTCCTCCGCCAGTAATTATTGAGTCTAACACCTGATGCGAGACCAGATCAATTAAATAAATATTATTTGCCCATTGATTACTCACATAGGCAATTTTCTGATCCGGACTCAGCATTACAGAATGTGGTCTTCTGCCTACTTTTATATTAGATAATACTTTATTGGTTTTTAGATCAACTTCAATCAGTAAATCTGCTTCCTGGGCTATAACATATAGCCTGGATCCATCACTGCTCACTGAAGCATTTAGTGGAGAAAGATAATCTTCATTCAGTAAATTTGCGGCCAGTCCCTCACGTTCCGGATATACATGGCAGGATATACATCCTATCGGATGAGGAACACCTCCGGTCATGTAGATCACATGCTCAACGGACCACTTGTGAAGTGCAGTGAATCCAACTCCAATGATGAATATAAAGATGACAACCAGGTATATTCTCTTCTTTTTCATTGCGCTCTTTTCCTATTTAACCATGGCAACAGGCTGCTTTTCAATTGCTTTTGGTACAACATTTTCAGGTGCGATCTCCCTGTCTGCATGACAACCGGTACAACCCCTACGTTCATTGGGCCTTATCCACATCCATGAAGAAGGACCTCTCAGAATTTCACCCGCTCCATTTAACGTTTGAAATCTGACGGGCTGGTCAGCTTCCAGTTCTACATAAAAGGATCCGTCCTCCTCTACTGCCGTTTCACCCAAAATCGTATCTAAACCCAATACCTGGATTTTAGCTGTTTCACCAGATTGCACATCAATATCTATGTCAGAATTATCTGAATTCATACAAAAGAAATGCCCTGATTCCAATTCCATATTTACGCGAGTTGGCAACTTTTTAGGAAGCTCTCTCTGCATAATTATCACCGGTTCTACCAAATTAAATTCAGCATTACTGTAATAAAAATCGTTACTTTCATTCCCATTGAGTGAAAAAACAGATAAGCCGAATGAATGTTCGGTTGGCTTTTTTATGGATAGCAAATATTGATTTTGATCCATTGGAAAAACGCTCATTACTGAGCCCTGGTTCATTTGAAGCAAATCATATTTTGAGTGTAAAGGATGACTGAATTTTATTGATATTAATCTTCCGGAATTGGTGAAAAGTACGTTGCCATTATCATCTTCTACCGCGTCACTCAGCGATTTACCATAATTATCTTCAGGGAGGTAGAACAATTCCGCTTTTGTCCCGTCTGGTCGCATTACTAAATATTTTGTTCTTCCATTTTCGGGATAGACTTGCCTGCTGGTGAATATAATTCGCCCATCATTCATGACAGATGCATTTAAATCTTCATGGGGTTGAAATGATATCCTTTGCTCACAACAGCCGTCGGAACCAATGGTAAATAATGCATGATATTTCAATCCATTTTCCTCTTCAATTAATTGGCTAAAAGCAATCCTGCCATCAGGAAGCCAGGTCGGATCTGTACAATCTTTTCCTGATTGGGTAACCTGAGAAAATTCCAATCCATTAAATTTCAACGTCCATATTTGCCATGTATCATTTTCATCTTTCTGACCCGAAAAAACCATTGATTCACCATCGAAGTTAACTTCAGGCGCCCTGGCTGAATAAAAATCTTTAGTTAAAACTTCAATATTCTCCAGTGTGGACTCCATATTGGCCATGACAATATTCATTTCCGGAAGGTACTTCCAATCCATTTGAGCAAGCTGGTCATCGTTTAAATTATTGATAGGAAGTTGGGTAAATACAACTTTTCCCGCAAAACTATTTTTTGAATTACATGCAGAAAAAAAGCACGCAATACTTAGGAAAAATATTCCCGATAACAGGCTGTATTTCCAATAGTTATATTGCATCTTCCGATTCATTAATGGTTAGTATCTGTCTGCCCTTTATTTGATCCAACACCTGGACTTTACCTGACGGCCAGATAATTTCAATTCTATCCACTGTTTCAGCATCTCCCAGCCCAAAATGAATCCTTGGATCGCTTTGTGACAGATAACCACTTGCACTTTTCTTCTGTGCTATTTGTTCTTTTCCGCCGGCAGTAATTTTAATTCTTGCGCCAACAGCATCCCGATTACTTGCATCACCAATCAGAAATATTTTGATCCAATTTTTCTCATTACCATGATCATTTCTCAGGAGAACACCATAATCATTGAGATTCACAATGTAGACGTCAATATCACCATCATTATCGTAGTCACCGAAACATGCGCCTCGACCAACTAATTCTTCCTCAAAGTATTTGCCTCTTTCTACCGACACATCCTTGAATTTTCCATCGCCAACATTTTCAAATAACTGATCTTCCTGTCCATACAAATGTTTCAACTCTCCATTTGCTTTGAAAATATCCACATCTCCATCGTTGTCATAATCAACGAAGGCAGAAGACCACCCTACATGTTGCGCTGCCGCTACGGCAATTCCAGAAGGATATGCCATTTCAGAAAATAATCCATCTCCTTTATTTTCATATAGCGAACAATATCCGTCATCCGAGACCCATAAGTCCAATCGCCCATCTCCATTATAATCAGCAAAATCCACTGCCATGCTGATCGTCCCCTCACCAACCTGGTTAAAGGCAGTGCCAGAAGGTATGCCAACTTCTTTGAATATTTTGCCACCTTCGTTCTTGTAAAGAAAATTTACCATGTGATCATTGGCCACATAGATGTCCATAAAGCCATCTCCGTCGTAATCTGCAGCTCCAACTCCCATCGCACGGCCATTCTCATTAAAAACACCCATAGTTTCAGTTACATCTTCAAACCGATCATTTCCCAGGTTCTTATATAAGCGGTCAATTTCTCCATCAAACGACATTGGCCCCGGAAACCCATCCGGTGCATAATAAAACTTATAATCAGGATCGAAACTCAGGTAGTTTCCGACATATAGATCAAGTAAACCATCATTATCATAATCCAGCCAAACTGCTCCGACGCTACTTTCATCACCAGCTATTCCAGTTTTTTTGGAAACATCAGTAAACGTACCATTTCCATTGTTTTTATAAAGCACATTCGGACCATGATTACTCACATAAATGTCGGGATAGCCATCGTTATTGTAATCTCCTACAGTTACCCCCATACCATAACCTTTATCGCCAACGCCAGCATTTTTTGTCACATTTTCGAAAGTTCCATCACCCTTGTTCCTGTAAAGCTGATTTGTATAAACTTCTGTTGGGTTATATTCCTGATCACTCAGGCGATCGTGATAAGTTCCATTAGCCATATAAAGGTCCATCCATCCATCCTGATCAAAATCTAAAAATGCAGCTCCACCACCAACTGATTCAATGATATTGGTGAGATGATCATCACCTATGGAATGCTTAAAATCAATTCCCGAACTTTTTGTGACATTCAAATAAAAATCCTCACCCTGCGGAGGTATTGGTTCATGGAAGGCATTCCCGGAGTCTATAGTATTTCCTCCTTTCTGACAACTAAATGATGTTAGCAGAAATATTAGGACGTAAAAGGTATATGTCTTAAATAGTCGCGTATAATTCCAGATCATAGGCACAAAAAATAAATTCAACTACAATAAAAAAATTTAACTCTCTCCTTTTGAATGCCTTTTGCATTACCAAATTTTGGGTATACTTATCCACTCATTCTGTTATACACACAAGTATAGAAATACCCCCATCCCTGTAAAACTAATTTTTACAGGTTACAAGAAGTGAAAAATGAATTCATTAAAAAATGACCTGTGTCAAGGTTTTTGATGATAAATACCGGTATAAATATCAATCTTAAATATTGCCATCTCAACGACTGAAAATTTACCAATACTTTAGTAATGCTTTAGTGATGCTTTATTAATAAAATAATTTACAGGCTATCCCGGGGATTCAATCGGAAAGGTCAGGTAAGAGTTTTGCAATTGATTAATTCAAAATTGAATTAATGAAAATTGAATATCCGCAATGTATCATAGAAAGAGCGTCACCCTGAACTTGTTTCAGGGTCTACTCGTTACAATACTGATTATTAAAGCTGAAACAAGTTCAGCATGACATGTGAATAAAGGATATGACAAAATGCGGATATTCACTAATGAAACTTTCTAAATAGACTAGCAATGTTTGACTGCAGAAATATGATATATGTGCACGGTTCAACAAACTGTGTAAACAATCAAATTGAAAGAAGTCTGCAGCTTTAGGTTAAAATAAATATTAAGAATAATACAATTCCCTGTTCCCTTCCTGGCAATTCAATTTCCTTGAATTTGATAAGCACCAATATCAAATGAGTCTTTATTCTTCTCTGATTTTTTCCCAACCGAGAGAAATACCAGATTCTTCATCATCATCTATGCTAACAACCTGGCTGATGGATGTCGCAAAATCTTTTACACTCTTTTTTGTATCACTTAAAGGTTTTTCATTTTTTGCATTGTGCAGGGACTGATAATATGCAACTATAATATCACCAATTTGACTTTTATCCATATTATATAAAATCAATATTCGGTGAACGCCATTTAAAGTTATAAACGTTTTGTAGCTGGTTTGCCTTAAATTATCCAGATCATCGATAACGATTGTATCATCAATCAGGACTTTAATGCCTTTATCGGAATTTACTATAAATTCATATTCACCAAAATCAAACTCAAAATCACCAATCCATTCGGCACTAATATCTTTATTCAAAAAATATGAATAGGCCTGCTCTTTAATTTTTTTACTTATTTTGTTTTCAATTTTTTCCGAAACCAGGGAAGGTTGATTTTCCCCCATATAGTATTTACCCAAATATGAATTAAACGGAATATCGGAATGACTCGAATATTCCTGACCAGGTAAATTATCCTCAACCTGCGTGTTCAGAACTGTATCAATTTCTCTTAATTCATCCGTACATTGTTGAAACATAAACGGAATTAATATACATAAAACAACCTTTTTCATAACAATACTTTTTAGTCAACTTTTTGAACTAGTTAAATCATTACAATAAGGTGTGGTTTGTGATTATCTTTCTTAGGAGTGATTCAACATTTTGCACTACCTTAAAAAAATGATCGAGGTAGTGATAGTTATTTATACAACTAGTACTTTACAAAGGTCTGGATTGATTGGTTAACATACTTATAATATTCTGATCCTTTTTATAAGATGTAGGCAAAGTAATTTGAGAGAAAAATAGCCACTAATAAATCAATATTTGTCAGGCAGTTGTACTTAATGATTTTATAACAATTTTGTAATTTAATTGTATTCGTTTTAGTAACATTCCTCCAATAATCAATATAATGAACACCATGCGTCGAATACTTTGAAAAGCTTACATCGTCAACAGAATACATAAAGGAATAGAATGGACTGATTTCTTCTACTACACCCTCTAGATTTGACTTTAATAATATATTTAATTCTGTGGGAAAATAAATATATCGATTAAATCTATACAGAAATAAATATTTGTAAGCGAGCCCGGACAATTAGTACATTTTCAATTTTACTACTCCAAATTTTCCAGATAATTATAATTTAGGAGCAATTACAATGAATTCTCTTTAAGATTATCTGCTCCAAGTTCATCTGATTCATTCTATCTGCCCGATGATCAAAACAAGAATCACATGTAGAAAATTGTTTCAGATCCCAGATGTCGGCAAATACTCTGCCCCGACCAAGTGAAACGCCATAATCCAATACTTCTTCCAAAGATTGGATTTTTGGTGAATGAAACAATCCAATATTCTCCAATACGTCTAGGGCACCATTCCCTGATCGGGTTGGAATCACCACGCAGCATTCAACGCCACAATCAAATGCAAAATTTATGGATCTTTTTGCCCATTGAATACCTTCTGATTCATCCAAAAAAGGTGGCCTGAGCAATATAAAAGCTCTGGATAAAATGCCATTTTCTTTAAGAAATTTGACTGATAACCTAAAATCTTCTGTTGTCATTTGCTTATTGAGTCTGGACAAAACCTCAGGATGCACTGTTTCCAAACCAATTCCTACCTGAAGATTTGCTGAAATTTTATCCCTAAATTCAATGATATTTTGATGAATAAACTTTGGATGATTCTCTATTAAAATAGATTCAAATCCATCAAGGATACTGACAATATGATCATAATCCTGTCTAGGGATGGCTTTAATGTCTGAAAAATTTCCACTATTGTACAATTTGATATGTTTTACTGATGGCAATCTATCCAGCGCATATTCAATTTGCTTTGGAATGGAACTTAAGGGAACTGTATTATCTGTTGTATTTTTCCATAGATCGCACATCAAGCAACGGAATGGGCACTCTTTGTTGGTGAGAAAGATGGTGGCAACATCTTCTATCTTACCTTCAGCTGTTCGCTCTTTTTCAACCAAATAGGCGTATGGAATATTGGGATCGACTTTGTTTTTACTCCGCCTTTGTGAAAGGATCCATTTATTATTGATATGGAAATCGGGATAGCGCAATAGCCAGTAATTATTCCCGGTCTGGTTGCCGGGTTCTGTCTTTTGCAGCTAAAAAGGCAAATCACTGACAGAACCCGGATCAAAAACGGGGATTATTTCAAACTACCCATAAATCTTATTGAAGACCTTCCTGTATTCAAGATCCGATTTTGGGAAGGAGGTCTTGAATGTATCCATAGATAACGCTCCATGCTGGAATCTTCTTTTTGGGAAAACAGGCATATGCAAACCTGTAACGGCCCTGACACCAGCGCTCACAATTTTTCCTTTCAGATTATACAATTTCTCATGATCCCAATCTGTCATTTCAATAAATGGGAATCCTTCTGCTATCTCGATTACATTTGGCAGGGTATATGGACTAAAGCCTTTAAAACCTAATAATTCAGCAGGTGCATATGTCCTCATGTAACCGCGACTCAGTCCACCCGAATAGGTCAGCGAGTGCTTCATGGATTCAACGCCCCAACCTTCCTGGTAGAGCATTAGGTTATTCAATACACTGCGTATGGTAAGCTCAGGGTTTTCCTCAATTGGATAGTCTTTTAGATTTTCATCACCCCCATCACCATCAATCATATATTTCCATTCCGGATATCGCTTTCTGATTCCCTGAAGTAAGGCAAAATTCATTGTGGCAGACTGGATATCCAACGGTTTATAATCTTCTACAACTTCAATCGTTTTTTGCCAATCGAGATCCTCGGGAGCTATTTGAATCGGCTCCAGGAACAATCCCAGATCAAGTGTCTCCAAAAATTGACGGGCTTGTTTTAAATCTTCTGTCTCATCCCCAACCGAAAGCGTAAAGGCCTTTAACCGGGAAGGACTTTCACCCAATTCCCGAAGGGCGTGATACGTGAGTAAAAATACAGATCCACTATCGATCCCTGCGGAGAAGCTACATCCTATCGGCCCTGATGTAGCCTCATGCGTAAGCCACTTTTTAATTTCATTGTAAAGCTTTGCGATGTACATCTCTCCAAGTTTCGCAGGATCACCATCCGTGTATTTATTTCTTTTTGGAGTAAAAAATCGCTCATAGGTTGGATTAGGGTCCGGGCATCCCAATAATTCAATCCGTGTCACATAATGTGCTGGCACCATCCTGGTATAATATGGCATAAACTGATCATCCAATCCCTCTTTTTTCAGGTATTCATAGATGGTATCAATCCTTTCAGCCACAATAAGACATGGGCCATCAACCAATTTAGCTATAAAATACCTCAAAGGCCTGCCTATGGACCTTGCCAACTTAATTGTTTTCCCATCCACGGAAACAAGGGCAAATTGCCCATCAATTTTCCGGACGGCCTCTGCATCACCAGACTTCAGGATTTCCCTGGCCTCATCATTGGTCATGTTGAAAATAATGTTGTTCTCCGGGTGTGTTAGGTCAACAACTCGCTCGATATACTGATGATTCATAACTTATATATTGATTTTATATGCTAAAACTCCAAGGATTCAAAATTAATTGTTTTCCTCTTTAATTATTTATTATACACTTTTAATTTTTAATCTCTGTATGAAGCCCACCAATATCTTTAATCCACTCACTTCCAATCTTCACCCGAATGTGAGTTTTTGTACGGGAAAACCACATTACTCAATTCCTTTGCCTTGAATAATTGTTATGTATTGGTCAATTCGAATGTTTTTATATATTTCCATTTCTCCCTGTGGCCAGATGATTTCCAGGGAATCAATCTTGTCAGATTCACCTAATCCTATATGCATTCTTGGATCATTCCATGACAAATACGTATTTGCCGGCTGATGTACCAACACCTGGGATTTATCTCCTGTTTTTACTTTTACCAAAGCCCCAACTGTTGAGGCCGGCCCAAAGCTGCCCTTTAGGGTGATCCCGAGCCAATGATTTTCGCTCCCTTCATTTCGCAACAGAGATGGGGTAGCTTTTAAATCGATGTGAGATACCATGATATCCAGATCTCCATCGTTATCATAGTCAACCACTGCAGCCGCCCTACCTGATCGCTTCTCCCGAAAATAGGGACTAACTTTTGGCCCAATATTCGTAAAATTACCAAAACCATCATTCTCCAGCAGCAAAGGCAATTGTAATATCAATTCTTCTGCAGTTCCATTGGCCGTAAAAATATCCAGGTCACCATCATTATCATAATCGAACAGCATGGCTGCCCACTGTCCTTTTCCAATAAATGCATCCGCAATACCACTGCGCCTGGTAATATCTTCAAATAATCCATCCCCGCGATTTCTGTACATCGCTCCGTATTTCAGGTCCGTAACAAGTAGGTCTATCAATCCATCACCATCAATATCTCCGATTGATCCATGCATGGATCCTGTCACTTGTCCCAGGTCATTTAAGGCTATTCCACTGGCTAGAGCAACTTCTTTAAACCTGAGGTTTCCATCATTTCTGAACAGAAAATTAGCCTGGTGATCATTCCCCTGGAACAGATCCAGATCACCATCATGATCATAATCGAAAACAGTTAATCCCATGCACATGGATTCCGGATAATAAAAACCCAGTGATTTTGTTATTTCTTCAAAAGTGCCATCAGACCGCTGTTGATAAAAAAGCGACGCCTGGCCTTTGTACTCTGATGGATGAGGCATCATATCCGGCATAGTAGGTGAAACATAGTCAGGATCAAAAGCAAGGAAGTTACCCACCATCAAATCCGTGTGGTAATCCTGGTTGATATCCCAGAAAGCCACGCCGACACTCCATTTTTCAAATCCATTTAATTCCGTGGGGCCAATTAATCCGAGTCTACCAGCTATATCAGTGAATGTGCCATCACCATTGTTCCGATAAAATACATTTGGGCCATAGTTTAGCAAATATATATCCATATCTCCATCACCATCATAGTCAAACGCCCCGGCAGCCATACTCCAATGACGGTCATCAACACCAGCATATCGCGCTATCTCAGTAAATGTCCCATTGCCATTATTTCGATATAATTCGTTTGGTGTGTCTTTAAAAACCATACCTTTTTCATCGCTGATCCCTTCCAGATGTGTTCCATTTAGCAGGTAAACATCCATGAAACCGTCTTGATTATAATCCAGGATCGTTACACCCGAACCGCTGCTTTCCAAAATGTTTTCATAGGTATAATCACCAAAATTATACCTGAACGTAATCCCTGCCTTCTCAGTGACTTCAGTAAACGAAATGTTATCCTGTGCTGATCCACAATATCCAATTGAAATGAATAAAACAAGAAGCACTTTAAATTTACAGACTCGCATTCACCAAATTATTCTGTTTGAAAGGACAATAAACGGAGCCAAAGGTAAAAAAGTATTGAAAATCAATGATGACTTTTTAGTATAAAAGTTACCTTAAGTCACATTGCTTGCCATTATTTGCATAAAAATATCAAAACCAATCATCTGCATGTTAAAATACTTACTAATTTTGCCGTCCAAACAATAAAATTGTCATGATTGTATTCAAATTCGGTGGAGCTTCTGTTAAAAATGCCGATGCAGTAAGAAATATCGTTGGTATTCTGAAAGAACACAAAGGCCATATCATCGTGGTGATTTCTGCCATGGGAAAAACAACGAACCAGCTTGAACGGATTGTGGAAAAATATGTAACCAAAGACGAGCAAGGTCTTGCTGTTGAATTTAATGAGTTCAGGAAATACCACATGGATATCATCAATGATCTATTCGATGATAAATCCCATCCAGTTTATGAGGATGTCAATGAATTATTTGATGAAATTGAGCGGGAGCTTGAGCGGGAACCATCACTGAATTTTGATCACGATTACGACCAGATTATTTGCTTTGGGGAATTGCTATCCACCAAAATCGTAACCCATTTCCTTCAATCTCAAAATATAAAAGCCGAATGGAAAGATATTCGGTTTTCCATCAAAACCAACAATGCATACCGTGAAGCAAGGGTAGATTGGGATCTCACCAGGGAACTTGCGCAGGAGCATTTTCAATTTGGAAAAAACCAGATCCTGGTAACTCAAGGTTTTCTTGGATCTACATCAGATAATATCACCACTACACTTGGCCGGGAAGGTTCAGATTATACTGGTGCAATTCTTGCCCACTTACTCAAAGCCAAGAAACTGGTCATTTGGAAAGATGTACCAGGTGTTTTGAATGCAGATCCAAAATGGTTTGACGATACCGTGTTATTGCCTGAATTGTCGTATAGAGACGCCATTGAACTGGCATATTACGGGGCAAGTGTTATTCATCCAAAGACGATCAAACCGCTTCAGAATAAAAACATAGATTTACATGTAAAATCTTTTAAGCATCCGGAAGCAAAAGGTACCGTAATCAGTAATGTGGAATATGAAAAACTAGTCCCTTCATTCATTTTTAAAATGGACCAGGTGCTCATCCGCATTCAGCCTAAGGATTTCTCTTTTATCGCTGAAGATAACCTGCAAACCATCTTTGGGATTTTATCTGAAAACCGGGTTAAGATCAATCTGATGCAAAACTCTGCACTAAAATTTGTGATTTGTATTAATAATGATAAGCGTAAACTGCTCAGTGTCATCGAAAAATTTGAGGAGGATTTTAAGGTTAGTTATGAAACCGGCCTGGAATTAATCACAATACGTTATTTTGATGAATCTACCATAGAACGTGTAATGATAAATAAAGACCTGATCCTGGAACATCGCGATAAAATGAACATCCAATTGATCGTACGAGACCGGGGATAAGTGGAAAATCACCAACAGCTCAATTAATGTATTTTTAGTCATTCTTTATATTTATAATATGTCAATGATGAACATATTAACTAAAATGAGCTATGACCATTTCCAAAGTATTAACTGAAACCTCACCTGGACATGATAGAGCTAAAGTTAATTCACGTTTTATTTTATTCGGAGCCATTCCCGGAATCATTTCAACACTTTTGTTCACCATTATTCATCACATCTTCATTAGTGATATCTGGTTTTCAATAAGCATGATGCTTGTCGCCGGAGTGGTTTGCGGAGCATGTGTGGCATGGTGTTATTTCCTGTTAAACAGCAAGAAATCCATTTGGGGCTGGATCAGGTATAACCTTTTATTCGAAAAATTATTAATGTTATTGGGATTAGTTTCAGGCTTAGTTTTTGAACCAGGTACAACTGTCGCAGCAGCTATAGCTGCCAATGTACCACCAATTGCCTTAATAAAACAGGCCTTGCCCCTAACAGCAGTATATAATTTACTGATATCAATGATTATACATCAGTTTTATGGGAAAAAATGGAAACAATTTGGCATCATATTCCTCACCTGTCTGATTATTGTTGTTCTACTGGGACTGAATATATCCGTGATAGGATTAGAGTCCTTTACAGGAAGTTTGATTTTCTTGATTATCAAATTGTTTCTTTTGATCCTTTTTATAAATGCCAGCTATGTGTTGGCTTTTTTACTATTTGAAAAATCAAAACTAACACTCGATTATCGGATTTGATTTATGACTAAATTATCCAATATCTAGGTTCTGACTCATTGTCAAACAGTAAAAAGAATTCAAAAATTATGCTATTCCCCCCAAACAAGCATTATACTGAAGAAGAATACGTTGGCATGAATTCTTTTTATATTAAAATCGGTTACTTCAACTTTTCAACTATATGATTAATGCGATACCTGACGCCGATACTGAATCCTCCATTGTGTATAACGTAATCACCTTCATTATTAACGTTACTAAATCCTCCATTCCAACGGATAAATCCTCCAAGTCCTGATTCCTCATGTGTATAGGAAGCAGCAATATTATATCCAATCTGGACCTTATTTGTATCGTCCTTTAAATCGTAGGTCTCTTTCTGACCCAAATATTCATTCTTTTCCTTAGCAGCAAGGAGAAAGGATAGATCCGGACCTACCTCAATATTAACTCCTTCATACACAGTGTACGTAAATGTAAACGGGATAGTAAGATAACTCACCCGGAGTTTACTCTTATCATTAGAGCTATATTCGTATCTTGCTCCAAACTGATTGTAAAACAATCCGGATAGTAACCCCATTTCCGGATGAGCTTCGCTAAAATACCAATGTACATATCCACCAAACCCAATACTCCCCAATCGCTTGTAGTCATCATCTTTGGCATCTGATCCGGTAAATTTTGATGACCGGTAACTCAATTCCGGCCCGTAAGTAATGTTTTCTCCAACACTACCGTCTGCAGATGTAATGAAGCATCCGTTGATAATTAATACGGCAACAAAAAGGATTGATAAGGTTTTTAGGTTTTTCATGGTGTGGTTTATTTGGTTATAAATATTGATTAATATGTTCAAATTGCCTGATCATTAATTTGTACTGAGACAAGCAACCTTAAAATTTAGAAATAAATCTTAATTATTACAAATTCAATATTTGATTTTAGAGCTCACGCACCCCATCGATAGAATTACAAAACCTAGGATAGTCAATTAAATATGTAAATATGGCAACATGATATTTTCTATAACCCACTGAAATTTATGGATGGAATTGTTTGTGGAATATATTATATTTTGAAATAAATAATATTGGTTAAATCAAGTAGACTACTATTCCTTTTTCAAACTAATCCCAAATACAATGAGACTTTTCTTTGCACTATCGTTTTTATTGCTTTTTAATAATGTAAATGGATTTGAATACAATATCCTGGATTATGGAGCTGTTCAAAATCAGCTTTCCACCCAGGCTATTCAAAAAGCGATTGATGCATGTGCTTCATCTGGTGGAGGAACTGTACTTGTACCTCCTGGAAGATTTATCACTGGAAGTCTTGAGTTAAAAAGCTTTGTTGATTTACACCTCGAGCAAGGAGCCATACTTGAAGGAAGTAAAGATATGAGCGATTATGCAAGAAGCTTCCGAAGGCACGGGATAGTGTATTGCGTGGATGCGATCCAGGTTTCTGTAACCGGTAAAGGAATAATCGACGGCCAGGGGACCTTCTTTTATGACACGACTAAAAACCATGTGTACGATGAGTTTGACAAGCAAATGACCCGTCAAAAGGAGAATTACATGCCTGAAGGTACTTTTTTCACTGATGGTCCAATTAAACGTAAACAAATGCCTGGCATGACACTGACCTTCTACCATTGTTCCCAGGTCGTATTGGAGGGAATTACCATAAAGGATACGCCGATCTGGGCCACGCGATTTGCCTATTGTGATAATGTCCGGATCAATGGGATTTCCATTTATAACAATTTAATGGTGCCAAACAGTGATGGTATTCATTGTACAGCTTCCAGAAACATCCGCATGTCCGATTGTGACATCAGGGCTGGTGACGACGCGTTTATCGTAACTGGTTTTGATATCATTGAAGACAGGCCAGGATATTCCATGGAAGAACAGAATAAACACAAATATGGGAACAAATCCATATACTCAGAAAATGTGACTGTGAGTAATTGTACCTTCCAGTCACGTTCCGCTGGCATTCGGATCGGCTATGGCCAGCATCCGATAAGGCATTGTGTATTTGACAATATCGTGATTTATGGCTCTAACCGGGGAATTGGCATTTTTGCCCACGATGAAGCTTCCATTGAAGACCTGATCTTTTCAAATATTGTCATCCAGACCCGATTGCACAACGGGCAATGGTGGGGCAATGGGGAACCCATTCACCTTTCTGCCATTACACGTTTCAAGGACGAACCTGCGGGTAAAATCCGGAATGTCCAGTTCAACAACATTATTGCCACATCGGAGCACGGAATCCTGGTGTATGGAGATGAAGCTAAATGTATTGAAAATATAAAATTCAATAATATTGATTTGACCATGGCAAAAGGTAAAGAAACGATGGATTATGGCGGTAATATTGACCTGCGACCTGCAACTGAGATCAAAAAGCAATTGTTTGAACATGATATCCCTGGTCTTTTTGCTTACCAGGTGAATGATCTTTCCATCCAGGATTTCAACCTGCATTGGGGAGAGGGTCTTCCTATTTTCTTTACTGATGGTATTGAATGTGAGAATGTAAATAATTTGTTTATAAGCAACTTTATCGGAGGTCCAAATCCAAATTCTCCTGGAGCAAGAAGGATAAACTTGAAAAACTCCAACATGCGCAGCCTGGAATGAATTGTAAGATAAAAAATGCTTAAACAGGGGACGTTAAATAAGTTATCTCCTCTTCATTCATAGTTAAGTAAAATATCATGAGGAAAGTATCGGTTTATTTTTATGCAGTCTTATTGGTTATACTCAATACATACGGTGATGTCCAGGCAGATAAATTCATAAATTACCCTGCACCGGAAAATTCAGAACCTGCAAATGACTTTGAGCTAAAGGTAAATGGTCAGCAGGTATTTGTATACAATACAAGGGCAGCGGCAATCGCCTATTTCTCATTTGATGGAAAAGTAGAAATTTCGGTGTCGTGTAACCGTCCGGTTTACAATCATGATATCCGACCGAAAATTCTGAATATCCAATCCAGCATGTACCGTGATGAAATTCATTTTACCCTGGATAAACCGTGCAACATCAGCGTGGAAGTAAATAAAAACATAAAACGGCCTTTATTTATCTTCGCCAATCCGTTGGAAAATAACGTCCCCTCCAAAAATGACCCTAATGTAATTTTCTATGAAGCTGGTAAGATTCACTATCCCGGCCTTGTATCGATAAAAAGCAACCAAACAGTGTACATTGAAGGCGGGGCTATCGTCCGGGGATCATTCATGACAGACCGTGGTAAAAATATCAAAATCCTCGGCCGTGGCATCCTGGACAACAGCCGAAACCTGAAAGGTGAGATCCGTCCCATTGAAATCAACCAGTGTGAACAGGTCTTGCTGGAAGGCTTCATCATTACCGAAAGCCGCCACTGGACATGCGGCTCGTATGCCTCCAAAAATGTGACTTACCAAAATGTAAAGATTGTCGCCGAAAATGACTGGGATGATGGGATCGATATTGTGGGTTCACAAAATATCGTAGTGGATAATTGTTTTATCCGAAGTAAAGATGATTGTATCGCCATCAAGGCCGGGGTGAACTATTTCTCCGATTTTGACAGTGGCAATAATGTTGATAATATCGTTATAAAAAATTCCGTGCTCTGGAATGGCGTCTGGGGCAATGGACTGGAAATTGGTTTTGAAACCAGGGCGGATACCATTAAAAATATCACCTTTCAAAATATCGACCTGATCCATGTCGAAGGACCGGAAGGCACATTTACCATTCATAACGGGGACAGAGCCGTTGTGTCAAATGTCCGCTATGAAAATATCCGGGTGGAAGATTCGAGAGGATATCTGATCGACTTCAAAATCCTGAACTCCAGGTACAGCAAAGACCCGGAGAGGGGACACATTGAGCATGTTTATTTTAAAGATATTACCGTTGAGGGAGAGATTTTTCCAACCTCACTGATCATGGGCTTTGATGAACAGCACAAGGTAAAGGGCGTGACGCTGGATAATTTCATTATCCATGGAGAAAAGGTTAGCTCCATCTATAATGGAAAGATCACCACCATTCATGCCGATGGGATTGTGTATAAGTAGAATTTTCAGATTTATCTTTCTTCCAATTGTTTTAGGCCAACACTTTAGGAGGTTATAATTGTTTCTAATCATGCTCTTTTCTATCCTTTCATCAGGAGTATAACGACTGGATAGCTGTCTTATGGTAGGCAGAAATCTCAAACTTTTATGATTTGTCACATGTGAGAGGCTTGCGACAGTGGGGGCACAAGCGAGACGCTTGCGCCAGCTGGTTTTTTTGCTTTCTGAAAACAAAAAAGGTCTGAGCTAACAGCATCAAACCGGTTTTTTATTTTTTATCCCCGGACCAACTGGACGAATTTGATTTTGTTAATAATCAATAATTTCTTATTTGATATTGACATAAATCGCTAATTATAAGCTCATTTTTCTGGAACGAGTTAATAATCTGTCTTTGTTCTATAAATACCACGAACAAACTCCAGAAATCATGAAAGCTATTTGGATCCTACTATTTTGCTTTACAATTTCAATAGATACATATGCTCAGGATATCACTCAAAAAGTTAAATTACATAAGACTAAGGTAAGATTGCTCAATGGCGAAAGAATCAAAGGGTCACTTTATTCCATTACAGATACAGCCCTAGTATTAGTGAACCTCAGGAGCAAATCTGAGGTTTTCAATTTTAATCAGGAAATGTCCTCCATTCCTATAAAACATATCGAAAGAATCATCGAAATTTCGCAACAGTTCAACCTCATCTCCTCTCTCCATAAGATCCAAATCTTCAAACACCGTCTCGATA
>Ga0209536_100003037_pt1 | contig 27169 bp, 22 predicted proteins | sample DeeMarSeWOR28_12_FD_187461 | JGI IMG/M metagenome (GOLD analysis project Ga0209536, IMG submission 187461) | Marine sediment microbial communities from White Oak River estuary, North Carolina - WOR-2-8_12 (SPAdes) (version 2) | ecosystem: Environmental > Aquatic > Marine > Intertidal zone >... | reverse complement strand
CTATTTGGTCTTGCACCGGGTGGGGTTTGCCGAGCTTCCCCGGTCACCCGAGGAACTGGTGCGCTCTTACCGCACCGTTTCACCCTTACCCGGCACCAAACCATCCAGTTTGGTGCCGGGCGGTATGCTTTCTGTTGCACTTTCCTTCACGTTACCGCGACTCCACGTTATGGAGCACCCTGCCCTTTGGTGTTCGGACTTTCCTCCGGATTTTAAAATCCAGCGATCGTTTGAGCTACTCTGACCGTCTATTTTGGTCTTGCCAGTAAATAATCCTCTCACAGACCGGGCATTTTTTCAAGCTGTCGCCGCGTTGCAATTCGTTGTACATCTGCGGTGGAATGTTCATATGACATCCCTGGCAGACAGCGTCTTTAACGGCGACGATCCCGATTTTATCGGCTTGATTTGCCTTTATCTGGTTAAAGGTGGCAAGCATCTCAGCATCGATACCACCGGAAACTGTTTCCAAATCAGCGCCGAGATTGCCGAGTCGCTGTCTCCCCTCCTCGGCTTCCTTTTGAATGTGCTCTTTTTCTGTTTTGATCTGGGATTCAATTTCTGAAAATTCCGCCATTTTTTCCTTGAGAATATTTTCAGCTTTTTCGATGCGATCCAGGAATTCGATCATATCATCTTCTTTTTCGGAAGTCATATTTTTCAGGTCTTCGATTTCCTTCAGCGATGATTGATACTCCTTGTTGGTTTTTACGGTGCTGAGTTTGGCCTCACTTTTTTTTATGCGATCAAGATGCATCTGGACATCCGATTCATAGCTCCTGTATTTCTGATTTAACTCATCGATCAAGGATTTCTGTTCATCGATCATTTGCTGATAGTCCAGCAGCTTCTTATCAAGCACCTCTAGACGGTGATCGACGGTGCTTAATTTGGCTTCTATACTGCTGATTTCGATTTCAATCTTTTGAAGCTTCAAAAGAGAATTAAGCTTTTCGCTGGTAACATTGGCCATTTTTTTATCCCGTTGACTGTTTTGCGCTGATACCCCGTCCTGCCGGGGCGGGACTGCGGGGAGCTTTATTTAATATCTGTTATAAAATAATAAATGGATCTTTTTCAATATTGCAGGCCTCGACGGTTATCTTAAAACCTTCCCGCTTAACCATTTTTCCCAGCTGATGTGCGAGTGCCGCAACCATGAGGTGTTCGGATGGAAAATGTCCGATATCAATAATTCCGCGATTCACGCTTTCAGCATCACGGGCATCATGATAGTGAATGTCGCCGCTGATATAAACCTGAGCATCGGAAGATATAAACGTCTGCATTAGGCTCGACCCGCTGCCACTGCATATTGCGACCCGGGTCACCTTCAAATCGGGATTGCCTGTGACCTTGGCGAATTTGAGCTTAAGCTTATCTTTGACCATCAATGCCAATGACTCTAAGCTGGCGGCCTTGGCAAGTGAGCCAATTCGTCCAATTCCGTGCTGCACTTCGGTGTCAACCGGAGCGGCATTATCATTTCCAGGCGCATTGCTTTCTTTAAAAGGCTGCAGAACCTCCAGATCTTTGAGTCCCAATCGCTTCGCCAAAACATCATTGACGCCTTCCCGCACAATATCGAGATTGGTATGCGCGGAAAATATTGCAAGATGATGCTGGCATGCCTTCAGGATAATAGCCCCACCGGGTGTTTCGAAATCAATGGATTTTAAGGGCCTGAAAATCATAGGATGATGCGTAATCAATAAATCAATATCTTTTTCACAGGCTGCCTCGACCACTTCCGGGATCGGATCCAGCGCGATCCATATCCGCCGGACAGGCAAGCGCCGATCACCGATCTGAAGCCCCACGTTGTCCCATTCTTCCGCCAGCCACGGGGGGGCCAGCCGGTCCATGATCTTTATGATTCCGCCTACGGTCGCACGCATCATTCCACTATTCCATTATGCCGTGAATATTCTCTGTTTCCATAAAGCTGTTTAAAATCCGAAACCTTAAGGATTGCATAAAGTTTTAAAATAAAAATGGCGTGGTCCTTTAATCCCACGCCATGCAAAGAAACATTGACCGCATCCAGTTACCATCTTTGCGGTTTCGCTTAAACCGCTCCCATTTTTCGTTTAGCATTCGATAAATGATTCTCTAGTTAGCTGATGAATTAAGTTTTGTTCGGTACGGAGCGCGTCGCCAGGGTTATGCATGGGCCCACCTGGAATCGAACCAGGGACCTACCGGTTATGAGCCGGTGGCTCTGCCAGCTGAGCTATGGGCCCACATGGTGTAAAAGTAATTAGCCTCTGTCCGGATATTTGTCAATGGTTCCGCTAAACTCAGGTTTCAATAAAATTTTTCAGCTTTCGACTTCGGGTCGGGTGACGCAACTTTCTTAACGCTTTGGCCTCTATCTGTCTGATTCTCTCGCGGGTTACCGCAAAATCCTGGCCGACTTCTTCAAGGGTGTGGTCGGCTCTCTCCCCGATTCCAAAGCGCATTCGCAAAACCTTTTCTTCACGAGGGGTCAACGTGGCAAGGACTTTTCTGGTTTGCTCGGCCAGATTCATATTAACAGCCGCATCAGATGGCAGCATGAATTTCTTGTCTTCAATAAAATCACCCAAATGGCTATCTTCCTCCTCGCCAATCGGGGTTTCGAGCGAGATCGGTTCGCGCGCAATCTTGAGAACTTTGCGCACCTTTTCGAGCGGAATCTCCATTTTCTCGGCGATTTCCTCTGGAGTGGGTTCGCGCCCCTGTTCCTGCACCAGGTAACGTGATGTTCGAATGAGCTTATTGATCGTTTCTATCATATGAACCGGAATTCGTATTGTCCTTGCTTGATCCGCAATCGCTCTTGTGATCGCTTGCCGTATCCACCAGGTTGCATATGTGCTAAATTTATATCCGCGACGATATTCAAATTTATCAACGGCTTTCATCAACCCGATATTGCCTTCTTGAATTAAATCCAAAAATTGCAAGCCACGGTTTGTATATTTTTTGGCAATGCTGACAACCAGCCGCAAATTTGCCTTTGTCAGTTCGCTTTTGGCAAGCTTGGCTCTAAAGCGCCCTTCTTCAACGGCCGACATCACACGCTTTAACATTCTATTGGTAGTCTTTAGTTCATTTTCTTTCACCCTGACGTCTTCCTGAACTTTCTTTAACTCTTTGTGCAAAGAACCCAGCTGTTCTTTGGATAGGTCACAGCGCGCTGCAGCCCATTTAACGAATTTGGTCTTGGTATTTAAATGTTCGCGGAGCTCCTTTACAGAAACATCTACAATATCTGCACCTCTTCCAAAAAGCTTGGCCATTTCATCAAACCATAAAATCTGGTTGCGAATATTCTCCTCGATGCCGTCAATAACACTGGCTTCCAGACGCCACTCCTTTAATAGATCAAATACTTTATCAATTCGTTGCGCAATGCTTCGTTTCAGCTTTCTTTGTTCTTCCTGATCTAATTTCCCGGAAAATAAAGCTTCTCTGGCGACTTTGTTTTCCTCATGGCTCCTTTTAATGGCGCGGACCGTTTTTAGAAATTTTTCCGTTTGGGCCATCTCATCAATATACGTATCGCCTTCGTCGACATCTCTAAGCACGTGTTTGGGACGAATGTTCTGATTTTCAATTTCCTCACCCAGGTTTATGATGCTTTCCGCCCCTGTTGTGGTCTCTAATAGCGCATGCAAAACTTCCTGCTCACCGGCTTCTATTTTTTTCGCAATCTCCACTTCTCCTTCCCGGCTGAGCAAGGTAACCAGACCCATCTCCCGCAGGTACATTTTGACCGGATCCGTGACGGTGCCGAAGTCGGTATCCGTAATTTTTCCCGCTACGGGCTTTTTTTCTTTTTTCTTTTGCTGTGTGATCAGCTTCTTCTTGGTCTTCTCATCAACGACTTCAATATCGTTTTCATCGAACATGATGAGCGTTTCATCGATTTGCTCCGGGGACAGCATTTCTTCGGGAATCAATTCATTGATTTCGTCGTAGGTTAAAAATCCCTGCTTTTTTCCTTTTGCCAGCAACTGTTTAATCGCTTTCAACGTTGGCGCTTTGGTCACGAGAGCCGCTACCTTGGCCTTAGATGGGGTTTTTTTAGCCGCTGATGTCTTTGTGCTGGCTTTCGAAGGCACGGTTTTTACCCTTGAAGCCTTTGCTCTGGCCTTCGATGGGGTCGATTGGGCCCTTGGCTTTTTCGTTTTCGTCTTTGATGGGGTCGTTTTAGCCTTTGAAGTTTTTGCTTTGGTCTTTGATGCGGCTGCAACAGTTTTTTTGGCTTTAACAGGGGATTTCTTGACGGTCGCTTTTTTTTGAGGGCTTTGGGCGCGCTGCGATTTTGTGCCGCTCTTTTTTGCTGTTTGCTTTTTTGCGGTCGTTTTTTTCGCGCTCACCCTTTTTGTAGCAGATTTCGTTGCCATAAAAACTTGCCTCCCGTAAAAATCAAAAATTCAATCCCACCTCAGTGTCGGATACAGTTGGGTTGTGTTAAAATCCAGTGTTTTATAAATACTATATGTTAAATGGGCGTAGTCAAGCCCTGGCCGACGGTTATTTTTAAATCCGTCATGCCAATTTTTGCCTTTGACTCTGTTCCGCCAGTTTCTGTTTCTCTTTCAATAACTTATCCAACGTTTCCTGATCGTTTCTTTTCTCGGCGGCTTTAATTTGATCTATAATCTTGCGATCGCGATGTTTTTTTCCTGTTGCAACAAATTGCTTGATTAGCTTCAGACATCCATTTTCATCCCATGATTCTTCAATCATTGCCAGCGTGGTCATCAGATTCTGCTGCACCGGGTCCTCAATAGACGTCAGCAACTCTGAAATTTGTTCGGCTGCGGACAATTGATTTTCCAGAACAGTCCTGGCAATGGATTTGAGAATATCATTCTCAATATAATCAATAACCCTGTGCTTCTTGATTTCCGGCAATATCGCCGGAAATTGTAACATCATGGCAATGATTTGCTTTTCCAGCCGGCTGCCCTTATTAACAGGCTCATGACGGGCCCGCGATCCCTTTTTTGATTCAGTCGAACGATGCTCTCGAACTTTTTCCAGGACGATGTTTTCATCAATGCCGATTCGTTCGGCGAGCTGCTTGATATACAAAGATCTGGCCACCTTATCATTTATTGTGGCCAGCGGTTGCTGCAGTTCGGCGATAACACGAATTTTGCCCTCGGTGGTAAGCCCGTGTTTTCCAATGGCCTGATCGATTAAAAACGTAATAATACTGGGTGCTTGGGAGGCAGCCTGCTTAAATGCGTCCGGTCCGTTTTCCCGTATAAATGAATCCGGATCGTGTTCATCCGGTAAAACCAGGATGTGCGTATCGGCTTTATCTTCCCGAAACACATCACCGCGACTGAAATCCACATGCTCTTTCCAAAATATGTCAACACATCGCAATGCCGACCGGATCCCGGCTTCGTCCGAATCATATACCAGCACCATCCGGGGCGCATATCGGGTCAACAAGCGCACATGCTCCTCGGTCAGGGCCGTTCCGAGCGTCGCAACTGAATTTTCAATGCCGTTCTGGTGAAGGGCAAGCAGGTCAAGATACCCTTCGACGATAAAGATCGTATTGGTTGTTCGGCATTTTTCTTTGGCCGTGTAAAGTCCGTACAGAGAACGGCTTTTATTGTAAACCGGGGTTTCGGGAGAATTGAGATACTTCGGTAAAGAATCATCGAGCACCCGCCCGCCGAACCCGATAACGTCCTTGTTGACATCAAGAATCGGGAACATAATACGATCCCTGAACCGATCGTAATAGCCGCGTTTATCTTTTTTGGGTAGAATCAGTCCCGACTTCTCAACCAAAGCAGGGGCCGCACCTTTTTTGGTAATGAAATTTAAAAAATGATCCCAGCCTTTTGGTGCATATCCGAGATGAAACCGGTCAATGATCTCGGGGGAAAATCCCCGCTTTTTTAGATAGGTCATCGCCCGGATACCGGCTGATTTGCTGTGCAATGCCCGGCTAAAAAAATCCATCGCCTGCCGGTTGATGTTCAGCAGGCGTTCCCTTTCCCCCAGTCTTTTTTTCTGTTCTCGTGTCAGACTTTGCTTAGGGATATCAATACCATAACGTCTGGCCAGCGTGCGCGCTGCCTCCGGAAATGCAAGTCCATCATGTTTCATGAGGAAGCTGAATATGTTTCCGCCAACACCACATCCGAAGCAGTGATATATTTGCTTTTCCGGGCTTACTGAAAATGATGGCGTCTTCTCAGAGTGAAACGGGCATAAACCAAGAAAATTTTTTCCTGACTTTTTCAGATGAACAACTTCCGAAACAATATCCACAATATCAGCCGCGTTTTTGATTTCTAAAACTTTATCTTCAGGGATAAAATTAGCCAAAGACAGCGACCTCCATAATTTATGGAACAGGAAAGATATACACCAACGGAAGGATCTTAAATGGAATGAAGCTTTTCAAATTTTGCTATTCGCCCGATTCGCCAATTTGAAATTGCGCTTAAAAATTTGGCATAAAACTGTATACTTATGGCCCCCAGCACAAGAAATTGTTAAACGAGAAATCTAATCTGTTCTTAAGGATTTGTCAAGAAGATTTTGCGTAAATCGCCTATTTCACCTTTTCAGCAGATTGGGTTGGATCCGTCAGGTCCAGAGCCGCTTTCAGATCCAATGTGCCACTGTATAATGCTTTGCCGACGATGACGCCGGTCACCCCCGCCGCTTCTAACGGCAACAAATTTTTTATGTCTGCGATTGATGAGACCCCGCCGGAAGCCACCACCGGGATCGATACCGCCTCTGCCAGTTGTCGGGTGGCATCCAGGTTGGGGCCTGTCTGCATTCCATCCCGATGGATATCGGTGAAATTAATGGCGGCCACGCCGCAATCTTCAAACGCTTTGGCCAGTTCGATCGCCTCAGTCCGCGTGGTTTGGGTCCAGCCGTCAATCGCTACCTTTCCGTTGCGGGCATCGATCCCTACCACGATCTGACCGGGAAAGGCTTTACAGACCTTTTTAACAAACGCCGGCTTTTTTATGGCGCCGGTGCCGATAATAACGCGCCTGATACCCATCTCAAGATACATGTTTACGGTTTTTTCGTTCCGGATGCCACCTCCGAGCTGGATCGGCACATTTACCGATTGTAAGATTTTGCGGATCGATTCCGTGTTTTGGGGGGCTTTGGCAAAGGCGCCGTCGAGGTCAATTACATGTATAAGTTTGGCGCCAAGCCGGGCCCATCTTGAGGCCATGGCGTGCGGATCGTCAGAATACACCGTTTCGTCTTCCATACGCCCCTGAAGGAGACGAACGCATTTTCCGTTTTTTATATCAACAGCGGGTATGATAATCATGGCCTGGTGTTTTTATTTGTGTTTGGTATTAACGGGTGTATTGTGCTTTGTGTCTGGTGTTTTGTGTAAAGTACATCAAGCGATTGACGTTCCATACTCGAAATACGAAATACAAAACACTAAACTCTATAAAGTTCCCTTTGAGGAACGAACATCTTTGATGCGCTCATCAATTGAAATCGCTTGATCTAACGCCCGGCCGAGTGCCTTGAACATCGACTCTATAATGTGATGCTCGTTTTCACCATAGGAAACATTAATATGAAGGTTCAGACCGCCGCGACTCACAAAAGCTCTGAAGAACTCCTTTGCCAGCGAGACGCTGAATCCCATACCTGCGGCGTTAAATGGCGGGACATGGTAAACCAGAAAGGGCCGTTTTGAAAGATCTATCGTGACGGCAGTCAAGGCATCATCCATTGGGGTTGCAGCGTGGCCGAATCGTTTAATACCTTTACGACTTCCGAGGGCTTGGTCAAAAGCATCTCCTAAAACAAGGCCCACATCTTCAACGGTGTGGTGATAATCAACCTCCAGATCACCTTTGGCCTTTATGCCCAGATCAAAAAATCCGTGAACGGCGAATAATGTGAGCATATGATCAAAAAAGGGTATTCCGGTAGATATTTCTGTTTTGCCGGTACCATTTAGATTCAGGCTAACTCGAATTGCAGTCTCCTTGGTCTTGCGTTCAACCTCCGTAACATTTCCCATAATTTCAACCTCTTGTGTTTGGTGATTAAGGCCTGAAAGTCATCTTCGCCGATACGCACAACCTGAAGCTTTCTGCCATGGCCCTAGCATCAGGTCCAAGACGCCCGCATGCATCACATGCTGTGCATCATAATCAAATTATTTAAGAAATGCAAATGTTTATATCAATTTCGCCCAATGCATTTCGAACTGCCGCAGCCATTAAATTCAAGACATCTGATTTTTTGCGCGCAATTAACAAAAAGGGTGGCTCACCGAGATGAACCACCCGTGAAAGGAGGTCAGAATGAAGCACGATGACGTACTTACTCTGAGGTAACTTAGAGGAGCCTAAGTCACCTTCTTAAAGAACCAGAAATTCGATAAAAGTTACAATTTATTTAAAAAATTAAAAACAAAAAGGGCAGCTACGAGATGTTCACGCGCTGCCCTTTACGAGAGGACATCAATAAAGTAAATGTAGCCTCCCCTCGATTGCTAACATTTTATAAAAATACCATAAGCATCATTTGGCCGATGTTAAGGGGGGCGCATGATTTATAGTGAAATTATTGAGGCGGGGATTGCATTGCCGGTTGACATCATGGGTGTTATCCGTTAATAGCTTGCGGTTGCACTTTGTCACATTGTGGCAGTGTGATAGGAAGTTAATTAAAGTATTAATTGAATAAATAAGATTTATATATCTTAATTATCTGTTAATTTGGTGGAGATGAGGGGGATCGAACCCCTGACCTCGGCATTGCGAACGCCGCGCTCTCCCATCTGAGCTACATCCCCACAAGGAGCCGCTTACATATCAAATTGATAGGCAACGGTCAATCTAAAACCCCCCTGATTGATCGTTTCAAATTTTAAAAATGGGGCGCTTTATTTTTAAGGGATTTTATCAATCTATATTTTGTATTATATTTAGTGTTCATACTTTAATGCAAGTATGTTGGGTTCTCAAGGAGAAAATGAATGCAGTGTAAAGTTGAATTAAATGATGCCTATAAAAATTATACCTATGACCAGGATAAAATTTTAGCCCCGGAAGATACCATCAGGCGCTTCAAAGAAAGGTTGAAAAAAGTAAGTCTCGATATCCTGAACCGGACCATCCGCATCGACAACGGACGATTGGATATTCCCATCTATTTCAGCCTGTGCGGCAGAGATGCCCATAAGATTATCGGCACAAAAAAGCAGATGGGTAAAGGCGGAACCCCCTCCCAATCCGAAGCCAGTGCCGTTATGGAACTGGTAGAACGGTTCAGCTTTTTCAGCTTTGTGAAAAATTCGCAGAATTTTTTTACCGAAAAATTCTGCAACATTAAAGACCGGGTCCTGCCCTTCGAGATGATTGCCAAATCGGTTCACGATGCGTCCGAAGATTTGCCGCTCACCCGCAAAATCTTTGAAAATTTACCCCTCAAATGGACCTGGGCATACAATCTCACGCGAAAAGAAGAAACCCTGGTGCCTTTTGATTGGTTTTTCGCAATCAATGAATTCAATGGGCCTTCGGCTGGAAATTGTGTTGAGGAAGCGATCAGTCAGGGCATTTGTGAAATTGTCGAGCGACACGCGTCATCTGTTATCAGCCACAATCAATTGAAGGTTCCGGCCATTCGCGCAGACTCGGCGACCGATCCGCTGGTAATTGAAATGATCGGCAAATATCGCCGCAACGGTATTAAACTTTTTGTCTCCGATTTCACCCTCGATACGGGTATTCCAAGCGTCGGTGTTCTGGCCTATGATCCGACCACATTTCCGGAGTTAAGCGAAATTGTATGGACCGCCGGCACGACGCCCGACCCCCAGAAGGCCTTCAGCCGTGCCCTCACCGAAGTCGCTCAGCTGGCAGGTGACTTTGACACCGACGCGAACTATGTGGCCAGCGGCCTGCCCAAATTTGCCGATCTCGCAGATGCCGAGTATGTCATGAATCCGGGCAAAGAAATTGATATCAGCGCACTGCCGGATTTGTCCGACAATAACATAAAAGTCGAGGTCGAAAACTGCCTGGCGGCTTTATCAAAAAATGATATGGAAGTCTTTCTCATCAACACGATGCATCCGGATCTTAAAATCCCGGCATTCTATACGATCATACCGGGTGCGCACTTTAGAGAGCGTGCCTTGGGTACCAGTGTCGGTATGTTCGCGGCCAAACACATCGCCGAGAACCGCGATCCCCGTGAGGCCATCGGCGCCCTTGAAAAGATCGACAATGACCTCCCCGGGAAATATTATGTCAAATTTTATCTCGGTTCCTGTGAAATCGCGCTAAATAATCCCGAGTCCGCGTATAAACATTTTGAAGACGCCCTGAATCTGGGGCCGAATCAACAGGATGTGCCCAGCATCTATTCCTATATGGGGGTTGCCCTGAAAGATATGGGAGAATATCGCAAGGCTCTGGACGTGCTCAAGAAAGGCGAACAACTGGACCCGGAAAGAACCGATATCTATAATCTAATGGGATTCTGCCATTTCAAATTAAGAGAAAATGAAGCCGCCATTGCGAATTTCAAAAGGGTTATTCAACTCGATCCGACCTCTGCCATCGATTACGCCAATATCGCTTCAAATTACCGCGATATGGGCCAAACCGCAAAAGCGATCCGCTACTATGAAATGGCACTTACCCTGGACGCTTCAATTGAATTTGCCAGAGATAACCTGGCCAGACTTAAACAGCAGGAAAGCTGACTCAAGCAGCCTGCTCTATCCTTCTGCGCAAATGACCGATACTTTCTTTTACCGCCGCAGCCGATTGATCCATTTCTTTTAAAATTTCTAATGCGCGCTGTTTGTCGGTCTTCGTACTGTCCAGCCTTTCAGCCACTGCCGCCAGATCCGTAAAAAATAGCTGAAAGCGATCAAACATCAGATCCGCTAGATTATCAGCTGAGTTTTCCACGAGCCTGAGCAAAAAAGCAAACTTTAGGTTTTCACGATAATCTTTTAGCTGCTCGACCACCGATTTTAATGTTTCGCGTTTCATCTGCTGGGTGCCGCCTTTTAAGGCCTGACGGACTACTTCGGCTTGCTTGCTGGCGGGTTTTTTTAATAATTTTTTTAGATTTCGCTCGAGGCTGTATACACCAAGACGCAGAATGGCGGCGGTTTTGATTTTTGCAGAATAATGCATCGTTGCCGCAAGTTTGGGTGGATTCAGTCCGGCCTCCCGCGCCCGAGCGAGCATGTCCGGCATCTCGATCTTCGGCTGCCCTTCGACATTCAAGGACACGCCCAGTTTTTCCATCATGCGGATATATTCATCGTAGGTGTCTGAAAGCATCGCATTGTATGGCCGGGTGATCGTTTCAAAATAGGTTCCCGCCTCCTTTTCCTGCATTTTAATAAAACGGATGACATCCGGGTTAATGTCTTCGGTAATAAATTTATCCAGAGCCTGCTTAAATTCCTGGTAACCCAGGTACATGGTTCTGGAGACACCGGGCAAATCCGCTTTTCCGGTAACGGGTTTGGTCAATCCTTTGTAATCTTTTATAAACTCAAAAATCTTCTTAATGATTTCACCGGAATGGAGATCGAAAAAACGATTTACATCGACACTGATCTTTTTCTTGATCTTGGCAACAGCACCGGAAATTGTTGTTTCCAGTACGGTCTTCATCTGATCGATCCGTTGCTTTTGGTCCTGAAGTTTATGCATCAGTTCCTGGGCACCTTGAGAATCACGGGCAAGGATATCCTGATTTACGCCGATCCAATTATCCATTCCGGATAATATAACACTGAGTCGCTCCAGGTGATTTCTCAATAAGACAGCGCCCCGTCCGCCACCGAGCTTTGAATCAAAGGCCGACCGGAATCGCCGCGTCTCCCCAACAGAGAAATCGGTTAATTCTTCTTCTGCTTTCCATTGCTGCATCCGGAGTTGATCTTTTTTCGAAAGATTTACCTGCGGTGAGGAAAACAGGTTGAATAAGGCTGAAAAAGCATACACTTCCGGTTCAGGTTTTATCAGGGCCAGCTCCTCCTGCACCTTGCGAATCAGGATCTCAAGCTCTTCCATTGATTCGTGCTCACTGAAATCACAATTAACGACAAACAGGATGTTTTCCAGAATACCCATTTTCTTGATCATGGATAAAAAGCGGATATCTGCCTGACGCAAGCCGGTCCGGCTGCTGATAACATAAACAATCAGATGGGTAAGCAGTAAATAATCCTGAATCATTGCCAGGTGCATCGGATTGGAAGAATCACTTCCCTGACAATCGGCAATTTCGATGTTTTCGTTCAGCCCTTCGGTGGGAATCTCCAGCTGAACATCCTTCAGATAGACGGCCAGATTTTCGTTACCCACAAATCTTTTATGTTCTGCAAAGGTGGTTTCCGCATATTGACGGGTTGTATCTTCGGCGGAAATTATATCATAAACACGGTCGTACCCTTTGATATACGAGGTCAGAAGTACATTATTAAGATTGCGGGTGTCTTGGGATATCAACTGTTCAGAACTCAATGATTTCAGGGCTTGTTGGATCTGATGGCGCTCATCTTGGTTTCTGATATCGAAATTCGAATTATTTTTGCGCCACTCCACTGAAGGGAATAAAACCAGGGCCTGTTCCATTTCGGCATTGACTTCATCCCAGGACTTAAAATAAAGATGCGCGCTTAACCGGTCCCCGGATCGCACCCTTGTGACAATCGAGGTGACGACGCCGGCGCCTCGTTTTAGATAATCGCCCTTCAGCATGGCGTTTAAAAAGGTACTCTTTCCGGATTTAATCGGTCCCACGACCGCCACGCGCATAAGTTCTTCTGCCATCTGCGTCGGCAGTCCCCGGCAGGTTTCCTCCCAATCGCCAAAACTGGTTTCCGCCATGCCGGGCATGGATTTGGCTTTCGAAATCAACGTCAGAATATCCTGATTGACCTTTAATATTTCTTCTTTGAGGTGAGCGTAGTTATCCATCTTTCATCTTTACGGAAATGTTAATAGAATCGGGTTATGGCGCAGTTCATACATCCTGCCGGCTTAATTGTCAAAATGATTTCCCGGCGACTTGCTTATCGCTTCTGGGTGCCTGCTATTTCTGATTGCCGCACCAACCGATTTGGCGAGTTGCCGGCAGCCGGCAACCGGGGGCGATTAAAAATTCAGCTGGATCTTTTCGAATAGTCCCCGCGGATGCCTTTCAATTTTATCTTTCATATCCAAGACATAATCCGGCCGCAGGCCATCTCTCCAGCGGGGATAACCGCCGCGCCAGACATAGGTGATCAGCTCCTGAAAGGTCTCCCCGTTAAATTTGTACTCTCCAATGTCAATTTCAAGTGCCCTGTTATCGGCACGAACAGGCAACAGAATTCGGTCGGCATAGTTTGAAATCATACGCTCAACAAGTGCCCGGCTCTTGTAGCCCTCCGGTTTTTGTCTAAAGGCCTCGTGTTTCTCCGGAAAAGGGTATCTTCGGTATAATTCGCCAATAAAACCGGTGAAACGAATGCCGTGAATAGCACCCATCAAATCTCCGATTTGGTCTCGGTCTTCAATTATATAAACCGGCCAGCTCGATTCAAATTGTTCGGCGTCACAATTTTCGGCCATATCACTGATGTGCTCACAAAATTCCGACCCAAACAGAAAGTACTTTTCCAGCAGAAGCATATCCGAGTCAATGTTAAAAAAACCGAATGCCACGGTCCCGTGGCTGAGAGAATCAAAAGCTAACGGCATCTTACGTTCCGAATCGAATTAAAAAAAAGAAGGTGGAAACCAGACAAAATGCGACAGAACTTTTTTTACTCAGTCCGCAGTCCTCATACCGCATTACTTTTTCAGGGTGAACCGCCATTTGCAAAACATATTCTCCGGATGATCGTCGGGCGGTGCAAACAGGCATTCCACCGCGATGCGTTCATCAATTTCTTGGGCAAACCCGGCGAATTCTTCACGGTGCATGGCCTTGCAGGCATACTCATCCAGCCCGCGCTTAAGCCGGGCTGTCTGGGTCGGACACGAAGGGACATGGATCAAGACCTCATCAGGCGTTTCGGTGATATGATAACCAACGAGGATGCACCAGGGAAAGTACCGCAGCGCCTTGACAAAGGCCCTGAGGCCTTTTTCTTCAATCTTGAAGCGTTTCAATAGATCCCTGGCGGCCATGGCTGCCACCCGGCCCCATACTTTTTCATTCAGGCGGTCGGCCGTTGCTTCATCGAAATGCTCCGTTATGTTAATATACCAGAATGCATCAACGACCCGGTAATGCCATAAAATAAATTCGATGTATTTGCGCAGATCAGAATTTTCCATATCCTCAAAAACTTCAAGATCCATCGGTGATTCCTTTCAATCATTAAATCAGAGATATGTTGAGGCAATAAAATATAATAGCGCCAGTTACATGAAATTCAAAACTTCAACCATGAATTACTTTTCTGTGGGGTTATCAATACTTGCTCATATTTCCTGGCTGTGGAATTTGAGAATCCCTGTAAAAAACGCCCCTGCAGTGACCAGACCACCACAAATGGCAATGCCCAGCGCAAAGCTGCTTATATCGCCGATGACACCTATAAATATCGGAACCAGACCGCCGCCGATCACAGAAGCCAGGGGAATCGTGAGAGAAACAGCTATGTTTCTAGATTTAGGCGGGACGATGAAAGACAGCGCAGCAAAACCGACTGGGAAAAAGCAGACCGCAACCAATGGCTGCAAAAATACCATGACGGGAATATATGAACTGGGTACAACCGCTAACAGAACAGTCATGATACCGCTAACTAGAAATATGATTTTCAGTGTCCGCTTTGGACCAAACCGATCCGCTGCCCAACCACCGACAAACGCCATTATTAAACCGGATATCCGTGACAGGGCAATCAGTGTGTTGGCCAGACTTCTGTCGATTGCGTGTTCAGTTACCAAATAAAGCGGCAACATCGTGTAGAGACCCAGTGTAGCGCAAATACCCAAACTAAAGAAGAAAACCATAATCCAATACGAAGACTTAGTTGACAACTCACGCAGTGATAATAAGCTCGGCGCTTCGCCGAAGAATTCCCCACCGCGGCTCAGGCGGGCAAACAACGGACTCATCAAAAATGCCGCCAGGCCAAAAAGAATAAATACAATTCTCCAGGAATAGCGAGTCATTATGGCCTCGGCGATTAGGGGTGCGGCAACAATGCTCAAATTGGGAGCGATATCGTGAATCGCCATTGCTTTTCCCCAGTGGCGAGAGCTAATCAAACCTGTGAGAGTTGAAATCCCCGAAGGCAGATAGATACCCGTCGCCATGCCCAGCATGAATAACGCCAAACGCAAGGTCCAAACATCTTTACAGAAGGCTATGCCGACCAGGGCCAGTCCTAAAGCCGTGTTGGAGATAATAATGGTGCGTTTGTGATTGAGACGGGCAGAAATAAAACCGGAACCCGCAAGGGTTATAAAATTTCCCAGAGAAATTAAAAAGAATAAGATTCCGGCCTCGGCATGGGTCAGGTTGAAATTCCTTTCGATTTCAGGTGTCAGAGGCGCCAGCGTGATTCTGGCAATGAAGTTCAGAAAAAAAATGGAGGTAAGAATTAGGAGGGGCCCTAATTGACTAACAAACCGATCGGAGATTTCGGATGCCTGCGTGTGGGTATCCCGGGGTGCTGATACGTCATCCATTTTGGGCCAATGCCTTCCTCTTGTCTGTGTGCATATTACAGTTGTGGATAATAGCTCTTAACCGACGGCTCATGAAGCATTTGCCCGATCAGGATTCTTGTGAAGCCGGTTTTTTCAAAATCGCCCAGAATATGTGCGATTTTAGTGGCAGCAACCAGCCGTTGTTCAGAATCAGTTTTGTTAAGGAACCCAAAGCACCTCGCCCCGGGAGGAGAATTTTTCATAATGCCGTTACGATCCGTCAGGACGCTTGCAATGGTCTTCTCTGTAATGGTCGACCCGATGGCAAGACTGCTGATCTTTGATACCCTCTGAGGTCGAAATACCCACCTGTCCGTTAACGGCTTTCCAATCGCGTCCAGGCCGACAACACCGATGAGCCACCGCGTGCTTTGCGGAATAACGGGTTCATGCAAAGCAGGCGCCTTCAAAGGCCTGCCGGCGGCTCCATCGGCTTCAACGATGATCCAGCGAAACACGCCGGATTGCCAGAGCGCATCGATCGTTTCCGGTTTCAATCCTTGAAGTTTGTTTTTTAAACTTAATACGGCACTGCCGGCCGAAATGTGCGAATTTCGTTTAAGAACTCCGCGTGCATGTTTTACAATCGCTTCGGGGGACGCGGATACGATCACATGCGATGATTGGGCGCGGGTTGGTGTAAAAATTTTGGTCGTTGTTGTGGTCAGAATACGGTCACCGCTTTTGGAAAGCTCGCGAGAAAGGCGGAACATCAGGGCGGTTTTACCACCGGCCCCAACGATGCTGATGACGCCGCCGTTTTTCAGCATCAAGCTATGACGTAAGGAAGGCATATCTCAAAAGCCTTGCTGGTTTCGTGATTCAAAGGGTGCTAGTTATAAACCCTGAGGATGGCTTCGAGTACTGCGCCGCCGATGGCCCGGGCCTTTTCGGAAATGGTGTCGCAGTATTCAACGCGTCCTCGCGGATCGATGTCACCGATTTTTAATCCGCGGTTCACGCTAACCGAGGATCGCATCAGACCCCGGATGACGCCATCAATTTTCGCCGTTACAGGTTCCTGGGCGACCGTTCCGATGACGTCTCCGCGTTTTACCGAATTGCCAATCGCCCATTGCGCATTGAGCTCTCCGTCGCAGGGCGCTCTCAGAACCCTTTCTTCGGTATACCCGTTAATGGAACCGGGAATTCCGGTATCGGGCTCAGCACTGCCGGAAGTTATAATCCTTCCTAAATTATGACCGCGATTGGTTTCAATAACCATATGGACATCTCGTTTGGCAACAAAACCGGGTCCGAGTCCAATGACCAGCGGCGCTTCTTTAATATGAGTTCCCAGGTTCTTTTTGGCCAATATCGCATCGATCACCACATCTGGCTGTGTTTGATCGAGCATCTTCCAGTCAGGGTCAACCGCGATCCCAATTTTCGCCCGGATCCAGGCCTGCAGAATGCTGTCGTAATCATTGACCCGAATGGCCTCCACACCTTCAACCGTTTTACGTCCTTCATGAACGGCCTCGCAAAATGAAACCTTACGTCTGACGGCCAGTGGAGAGGCCGTTTCCAGCATCAGAATTCTGCGAATATTGGACCTATAAATGCGCCAGGCAACCGCACTGGCCATCTCCCCTGCCCCTTTGATCACAACGGTGAGTTCGTTCAGTCTAATTTTTCCCTCCATCATCCGGTCACCTACCATTGCTTTCTGGCGTTTGGTCTCAAGTAAGTTTCCGGTGTTCTTAGAAGACAGATGACCGAATGTAAAAGCCAAACTGTAATTTGCGGATCTTCAGTAACCCTCATTGTTCTCAGTCCTCTGACTTCTGTTTTCTGTTTACTGACATCCGAAACCTGACACATCAGGTGAGGATTACTTGCCGAACGGGCACACCGGGAACCGGCATTTGTCGCAATCCAGGCACAATCCCCCGTGCCCCATCCGGGCAATTTCGTTTTTGGTTATTTCATCTCCCGCCAGTACCCGGGGGAAGGTTAAGTCAAAAATCGTTGTATTGTGATAAAAAACACAGGCCGGCAGGCCAAGTATGGGAATACCATCAAGTTTAGCATACAGAAACATGGCACCCGGAAGAACCGGTGCGCCATAGGCGATGATTTTAGCGCCGATTTGCTTAACGCCCTGGCGCGTGACATCGTCCGGATCCACCGATAGCCCGCCGGTGGTTAAAATTAGATCACAGCCCAGATCCCTGAGCTGGCCGACCGCGTTTCCGATGGCGCCGGGATTATCCGGGGCGTGTAACTTTTTCACCACGCGGGAGCCGAAGCCATTGACTTTTTTTCCCACATACTTATCAAATTCGTCTTTAATGATGCCCTCATAAATCTCAGAGCCGGTGACCACTGCGCCCACTTTCAACTTGCGGTATGGCATTACATTAAGGACCGGGGGCTGGTTTTGAACGATCCGTTCCAGACGTTGGATCTTTTTGGTATTGATGACCAGGGGAATAATACGAGTCGCCGCTATAATCTGTCCTTCCTGACAGGGAAAATTATTTTTTACGGTCGAAACGATGATCTCTCCCAGCTTATTGATTTTCAGCAGCACGGCGGAATTCACCTTGACAATGCCTTTGACGCGGCTGATGATGCTCGATTTGCCTTCAACCGGACCGGTCCAGTGAAGCCGGTTTCCACTGATGGCCCGGGCAATGCGCAAGGCCGCATCGTCTTCGTGCAGTTTGCCCGCAGAAAGATTCAAGACATAGATGTGATTTTTCCCCAGCTTTTTTAATTCGGGGATGTCATTTTTTTTAACAATGTGACCTTTTTTAAACCCGACCCCTTTAAATTTTCCCGGAATAATGCGGGTGATATCATGGGCCAGCACCGTACCGATTGCATTTTCAACTTTGATTTTTCGCATATCCGTTTCTTCGCCCCAAATCGTACACTCACCAGTTAATCTTTAACCCATTCTTCATTCTCAAATTTCCGCTCAAGATCCGCGCCGGATGCCTCAAATGCTGCAATCCATTTCGCCACACGTTCAGCACCGTAATTCTCTTTCCAGCCATCCACGATCTGGCTAACCGGAATATCGGCATAGGTTCCGTGAAAGGATATGTATTCCATAAATAATTTTTTTTCCTCATTGTAAGGCTGAAAAATGGAATCCTCACGGCCGTTGAATTCGAGCGGTGCAACCTTCGCTTTCCGGCAAAGCTCCTTGTTGAAGGCCGGGGTTGCCTTAACCCATTTGCCTTCCAGATAAAATTCCAGAAAACCATGGTAGGAAAAAATAGTAGATCCCAGAAAATCGATCAATTGTTTGGTGGCCAGATGATTGTGAACATCAGCGAAGCCAACCCGTGAAGGTATGCCGCAGGCCCTGCCCAGGGCACATAACAACGAGGCCTTGCCGATACAAAACGCGCGCCCCCTTCTGAGGACGTTGCTGGCCCGATAATGTTCCGGACGATAAAAAGGAATATAAGGATCATACCAGATCCCGTCTCTGACGGCATAGTACAGTTTGACCGCCTTTGAGATGGGGTCATCATCGGCATCTTCAACAGTGGACATCGCATAATCAATAATTACTTTAGAGTCGGAATCGATGATTGCTGTCGCGCTAAGATATTGCTTATTTTCGAAGCCCATATCCGCTTTCCTTTCAAAGTTTAAGTGCATATATCAAACAATATACGCACTCGTCAAAAAGTTGCTGTAGAAAATCGTGGTATCCTGTGTTACCATCGCTGAAATTTTTTCCATCCGAGGAGGTTATTATGTCATCTAAGATTATCGTTATCATCTCGACTGCTGAAAAGGACAAGGCGCTGACCGGTATCCTGTATGCAAAAAATGCCCAGAAGAATAACTGGGTTGAGGATGTCAGAGTGATCTTTTTCGGTCCTTTCGAAAACCTGGTTTGCGAAGACGACGAGGTCATCCAGGCCGCATCGCAATTGCTCGATTACAAGACCCCGATTGCCTGCAAGTTTTTATCGGATCAATCCGGCACCAGTGATAAACTTGAAGAACTGGGCTTTAATGTCGAATATGTGGGGGCCTTAATTTCCGACTCCATTAAGGCGGGGTATATCCCCATGGTATTTTAGAACGCGTCCCAACAATGGATTAAGAAAGTGCACTAAAGTTCGAAGTGAACTAAAGTGACTTCTAATAATTTCATACCCTGATCCACCCTATTGAAATGGATTCTAATACATAAAAATCACCGATTCAGCAAATATCATGACTCAGATAAAGCCAACTGCCGGAATTATCCTGGCGGCCGGTGCAGCGACGCGATTCGGCCGGCCCAAACAGCTTTTGCGCCTGAATGACAAATATTTAATTGAGTGGGTATTGGATGCGGCGTTAAGCTCAAGGCTGGACAGGGTTGTTCTGGTTTTAGGATACGCCCATCAAAAAATTCTGGAAGCACTCGCTGAAAAAGCGCTACATTCAAAGCTTCGTGTAGAGGTTAACCCGCATTATGTAGACGGCCAAAGCCATTCCCTCAAAGTCGGTCTGTCAGCGGTTCGAAACGATTTCCCTGCAGTGATATTTCTGCTGGGCGATCAGCCCATGCTGGATTCGGTGACCATCAATACCTTATTGGAAAAATTCTGGTCCGCCGATAAGGACATCTGTGTTCCGCTATACGGGGGCCAAAGAAAAAATCCGGTGATATTTAGCCGTCGTTTTTACAGCCGTTTAACGGATATCGAGGGCGATATCGGCGCCCGGCAACTCATCGATGCTCATCCCGAGCAGGTATTAACTGTCGAAATTGGCGATCCCCTCTGCTTCTTTGACATCGACACCCCGCAGGACTTTGAAAACCTGAAAAAAAAGCTTGAGTCAACAGTTTAAGGCCACCTTTTCATTCTTATTTTGTCTTTTTAGCACGCAGCCGTTGGGTCTCAGACATATTGATATCCAAGGTGGCCGGATCGATCACCACACCGTAATCTTTTTGGGCGCCTGTGACTGACAGCGTTCCGTTTCGGACCTCTCTGGCAACGCGTTCGGCCGGCCTTTGATGCGCTTCGCCATATCCGCCCCCACCGCCGGCCACCTGGCGCAAAATTGTGCCGTTGGGTATATCGGATACAATTTCTTTGGATTTCGGTGTATGACGGCTTCCATCCGGAAACCTGAACTCCATTTCATTAATACTCCCGACCTTGCCCCCGAAAAGACCGAAAGCCCGGGTCTCTTCATCGATGCCATCTCCAAATACAACGCCTCTGGTTTTTCCACCGCCGAATTTCACAATGGTCTCCACACCAAGGCCGCCCCGCCAATTTCCGGCACCGGCTGAATCCGCTGCATATTCATGCTTCACAAGAAAATTCGGGGTTTGCAATTCGAACATCTCGGGATCCTGTGCCAGGATTCCGCCGGCGCAGTTAATCAGGCCAATATGGTCATAGCCGTCGCTACCCCGCATGGCACCCGAACCTCCTTTTAAGGCGTTGAACAAAATATCTACGTAAGGTCGATTCATGCGCGGGTCGATGCCCGATACCGCCAGTGCCAGCATACGATTCCAGCCGGCGGTGACCTTATCCGGTATCGCAGCTGAAAGCGCCTTTAATATCGCGTCGGCATTGGGTCCGGTAATACTGTTTCCAAAGGTTGTGGCCGCCGGATATCTGGCGTTTAAAAAAGTTCCTTCCGGGATATGCACGTGCAATGCCCTCAGAAGACCGTCATTATGGGGAATATCGGGATCGATGAGCATTAAAAAGGTGAGAATCACGGCCGACATGCTGGCGCCCAGCGGTGCGTTAGCAAACCCTTCGGTCTGACTGTCGGTTCCGGTATAGTCAAAATAGATTTCGTCGTCTTTAACCGTTACGGTGAGGTTTATTTTAAACCGGGAGTTCTCATGAATGCCGTCATAGTACATCCAGCTGGCACCGCTGTACTGCCCGTCGGGGATTCGCCTGATTTCGGCGCGCACCATCGTTTCGGTGGCGTCGAAAAGGAGTGCAATCTGCTCACGAAGCTGATCGATCCCATAGCGCTCCAGCAGGGCGTGGATAAGTCTTTCACCTGCCGAACACGCACCGATCTGGGCTTTGATGTCTTCCTGTACAATCGGATAGCGAATATTGGCAAAAATCAAATCCCAGACATCCCTTCGCAGTTTTCCTTTCTCAATCAGTTTGACCGGCGGAATTCGCAGTGCCTCCTGCCAGACCTCACGCGCACCGGGGTTATACCCGCCGGCCACGGCACCGCCGATATCGGCCTGATGTCCTTTTACAGCCGTCCAGGCAAATAGCTCGCCATTGTGAAAAACGGGCTTAAATGTCGCCACATCGGCATTCTGGTTGCCGCCGCTGAAAACATCGTTATGCAAAATGACATCACCGGCGTGAATATCACCACCAAAATATTCAACAATCTTCTTGCACACCGGTTCGAGAGCGAAAGCAAGAACGGGGATATACTCGGCCTGCTCCAGCATCCTGCCTTGCGCATCATACAAACCGGTAACAAAGTCCCTGGCCTCATTGAGGATCGGGGAGCGGCTGGTCCGCAGCAAGGTATAGCCCATTTCCTCCGTAATGGCCTTCAGGCGGCATTGGAGAATGGATGTCAGCACCTTATCAGTATGACCGAGCGAATTCATTTTTTTCTGCACAATCATTTCATCAGCAGGTTCAAAAAGTTTTAAAGCCGGCAGCAAGCAGCCGGTGACCAGAAACCAGCGGTTGATTTCATTTCTTTATTTCGATCAACGATATTTTGCCTGATTCCCGGGGCAACGAAAACGGCGGGACGAGCTCGATATCAGGTTTCACCCGCAAGCGGTCTTGGATGAGCCGGGAAAGCTCGGCTTTTAGGTTGTGCTCCTCTTCTGCGCTCATACCCTCAGACCCGTATTCGATGCGGATTTTTAGCGGCGGTTTAACAAGGGGGCCGGGCTGCTCCAGCACAATTCGCAGCGCTCCGGTGGTCCTGGGTTCAAACTCACCGACCAGCCCCTTGAGTGCCGACGGATACAGATTGACTCCTTTTATAATCAGCATGTCATCCGCACGGCCCAGAATTTTAAAGCGTATTTCAGGCCAGCCGCATTTACAGGGCGCGTTAAAAATTTGAATCAGATCGCCCAACGCATAACGCATAAAGGGTCCGCCTTCCCAGCCGATAAAGGTGAACACCATCTCGCCGATAGCACCATGGCTGATCTCGATGGGATTTTTGGTTTCAGGATCAACCAGTTCAAGAACGCAGTGATCGGCAGAAACAAAATGCATTCCCGGGTAGGGCTCGGTTTCACAGGAAATTCCATGAAATGCATGCCCGCCGCCGGTATGGTCGAAAACTTTCGCGCCGAAGCCCTTCTGCAATTTTTTTCGCAATGAAGGAATGCCGGCACCGGGCTCGCCGGCGCAATAAAACCAGCGAATACCCAGCTCACGGGCGTCTTTGCCGGTGAGTTTCGGTGTCTGCTCGATAAGATATTCCCCAAAAGACGGTGTCGCAATCAGCACATCGGGCTTGGTCAGCAGCGCAAAATCCAACACCCGCCGGGTGCCGCCTTCGATACCGACAGGTACCACGCAGAGCCCCATGGCTTGCAGCCCATCGGAAAGGGGCAGACCTCCGGTAAACATACTCAAAGAAAGCGCCTGCAGTACAATATGGCCGGGCCGCAAACCGGTTCGCCAGTATTTGCGGCAATGCATTTCGTTGAGGACGTTGATATCATTTTGGGTAAGTGTGTACAGGGTGGGCTGACCGGTGGTGCCGCTGGTTGAATTGATCCGCACAATTTTTTCCCGGGGTGCGCAGGTGATCAGGCCGTAGGGGTGCCCGAACTGCCGCATCGATTCTGCCTGGATCTTGCGGTGCTCATCTTTGGCCATGAGGGGGATTTTTTGGAAATCTTCGAAGGTTTGAATATCGTCGGGCGTCAGCCCGGCTTTTTGAAATTTTTCCCGGCGATAATAGACCGAATTTTCGAAATTATATCGGAGTTGTTTTTTTAGGCGTCTCCATTGGAGCGCTTGCATGTCTTCCGGGGAAAGCGTCTCAACAGCTTCGTTCCAAAATTGCCTGTCTCTATTCATTATTTTCCGAGCAATTTTCTTTTCGAGTTTATCTATACTACATTGGCGTTCAAATAATCGAATCCTGAATAATCCCCTCCCTTGATGGGAGGGGGGCTTTATCGGGCAGGCTGAACTTCACAGATTTCTATCAACAGATTTAACGCATCGGTGGGGTAAAAAAAAGCCACCTGGCCATGAGCCCCGGCTCGCGGGAAGCCTTTTACTACTTTCAGTCCTCTGGCGGTCAGCGTCTTTAATGTGTGTTGAAAATCATCAACCTGAAAGGCAACATGCTGAACACCGGATCCCGGCCGGGTGACAATCGGATCAACACCCGCTATCGGTTTTTGAAACTCGATAAGCTCCATTTGACCGGAACCCAGCTGATAAAAAGCGATCCGTATTCCGGCATCTCTAATTTCCATTACCTCCCGGCACTCAAAATCAAAAAAATTGGAAAATGCATCCATCGCCTGTTGCAGGTCATTCACAACAACACCGACATGGTCAAATTTCTTGAAAATTGTCATTTTCTACTTTATTCTGGCGCTCGATTGGTGGAGTTTTCTTCTCCGGTCAAAGGCCGTATTATTCAACTGTCTTTTGTTGACAGTGAAATGACCTTGTGCTATCCGGTTGTATACAGTATACGAAAATTGTTGTCAACGACAGGTCCCCGGGCGAAAATGGCCCACGCATTCTAACCCCAATCTTTCCATATACCCCGCAGGGGAGATCTTATGCTACTTCAGGTTATATTTAGCGGCCTGGCTACCGGTAGTATCTATGCCCTTGTGGCTCTGGGGTTGGCCTTAATCTACAACACAACCGAACATGTCAATTTCGCCCAGGGCGAGATGTCGATGGTTTCTGCTTTTGTGGGATTTACCTTTTTTAGCATGCTGGGGCTTTCGCTCTGGATCACTATTTCACTGACCCTTCTGATTTCAGCCCTGCTGGGGATCATCACCGAACGGCTGGTTATCCGCCCGGCCATGCGGGCCCCCCATTTCAATGTCTTTATCATTACCCTGGGGGTGTCCATCGTCATGAAGAGCCTGTCCGGCTTCATCTGGAGCCACAACGACTATCCCTATCCCAGTATATTCCCCGATGAAACCATTGCGATTGGAGGCGCGACGATCGATTTGATCGGTCTGGGGAATATCGGGGCCACCGTCTTGCTCATGGTTATTCTGTATGCGTTTTTCAGGTACACGCGCTATGGTACTGCCATGCGGGCGGTCAGTGAAAGTCAGAACGCCGCCTTGCTGATGGGGGTAAATGTCAAACGATCCTTTGCGGCCACCTGGGCCATCAGCTTTCTGGTGGCTGCGGTGGCGGGTATTCTGATGGCGCCGGTGGTGTTTCTCAGCACGCATATGGGGATCGTGGTCATCAACGGTTTTGCCGCCGCCATTTTAGGCGGCTGGGGCAGCATTCCGGGTGCCATTATCGGCGGTATGCTTCTGGGCGTGATCGATAATGTCGCGCCTCTATATCTGCCATCTCAAATTAAAAATGTGGTGCCCTTTGCGGTGATATTTATCGTCCTGGTTATACGTCCCAAAGGGATCATGGGCGTAGAGCGCTTTACCAAAGTTTAAAGGGTTTTATTCGATGCAGCCATCAGGAAAATGGAAAATTGTAAGCTGGACGGCCGCTTTAATCGTCCTGCTCATTCTGCCCCTGTTCTTGGGAAAGTACTCTATTTTCCTGCTGAGCCTGCTGGCGATTTATGCCCTGGTTTCTCTGGGCTTGAATCTGTTGATGGGATATACGGGTCAAATCGCTGCCGGGCATGCCGGCTTTCTGGCCATCGGTGCCTATGTCACTGCCATCTTTACGGCCCATTTCGAATGGGTGCCCTGCCCGCTTACCCTGTTGCTGGCCGGCACGATCAGCGGACTGATCGGCTTTCTGCTGGGGATACCGATCCTGAGGTTAAAAGGCTTCTATATTGCCATGGCCACGCTGGCCTTCGGAGTCGTGGTCAGTGAGATCATTCTGCAGTGGAGTTCGGTAACCGGCGGCGATGACGGATTCAGCGTGCCCATCGCCAGAATCGGCGGCCTCGTTTTTGATTCGGATTTCAAGCTTTTTTATCTGATCATTCCGGTAACGATACTCATGACCCTCCTGGCGAAGAACCTGGTAAACGGCTATATCGGCAGAGCGTTTATTGCCTTGAGAGAGAGTGAAATTGCCGCCCAGACCATCGGTGTCGATCTGGCCAAATATAAAACCATCGCCTTTGCTATCAGCGCTTTTTATACGGGTGTTGCCGGCGGCCTGTTTGCTTTTTTGATTACGTTTCTTTCTCCGGATGCGTTTACCATCGAACTATCGATCGACTTCATTGCCATGATCGTCATCGGCGGGATGGGCTCGATTTTAGGATCCATTATCGGGGCGGTTATTCTGACCGGTATGCAGCAGGTACTCGCAGGTTTGCTGGACCTGCAGATTTTAATTTTCGGTTTATCGCTGATCGTCTTTATGATATTCATGCCGAAAGGCATTGCCGGCATGCTAAGCGATCTAAAAGAAAAGTTTACCTGAACTGAAATCATGCCAAACGCCTAAAAGGAGTTGCAAATAAAGTAAACCATTTTTCTACTTCCAATCAATCACACCATGAAAGGAGGTTTTATTATGCAAAAATTCAGGTATGTTTCAACCTTCGGGCTTGTGGTTCTCGTTGCACTCTGCTTTGCGGCAAATGATGCGAAGGCCGAAATGGGTGTCACCGATGACTCGATCCTGGTCGGATGTTCCAACAGCTTCTCGGGCCCGCTGGTTTATCCGGGCACCCAGCTGGTCAACAACGGGCTGGAATCCTATATCGGATATGTCAACGCCCAGGGCGGGGTAAACGGCAGGAAAATCCTGACCCAGTATTACGATGACGGCTACAAACCCCAGAATGCGGTGGCCAACACCAAGCGGCTGGTGGAACAGGACAAGGTATTTGCGATCCTATCTTCCCAGGGGACCGCACCCGTCGGTGCGACAGTGAAGTATCTCACTCAGAATAAGGTGCCCCTGCTTTTTCCCTTCTGGGGTGAATCTACACCGGGACAAAGGTACATCTTCAATTCATTCACCCGCTATCCCTCCCAATCTGAACTGGTGGTCACCTGGCTGGTAAAGGTCAAGGGATTCAAACGCATCGGAATCCTGTATCAGGACGATAATTATGGCTACACCTTCAGGGATCCCGGTCAAGAGGCACTCAAAAAATTAGGGCTGAAATGGTCCGCAGCGGAGTCTTACAAACGCGGGGCCAAGGATCTGAGCGCCCAGGTGGCCAAGCTGCGCAAAGCCAATCTGGACGCCTGTCTGCTGGTGGCCACGCCCCCGCCGGGAGCCACTTTTCTGAAAGAAGCGCACAAACAGGGCTGGAAAGAAACCAAAATCATATCTTCGGGTCCTCTGACG
>Ga0209536_100003036_pt1 | contig 27175 bp, 22 predicted proteins | sample DeeMarSeWOR28_12_FD_187461 | JGI IMG/M metagenome (GOLD analysis project Ga0209536, IMG submission 187461) | Marine sediment microbial communities from White Oak River estuary, North Carolina - WOR-2-8_12 (SPAdes) (version 2) | ecosystem: Environmental > Aquatic > Marine > Intertidal zone >... | reverse complement strand
GGCGCACGGCATGTCGTCGCTGACGGCCGCCGAGCTGAAGCTGCTCGACGAAGTATCCCGGAAGCATCGCACGAACTAGGAGCGGGCACGGGCGCCCGCCCATCGCCCTTCACTCCGAGCATCCGATGACGTCGATCGTCCGGCTTTCTCGCGTCGGTCACCTGTTGCGCCTGTGCGCCATCCTCGGCGTGCTCCTCGCGACTGCGTGCGGCGGCGCCGCCGCCCCGGCGTCGACGCCGCCTCCGGCCACGCCCGAGGAACCCGCTGCGCCCGCCGTCTCCGAGCCGACCGAGGAGATGGCCGCGGAGCCCACGGCCGCATCGCAGCCCGCCCGGGACACGGTCCCTCTCGTGTTCGGGGTCGATCTCGACACGGTCCGGGCGGGCCCCTTCGATCAGGGCAAGATGTGGACGTTCGAGTTTCCACCCCGGGCCCACCTCGCCGAGGCGTACGGGCTCCAGCCCGACGCGTCGTGGTTCGAGAAGGCCCGCCTCGGTGCGCTGCGGATCCCGAGCTGCTCTGCCTCGTTCGTCTCGCCGCACGGCCTGGTGATGACCAATCACCACTGCGCCCGCGAATTCGTGAGTCAGGTGTCGCAACCGGGCGAGTCGCTGCTCGACGAGGGGCTCGTGGCCGTCGATCTCGCGGATGAGCGGGATGTCGAGGACTTCGAGGCGGATCGGCTGATCGACATCGTCGACGTGACCGACGAGGTCAACGCCGCGCTCGACGCCGTGCCCCTCGAGCAGAGGGGGGAGGCCCGGGACAGCCTCCTCGCGGAGATCGAGACGCGCATCCTCGCGGAGCATGGCGGCGAGGATTCCGGGCACGTCGTCGAGATGATCTCCCTCTACAACGGGGGCCGGACCTCGGCCTATGTCTTCCGTCGGTACACGCACGCCAAGCTGGTGATGGCGCCGGAGCTCCAGATCGGCTTCTTCGGGGGAGATCCGGACAACTTCACGTATCCCCGCTATAACCTCGACTTCGCCTTCTTCCGCATCTACGAAGAGGACGGCACGCCGCTGGCCAGCGAACCCTATTTCGGGTTCGACCAGGATGGCCTGGAGGAAGGCGACCCGATCTTCATCGTGGGGAACCCGGGGACGACCAGCCGTCTCCAGACGGTCGCTGAGCTCGAGTTTCGCAGGGACGTCAGCGATCGCGGGGTCATCGAGCTCCTCGAGTCGCGGATGGCCGTCCTCGACGCCTACATCCGCGCGTTCCCCGAGGAAGCCGAAGCGCGTGACCTGCGAAACACCTACTTCAGCCTCGCGAACTCGCGGAAGGCGTACGGCGGGCAGGTCGAAGGACTCGAGGATCCCGTCATCATCGCTCGGCGGCGTGACACCGAGCGGAGCTTCCAGTCCGCGATCGACGAGGATCCCGAGCTCGCGGGCCGCTACGGCGGTCTGATCGAGCGCATGGCCGGGCTTCAGCAGCGGAAGCGGGAGCAGGCCCCGGGCTTCGGTGCGTTCCTCGCGATGACCAGCCCCGACCTCGCTTCGGCCACCCTCCACCGGGCTCTCCTGGCGTTCCAGATCCTCAGTGCCCGACAGAGCGGTGCTCCGTCCGATGCCGTCGAAGGTCTCGTGGAGCAGCTCCGCGCGGTGCCCGATCAGCCGCCCGCGCTCGATCAGGCCCTGATGGAGGCCCGATTCCGCGACTTCGAGCGGTTCTACGGAGAGGATGCGGCGCTGGCTTCGGCGGTGCTCGGGGGTCGAAGCCCCGAGGAGCGGGCCTCCGAGGTCGTCTCCACCTCCCAGCTTCAGGACTCGGCGGCCGCGGTCGCGGGGATCGAGGACGGCTCGATCGGAATCGGTGATCCGGCTCTCGGTGTCGTCCGCGCGTACCTCCCTGCGTTCATCGCCTTCCAGCAGGTCGTGGCAGAAGTCTTCCCGGAGGAGGAGCGGATCGCCGCGGAGCTCGGCCGTGCCCGCTTCGAGGTCTACGGGACGGACGTGCCTCCGGACGCCACCTTCTCGCTGCGGATCGCGGACGGGGTCGTGACGGGCTACCCCTACAACGGGACACGCGCCCCGGCGTTCACGACGGTGTTCGGTCTCTACGACCGGCACTTCTCACACGCCGGTGAAGAAGACTGGGCGCTTCCGCAGCGCTGGATGGACGCTCGGGCCTCGATCGACCTGTCGACCCCGATGAATTTCGTGTCGACAGCCGACATCATCGGAGGCAACTCGGGGTCGCCCGTGCTCGACGCGGATCTCGAGATCGTGGGGGTGGTCTTCGACGGGAACATCGAGAGCCTGCCGGGCGAGTACATCTACCTCCCCGAGCTGAATCGCTCGGTCTCGGTGGATGCCCGGGCCATTCTCGAGGCCCTCGACGTCGTCTACGACATGGACCGACTGGTGCTCGAGCTCACGACGGGTGAGCTGGTGGAAACCGAGGCGGAAGCGGACGCCGCGGGGCGCTGACGCTTCTCACCGCCACGTGATCCTTCCGGTCATCCGAAGGAATCGGCACCTTCGACCGTAGTGGGAATGAGCACTCCGCATCGCCGGCCGCCCGGACGTGGCCGGACGGCGAGCGCTGCATGGGGACCCGAACGTCGGAGGTGAAGGTGGCGGGCAAAGTCGGAAACAGCGTCGAGCTCATGAAGGCGAGCCTGGGGGTCCTCAAGCTCGACAAGGAGCTCCTGGTATTCCCGGTCATGTCGGGGATCGCCTGCGTGCTCGTGCTCGCGAGCTTCGTGGCGCCGCTCGCGCTGACCGGAGGATGGCAGGTCTTCGAGCAGGGTGGGGCGGGCTACGTGGGCATGACGGTGATGTTCCTGTTCTACGTGGTTCAGTACACGGTCATCTTCTTCTTCAACTCCGCGCTCGTGGGCGCCGCGCTCATCCGACTCGACGGGGGAGATCCCACGGTGAGCGACGGACTGGCCATCGCGTCGAAGCGCATGGGGTCCATCCTCGGCTACGCCGTGATATCCGCCACCGTCGGCATGATTCTCCGGATGATCTCGGAACGGGGCGGCATCTTCGCGAAGATCGCGGCGGGGCTCGCGGGAATGGCCTGGACCCTCGCCACCTACCTCGCCGTTCCGGTGCTCGTGACGAAGGATGTCGGGCCGATCGACGCCGTGAAGGAGAGCGCGGCGATCTTCAAGCGGACCTGGGGCGAGCAGGTGGTCGGGAACTTCGGGCTCAGCTGGGCGATGTTCTTCGCGTTTCTCGGGTGGACGGGGGTCTCGGTCGCGCTGGTGTGGGCTTCGAGCATGATCGGCACCGCTGCGCTCGTGCCCGCGGTCCTCGCGTCGGTGTCGGGGTACGTGATCCTCGGCCTGGTGGGGTCCGCTCTCAACGGCATCTACACCGCGGCCCTCTACCGCTACGCGATGACGGGGGACACCGGCTATTTCGATGCGCAGATCCTCGGAAACGCCTTTCGTCCCAAGTAGCGACCGCCGTGTGACGACGCGGTAACAGGCGGCGCTCGCGGCTCGCTTGCAGAGGCCAGAGGGCCCGCCTACAATCGGAATCCCCTCGGGGCGAGACGGTGCATTCGACACCGTTCATGAGACCATACAGGGGCCCGCGGCCGTTCGAATCGGAACGGTCGCGGGCCCCGCTTCATCGGATCTCGGAGGATTCCAGATGGCATCGGCCAAGGAGTACACCACGGACCGCATTCGGAATGTCGCGGTCCTGGGCCACGGTAGTTCGGGCAAGACCACGCTCGTCGACGCGCTGTGCTTCGTCGCGGGGACGTCGAAGCGCCTCGGGAAGGTCGAAGACGGCACCGCGCTCACCATGCACACGCCCGAGGAGCACGCGCACGAGATCTCGATCCAGCTCACCCCGGCGTTCGCCGAGCACATGGATACGAAGATCAATCTGCTCGACACCCCCGGGTATCTGGACTTCACGGGAGACGCTCTTTCCGCCGTACGCGTAGCCGACGCGGCCATAATCGTGGTCAGCGCCACCTCCGGGGTCGAGGTCGGAACCGAGCGGGTCTGGCGGTACTGCGAGGAGCGCGGCATTCCGCGGATCTTCTTCGTGTCCATGATGGACAAGGAGCACGCGGACTTCGACGGCGTCTTCCAGCAGATCAAGAACCGGCTGACCGAGCGGGCGCTGCCGGTCGAGATCCCGGTGGGCGAGGGAGACGACTTCCACGGGATCATCAACCTCTTCAGCGAAAAGGCCCACATCTACAAGGGGGGCACCAACAAGGGGGAATACGACGAGACGGACATCCCCGACGAGCTGAAGGACAAGGAAGCCCGGTGGGAGACCGAGCTGCAGGAGACGCTCGCGACCACGGACGAGACCCTGCTGGAGACATATCTGGAGGGGGGCGCCATCTCCCGCGAGGAGGCCATCGAGGCCATGGCGCTCGGGATGGCCCGCAACGAGGTCTTTCCGGTGTTCTGCGGGGCCGCGACGAAGACCTACGGGATGCGTGCCCTACTCAAGAAGCTGGTGGAGCTGTGCCCCTCACCGTCGGAGGCGAAGCCGGAGGCGGTTGACGGCACCGAGATCGTCGCGGACGACGGCGGGCCGCTCGCGGCATTGGTGTTCAAGACGGCGGCCGAGCCCCACGTGGGCGAGCTCTCGTACTTCCGCGTGTTCTCCGGCAAGGTCGCCAACGGCGACGAGGTCCAGAACGCATCGGACGGGCAGTCGGAGAAGCTCAACCACCTTTCGGTCCCGATGGGCAAGGAGCGCTTCGAGGTGCCTGCGCTCCACGCCGGGGACATCGGGGTCGTGGCCAAGCTCAAGCACACGCACACCAACGACACGCTGTGCGCCAGGGGCACGAAGCTCGCCCTGGAGAAGATCGAGTTCCCGCGCGCCGACATCTCGATCGCGATCCGGGGCGCGAGTCGCGGGGACGAGGACAAGCTCGGCGTGGTGCTGCCCAAGCTGCACGAGGAGGATCCGACCTTCTCGGCCTCCTTCAATCCCGAGCTTCACCAGACGATCGCACGCGGGGTCGGGGAGCTCCACCTCGACGTCCAGTTCGAGCGGATGGCCCGGAAGTATGGGGTGAACGTCGAGACCGAGCAGCCCAGGATCGCCTACCGCGAGACGCTCACGAAGCAGGCGGAGGGGCAGGGCCGCCACAAGAAGCAGTCGGGCGGACGCGGCCAGTTCGGCGACTGCTGGATTCGGATGCGACCGCTGCCCAGGGGTTCCGGGTACGAGTTCGTGGATTCCATCAAGGGCGGGGTCATCCCGGGCAAGTACGTCCCCTCCGTGGACAAGGGCATCCGCGAAGCGGCGGAACGGGGCGTCGTCGCAGGCTTCCCCCTGGTGGACTTCGCCGCCGAGTGCTACGACGGTTCGTATCATTCGGTGGACTCCTCGGACATCGCCTTCAAGCTGGCCGGATCGCTCGCGTTCCGGAACGTCGCCGAGAAGTGTCGCCCCATCCTCCTGGAGCCGGTGATCGAGGTCGCCGTCACCACGCCGGACGAGTACGTCGGCGACATCATGGGTGACCTCACGTCCCGCCGCGGCAAAGTCCAGGGCATGGATCCGGAAGGCGGGCGCACGACCGTACGGGCACTGGTGCCCGAGTCCGAGCTGTACAAGTACGCAGCCACCCTGCGTTCACTGACCCACGGGCGTGCACATCACACCCGTACTCCGGCCGGATACGAGCCTGCTCCGGACCACATCGCACAGAAGGTGCGGGCGGAGCGGGAACAGGAAGAGGCACAGTAGCAGGCCTCCGAGAGATGACCGGGATCGCGGTACTCGGAGGAGGAAACCTGGGGCGTGCGCTGGCCCTGGGGTGGGTAACCGCCGACATCGCGCCGGCGTCTGACATCCACGTCACCCGACGTCAGACCGAGAAGCTCGACGACCTCGCGTCCCTCGGCTTCGTGGTGACCGACGACAATCGCGCGGCCGTGACGGCCTGCGACGTGGTGGTCCTCGCGGTGCAGCCCCAGCAGCTGGACTCCCTTCTCGAGGAGGTGGCGTCGGCCTTCGAGGCGGGGCGTCACCGTGTGATCTCGGTGGTGTCCGGGGCGTCGATCGCCCGGCTGCGTGAGAAGGTGCCGGAGGGCGTGACCGTGGTGCGCGCGATGCCCAACACGGCCGTGTCCATCGGGGAGTCGATGACCTGTCTCAGCGCCGACGAGGCGGACGCTGCGGTGCTCGAAGAGGCCGTTCGCCTCTTCGATGCAGTCGGTGAGACCCTGGTGATCCGAGAGGAGATGATGGTGCCGGCGACGGCCCTGTGCGCCTGCGGGGTCGCCTTCTTTCTGAGATGCATCCGCGCGGCGTCGCAGGGTGGCATCGAGATCGGGTTCCACCCCGAAGAGGCCCTCCTGCTGGCGGGCCAGACGGCTCGGGGCGCCGCCGCGCTTTCGCTGAAGGAGGACACCCACCCCGAAGGCGAGATCGACCGGGTGACGACACCGCGCGGGTGCACGATCGCGGGGCTGAACGAGATGGAGCATCAGGGTCTCAGCTCCGCGCTCATCAAGGGGCTGATCGTGAGCGCACGGGCTGCCGAGGGACTGTACCGCGACTGACGGAAGGCCGCGCCGCCGTCCCCGGACACGCGGTGCTTCCGGGCGGCAACCCTCTTGGCGCTCGGAGTGTCTATCTGTAGGTTGACCGATATCGGTCACTCTACAGATATCCACGCATGGATCCTCACGACCACCTGCCGCTCGCACCGCGCGATCTGCTGATCCTCGCCGTTCTGGCGGAGGGTCCTCTCCACGGCTACGGCCTCATCAAGGCCGTCGAGGCCCGTTCGCAGTCCGGTGTCCTGCTCGATCCGGCCAACCTGTACCGCGTGCTTCGGCGCATGACGGGGCTCGGCTGGATCCGGGCCGTCGAAGGTCCGGGGGACGGGCGGCGGCGCACCTACGAGATCGCGCCGGATGGTCGGACCGTGCTTCGTGCCGAGCTCACGCGCCTGGAGCACCTGCTCGAGCAGGCCCGGCCTGCGGTGGCCGGAAGCTGATGGCCCGACGTCCGCGCACGGTGCGACTCTACGCTGCGCTTCTCGCGTTCCTGCCCTCCTCCGTTCGGCGTGACGACGGGGAGGAAATGGAGCGCGCATTCTCGGATCTGTGGGCTGAAGAGGGAACCGCGTGGCACCGGTGGCGCCTCGGTGCCCGCTGCTTCGGTCGGCTACCCCGCGTGGTGGTCGCCGAGTGGCTGGATGCGACGGGATTGACAGGATCGACGAAGACGGGAGGATGGGAGATGCATGGATGGGGACGACACTTCCGGCTCGCTTCGCGCACGCTGCGCAAAGCTCCGGCCTTTACGATCACGACCGTCCTGTTGATCGGGCTCGGCGTGGGCGCGGTGACGACGATCTTCACGCTCGTGGACCACGTGCTCCTGCGGCCTCTTCCGTATCCCGCGGCCGAGCGCCTGATCACGGTGGAGATGGGGTCTCACTCGGGCACCACGTACCGCGAGTTCGAGAAGCTCGAGGGCATGGAAGCGTGGGCAGGCGGGTACGCGGAGAGCGCCAATCTCACCGGCGAGGGTGACCCGATCCGCATCGAGATGGCGATGGTGTCGGAGGGCTTCTTCTCGCTCTTCGGGGCGCGTCTCGCCCTGGGCCGACTCCTGGTGGAGGACGACTTCGAGCGCGTGAACGTCGCGGTCCTCTCCCACGGCACCTGGGAGCGGGTCTTCGGGGCCGATCCGGCGATGGTGGGTCGGTCGATCCGGGTCGACGGCGATCGCTACGAGGTCGTGGGGGTGCTTTCCGCTGCCTTCGAGCCCCCGCAGCACATCGTTCCGAGCGGAACCGCGGTCTATCGCCCCATCGACTGGAGCGACGAGCGCATCCAGGCGATCGACTATCACATGATCGAGGTCGCGGGCCGCATGGCGCACGGGGTGGCGATCGAGGACATGGGCGTTCGGCTCGACGAGCTCTCGCTGGCGATGGCCGAGGCGTACCCGGATCACCACGTGGACCGGGAGGGGAATCCCAACCCCTTCCCGGTGGCCGGCCTGCAGGACGCGTCGGTGCAGCGCGTGCGGTCCGGCCTCAATCTTCTTCTCGGAGCCGTCGGGCTCCTGCTCCTCGTGGCCTGCCTCAATGTCGCGCACCTCTTCCTGGCCCGCGGTCTGGGTCGGGTCCGGGAGATGGCGATTCGCCGGACGATGGGAGCAGGCGCGCCGGGGCTCGTGCAGCAGCTCATGGCAGAGAGTCTCGTGGTCGGGGCGCTGGGCGGCGTGCTCGGGATCGGCCTCGCCTACCTCGGACTCGAGGCGCTCCTCGCGCTGAATCCCACCGCCCTGCCGAGGGCCGGCTCGGTCGACCTGGACCTTCGGGTCGCGCTTTTCTCCGGGGGTGTCGCACTCGTGACCGCGCTGGTCTTCGGGTTGGTGCCGGCGCTCCGCACCATCGGGAGCGACCTCGCGAACGAGTTGAAGGGGTCGTCACGCAGCGCGACCGCCGGTCGTGGCACGCGGCGGCTCCGGGGAGGGCTGGTGGTCGCCGAGGTCGCCGTCTCCCTCGTCCTCGTCGCGCAGGCCGGACTGCTGCTCAAGAGCTACCTGAACGCTCAGGCGCCCGATCCGGGATTCGACCCGACGGGGGTCTGGACGATCCCTCTGACGCCCACCGGGCACGAGACGCCCGACAGCTACCGCGAGGCGATGGATGCGGTTCTCGCATCGCTCCAGGCGGTGCCGGGGGTGGAAGGGGCCGCGTACGGACTCACCCAGCCCTTCGAGTTCACCGGCACGGGACGCTGCTGCTGGATGAACTCGCTCGGTGAGGAGGACGGGGTCGACGCCGAGCGCGTCCGCACGCTGATCCACCCGGTCAGCCGCGACTATCTGAAGACGCTTCGGATTCCCGTGCTGAACGGAGCGGTGTGGACGGAGGCCGAAGCATCGACCACGCCAGCGCCCGCGGTGGTGTCGGAGCGGTTCGCGATCGACGCCTTCGGCTCGGCCGATGCCGCGATCGGGCGTGTCTTCGGCCGGGCGGAGCGGCCTCGTTACCGGGTCATCGGCGTTGCTGCGGACAACAAGCACTATGGCCTGGACCAGCCGGACGAGAGCCAGGTCTACGTGCCGATGGAGGTCCTCCCCTTCGACATCCCGATGGCGCACATGGCGGTTCGTCTGCGCGGCGCGGCACCCGACGGTCTCGCGCGCACGCTGCGCGAGGCGGTCTGGCGGGCGGCACCGGATCTGCCGGTGCCGACGGTGCGCCCGATGGAGGAGTGGATCGAGGACTCGATGGCCGGGCGCCGCTTCGACTCCGCCATCTTCGCCGCGTTCGGCTCGGCGGCGCTCTTCCTGGCCGCGGCCGGCTTGTACGGCACGCTTCTGTACAACGTTCGCCAGCAGCGTCGTGAGCTGGGAATCCGACTGGCCCTGGGCGCCGCCCGCGAGCGCGTCGAGAGGCACGTCGTGGGCGGCGGACTCCGGTTGGCATTCGGCGGAGCGGTGATCGGCGTCCTCGCCTCGTTGTGGGTCGGTCGACTGCTGGAGGATCGACTCTTCGAGGTGGGAGGCTCCGACCCGATGGCTCTACTCGGCGCGTCGGCACTCCTGCTGGGGTCGGCGGCACTCGCGAGCTGGCTGCCGGCACGGCGGGCGGGCCGCACCGATCCTCTGGAGACGCTCAGGGCGGAGTGAGCCGTAACCCGGTGCAGTTCCTCGCGCCGGTCGGGTCGGCGGATGTTGCTCGTCGAGGTCACACCATACTGCTGCCAGCGAAACGAAAGTAGAACGGGTTCGGCACGGGAGGGTAACCGAGCCGGATCGAGGGCTTCTCGACCACGGCACCGCCCGGAAAGCTGCCCCGCGCCCGGCGTTCCCATCCGACCGCGGCCCACTAGATTCAACGGGCGCACCGGGGGACGGGATGAAGTGGAGGGGCGGGACGCCCCGGGTCGGCCGACGGCCGATCGAGCAAATCGCGACAATCGAAACTCCGCCTTGGAGCCGCAATGCGCCGCGTGGCCACACTCTACCGCACCACCGTCGGGAAGAAGGTCCTGATGGCGGTGTCGGGAGTCGTGCTGTTCGGGTTCGTCTTCGTCCACATGGTCGGGAATCTGAAGATGCTGTTCCCGCCGGACGCCGCAGGACACTACGCGATGGACGTCTATGCCGAGTTCCTGAGGGACGTCGGGTATCCGCTCGTCCCCCACGAGGGGGTGCTCTGGCTGGCGCGCTTCGTCCTCGTCGCCGCCGTGGGTGTCCACATCGTGTCCGCGCTTCAGCTCTCTCGCCTCAGTCGAGCGGCTCGACCGAGCGGGTACGCGAAAGAGGAGAACCTCAGCCTGACGTACGCGTCCCGGACGATGCGCTGGGGCGGCGTCATCCTCCTCCTCTTCGTCGTCTACCACATCCTTCATTTCACGACGGGGCAGGCGCACGCCTCCTTCGTGGAAGGCGCCGTGCATCAGAACTACGTGAGCGCCTTTCGGAGCCCGGTCGTGTACGGCGTCTATCTGCTGGCTCAGATCGCGCTCTGCTTCCACCTCTACCACGGCGTCTGGAGCTTCTTCCAGACGCTGGGTCTGAGTCACCCGAAGTACAACCACCTGCGGCGCCCCTTCGCCGTCGTGTTCGCGGTGGTGGTCTTCGTCGGATTCCTCACGCCTCCGACGCTGGTCCTGGCCGGCGTCGTCTCCTAGCGGCCCCGGTCGCGCCGAGAAAAGGTCCATGCATCCGTGGAACTGAACAGCAACATCCCGTCCGGCCCGATCGCCGGCAAATGGGACAAGCACCGCTTCGACATGAAGCTGGTGAACCCCGCGAACAAGCGGAAATACGACATCATCGTCGTCGGCACCGGTCTCGCGGGCGCCTCGGCGGCCGCCACGATGAGCGAGCTGGGGTACAACGTAAAGGTCTTCACCTATCACGATTCCCCACGGCGGGCGCACTCGATCGCCGCGCAGGGAGGCATCAACGCCGCGAAGAACTACCAGGGAGACGGAGACTCCGTCTTCCGCCTCTTCTACGACACGGTGAAGGGCGGGGACTTCCGCTCGCGCGAGGCCAACGTCTATCGGCTCGCGCAGCTCAGCGTGAACATCATCGACCAGGCCGTGGCTCAAGGCGTGCCCTTCGCACGGGAGTACGGAGGGCTGCTGGCGAACCGCTCGTTCGGCGGGGCCCAGGTTTCCCGCACCTTCTACGCCCGGGGACAGACCGGGCAGCAGCTCCTCCTCGGAGCGTACCAGGCCCTCCAGCGCCAGATCCACGACGGCACGGTCGACATCTCCACGCGTCACGAGATGATGGACGTCATCGTCGTCGACGGGGTGGCCCGCGGCATCGTCTGCCGGGACATGGTGTCGGGGACGATCGAGTCGTTCACGGCCGACGCGGTGGTGCTCGCCACGGGTGGATATTCGAACGTCTTCTTCCTCTCGACGAACGCGAAGTACTGCAACGTCACCGCCACCTGGCGGGCGCATCGCCGCGGCGCGGGCTTCGCCAACCCCTGCTTCACGCAGATCCACCCGACCTGCATCCCTCCGTCGGGCGACTATCAGTCGAAGCTCACCCTGATGAGCGAGTCGCTCCGCAATGACGGTCGGATCTGGGTGCCGAAGGACAAGGACGACAGGCGGCGCGCACGGGACATTCCGGAAGGGGAGCGCGACTACTACCTCGAGCGCTTCTACCCGTCCTTCGGGAACCTCTCGCCGCGCGACATCGCCTCGCGCCGGGCGAAGGAAATGGTCGACGCGGGTCACGGCGTCGGGGAGATGAAGAACGGCGTCTACCTCGACTTCGCAGACGCCATCGCCCGCCTCGGCCGGGACGCGATCAGCGAGCGGTACGGGAATCTCTTCGCCATGTACGAGAAGATCACCGGTGAGAGCCCGTACGAGATGCCGATGCGCATCTATCCGGCGCCGCACTACACGATGGGCGGGCTCTGGGTGGACTATGATCTGATGACGACGGTCCCGGGTCTCTTCGCCATCGGCGAGGCGAACTTCTCCGACCACGGCGCGAACCGGCTCGGGGCCAGCGCGCTGATGCAGGGGCTTGCGGACGGGTACTTCGTGATCCCGCTGACCATCGGCAACTACCTGGCGCGGATCGCCAGGAATCCGATCGACGCGGACCACGCAGCGGTCAGGGACACCGAGGCCGAAGTGAAGGCACGCCTCGACCGGCTCATGTCCGTGAACGGAAAGCGGACCGTCGATTCGTTCCACATCGAGCTCGGCCGTCTCATGTGGAACGCGTGCGGCATGGAGCGCAGCAGGGAGGGGCTCGAAGACGCCCTGAGGCGGATTCCGGAGCTCCGCGAGGAGTTCTGGAGCGACGTCCGCGTGCCGGGCTCGGCCTCCAATCTGAACCAGTCGCTCGAGAAGGCCGGCCGCGTGGCGGACTTCATGGAGTTCGCCGAAGTGATGTGCCACGACGCGCTCACTCGCGACGAGTCGTGCGGAGCCCACTACCGCGTGGAGCACACGACCGAAGACGGTGAGGCGAAGCGGGACGACGAGAACTTCGCCTTCACGTCCGTATGGGAGTTCACGGGCGTCGGCGAGGCGCCCATGCTCCACAAGGAGCCGCTGGAATTCGAGAACGTGCAGCTCTCCACGAGGAGCTACAAGTAAGATGAAGCTGACCCTCCACGTCTGGCGCCAGGACGGCCCGAACGACCAGGGCCGACACGAGCGCTACGAGGCCGACGACATCTCGGAGCACATGTCCTTCCTCGAGATGCTCGACGTCGTGAACGAGCGTCTCACCGAGGACGGCAGGGAGCCGATCGCGTTCGAGCACGATTGCCGTGAAGGGATCTGCGGGTCGTGTGGGATGATGATCAACGGCGTTCCCCACGGCCCCAAGACGCTGACCACCGCGTGCCAGCTGCACATGCGCTCGTTCCGCGACGGGGACGAAGTGTGGATCGAGCCGTGGCGGGCCACGGCCTTCCCGGTCCTGAAGGACCTCGTGGTCGACCGATCCGGCTTCGATCGGATCATCGCTTCCGGGGGATACGTGTCGGTGCGGACGGGGAGCGCGCCCGACGGAAACGCGATCCCGGTCCCGAAGGACGATGCGGATGCCGCCTTCGACGCCGCGACCTGCATCGGCTGCGGCGCCTGCGTGGCTGCCTGCCCGAACGCGTCGGCGATGCTCTTCACGTCGGCGAAGGTGGCGCACCTCGCCCTCGTGCCGCAGGGCCAGACCGAGCGCTGGGACCGGGTGCTGGGGATGGTCGAGACGCACGACGCCGAAGGGTTCGGTAACTGCACCAACCACGGCGCCTGTCAGGAGGCCTGTCCCAAGGGCATCAGCATCGACTACATCGCGCAGCTCAACCGGGATCTGATCAGGGCCACGCTGAACGCTAAGCCGGCGGGAGCGGGCAAGGACGCCTGACGCGGCTCGGCTGGCGCGGGTGTCGGCCGACCCGTACCGTACCGCGTTCGACCGGTACCTGCGATCTGAGGAGTCGCGCCCGTGAAGCACCGCCCTGTTGCCGGGGGCCTCGTGTTGGCCCTCACCCTGGGCCTCGCAGTGTCGCTGGAGGCCCAGTACAACCCCACGTCGCGTCTTCAGCCCCGGGGGCTCGGTGTGAGCCCCACCTTCGAAGGCTGGTACCAGAACGACGACGGCACGTACACCCTCTCCTTCGGGTTCTTCAATCGGAACACCGACGAAGACGTCACCATTCCCGTCGGCGAGAACAACTTCGTGTCGCCGGGTGAGATGGATCAGGGCCAGCCCACTTTCTTCGAGGGTCGGCGCAGCTATGGCGTGTTCACCGTCACCGTGCCCGCCGACTTCGGCCGCAACGACCGGGTGACGTGGACGCTCGAGCGCAACGGAGAGCGGTATGCCATCCCCGGGGGGCTGCTCGAGTCGTACGAGACGGCGAATCTCCACGCGCCGGCGATCAACATGTATCCGCCGATTCTCGTGATGCGCGACGGGGGCCCGGAGACACGCGGTCCGAACGGGGAGTGGATCCAGATGTCCACTCGTGTCGGCGAGCCCCTCGCGCTGCGCGTGCAGGCGTGGGATCAGCTCGATCACCCCGTCACGGTGCGCTGGTACAAGTATCGTGGCCCCGGGGAAGTGACCTTCTCGGAAGCGGCCGTTCCGATAGAGGGTGGCAAAGAAGCGCTGACCACCGCATCCTTTACGCAGCCCGGCGAATATGTTCTGTACGTCCGGGCGGACCACACGGAGCGGCGCGTCAGCGAGGCAGGGCTCGAGCAGTGCTGCTGGACGAACGGGTACGTGACCGTCACGGTCTCACAGTAGAAGTCGCCCCTCAGGCAGGAGGCACCACCATGGCGAACCGCATTGCAGTCTGCGCCGGTCGAGCGCTGACGACCCTCTCCATCGCCGCCGTCGGGACTCTCGGGTTCGTTGGAACGGCCGCTGCCCAGGAGGGCGGGGAGGACATCACGTTCACGCGCGACATCGTGCCGATCTTTCAGGACAACTGTCAGGTCTGCCACCAGGAGGGCGCGATCGCCCCGATGTCGCTCATGACCTACGACCAGGCGCGACGCTATGCGCGTCGCATCAAGGACCGTGTCGCCAAGCGCCTGATGCCGCCGTGGCACCTGAACCCGCACATCGGGATCCAGGATTTCAAGAACGACCGCTCGCTGTCCGAGGAGGACATCCAGACGATCGTCGACTGGGTCGACAGCGGGATGCCCGAGGGTGATCCGGCCGACATGCCTCCGCCGGTGGAGTGGCCGACGGGTGAGGACTTCCAGTTCAGGGGCGAGCTCGGTGAGCCGGACATGATCATCTACACCGATGCCTTCGACGTGCCGGCAAGCGGTAACGACCTCTGGTGGCGGCCGACGGTGCCGACCGGGCTCACCGAGGACCGTTACGTTCGTGCCATGGAGGTTCTTCCCTCCTTCCCGGACGGGCGCGGTGTGACCCACCACTTCCTCGCGACTGCCGTGCAGGAAACGAGCCTCGGTGGTCTCCTCACGGAGTGGGCGCTCGGCAAGACGGGCGAGGTCTACCAGGAAGGCACGGGCAAGCTGCTCGAGGCCGGCTCCGAGATCGAGTTCGAGGTGCACTACTACCCGAACGGAACGGAGGTCCCGCAGGATCGGGTGGCGCTGGGGATCTGGCTCTATCCCGAGGATTACGTGCCGGAGTTCCCGACCCGTCTGCGCTTCTTCAACGTGGCCCCGCAGAACGTCCTGGAGATCCCGCCGCACTCCAAGCCGATCTATCAGCGGCAGTGGGTCATGAACAACCCGGTCCGAATCCAGAGCTTCCAGGCCCACTTCCACCTTCGTGGCAAGGGAGCCTCGATGGAAGCGATCTACCCGGACGGCTCCGTCGAGCTGCTCAGCCAGATCGACAACTTCCAGTTCAACTGGCACAACAACTACATCTACGCGGACGACGCGGCGCCGCTGCTGCCGGAGGGCACGGTGCTGAAGTTCACCATGTGGTACGACAACACCGAGGACAATCCGTCCAATCCGCACCCCGGTGATTTCGTGACCTGGGGTGACCGGGCCGCCGACGAGATGGGCCACTTCTGGATCGGTGTCACCGACCTCTCGCAGGAGCAGTTCGACCGGCTCAAGGCCGAGCGGGAGCAGATCGTGTCGGACGGAGCAGGGGCTTCCGGCGGCGGGAGCTGAGGCCGACCCGGCTCGGCACCGTCGGCGATCGACCGAAGCCGTGAGATCGAAGGCCGCCCTCCCTCGGGAGGGCGGCCTTCGTCGTTTGCCTCGTTCTGCAGATGCGGCTGGAGTGCCCAGCCGATCAGCGTGCGTGACCGGCGGAGTCGTGGGGCATGGCGGGCGGGTCTCCCGTGGAATCCATGCTCATCTCCGGGCCGCTCTGCATCTGCATTCCGCTCATGTCCATGCCCATCTCGGCCATCCTCTGCATCTCGCGGAGCCCGTCGACCATCGAGTCGGGAACGAGCGTCCAGGCGTAGTCGATCACGAGGAGCACTTCCTCTTCGGTGAGCGGGGCGGGGGGCATGGCCGGCGGCACGCCGGACCGGATGAGATCGACGAGCTGGGCCTGGGGGTGATGGCCGAGGTGCTCGAGCAGGCTCGGGGGCTGGACCGGGAGGGTGCCGGCCGTGGGGCCGTCGCCGAGAGCTCGCTCGCCGTGGCACTCCGCACAGTTGGCCTCGAAGAGCGCCTGGCCGGAGCCCGCTTCCGCTATCGGAGCGTCATGGCCCGACCCGCAGGCGCTCGACACGAGCGCGGCCGCCGTTGCCAGCGTGGCCGCCATGAGAGCACGGCCGGGAATCGGAGTCGTCGAGCGGATCGACATCGGTCTCAGCTCACGGCTTCGGGGAATGGACGAGGATAGCGGTGAGGAGCAGCACGCCCGTGGCGAGCGCGACTTCGGCGGCCGCGCGCCGTCGCACCTCGACGGCGCCTTGTCGGGTGTCGAGGACCGGTAGCCCACGTCGCCAGTTCACGAAGCCGAGGCCGAAGACGACGAGGGCGAGGCCGGCCTTGGAGGCGAGGACTCTCCCGTACGTCGTGCGCCAGAGGTCGGCGACCTCCGGCAGGTGCGTCCAGGAGAGCGCCACTCCCATCGACACGAGGGTCGCCCCGCTCACGAGGGCCAGGGGAGAGAAGCGCCGCAGCTGAGCGGCGAAGAGCGTGATCGTCTCCTCCGATGCCTCGACGGGTCGGCCGGCCGTGAGAATGACGGCGAGGGTCCCGATCCAGCAGCCGGCGGCCAGCGCGTGAAGTCCGTCCGCCACCAGCGCGAGGGCGCGTCCCGAGTCCACCCCCACGGCGTGCCCCGAACCGGCCAGCGTGGCCGCGAGCGCCATGATCAGCGCAGCTTCCGTGAGCCGGCCGGCGATCCTCCCGGAAGCCGGGGGTCGGTCGAGGGTCGAGGTCGTGACCGAGCGCAGTGCCATGGCCAGGAATGCGGCGAGCGCGACGACGACGACGCCCTGAGCCATCCACACGGTGCCCCAGAACGTCTGGAACAGCAGGAGCTCGATGTCCTCGCGCAGCGGCACGAACGGATCGCGGAAGCCGAGGAGCTGCACGACGCCGCGCAGGCCCCATCCGAGCACCACGACGAGCGCCGCCGCGAAGGCCAGGCGAGCTACCCGGTGCTCCGCGGTCTGGAGGGCGGCGGCAGCGGGGCCGTGGACCCCCCGGTCGGCGTGCGGCGCGACGAAGATGCGCCACGCCACGCATCCCGTGACGAGCACCGCGCCGGAGAAGAGGAGGAACTGCTGGAGTGTGGTGAGGAGCCACGTCACCGGGCGGCGACCTCGAAGCTGAAGCTCCCCCGCATCACGTGGCCGTCGTCGGCGATGCACCGCCATTGCACGACATACGTTCCGGGTGCGAGCGCCGGTGTAAGCTGGACGGAGATCTGCTTCGGGTCGTCGGGATCCGCCACGGGCGGGCTACTCCGCTGGAGCTTGCGCGACGCGTTGACGACGCGGACGGAGGCGCCGCGCATGAGCGGGGCGTCGGAGAAGAAGAGGCGCACCTCGGTCACCTCGCCTTCCACCACCTCCTCGTCCCCGGGGGTCGAGGCGTCGAGCGTGATGTGGGGGACGGCGGCCGACTCGAGCCGGAGCTCGCCTGCAGCATCCCCGGGAGTCGTGGCCGACGTATTCTCGCCCCACCCTGCCGGCAGCGCCGTGGCGCCGCTCAGCGCCACCCACGCGAGGGCCGCGAGGGACCGTCGGCCGTTTCGTGGTGTGATCATCGTTCGACTCGTCCTGCCCGCTTCGGTTGCTGCCCCGAAATACCTTGGCCATCATGGGCTCGACCCTCTTCGGCAACAACCCCGACGACGTATCCCCGCCCATGGTCCCGCGCAGTGCCCTCGCATGTCTGACGGCCGCTCTCTCGGCGCTGCTCGCCACTTCGGGCGCCGGTGCGCAGGAGCCGGGTGGGCTGGGTGAGGCCCGGGCCCTGCAGGAGCATCATCCGCAGGTGGTGGAGATGCTCGACCGCCTCGACCGTGCGCACGGGGTGCTCCTGCACGGGCTCGCGCTCGAAGGGCAGGCCGTGCGGGACAGCGGCAGCGACGTGCCGACGTTCGGGTTCGAGTTCGACATGGTCGACCGGCTGACGTTCCTCGTGCAGGGAGAGGGTGCACCGGAGGACGCCGATGTGGCGGAGCGTGGGTACGAGGCGCTCGGTCCCCGCGCGGCGGAGATCGTCCGATGGGGACAGGCTCTGCAGCGGGAGGTGATCTCCATCCTGGCGGACCCCGTGGCCGTCGATCAGGGCGCTGCGCTCGAGGATGCGCTGGACCTCTATCGGAGCCGACCCGAAGTGGCCCTGCCGCTCGCGCCGAAGGACATGGACATCCTCTACGACCACGCGTACGCGTTCGGCTTCCGCACGGGGTACGCCGACCTGGACGGCTTCATCTGGGCAGGGCACTGGTTTCGTCTGGCCGCGACCGAGCCGCTCACCGACATTCCGCCGGGACCGGATCGCGCCGCCGGTCTCGACACGGTCACCACGCGATACTTCGCGAAGCTGTCGTACGGCGAGCCACCGCAGTTCTTCCCGAGCGAGATCCCGCTCGCCCCGGCCATCGCCCCCGGCCTCATCTGGCTGAGCCCCGAGGCCGCGATGGCATGGGACAACCTGAGCATGTTCCTCGAGGTCCTCGCCGACGTGCTGGCGTCGCCGGACACGCCGGACGTGCCCGCTGCGATTGAGGCCACCGTGAACTTCTTCATGGATCACGAGCTCGCAGTCACGGATCAGGACGATTGGGAGATCATGGCGCTGCGCCACGGGATCTTCTTCCAGGGCGGATACCCCCTTTCGGTCATGACCGAGAGCGAGCTGAACGCCGACGCGCACGCCGCGCACGTCCGAGCGGGTGGACCGCTCTCGATCCCGGGCATGCCCCGGAGATGAGAGACACCCTTGGGCGCGCCGCTCTGACGCTGGCGCTGGGGGTGGGGGCGATCGCCGGCTGCGCCGACGCCGCGCCGGAGCTCCCGTCGACACTGGAGGCGGTGGCGTTCGACACGTTGTTCGAGATCGGAGCGGCGTCCGGGGCCCCGCACGAGGTGTTCCAGGGTGTCTGGGACGTGGAGCTCGACGGAGGCGGCCGGATGGCCCTCCTGGACCTCGGCGGTCCGGCTGTGCACATCTACGACGCCGAGGGAGTCCACCTCGCCTCGCTCGATGCGCTCGGACTCGAGGAGGGGGAGATGGACGACCCGACCGGGATCGCGTGGCGCGCTCCCGGCGAGCTCGCGGTCTGGGACCCGGGCAGCTCCTGGATCTCGACCTTTCGGGCTGCAGGCTCCACCGTGGACTTCGAGGCCCGACACCGCGCGTTCGCGTTCGGCGAGACGGGATTCTGCGTCGCGGGGGATCGGGACTACCTGAGCTACTACGGCTTCCAGGACGGCAACGTCGTCCACGAGATCGGGCCGCAAGGGCCCGTCCGATCCTTCGGCCCGGCGCCCGACGTGGTCGGCGTGGAGGTGCTCGGCGCAGAGCTCCGGGAGATCGCCGTGGAGGAGCTGACCCCGTCCGCGCTCCTGTGCACGCCGGCGGGCGTGCTCGACGTCGGCTTCGTGCAGTCGGGCATCCGGCTGCACGACGCCGAGGGCTCCCTGCAATGGAGCCGCTCGTTCGTCGACTTCCGCCCCGTCGTCGCGTATAGCCCCGACGGGATCGGGCTCGGCCGGGCCTTCGACGAGGGGCAGGGATCGCACCTGCTCCGGTCGGTGGTTTCGTGGGGCCCCTCCGCGGTTCTCGTGCAGCACGAGCTGCGGAGGCGCGAGATACCCGACGAAGGCGAGGTCGAGCTCCTCGAGTCCCGACTGATCCGCCTGGCAGACGGAGCCGAGGTGGACCGTACGCAGGAGTTTCCCCTCGTGCTCGCGGCCGAGGGTCGGCGGCTGGCTGTGGCGCGAGCGGGCGCGGTACCAGGGGTCACCGTCGTCGAGGTGCGCTGACTCGGGGAGGACTTCGGCACCTCGATCCCTCCTCACGGATGCTGAAGTCGGCTCGGGGCGGTATCGTGCCCGGGTCTCTCCGCACCGGACCACCATGAAGACGTCTCGACTCCCAATGCTTCGCTTCCTGCTTTTCGCTTCCGTGGCGTTCGCGGCCGCCGTCTCGCCACGGCTCGCGGCCCAGACGACCCACCGTCTGGTGGCCGGACCCGGGACCGTGGCCTTCGGCCACTACGACCCGACCAAGCCAGGCGTGCTCCGCGTCCGCTCGGGTGACTTCGTCGAGGTCACCACGATGCTCACGAGCAACCCGACGCGGCTCGAGGCGATGGGGCTGCCGCCGGAGGAGGTCCAGCCGAACCTTCGCGCGATCTACGACGAGGTGACCGACCGCGGTCCCGGTGGGCACATCCTCACCGGCCCGATCCACGTCGAGGGCGCCGAGCCCGGCGACGTGCTCGAGGTGCGCATCCTGTCCGTCGGGTACTCGATCCCGTACGGATACAACGGCTGCAGCGGCTTCGTGCGCGACCTGTGCGACGAAGATCGGCGCTCCCGCCTGATCCGGATCGACACGCAGAACCATCGGGCCGAGATCGCGCCGGGTGTCGAGGTCACGACGCGGCCGTTCTTCGGCTCGATCGGCGTCGCGCCGCCGCCCGACTCCGGGCGCGTCTCCTCCGTGCCTCCCGGCCGTCACGCCGGCAACATGGATCTGAAGGATCTGGTGGCAGGCACCAAGCTGTACATCCCGGTCTGGGTCGAGGGGGCGCTTCTCGAGGTCGGCGACGGACATGCCGCGCAGGGCGACGGCGAAGTGAACCAGACCGGTCTGGAGACGTCGCTGGACGGCCTGATTCAGGTGATCGTCCACAAGGGCCGCGCGCTGGACTGGCCGCGCGCCGAAACGCCGACCCACCACATCGCCATGGGCTTCGATCCGGACCTCGAAGCGGCCACGGAGATCGCGATCCGGGAGACCGTCGAGCTCCTGATGGAGAAGAAGGGGCTGAGCCGCGGGGAGGCCTACTCGGTCGTCTCGATGGCGGTCGACCTGCGGATCACCGAGCTGGTCGACCAGAACGTCGGCGTCCACGCCATGATCCCGAAGACGATCACCGGGGACGTCCCCGCCGAGGTCGAAGTGCTCATCCGTGGCGGGCTCGTCTATGACGGTACCGGCTCCGCAGGACGGGTTCTGGACGTCGGCGTGTCGGCAGACCGGGTCGTTTTCGTCGGGGACGCGACCGAGGCCGGGGTCAGGGCGGAGCGGACGATCGACGCCAGCGGTCTGATCGTCGCTCCCGGCTTCATCGATCCCCATGCGCACGCGCAGGAGGACCTGGCTTCCGAAGCGCGTGAGCGGCGCGAGAACCTCAACTACCTCATGCAGGGGGTCACGACCGTCGTGGTGGGCAACGACGGGCACGGCACCTTCGAGGTCGCGGAGACGGCGGCCGCGATGGAGTCGATGGGGATCGGCACGAATGCGGCGCAGCTCGTCGGCTTCGGTGCGGTGCGTCAGGAGGTCATGGGGATGCGTGACGAAGCCCCGACCGCCGCGGAGCTCGAGCGGATGACCGGCCTCGTCGACCGGGCGATGCGCGACGGGGCGGTCGGACTGGCCACCGGGCTCTTCTACGCGCCGCAGAGCTTCTCCACGACCGACGAGGTCGTCGAGCTGGCACGGGTCGCGGCGTCCCACGGCGGCGTCTACGACTCCCACATGCGCGACGAGAGCTCGTACACGATCGGCCTCGTAGGAGCGGTCGAGGAAGTGATCGAGGTCGCGGAGCGCGCGGACATCCGCGCGAACATCTCGCACATCAAGGCCCTCGGCGTCGACGTCTGGGGCGAGAGCGAAGCGGTGGTCGAGCGGGTCCGTGCGGCTCGGAGCCGCGGCGTGATCGTCACCGCCGACCAGTACCCGTACGAGGCGAGCGGCTCTTCACTCAACGCTTCGCTCCTGCCGCGGTGGGCGCAGGCCGGCGGGCGCGACTCCCTCCTCGCGCGCTTTGACGACCCGGAGACCCGAGAACGACTCGTGGGGGACATGCGCGAGAACATGCGCCGCAGAAACGGCCCCGAAGCGATGCTCATCACGGGGGGGCAGGACGAGTCGATCCGGGGCATGACGCTCGCCGAAGTGGCCGAGGCCCGGGGGCTCGATCCGATCGAGGCCGCGATCCAGGTCATCCGTGACGGCGGTGCCGGAATCGGCTCGTTCAACATGAACGAGGACGACATCCGGACCTTCATGGCCGCCGAGTTCGTCATGACCGGCTCGGACGGCTCGGGAGGGCATCCGCGGAAGTACGGCACCTACCCGAGGAAGATCCGGCGCTACGTGCTGGAGGAGGACGTGATCTCGATGGCGCGGATGATCCACGCCTCGAGCGGTCAGCCCGCCGACGTATTCGGCCTGACCGATCGCGGCCGGATCACCGTCGGCGCCTTCGCGGACATCGCCGTCTTCGACCCGGAGACGATCCGCGACGAGGCGACGTTTCTCGAACCGACGAAGTTGGCGATCGGGATGCGCTGGGTCTTCGTCAACGGCCAGATCGCCGTCGAGCAGGGGCAGCCGACCGGACGGCTGGAAGGTCGGGTGCTACGGAAGACGACACGGCCGGTGTCGTAAGGGATCGGGTCGGCCTACGACCCGTGCTGAGGCTCACACGCCTCCTCCGGCGCCTCGAGCGTCGGGTCGAGGCCGACCCAGAGCATGAGCGTGGTGTCACGTGGCTCGCTCCACTCGAATTCGAAGTCGATCTGGGCCGTCATCCCGAAATCGTGCTCGAAGGGGACGCCCACGCCGGGTTCGGCCTGAATGCGGAGGTTCGAGCCGAGGACGCTCTCGTGCGCCCGAATCTCGAACGACCCGCTGTGCCCCCACCACACGTTCAGACACCCCGCGATGCTCATGGCAGCGGTCGGCAGGGTGATCGTGCTGAAGCTCCCTTTCCCCTGCGCGATCGGGATTCCGACCCATCCGCCGCCGTTGCGCATCCCCATCATCACCGTGCCCATGTCCTGAGCGGCGGTGGCTGCGGGAGCGCTGAGCAGCAGCGCGAGGCATAGCTGAAGCGCGCGGTGAGGTCGGGGCATGTGGTGTGCGGAGTCGGGTCTCGGATCTCGATCCTTGTACGACGGCGAGATGCCGAAGGATCCTCGGCGGCGGATCGGCGCGGGCCGCGCTACAGCGGTGGGGCCAGCTCGCCGACCGTGCTGCGGACCCGGGCGCGGGCTGCTTCTCGAATGGCCTCCACGGCCGCGGCGAAGCCCGGCTCGTCCCGAACCGGTGCGAACAGCTCGCTCCCCAGGAGACGGGCATCGACGCCGGAGGGGGAGAGCTCGAACGCGGTCTCGATCCATCGCAGCGCCTCGTCCGAGTCACCGACCATGCCGTAATAGCTCGCCACATCCTGGGCGAGGAGGTCGAGCATGTAGTCCGACGTGCCCTGGTCACCGCTCCCGATCCGCCCGGCCGTCGCCTCGGCGACGCTGCGAGCCTCGTCCGTGCGGCCGAGGCTGTGCAGGCAGAGCGCCCGTACGGGGTCGTACACGCCGAGCTCGAGGCGGAGGCACTCCTCGCCGCGACCGGTCAGCGCCAGAGCTCGCGCTTCGTACGCGCGGGCCAGGGAGAGCTCCTCCTCGAGCCGGTAGGCCTCGCGGGCTTCCTCGATCGTGACTTCGTAGTCCCCGAGCTGAAAGCCGAGCGAGGCGAGGGCGGTGCGGCGGCCGGCCTGAAGGGGATCGAGGTCTCGTGCCCGCCGCGCTTCGCGGTAGGCCTGGTCGACCAGGCCCTTACCGGCGAGGATGCGGGCGGACCAGCTGGGTCCGTTGGGGGCGTTCGGCGCAAGCTCTTCCGCGCGCGCGAAATCGGCTTCCGCCTGATCGATGTCGAGCCCGATCAGGGCACGGATGTAGCCCCGCGCCGAGTACCCGTTCGCCACGGTCTCGTCGAGGGCGATGGCAGAGTCCCCCGCCGCGAGGGATCGGGCTGCCAGCTCGTACGCGGGGACGCCCACGTCGTACTTGTAGTAGAGTGCCAGCGCGTAGGCCGAAGAGAGCGCGGCCAGCGCAGCGGCCGAGCTCGGCTCGGCCGCGATCGCGTCGCGGAAGTGGCCGATCGCCTCGCGCACGCCGTCGGGGGTCCGTCGTCCGAGCGCGTTGTTACCGGCCAGATAGGCGTCACGCCCGGGCCCGATGACCGTGCCGCCGGGATCGAACCGATCGTCGAGCCCGACGTCGACCAGAAAGGAGCGAGCGACGGTTCCGGCGAGCGCGACCTGCTGCACGTCCAGCCGATCCGGGTCGAGGCGGTGCTGCTTCCTCAGAGACAGGAAGCCCTCTCGATCCGATTCCGAGACGTTCACGACGAGGTCGTCACCCCGTCTTTCGATGTACCCGTGGATCACGTGGTCGACGTTGAGCGTGTCGAGCAGGGCCGGCGTCCCCAGGCTGTCGTTCATGAGGGACACGGCTGTGTACGGATCGATGACGCGGACCTCGGGCACGGTCGTGAGCCGGTTGATGACGTCTTCGGCTAGAGACCAGCCGAGATTGTCGTAGTCGGGATCGCCGGTCCGGTTCTCGAACGGCATCACCGCGACCGAGACACGCCACGAGCTCCGTGCCGAGCCGGTCGCCGACCACAGCTGGATACCCACCACCGCGGCCGCGATGACCGCGGCGATCACGAGGAGGTGGAGGCGCCATGCGGGGCGACGCGACTGCTGAATCTGATTCACGGCACGGTGCGGCCTGGGAGCGGTCTGCGCGAGACGACCGGTCGGCGAGTGCGAAAGCGTTCCACGTGGAAGCTGATCACACGCGAGGCCGGCCGCCAGTCGCGCGCGTCGCCCGGGAGTTCGCGCTGGGAGGAGAAGCTGGCGACGACCCCATGGCACTCCTGCGCCACACGCCGTCTATTGACTCCCACCTCCCGTCGCCTGGACTCACTCGAGCGTCGAGGAATGGAAGCCATGTCGACCGTGCGCCTGCGTCCGACATTTCGTCTCCCGCTCGCGACCGATCGCGAAACGGCCATCGAAACGATTCGGGGACGACTCACCGCCGACGAGCGTTTCGCCGGGCGGTGGCGCGGCAAGGGGCGCTGGGCCGAGATCTACGTGCCCCACAAGCAGCGCAGGTTGTGGTCTCCCCACCTCTCCCTGCGCCTCGATCGGGAAGGGAAAGACGGTTGTTCCCTGTTCGGACGCTTCGCGCCGCACCCTGAGGTCTGGACGTTCTTCATGTTCCTCTACATCGGCCTGGCGTTCGGCGCCGTCTTCGGCGCGGTCCTCGGCTACGTACAGTGGGCCTCGAACGAAGCCGCCTGGGGGTTGTGGGCCCTGGCGATCGGTCTACCGGCCATCGGGCTCATCCACCTCGCCGGGGCGCTGGGCCAGAGGCTGGGCCAGAGCCAGATGAGGGCACTGAAGGAGGAGCTCGACGAGATCCTCGACGGCCTGACGGATGGCGCACCCGACGCTGCGGACGCGCGCCCGACGTGATAGACTGAGCGCTGCCGGTCAGGGAGGACTCGAACGAAGGGGGGAGTCGTGCGGAATTTCGTGATCCGTCTGCTCGTGAACGCGCTCGCGCTCTGGGCGGCCGCGGAGGTGGTGCCGGGGATCGAGCTGAGCGGAGCCTTCGCCGACATCCTGATCGTGGCGTTGATCTTCGGCATCCTCAACGCGGTCCTCAAGCCGGTCCTGATGATCTTCTCGATCCCCTTCCTGGTCCTCACGCTCGGGCTGTTCGCGCTCATCGTGAACGGGGCGATGCTGATGATCACCGCGCGGGTGACCGACTACCTGTCGGTGTCGGGTCTCGGGGCGGCGATCCTCGGGAGCCTCGTGATCTCCCTCGTCACGATGGTGCTCGGCAAGGCCCTCGAAGACGAGGACTAGCCGGCCCGCGTCGGCGGCGTTCTGCCGATGTCCGGGCCCCCGTGGGTGCGGATGGCACTTTCGAGCCGGTGGGGGTGATCGCTCCCCACGAGGAGAATGCGATCTCCGGTCAAAGACAGCTCGACGGCCTGGTTTCCGCGGGCGGTCCACGCCCGTCGTCTCCCGACGCCACGGACGCCCCATCCGCCGAACTCGGCGAGGGGGCGGTACCGCACGACGCGGGTGGACACGATCTCGTCGAAGGGCACGATTCTACGAACGAGCGGTAATTTGCCGAGATGCAGAACGAGCCGGGTCTCCTGAACCATGACGGTCAGGCCACCGAGGACCAGCCGTAGCAGCAGGACGAGGCCGACGACCGAGCTCGCGAGCAGCCACCGCATGGCGCTCGATTCGATCTCGTCGCTGTCGTTGAGGATCGCCCAGCAGACGGCCGGCACGACGATCCAGAGGATCACGGTCACGAACGGAGGCCACGAGCTCCATTCCCGGTAGCGGGTTCGGCGATCGGTCATGTACGGGGTACGTACGGACGGGGCTGCGTCTTCAACCCTGGGTGGGGTTTCTCTCGGAGCCCTGGATCCCCTACCTTGAGTCGGCCGCCAGGGGCACCGCGCCTTCGCCGATTCAGGAGCGATCGGAGCGGTTGAGAACGACCCTCGGAACCTGATCCGGTTGAGACCGGCGTAGGGAGCGCGGCGCATGGTAGAGGCGTTCGGCCCGCCTCCCGCGCGCTCCCCGCCGAGGCAGGGGACGTCGATGAACGAGCAGAACGGAAATGCGGCGAACGGTAAGCGGGCGCGGGTAGCTCCCAGGACGGAGGACGTAGGCACCGACTACCCCGGTGCCTTTCCCAACTCGAAGAAGGTCCACGTGGAGGGATCGCGCGGGGTCCGTGTGCCCATGCGCGAGATCCACCTGACCGGAGGGGAGCCTGCCCTCCGCGTCTACGACACGAGCGGTCCGTGCGAGATCGACGTCCGCCATGGGCTTCCGCAGCTTCGCGAAGCGTGGATCCGGGATCGCGGCGACGTCGTCGAGGCGGAACGGACCCGGACACCGAGCGACGCGGTCGAGATGCCGGCCGGCCTGGCTCGGCGGACGCTTCGCGGAAGCGGGTCGGTCACCCAGATGACCTATGCGCGCCGCGGCGAGGTCACGCCCGAGATGGAGTTCGTCGCGATTCGTGAGGGGATGAGTCCGGAGTTCGTGCGGGACGAGGTCGCGCGGGGCCGCGCGATCATCCCGGCGAACATCAATCACCCGGAGATCGAGCCGATGATCATCGGCCGGAACTTCAAGGTGAAGATCAACGCCAACATCGGGAATTCGGCGGTCTCGTCGTCCATCGAGGAGGAGGTCGAGAAGCT
>Ga0209536_100003035_pt1 | contig 27179 bp, 21 predicted proteins | sample DeeMarSeWOR28_12_FD_187461 | JGI IMG/M metagenome (GOLD analysis project Ga0209536, IMG submission 187461) | Marine sediment microbial communities from White Oak River estuary, North Carolina - WOR-2-8_12 (SPAdes) (version 2) | ecosystem: Environmental > Aquatic > Marine > Intertidal zone >... | reverse complement strand
CTCCGCGGCCTTGTCGGCCAGCTCCGTGATCTCGGTGTGCGACAACGGACGGGAGAACTTGCTGACGTAGCTGATGCGCTTGAGCACGACGGCCTCCTCCGACGAGAATGCCTCGGACGGTGGACCTCGCCCACACGCGCGGGAGGTCGAGCAGGGCGAGTGGACCGACGACCACTCGTCGCTCCGCGCCATGCGGTGCTCCAGGAGCCACGCGTGGCTCTCGAGGATCGGCGGGTCCCTCGCTTGCGCTACGGTAGTTCGTCCGCCTCTCCGTCCATCATATCATACGCCCGAGATCGAAGCCTCCGACAGCCCCGGCGGTGGGAAGGTTCTCCCTGCTGTGCGACGCGATCGGCAGCGCAGACGCTCTCGCGGCCCGACTCCGCGGTGAGGACACCGGCGCGACCGACACATCGCACCAGACGGTGACGAGCGCCGTGAGGGCAAGCTTCGCTGCAACGGCCCCGACACCCGCTCGACGAACACGCCGTGCTCCTCTCGCCCCTCCGTGCCCCCAGGGGAACTCCGTCCCCCTGGCGGGGTCAACTCACTTGAGAGGACCACGCTCCGTCTCTCCGGGAGGCAACAATGCGAGCATGGATCTCAGTGTGCCTCTGCCTGCTGGCAGCCGCATGCGTCTCGACAAACGTGCGGCAGCTCGACCACGCACTCCGTCCGGCCCGGGCGCCCGACTCCGTGAGCGTCCTGGCCGAGGCACCGCAGCAGCCGTACACGGTCATCGCCGTGATCGAATCGCGCGGCGCGTCGGTGTTCGACAGCTTCGCGGATCTCCGTCTGGCGCTGCGCGCCGAAGCCGCGGCGCTCGGGGGTGACGCTCTAATCCTGGGTGAGGAGCACACCGACGAGCGCTTCATCCTGACCGGCACGGCGATGATCAAGTCCGAGCGGAAGAGACTGACGGGCACGGTGGTGGTGTTCGACGGGTAGGCGGACCGCCCTACCGCCCTTCGTCGAACGGGTCCTCGTTTCCGATCGTGACCCGCCACAGCTCGCGCGCGCACTGGGTGGTCGACATCCGACCGACCTTGGCGCGGGCCGCTCCGGCTGCGATGCCGGCGGCGACGCCCTCGAGTGCCGCCTCCACGTCGTCCGAGACGTTCAGGCTGTCGGCACCGAAGGCCTCGAGCTGCACGCGCGCTTCCTCTGCCGCCTGCTCGATCCGGTCCTCCATCTGCCAGACCAACTCCTTCTCGAGCATGCCGCAGGGCGACGCCGTGCGGTAGTGCACGAACGGGTAGGCGATCACGACGATCGCGACGAGCGCTGCGAGCTTGGCAAGTCCCTTCAGCATCAGTCCTCCCTACGCGGCAGGTACGGCAGGGGATTCAGCGAGCATGCGGCAGGGGCGGAATCAGGGAGGCGGTGGGGAGCCGTCCGCTCGTCAGGTGCCGCCGGTTGGCGCCAGCTCCGCTTCGATCACGGCGGTCCACGTCGCCCCACCATCCCCCGACTCACGCAGGTCGTACCGCAGCAGTCCAGCGTTGACCCACTCCCACCGCTCGGCCACGAGCACCTCGTCGTCGCCCTCGTGCCGCGAGCCGAGCAATTGGGCGTCCGCCCCTCGCACCGGACCCTCGAGTCGCTGCAGCACCGGATGCGAGGTATCGACCCGGAACGCCACCCAGCTGCGCACCCCCTGGTCGAACGTGCGTATCTCGTAGGCCTCCCACACGCCGGCGCCCACCTGGAGCCGCTCCTCGACCGCGCAGCCGCCGAGCGTATAGTCGCTGCGGAGGGTGGCGGGCACGGTGCGGCCGTCCGCGAGCGTAGCCGTCCCATCCCACGCGCCGATCGCGAACTCGAACTCGACCATGGCGGGAAACCCGCAGCGCGGCAGCGTGTCGACCCACGCGGGGCGGATCAGACTGTCGCCCGGGACATGGCGGGTGAACTCCATGATCCACGTCGTGCGCCACGTGATGCCGGAGTCACCGGACTGGGCGGCGTCCCACCGCAGCATGTCGGGACGAATGTCGGCGAAGGTGAAGCGGGTGAGTAACTGCCGGTCGTGCTGATCGACCCCTTCGGTGAAGAACTCCCCGCGGCCGTGCCGGAACTCTCCTTCCAGCGTGCCGAAGGTGGGCCGGTCGGGGCTCGGCCAGAGGATGACGATGTCCCATTCGTCGGCTGTGGGATTGAACGCGCGCAGGCTCGCGCCGCGGATGCGGTCGAACGACAGCTCGCCGTACCACTGCTCGACCAGGGCGCAGCCGCCGATCACCGGTTCGACCCTGCTCACGGACGTGCCCGTCGAGTACCAGCGCGGGTCATCGCTGCCCGGCTGGCGGTGAAGGTTGCGCACGTCCCAGTCACCGAGCCAAAAGTCGAACTGCCGCGATCGCTCGTCGGGACAGACGTCCGTCGCGGGAAACTGCTCCTGGGCAGGCGCCGAGCCGGCGAGGGCCCCGAGCACGAGCACGACGGCCCCCGTCACGCGCCGCGCGACGCGCGTCACGGAAAGGCCACGGCCGATCCGTCTACCCCGACCCGGTAGAACGTTCCGTCCTTCCACAAGAGCGCCTCGAACCCGCCGAGCGCATCCACCGGCACGTCCACGCCGTACACCCGACCGCCGTAGAGCTGCGACACCTGGCCGATCTCGGAGTGGCCGACGACGATGGTCTTCGCGCCGTAGAACTTCAGCACGCCGTCGAGCTCCTCGGGCGTGATTTGCGCGTAGCGGCCCTCCATGCCGTAGTGGTAGCCGCGGTACCACAGCGGCCCCTCGGTCCCGTTGACGAAGAACGGCACGTCGCTGAAGAAGAGCTCGTACGACCGCATGTCGATGATGCTGCGTGCCGTCTCGTTGAGCTTGGCGATATCGAGCCCCCGCTCGACGGACTGCGTCCCGAGCCCGCCATGAACGAAGACGATGTCGTTGACCTTCACGGCGACGTGCTTGGTTCGAAGCCACCGGCCCAGCTCCATGTCCGGACCGTAGAGATCATGGTGCGTAATGCCGGTGTAGCGCACGATCCCGCCCAAGTACTTGCCATTGACGTACCGGTCGTCACCACGCAGTACCATCATCTCGTGGTTCCCCAGCACGTAGTGCACGCGGCCCCCGGCGTCGCGCGCCTCGCGCTCGAGCCGATGGATCAGCCAGAGGCACTCGGTCACCGCGTCGCCGCGGTCGAAGATGTCGCCGTTCACCACGAGGTGGCCCTTGCCCCAGCTCCATCGATCTGCCTTGTCGATGACGCCCGCACCGCGCAAGAGCGCGACGAGCTCCCTATAGTCGCCGTGAATGTCGCTCATGACGAAGATCTGCTCGACCCCATCGAACTCGTACGGCTCGATCTTGGGCGCCTTGGCCGGAAAGTCGTAGGAGCTGAGCGAGTCGCCGCACATTCCGTCGAACTTCAGGTTGCTCGATGTGCGGTACCGTTTGAGCGCGAATTCGCCACGGCACAGGTAGAACACGGACGCTTCGGTGTCCGATTGCCAGTACACGTGCGGGCCGTCGTTGAGCGAGTCGAGCGCGGCGGTCGCGGCCGACTGCTGGGCGCCGAGCGTCGTGGGGAGGAACCCGGCGGCCAGCACGGTCAGGGCGATCGCACGGACCCCGCGACTCGGGAGGGGAACTGCACGTTGGCGTCTCACCACACACCTCCAGTCACAACAGGAGCAGCAGCGTCGTCGCGACCGCCGCGATGCCAACCAGAATGGTGAATAGGATCGGACCGCTCCGCCGTCGGTGCCTGTGACGACGGGTCCGGCGATACTCCGCAGTATGCTCGATCGTGCCCAATCCGAGCACCTCCATCCGGCGACGCGCGCGTCCCGCCGGCGAACCGACGAACGCCGTCTGGAGGATGTCCCCCAGATCCCGCACGGTGTCGAGCGTTGCTGACACGGGTGTCGACGACGAGGGCGCCGTCGACGGCTCGCGGTCCTTGAGCAGTTGGTACGCTTCGCTGATACGCGCGAAGTTGCGAGCGGCCTTGGCCTTCAGGCGCTCGTTGTGCGAAAACCGGTCGGGGTGCCACACCTGCGCGAGATCCCGATACGCCGCGTGCACCTCGGCGCCCGACGCCCCCCGGGGAAGTCCGAGCACTCGATACGCGCGACGTTCGTCCATCTTCATGGCTCACTCCGCAGCACCCACCCGTTCGGATCGATCGCAATGGCGGCCGCTCGGCCGACTGCAATACGGGCATGCCCGCCCGGCAATTCGACGCGCCGGACGTCGCCGTCGATGGCCACGTCCACCGGCATCGGAAAGGGGAGGCCGGCCGGAACGTCCCAGCGGAGCGTCAGTACCGAGTCGGCACGTCCGACCGCCAGTCGCGGCAGCTCCGCCTGTCGAACATACACCTCAAAGAACCAGTCGAGTTCCCTCTGCGCCACCTCGGACGCCAGCGCGACGAGCTCGTCGGTCGTCACCGAGCGGCAGCGACAGCTCCCACGCTCGCCCGAGACCGGTGACTCGGGATAGGTCCAGCGACGCAGCATCTCGAAAAACGCGTTGTCGCCGACGAGATACCGCAGGCTGTGCAGCACCAGGGCGCCCTTGAAGTAGATGTCGTTGGTGTACGCCTGGACGCTGGTCAGCACCTCGCGCGGCGCCACCGGCTGCCGGTTGGCGAGGAACCGACGGTAGATGGCGAGCAGCTCGCGCGCCTTCTCCTGGCCGAGCCGCGACTCGGCGTAGAGCGGCTGCGCGTACTGCGCGAACCCCTCGTTGAGCCACAAGTCCTGCCACTCACGGGGCGTGACCTGGTTGCCGAACCACTCATGAGCCAACTCGTGCTGATGCAGGGCGTCGAAGCCCCAGTCGATACCGACCATCGCGTCGTTCCTATAGCCCGCGCCGTACGCGATGATGGTCTGGTGCTCCATCCCGAGGTACGGCGTCTCGGCGATGCCGTACTTGTCGGCCCCGAACGGGTAGGGTCCGGCGATCTCCTCCATGTGCCGCACGTGGTCGAGGAACGCGGGCAGGGCACGACGCGCCTGGCTGAGGTTCTCGGGCAGCACCCAGAACGACACCGCCACCGAGTCGCCGTCGAGGCTGGGGTAGGACGCCGTGATCTCCCGATACGGTGCGATGTTCAGGCTCACGCCGTAGGTGTTGATCGGTGTCGAGACGAACCAGTCGTATTCCGTCCAGCCGTCAGGGTCGCGGAAACTGCCGCGCAACCGGCCGTTGGCCGCGACGAACAGCGGCTGCGGCACCCGGATGTGGAGCGCCATGGAGTCGGGCTCGTCGGCCAGGTGATCCTTGGTGGGCCACCACAGGTCCGCGCCGAACAGCTCGCACGAGACCGTGATCCAGGGATGGCCGTCCTCGGTGCGGGCCCAGATGAACCCGTCGAACCCGCCGGGCGGGACGGCACGCGGTTGGCCATCATAGACGACCTCGACGGCCAGCGATTCGCCGACCCGGTACTCTCGCGGCAGCGTGATCCAGAGTTGCCCGGCTCGGCGCTCGTGGGTCACGGTGACACTGTCCACCAGCACCTCGGGAACGGCGAACACCGTGTCCAAATCGACCACCAACACCGAGAGCGGAGCGGTGACCTCGGCGTGGATCACGTTGGACCCCGCGATGGAGCTGTCGGCGGGATCGACCGTGAGCGTCAGCTCGTAGAAGCGCACATCGTACGCCGCCTGCTCGGGAGGCATCGGGCCGCCGGACGACCCACGGCGTTGCGCCGAGGCGGGAGCGCCGAACACGGCGAGCAGAAGCAGGAACGCCAGCTGTCGGTTCATGCGATCGAGGGGATAGAGGGACCCTGTGTAAGGTACTGCCGAACCACGGACGGCGGGTGGGTGTGGTCTGAGGATTCACGTCGCTTCAGCGACATCCTGGCCGAGCCGCGGTGGGCGAGCGGGGAAAGGGGAACGGTGCACGGTGCACGGTGAGGCGGGCGGATAGGCGGATGGATGGATACGTGGACCGGCAGACGCCCCCCCCGGTCCGTCTACCCCTCTATCCGTCTATCCGTCTGGTCAACGCCGGCACCTTGCCGAGCAGGCGGGCGTACAGGGTGAGCTGGCCGCGGTGGTACATCTCCTGGGCGATGCCGTGGTGCAGCCACTGGAACTTGGTCCACTGGCTTCCGTCGAAGTTCTCGATCAACTGGAACAGCGCGAGCTCGCCGGCCTTGCGGAAGCGCCGCTCCGCGTCGGCCAGCTGCTCCTCGAGCAACGTGAGCAAGCCGCGCTTCTCCGTCACCTCGTAGACGTGCGACGCATACAACGCGAGCAGCTCGGGCCACGGCGCTCGGCGGAAGTCGGTGTCCGGTCGGCTCAGCTCGCCCGTCATCATGCACGCCACCTCGAGGATGTGCTGTACCTGCTCGGTGACGCTCCGCACTTCGGGTGTGGGTCGGAAGCCGAACTTCGCCGCGGGGATGTTGTCGACCTCGGCGATCAGTCCCTCACGGACGTCGCGCCAGCTGCCGAGGGTCTCGTCGAGATAGGAGGGGCCGGATTTCATCTCGGAGTTCCTGGTTATCGTCTCGAGTACAACGTACAACGGGCAACGTGCAACGTATCACCCGTCAGCCCGTCGCACACACCCCTACACACTGCGCGTGATCGGTCTACACCGTTGTACGTTGCACGTTGCACCTTGCACGGTAGACTTTCAAGCATGTTCTTCCCCTCCCGCGGCCGTCGGGGCCCCGATCCGTATTTGCGCCTCCGCACGGCGGTGTTCCTCGTCGGCGTCGGGATCATCCTCGCGGGCATGCAGGCGCAGCGGCGCTGGGCGGTGTGGCTGGGAATGGGTGTCTTGCTCGTCGGGGTGGTCGTGCGGCTGCTGACGCGGGCGCGCCGTGGCGGGGAGCCGCCGGAGGACGAGGCGGATGGACGGATGGACGGATAGGCGGATCGAAGATCGAATGTCGACTGGGGGAATGACGAATCACGAGGTGATCGTCATCCCCCGACGCGTATCCGTCTGTCTCCGGTAACCACGGCTGAAGCCGTGGCTCCGTCTATCCGTCTCTCGTAACCACGGCTCAAGCCGTGGCTCGGCCGAGTTGTCGCTGAAGCGACCCGGATATCGTACAACAGTGGCCGCTTGACCGCCCGTCAGTCGCACGAGATTACCGCCCGTCCGGCTGACCGCCGGTCCGCCTGACCGTCCGCACCTGCACCGCCCCCTCCCCCTCCATGTCGTGCCATGCCACCAACACGGTGTCGCCGATCCGTGCCGTGCGCGGGAAACCGCTGCCACGTGAGGCGTCGGTGATGGCAATCGTCACCGGGTCGCTTCGCCCGCCGCTCGGCGCGATGCGGCGTCCGAGTACCGCCGCCGCGTCAGGCGTCCGCTCGAGCCAGACGACGAACGCGGCGCCGTCAGGCAGGAGCTCGATGTCCACCCGACCGAGCGGATCGCCGAGATCGACTCGCACGGGGGCGCTCCAGGTGGCACCGCCGTCCTCCGAGCGAGCCACCTGCACGCGCGCCCGCTGCGCGGGCGCCGTGTACCAGGCAAGCACCACGGTGTCGCCCGTTGCTGCGAGCTGCGGGCCGTTCACGGGACAGCCGGGATAGTAGAACCCGTCGTCCGCGACGTACGAGGGATCGCTCCAGCGACCCTCCGCGTACCGCACGATCGCGATGTCGCGCACCTCCTCGGCGCTGCGGTCGCGATACGCCGCCACCATGCCCGACGCCGTCCGGACCAGTGCCGTCTGGCAGCACTCGCAGGTGCGACGGTCCAGTGACGCGACGTCCGTGGCGACACCGCTCCCCGTCACGGTCCCGAAGCGGAGCTGCATGTCGCCGTCCGGCGCTCGATCGGCCAGGGCCATGGCCCGCCCGTCGAGCCAGATCACCGCGACAGAGTCATCAGCGAGCGGCACCATCGAGACGAACCCGTGCTCGGTCGGAGAGACGTCGCGGTGCGGTGTCGCTGGAGCCGTCCACGATCGTCCCTCATCGCTCGAGGCCGCGACGCGCACGTGATACGCGAACGATCCCCCCGCCACCCGATCGAGCCAGTGCACGAGCCACGTGCCGGTCTCGGTTTGGACGAAGGATGGAAAGTCGGCCCAGTTGTTCAGCAGCGTCGCACCGGTTACTACCGTCACCGGCGCTCCCCAGCCATCGTCGGCGCGTACGGCGAGACGCAACGTGTGCCCCGAGTCGCCGGCCGGTTCGAGCCACGAGAGTACCGCGCGGCCGTCGGCGAGCGGATACAGAAATGGCTGGACGCTGCCGGGTGGGCCGGAGTACTCGACAGCGCCGACACCCGGTGCGCTCCCGCTGCCGCACGCGGCAAGCATGACGAAACAGAGCGTCCCCGTGACGAGGCGAATGGGATCCCCCAGTGTCTGAGCAACCGTGAAGTCTAGGGGGAAGCCGGATGGACGGATAGGCGGATGGACGGGTCGAATATCGAATGACCAATGGGGGAATGAGGCAAGGCGAAGGGACGGCGGGAGCCCACCTTCCTGTCTGCCCGACCGTCTGTCCGCCTGTCGTAACCACGGTTCAATCCGTGGCTCGGCCGCTCCCTTTCCCCTTTCCCCTTTCCCCGTTCCCCGTTCCCTCTTCCCTTTTCCCTGCTCTGCCGCCGTCCACCGCTCCCCTCTGACTACAGCCTGACGAGGTACGTCAGCTTCACCGTGAACCCGCGATCCGCGAGGCTCCAGAGATCATCGCCGCCGCCCCGTCCCTCGGTGAAGACGATGAACAGATCGCTGCCGGGGCGATGAATGAAGTCCAACCGCAGGTTGGCGGACACGGCGTTCTCCAGGCTGTTGTACTGCACCAGCGCGTTGGTGAAGAGCTTGGTGGAGAAGGCGTACCCGAATCGGAAGGACGTGATGTGCGTCGTCAGGTCGCCGTTCGGCACGTCGACGTAGTTCCACTCGTGGGCCAGCTCCAGTGCCACCTGCGGGCTCGGTGACAGGGAGACACTGGGCTCCACGAACCAGCGGTCGCCCCCGAAGAAATGCTCCCACCCGAGGCGCAGCTCGCCCACGAGTGCCCGATGGCGGCTGCTGTTCACGAACAGGCGGGCCCCCGTGGCATCGTACCGTCCGGTATCGATGGGGATCGAGTCGGCGAGCCAGAAGCCCTCGTCCAGCTGGACCTCGCCAAGATCGAACATGGCATGGAAGCCGTCGCCGGACTCGAACTCGGGGCCCGCGCTGAGGCTCAACTCCCAGTCCTGCATCCGCCCGTCGGTGGTAGTGACGTACTCGCCCTCCAAGCCGGTGTCGATGACCCGGATGCCCCAGCGGCCGGGCCGGGGAGAGAGGCGGAACTCCGCCAGCGTCTGCCGCACGTCGGTACGGGTAATGAACCCGACGTCCGCCCGGGCCTCCGGGCCGACGGTGAGGTGCTGGATCGAGGCACCAACGAGGTCCGTGTAGTACTCGGCGCTCAGGGAGTAGGTGTGATCGTTCCCACCCTCACCGCTGGTGAAGCTCCGGGTGTAGAAGCCCCAGAGGTTCAAGGTCGGTGAGAGCCAGAACGAGCCGTCCACGGCCGCGACCGTGTTCGAGCCGTCGCCATCGCGTCGGTCGGTGACCATGACCCCGAGGAAGCCGCTCTCGCCGATATCGCGCTTGACACGCGCGACGGAGAAGCTCGTGAGCGGCACGTCACCGGATTCCGCGGTGATGACGTTCATGAGCCCCACGGTCTGGCCACCGAGTCGCCCGGTGAGCCGCCCACCCCCGATGATGGGGATCTCGCCCTCGGGACCGATGCCGATGCGGCGGGAGAAGAAGAGTTGATAGGGTGGCGGCCCGAACCCGCCGGTGAATCCCAGGTCGAAGATCCCCGAGTTCTCGAGGAAGAACTCCCGCTTCTCGGGATAGAACAGCGAGAAGCGGGTGAGGTTGACCTGCTCGTCGTCCACTTCGACCTGGGCGAAATCGGTGTTCAGCGTGAGATCGAGCACCAGCCCGGGCACGATCTCCGACTTGAGATCCAGCCCGGCATCGGCATGAAAGTCGACCGGTGCCTGACCGAGCGAATCGGCTTCCTGCCGCGTGCCGCCAAGGACAAACGGCTTCACGTCCACGGTGAGCCCGAAGCGCGGAAGATCCTCCATGCCGATCAGGTCACCGGCGCGGCTCACGCGCTCGAATCCCTCGTTGTCGCGGGACCACGACTGCCACAGCACCATCTCGTTCTTTCGCCGAATGGTGCGGTACACGTTGAAGCCCCACCGCGCGTCCTCGCCGCCGCTCGGATAGCGCAGCGTCCGCAAGGGAATGGCGAACTCCGCCGACCAGCCCTGGGCGGTCCGCGTGCCGGCGACTTCCCACACGGCGCGCCAGTCCACGTTGATCTCGTTGCCCTCGTCCGTGATGAGGGCGTCGAACTCCGCGCCGTTGGGATTGGTGGCGAAGACGAACCCGTTCCGGCTGTCGTGGAAGGTGTCGAACAGAATCGCGACCGCATCGTCGCCGGCGAATTCCAGCCAGTCGCGATCGTACTCCATGACCTGATCGCGGGCGAGAATCCGGCTCACCACGCGGTCCGGCTCCCGATCGTAGGCGGTCACCGCGACGTAGATGTTCTCACCGTCGATGGCGATCCGGACCTCGGTGGATTCGGTAGCCAAGGCGCCCTCGTCGGGCTCCTGCTGTCTGAGGTCGGTGATCACGTCCGCCTCCGCCCAGAAGGCCTCGGCGGGCACGCCATCGATCTCGACCGTCTCAGCCTGGGCCGGCGTCAGCCTGAGTGCCCGGACCTCGGCGGTCGGAGGCTCCTGTGCCGATACGGGCTGCGCATACCAGACGATCCCCAGCAGAAGTGCGACGGGCCTTGCCGTCATCAGCGGCCTCCGCGGTCCTGGAAGAATGCACGGCGTTATTCGTACTTACGTGCGGCGGGCGAAGTTTGTTGAGACGGTCGCCGATTCGCCATCGTCACTACCCAGGCGCCCGTACGTCCGAGGGCGCCGAGTGGCGCGGCACCATATCTCGGGTCCCCCGGTCCGTCTGTAGGCCTGTCCGTCCGCTATCTTTCCCCGCCAACGATCGCACCACGATGAGGTCGTCATGGACTGGCTCGCCAACCCCGAGATCTGGATCGCCCTCGTCACCCTGACGGTCCTCGAGATCGTCCTGGGGATCGACAACGTCATTTTCATCTCGATCCTCGCCGGGAAGCTGCCGGCGGAGCAGCAGCAGCGGGCCCGTCGGGTGGGGCTGGCGCTGGCAATGATCACGCGCCTGCTCCTGCTCTTCTCGCTCTCGTGGCTGATCGGGCTCACGGCCCCGCTGTTCTCGGTGCTCGGCCACGAGGTGTCGGGCCGCGATCTCATTCTTCTGATCGGCGGCCTGTTCCTCATCGCGAAGGCAACCCACGAGATCCACGACAAGCTCGAAGGAGAGGCCGGCGCACGGAACGCGAAAGCCGCGGCATCCTTCGGCGGGGTGATCGTGCAGATCATGCTGCTCGACGTCGTCTTCTCGCTCGACTCGGTGATCACCGCGGTCGGTATGGTGCGCGTGGTCTGGGTGATGGCCGCAGCGATCATCATCGCGGTCGTGGTGATGTTGATCTCCGTCGAGTGGATCGCGGATTTCGTGGAGCGACATCCGACCATCAAGATGCTGGCGCTGAGCTTCCTGCTGCTGATCGGCTTCTCCCTGGTGGCGGAAAGCCTGCACCGGGAGATCCCGAAGGGCTACCTGTACTTCGCGATGGGCTTCTCGGTACTGGTGGAGGTGCTGAACCTCAAGGTCGCGAGCAGGCGGGGCAAGCCGGTGGAGTTGCGGACACCGTATACCGGCGGACAGGCCGCTAGCCGGGCGGGCGGTTGAGCGGTCGAGCAGTCAGACGGCCGCGCAGAATGCCCGAGTGAAGGGTGAAGCGTGAAGGGGACTTTTCGCCCGTCACTGTTCAGTCTTCACCCCTCACTGTTCCCCCTTTGTACCACTCGAGCCCCAGATCGGCCTCAGGCCTGATCCGCTCGAGGAGCGCAGTCAGCTCGTCGTCCTTCATCTGCGTGAACTCCCGTGCGAGTCGTGCGTTGTGCCGCACGAGATCGGGCCGCTCCATCCCCACGACGGCGACGCTCACCGGGAGGCTCCACACGTACCGCAAGCACTCGTCGATCGTACAGATCCGCTCGCGCAGCAGGCTCGCCTGGGCAGAAGTCTTCATCGCGATCACGCCGATGGCGCGCTCGACCAGCGCGGGCAGCACGGCCCGCTGAAAGCTCTGCTGGTGGTAGTCCATCGGATTCATCGGCATCTGCATGACGTCGAACCGGTAGCCGCGGTCGAAGTGGTGCAGGGCGCGCAGGTTCACCGCGGGATCGGTGTGGCCCGTGACGCCGACGTGCCGGACGATGCCTTCCCGCTGTGCCTCGAGGATGAACTCCATCGCCCCGCCCGGCTGGAACGCGCGATCGACGTCATCCACGGACCGGACCGAGTGCAGCTGCCACACGTCGAGGTAATCGGTCTGTAACCGTTCGAGGCTGCCCTCGAGGTGCCGCCGCGCACCGTCTGCACTGCGCGTCTGCAGATCGAACGTCTTCGTCATGAGCACGACCTGCTCACGCACCCCTCTGAGTGCCGCGCCCATCCATCGCTCCGCTGTGCCGCTCTGGTAACTCTCGGCGTTGTCGAAGAAGCGGATGCCCTCCTCGAGCGCGGTCTCGACCACGCGCGCGGCCGCAGCTTCCGATCCCGCCTGCCCGAGATGGAAGCCACCCAGACCGAGGATCGGAACCTCGAGTCCGGTGTGACCGAGCGGACGGGTCGGCAGGGCACCCTGAACGAACGGCCGACTCTCACCGTGCACGCGGCCTGGCTGCGCGAACGATCCAGCCGCGAGACCGGCGAGGGAGGTCAGGAAGTCACGGCGGAGCATGTTGTCTCATCCGGTGTGGGCCACAGGCAGGTGCCAGGGTGGGCGGCGGGTGATCACTGCGGCGTGCGTCATTCCGCCAGCCGATGCTCGACATGCGATCCGCCGACAAGTCGATCCGTCTGTCCGACTGGCCGTCTGTCCAACCAAGGGCAATCGGGACCCATACAGTCGGAACTCCCAATCTGACGGGGTGACCTCCATTGTTGTATCTTTGACCCGGTTAACTGTCAATCTCGGACAGTGCCGAACCCCGGGGTGGAGGATCAAGGAGGAGGAGCATGTCGACACTCAAAGAGACCCTGTTCAAGAAGATCGAGGAGCACCGTCCGCGCACGACCCGACTCCTCAAGGAACACGCCGACGTGAAGGTTGGCGAGGTCACGGTCGCGCAGGCGATCGGCGGCGCTCGCGGCGTGAGGTGCCTGGTCACGGACATCTCGTATCTCGATCCGTTCGAGGGTATCCGGTTCCGCGGCAAGACCATTCCGGAGACCTTCGAGGCGCTCCCCATGGCGCCCGACTCCGACTACCCCTACGTGGAAGCCTTCTGGTATTTCCTGCTGACCGGTGAGGTCCCTACCAAGAAGCAGACGCTCGAGGTGGTCGACGACTTCAAGGCTCGGCGCCAGGTGCCGCAGTACGTGTTCGACACGCTGCGGGCAATGCCGCGCGACACGCATCCGATGACGATGTTCAGTGCGGCGATCCTCGCGATGCAGCGTGAATCCGTGTTCGTGCGCCGGTACAACGAGGGCATGAACAAGATGGAGTACTGGGACCCGATGTACGAGGACGCCTGCAACCTGCTGGCGAAGCTCCCGACGATCGGCGCCTACATCTACCGGATGAAGTACAAGGCCGACACCCACTTCGGTCCCAACATGGATCTCGACTGGGGCGGCGACTTCGCGCACCAGATGGGCATCGGGCACCCGTACGACGACGTGGCACGGATGTACTTCATCCTGCACTCCGACCACGAATCGGGCAACGTCTCCGCGCACACCACGCACCTCGTGGCCTCGGCGCTGTCGGACGCCTACTACGCACTCTCGGCAGGCATCAACGGACTCGCCGGTCCGCTGCACGGGCTCGCGAACCAGGAAGTGCTTCGCTGGACGATGAACTTCCTGCAGCAACTCGGCAAGGAAGACTATACCGAGGACGACGTGAAGCAGGCGCTGTGGGACACGCTGAACAGCGGCCAGGTCATCCCCGGCTACGGGCACGCGGTGCTTCGTAAGACCGACCCGCGCTACACCGCCCAGCGGGAGTTCTGCCTCAAGCACCTGCCCGATTTCCCGCTGTTCAAGCTGATCAGCACCATTTACAAGGTGACGCCGCCCATCCTCCAGGAGCAGGGCAAGGCGAAGAACCCGTGGCCCAACGTGGACGCGCAGTCCGGCGTGATCCAGTGGTACTACGGGGTCACCGAGTGGGACTTCTACACCGTCATGTTCGGCATCGGCCGCGCCATCGGCGTGTTGGCGAACATCACGTGGGACAGGGCACTCGGCTACCCGATCGAGCGGCCCAAGTCCGTCACGACGGCGATGCTCGAGGAGACAGCGGGCATCACGGAAGAGGCGATGGCCAGCGCGGCGAAGTAGCGCGCACGATTCCTGAGGCTCGAAGCACTCCGGGGGCTCCGAATGGGGCCCCCGGCGTCGTTATTCCCGAATATCGAATATCGAGTGGGAGAATGTAGAACGCCGAAGAGCGGCTCGCAGCGCACTTCGACGTTCGTCATTCCCCCAGTCGATATTCGTTATTCCTGCAGTTCCTTCACAAGCCCCGCGTACTTCCGCTCGATGCTGAACCCGTACGAGTAGAAGTACTCCGGTCGGAAGAAGCCCGTGGTGACGCGTCGGGCGCCCGCCGCGCGCAGCCGGTTGAAGAACTCGTGCATGAGCCCGTCGGCCACCCCCTTTCGGCGGTAGCTCTCGGCGACGACGATCTTCTCGAGGTGACCCGTCTCACCCTCGTCTTTCATCTCGTAGAAGATCCCGCCGATGATCTGTTCGCGGGTGTTGATGGCGACGAGGTAGCGGTGCTCCGGCCGGAACCGTACCTCGAGCTTGGCGGAGAGGAACAGCCGGTGAAGCCGCTCGACTTCTTTCGGTAGCAGGACGTGGCGCACCCGGAAGGGCTGGCCGTCGAGATCCTCCAGCGTCACCACGATCTCGCTCTGCGCACTGCCGCCGAGGTCGGTGGTCACGAAGTCGACGGCGTCCTCCGGCCGCAGGTAGGCGAACGGGATCCGTGCGAGGAAGTAGTCGGCATCCTGGTCTACGGTGAGGCGTTGCCGCAGGTCGGCAACGGCCGACGCCAACTCCTCGATCCGCATCGTGCCGCCCCTCAGCGCGGCAATCAGCTGATCGAGCCCCTGGGCGAGCGCGGGCGGTGCGGCCCGGAACACTGTCTCGCGGAAGAACCGGAGCCGCGCCTCTGGATAGGTCTTGGCGAGCCGGTCCAATCCGTACGTGTCGTGCAGCTCTTGCAGCATCGCCGCGCGCGCCTGCGCGGTGGCGTCGTCGTTCAGTCGGGCCCAGCGGCGGTACCGCTTCGCGGCGAAATAGAGTCGCATTGGGAGAAAGCCGCGTGCCTGCACACCGTCGATGTACTCGCCCAGTGCCTCGGTCAGCTGTTCCGATGCTCCGGTATGGCGCTTCCGGAGCGCCGAGCGGTAGGCCGCGAGGCCGTCGTGCTCGCCGAGCACCTCGAGCACGGACGAGAAGATCACGTTCCAGCCCACGAGTCCGCCGAGCTCCTCGTACTGCTGCGCGACCGGATCGACGAAGTCGGTGCCGAACCGCTGCAGCATCGCGAGGAGGTTGTCGTGCGGGCGGCGCGCCGAGAGGGACACGATGCGCGACCCGACGTGATAGTCGTGCGTGGGCAGTACGATATCGGCCGGATCGAGCTCGGCGATCTCCTCCCGTCGCCCGGTGCGCTCCCAGAAGTCCACGTAGGCGCTCAGCGCGTTCCAGGCGAGGAACGGCCACAGCTGGGCGAGGCCTTCCTCGGAGTCCTGCCGTCGCGCGAGCCGCCGCATCTCCCGATCGAGCGTGTCGCCGTGGATGTACTCCTCACTCCAGAGATCCTGCTCGTGGAGGTAGCCGCCAAACTCCTCCACGACCGGCGGACCCGTCTGGCCGTTACCGCACAGGATCAGCCAATCGATCTCCTCCTGCACCTGCTCTGTATCGAGGGTCTCGTTCACGTTCGCGGCGACGTCGTAACTGTCGAGGGTGCGGGTTTGCACGGTGATCCGGTATACGCGCTTCCCGTGCCGCACGCCGAGCAGGCGGATCCACACCCCACCCGGTGGAATGTCGTTGAGCCGGATCATCGTGCCGCGATAGAACAGGAACACTGCCTCGCGGAGGAAGGTCGTGTTGCGGATCGCCGAGAGCAGGCGCCGGCGATCGTCCTCATCCATGCCGTCCTCGAAGACGACCACGTCCTCCCAGCGGTACTCCTGGCCGGTCTCGGTGTCCACGGCGATGCGCGCGGTGGGACCGAGCCACTGCCGGAAGCCGAACTCGAGCGTGACTCGGGCGTCCGCCGCGTGGCGGCGGAGCTCGGACGAGGCCCCGAACAGACTCATGCGCACCAGGAATGCGCGCGTGGCGCGGAACTTCGACGGGTGCGCGGACCCGTACTCGGCGAGGAAGCTGAGCAGCGAGCGTCCGAGCGCTTCGGCGTCGCCATCGCAGTCCTCGCGCGCACAGATCTCGTGCGCGTAGCGGATGATCGCCTGCACCTTGGCCTGCGGCAGGCTGCGCTCGCACAGGAACGCAGACGTCTCGGTGTCCAGCAGCAGTGGATCGCGCGAAAAGAACCGCTCCAGCGTCTCGGAAAAGCGGGCCGGGCGCTCCGCTGGAGCGAGCCGCTGGAACGCGCGGCGCCGCACCTCGGGGAACGCGGCATCGGCTGCCCGGGCGAGTACGGCGCGGGCGGGCTCGGCGAGAGTTCCCTCCTCATTGGTGAGGATCCGCTCGATGAGGCGCGTCGCGTCGAGCGCCACCTCCTCCTCGTCCGACCCCAGCAGCCGTGCGGCGAGATCGAGCTCCCCCAGATCCCACTCCGAGCGGCGCAGCGCCTCGCTCAGTCGGGTGCGATCCTCCTCCGTCGGGCGGTACGGCTCGGGCCGTGCGTGCCACTGCAGCCCCGGCTGATGCCGCCCATATCGCTCACGCGCGGCGATGTCGAGCGGCGCGAACGCGACGAGGTCCTCGTTCCCGAGCCACAGATCGGGCGTGGTGAGGAAGGCACCGATATCGAGCGTGCGCTTCTTGTGGGTGTAGATGAAGGCGCCGACACGGGTGCGATGCGGGCCGTCCGCCGTGACGCTCAGCGGCGTGCCGACCGAGCGAAAGGCGACCGTGTTGCCGCGAACGATCACGTCCTGCGTGGTCAGCCCCAGAGTCTGGAACAGCCAGTTGGGGAGGGTCACGTCCACGCCGCCGAGCTGCACCTTGCTCCGCCGGTACATCGCGTCGATGACGTCGGCGAAGTTCTCTACCACGTGTTTGCGGCGCGGCGTGCCTTTCGGAGTCAGCTCACCCTTGTCGGCATCGAGATCCCTGTCGATCACCGCGAAGTCGACGATCCGCTCGAATGGCGCAACGAACTTGTTCACCGACACGATGAGCGAGCGGAAGTGGTCGCGTACCTCGTCCTCCGCCATGGAGGCGAAGTCCAGCTCCTCGTAGGCGGGATTCGGGTGGATCAGGAGCGTGTTGTACGGCCGGTGATCGCCGACCAGGAAGGCGCGGCCCACCGATTCGAACTCACGGAACAGGTTTTCGATGCGCTGTGGTGCGATCGTCTGCCCCTTGACGTTCTTGTAGATCTCCTTCTTCCGATCCACGAGCTGCATGTGCCCGTCGGCATCCAGCTGCATGAGGTCGCCCGTATGGAACCATCCCTCGTCGTCGAACGACGTCTCCCCCTCGGGCGGGTCGAGGTACCCGATCATCACGTACGGCCCGCGGATGAGCAACTCGCCGTCGTCCGAAAGGCGTGTCTCGATGCCGGGAAGCGGCACGCCGAGCGAGTTGTCCTTGTACTGGTCGGTGGGCGTCATCGTGATCCCGCCGGTGGCCTCGCTCATGCCGAAGCCGCTGTGCAAATGGACACCCTGGCTCTGGAAGAACCGGAAGATGTCGGCGTCGAGATGCCCGGCTGCGGAGAGGCCCCAGGCGAGCCTGCCGCCCGTCACGTCTTCCACGGCCCGCCGGATCGCCGCGTCGTCGGCGTGCAGCGGATCGACCTGTTGCGTGATCACCTCGTACAACTGCATCCACTTTCGGGGCACGCTGATGAACACACTTGGTCGGTACCGCCGCATCCCGTCGATGAGCGCCTCGACGGAGGGATCGAGCAGGAAGCAATACTTCGCACCCCAGAACACGCATCCCAGCATCTCGAGGTAGCGACCGAAGGTGTGGAACAGTGGGAGATAGCACAGGAACACGTCGGCGTCGCCGAGGTGCGGCAACGCGAGCGCGCGCGCGAACCGCTTGAACACGAGATTCCGCTGCGAAAACTGGATGCCCTTCGGCATACCGGTCGTGCCGGACGTGTACATCACGGTCGCGAGGTCGTCGATCCGCACCGCCTCGCGTCGCTCACTGAGGTCGTCGAGGGAGGTCTCGTGGGCGCGCGCCTGCACGTCCGCGAGCGAGAGCACGTCCCGATCGTCCACCGGATCGATGCTCACGATCCGCTCGAGGTCGGGCAGGCCCTCGCGATTCTTCAGCACCTTGTGCAGCTGCTCGCGCCCCGAGACGATGGCGGTGCGCACCTTCGCGTGACGCAGGATGAAGCCGACGTCCTGATCGGTCGAGTTGGCCGGCACCATCACGTCCACGAGCCCCGCGGTGAGACAGGTGAGATCGAGCAGCGCCATCTCGGGCCGGTTCTCCGAGAGAATCGCGATCGGCGTCAGCGGGCCGTCCCGCTCGAGCGCCAGGAGTCCGCGGGTCAGCTGGTCGACCCGCGCGGCGGCGGCATGCCACGTGAGGCTCTGTCCGACGCCCGGCAGCTCGAACAGGGTCTTCGCGGTGTAGGTGCGCGCGCGATGGCGGAACAGGTGGCCGACGGTGAAGTTCGATCGTTCGACCGCGCGCAGCAGCCGCTTCACCCAGGCGTCGACATCCGCCCGGTCGACGCGCGTCAACACCGACGGGCGGCGCACGACGTCGAGCACGTCCCAGACCAAGCCCCGGTCCCGCGCCTCGCCTGCTGCGGCCTCGTCGAGGCGCGAGGCGATGCGCTCGACGAGCTCGGCCAGGAGCGCCAGCTCCACTTCTGCGAGGATGGCATCGGCGTGCACCGACTCGCGCAGTGCCTCGACCACGTCCCGGTCGACCTCGTACGCTCGCTGCGCGGACGTGTCCGTGCGCGAGGCTTCCTGCAACAGGTCCGCCACCAGCGGCGCCGAGTCGGCGCCACCCAGGTGCGTCCGCTCTCTGGAAACGGTCATGGCCGTGTCAGCGATCTCCAGGGATCCGCAGGCCGCCCGGAAGGCGTCCCGTCAGCCGACGGATCTCATTCTCGATCAGCGCCTGGACGTCGCCCAGTTCGGCGAGTGGCGCGCCAATGCGGTCGGCCACGGTGGTCTGCAATGCGGCCACCGCCACCTCCGCCCGATCCACTTCTGCCTGCACCAACGCGTTCACGCGCTCGCGCACCTCCCGCTCCGCCCGCTCGACTTCTCGCCCCACCACCCGCTGGAGGCTGCGGGCAACGGCATCGCCAACGTTGGAGCTGACCCCGAGCGACGGCTGTTGAATGGTGCCGCCGATGCGCACCTCGATGCCCACGTCACGAATGCCGGACACCGCATCCCACAGCAACGCCTCCGCCCAGGCGCGCGACCCGATCGCCGCCCCCTCGGCCGTCGGCGGTGCACCCTGCAGCGGTTCCCACGACGCCGCCGGCGTGCGCCAGGACCACCGGGCCTCGATCCGGTCTCCCGCGCGCCGCAAGCGGAGTGCCGTCGTCCCCTCGCCCAACAGCAGCCGCGCGCCGAGCGCGTCGAGCTCGAGCGACGGCAGGGCGAATCCGCTCACGACCACGTCGAGGGAATCGCGGATCGGTGTCGACACATGGTCGAGCATGGCAAACGCTCGGACGTCCCGCGGGCCACGCACGGCGTCGCCGCGCCCGACCTCGAGCGTCATGGGCCGGCCGTACAGCGCGGGCGCCGAGGAGAGCCCGGTGACGCGTGCCCGATAGGATCCGGCGGCGACGCCCTCGCCGCCAATGGCGAGATCGGCGTCCGCGTGCCCGAGCACGAGGCGCGGTGCGGCATCGCGATCGGGGAACACGACCGTAGTTCCACTGGCGCGCGTGCGCTTCGGTCCGGCATAGCGGCGGGGATCGAGCCCGGGCGGCAGGTACTCCTCCGCCAGCCGAATCCAGTAGAGCACCGGCTGGATCCAGTCGAGCGCCGCATCACCGAAGATCGCCGGCGACAGCTGCGGCCCTTCGAGTGATGGCAGCCGGAGCGTGCCAAGTGCATACCGCACATCGGCGGCCTGAGCGTCGGCGACCGCATCGAGCTGTGCGGTCACAACGGCCAGACCGTTCCTCGCGGCGGAATCGAGCGAGGTAATCTGCGCTTGGAGGCGCTGGACATCCTGCAGCGTGCCGCGGGCATCGGCGGCGAGCTGGGTCACCCCGGTCACGCCGAGCCGTGCGGGATCGGCCGCTTGCAGGCGCTCGACCAATGCCCCCGCGGAGTCGATACGGGGCCGGGGATCGAGCGCCACCAACCGCGCCGTCCAGCTCTCACGCATGGAGTCGGCCTGTGCCCGGGCCAGCTGCGCCTGCGCGACCGTGCGCAGACTGTCCGGATCGACGGCATCCACGTTGATCGCCTGTCCCAGCCCCTCGAGGCTGAGCGGCGGGATCCGCATCCGATCGGCCCACGCATCGATCTCGCGGCGGATCCGGCCCGCGCCCGCCGGCGGATTCTCCAGCGCACCCGATGTCTCGCGCGGCGTTCCGAAGCGGACGCCCCGGATGCCGACGGTATCCACGTGCAGCTTGCGCTCGAGCAGCGGTTCCATCCGGATGTTGACCACGATCTCGTCGGCCTGCACCAGATTCGTCATCGGCGCGTCGGGATTGGTCACCTGGAGTCCCCGCAGCGTCACCGAGCCGTCGCCGATGCGGACGTCCGCGCTCGCGAGATCGACCTGCGCCCCCACGAGGAAGGTTGCGGAGTCCTCGATCCCGCGCTCGACGATGGTGTCGAGGAAGAGCCACGCGCCGACCGCGAGGAGCAGCAGCAACAGGCTCAGCGGGACGATCGCCTGCCAGCGAAACAGCTTCGGGCGAGCCGTCACGGGCGGAACATCCGGTAGACGTTGTAGGCCTTGGATGCCTTCAGTACCCTGAAGACCCGCCACGTGGCGATCCGCGGATACACGTGGCGGCGATACTGCAGGATGCCAACGCGCGCGATGACGAACAGCGGCAGCCCTACCGCCGCCCAGGTCAGCAGGCTGCCGAGCACGATCGTGTTGTTGAGGTTGGCGAGCGACAGCACGGGCGTGTTCGTGACCGTCGTCCACAGCGGCGTCAGGCCGTCAGCATCGATCAGCAGGGCACGCCCCACCGCATCGAACACCGGATCGAGCAAGAAGCCCAGGGGAATCGTGACCAGCCATCCCAGGATGGCACCGGGTACGGTGACCCGGAACAGGGCGATCGCCGCGACGACGATCAGGTTGTGCAGGCTCACCAGTGGCGTGAGCCCCAGCGCCGCACCCAGCACGAACCCCGCGGCGACCTGATTGGGCGTCGCCTCGGAGTTGAGCGCTTTCACGAGCGACTGGACGATCTTCAGGATCGTGAACACGATGTACGAATTCTCGACCGGACGGGAGAGGAAGTCTAGGGGGAGGCCGCCGTTCCGCCGTCCCCCCGGCTACTTTTGTCTCCATGCACTCACTGGAACCGATTCTCCGCCCGAACTCGATCGCCGTGATCGGCGCGTCGCGCCAGCAGCACACCATCGGCTGGCAGATCCTCGACAACCTGCTGCGCCAGGGATTTCAGGGCCCGGTCTATCCGGTGAACCCGAAAGCCTCGGCGATCCACTCGATCCCGGCGTACCCGTCGGTCACCGACATACCCGGGCCCGTCGACCTCGCGATCATCGTCGTCCCGAAGGAGTTCGTGACCGCCGTGACCCGGGAATGCGTGGCGGTGGGCGTGAAGGGGCTCGTCGTGATCTCGGCGGGCTTCAAGGAAGTCGGCGGCGAAGGTGTGGAGCGCGAGCGGGAGCTGGTCGAGGTCGTGCGGGAGGCGGGCCTGCGGATGGTCGGCCCCAACTGCCTGGGGGTCATCAACAACGATCCCGCGTACGCGATGAACGCCACGTTCGCGCCCGCGCACCCGCCGTTCGGACCGGTGGGTTTCGTCAGCCAGTCAGGCGCCATGGGTGCGAGTATTCTCGACTATGCGGAGAGCCTCGGCATCGGGATCTCGATGTTCGTCTCGAGCGGGAACAAGGCAGACGTCAGCGGCAACGACCTGCTCGAGTACTGGGAGACCGACGACAACACCCAGGTCATCCTCATGTACCTCGAGAGCTTCGGGAACCCGGCGACGTTCGTGGAGGTGGGTCGGCGGATCACCCGGCACAAGCCGCTGTGCATCGTGAAGTCCGGTCGCACCGGCGCGGGGCAGCGAGCGGCCGCCTCGCACACCGGCGCCCTCGCCGGCACCGAGTTGGCGACGGATGCGCTCATGGCCCAGGCGGGAGCCATCCGGGCCCACTCGGTGAACCACCTGTTCGACCTCGCGATGGCATTCGCGAATCAGCCGCTCCCTGCTGGCAATCGTGTGGCCATCGTCACCAACGCCGGCGGACCCGGCATCATCGCGGCCGACGCCTGCGAGGCGGCCGGCCTTCACGTGGTACCGCTCGGACGGACCACGGAAGACAAGCTGCGCACGCGCCTGCCCGAGGAAGCGAGCGTCAAGAACCCGGTGGATCTCATCGCCAGCGCCACGCCGGACAACTACGAGTTTGCCCTCAACTGCGTGTTCGACGATCCCGATGTGGACGCCGCGATCGCCGCATTCGTGCCGCCGCTCGGCATCCAGACCAAGGACGTCGCGGCAGCGATCGTGCGAGTGAACGAGCGGCATCCGGACAAGCCGCTGCTCGCGGTACTGATGGGGCGCCAGGGCTTGCCGGCCGGACTCGCCGAGCTGCACGAGGCACGCATCCCGGCGTACATCTTCCCCGAGTCGGCAGCTCGTGCCCTTGCCGCAATGTGGGACTTCCGGCAGACCAGCGAGCGTCCGGCCGGTAAACCGGCGACGTTCGACACCGACGACGAGGCCGTGTCCCGCATCCTCACGACCACGCTCGAGGCGGGACAGCGCAAGCTCTCCGAGCCCGACGCACTGCGCGTGCTCGAGGCCTACGGGATTCCAACGTTACCCTGGCGGTTCGTAGCCGCCGATGGTACCGGGAGCCTGGCCACTCGTGCCGCGGAAGCGGCAGGCGATCTCGGGCTGCCGGTCGCACTCAAGGTCGTGAGTCGGCACATCGTCCATAAGACCGAACTGGGTGGCGTGGCGCTCGGCCTCGAGAGCAAGGCACAGGTCGAGCGCGCCGTGCGGGACATGGTGAAGCGGCTGCAATCGGCACCAGCCCAAACTGGAGCAGCGGATGCCGGTGGCGAGGCGCCGAGAACCGGCGGCGTGCCGGTGATCGACGGCGTACTGATCCAGGAGATGTCCGCGGGAGGCACCGAGACCATTGTGGGACTCACGCGCGTGGAGCGTATCGGCGCGCTCGTGATGTTCGGACTCGGCGGAATCTACGTCGAGGTCATGAAGGACGTGGTCCTCCGTCTCGCCCCACTGCTGGATACCGATGCCGACGCGATGATCCGCGAGGTCAAGATGTTTCGGCTGCTCGAGGGTACCCGTGGAGAGCAGCCACGCGACCTCGCTGCACTCGCCGAGACCATCCTTCGGATCTCACAACTGGCGGAGCGCCATCCCCGCATCGCCGAAATGGACATCAACCCGCTGATCGCGCGGCCGAAGGGCGTCGTGGCGATCGACGCGAGGATCCAGCTCGGGTAGTGGAAACGGGAAAGGGGAAAGGGGAAAGGGGAAAGGTCGGCCCAGCGAGTCCTTTCCCCTTTCCCCTTCCCCTCTTCCCGTCGCGCCTACTCCCGGATCCGTCCCCCGCGCGTTCCCCACCGCTCCCGCCGCGGCTCGCGGGCGTCCGACCACGCTTCCCAGGGTTCGTGCGCGGCGGCGGACTCGATCGCCGACTGCGGGCCGGAGTGCACCGTGAGCTGGTCGAGCCAGAACGCCTGGTCGTCCCGGCGCGCAACCACCATCTGCCCGTAGTCCGACTTCAGATGGGCCCGGTGGTACTTCATGTAGATATGCCGCTCGTCGATCCCGAAGATCTCGATCTTCCCCGTCTTGTGGGACATCGCGAACCGCGCCCGCTTGGCCAGCCCGGAGACGCGCCGGTTGGCGTCGGTGAAGATGCGGAACCCTTCGACGATCGGGACCTCGTAGGGCTCGTTGCCCGCCGTGGGTCGCCCCTGGAACACGTAGTACTGCGGGCACCCGATGAACGACAGCTCGCGGAACAGCGCCGCAAACGTACTCGGATGGTCGTTGACACCGCGCACGATGGGACACTGGTTGACCGTCTCGGCGCCGGCTTGCTTCAGCAGCCGGATCGCCTGGCGTGCCTCGCGCGTCAGCTCACGGGGATGATCGAAGTGATTCATGATGTAGATCTGCGTGCCGCTCTCGCAGAACTGGCGGATCAACTCGAGCAGCTCCGGATCGTCGATGAACCGGAATGGATTGAACGCGGTCATCTTCGATCCGATGCGGATGATCCGCACGTGCGGCACCGCGGCCACATCACTCATGATCGCACCCAGGCGACGCGTGGACAGGATCAACGGGTCACCACCGGTGAGCAGCACGTTGGTGATTTCCTCGTGCTCCTGGATGTACGCGAGCCCCTCGCTGTGATCGATCGACGCGTCGTCGTTGTCGTTCATGAACAGCCGCTTGCGGAAGCAGTAGCGGCAGTACGCCCCGCAGACCTCGTTCACCAGCAACAACGCCGTATCGGTGTACTTGTGCTGGCATCCGCGGACCGGCGTGTAGCTCGCCTCACTGCTGGCATCCAGCTCGCCCCAATCGTTCAGCTCGCTTTCGAGCGGTATGACCAGACGGCGGAGCGGATCGGCAGGATCGTTCCAGTCGATGAGCCGCTGATAGTAGCTGTTGAGACGGAAGACGTAGCGCTCGGCTACGGGTTCGAGACGACGACGCTCTGCTTCGGTGAGGCCGTCGAGCTTCGATAGGTGGGTGATATACTTCACCCGCATAGGCCCTCCCTATGTCAGCCCGGCTGCTCAGAGGAACAAGGATGCGTTCTGCTCTAGAGTTTCCCCGGTTGTAGGCAGTGGCTGAAGATAGGGCCGGGGACCGGTCGGGCCAAGCACTGATTCTGTAAATCATTACGACAAATGGATTTACCAATGCGTATATTCGTCACTGGCGGCACCGGTTACATCGGGACCCACCTTGTGGCCGCGCGTGCGCAGCGGGGCGACGAGTGCGTGGTCGTCTCCCGCTCGTCCAAGAATCCGTGGAACGACCCTCGCGTCCGCGTTGTCTCCGCGGATCCCACCCAATCGGGACCCTGGCAGGAGGAGCTCGGCACGTGCGACGCCGTCGTGAACCTCGCGGGCGTCCGGATCGTCGATCCACCGCACCGCTGGACTTCGGCCCGCAAGGATGCGCTGCGCCGCAGCCGGGTGGACACCACCCGAAATGTCGTGGAGGGGATCCGCGGTGCCCCGACGCGGCCGGCAGTGCTGCTGAGCCAGTCGGCCGTGGGCTATTACGGGCGTCGAGGAGACGAGCCGCTGGACGAGAGCGCTCCACCGGGCAGCGACTTCCTGGCCGGCATCGCAGCCGAGTGGGAGGCCGCGGCGCTCGAGGCGTCCGCAATCACGCGGGTCGCGGTACTGCGCTCCGGACCGGTGCTAGGGGCAGGTGGCGGCGCCCTGGCCGCCATGGAGCCAATATTCAAGCTCGGCCTCGGTGGCCCGTGGGGTGACGGATCCGCCTGGTGGTCGTGGATCCACCTCGACGATCAGGTGCGGCTGATGCAGTACGCGCTCGACGGAACGCTCGAGGGCCCGGTCAACGCAACGGCTCCGCACCCCGTCACGGTCGGCACATTTGCGAAGGCGCTGGGGAGAGCGCTGGGTCGCCCGGCGGTTGCACACGCACCGGCGTTTGCGCTCCGGGCAGCGCTCGGCGAGGCCGCCGATGCACTGCTGCACCTTCAGCGTGTGGTCCCCGCGCAGGCCCTGGCGGCCGGGTTCGAATTCTCATATCCCGATCTTGAAGCCGCCTTGGCAGCGATCTACGGGACGGCCGATTGATCCGTCGATAGCGGCAAACGCCCACTCACTAGAAACGGCCGTCCGATCCGGACGGCCGCGATTGCAGCTGGTCCCTGGGTGATGTCAGCCGTCGAGGCCTACCCAGGCGGCATCGCGGCGCTGGCCCAAGCCTCTGCGGTCGAGACCCCTGCGCCGCTCGCCGACGCGGCGGTCCGTCCCGGAGCGCCGGTCGTGCCCGCGCAGGTGCGGCCCGGACTGCCGCCGTCGCCGCTCCCGGCGGCGCCGCTCCCGGCCGCCGCGCCGGTCACCACGCCGCCGCTCATGGCCAGAACGCCGGTCTCTTTCACCGGACCATTCGTGCTGTGATTCCATGCTGTTCGCCGCACCACCCGGGAGTCGGAGGGATCCCGCACTCGCCCCTTTCGCATGCAAGACCCGAGCCTCGACGGAGCCTTGACATGAGGTCTCGGGCGGGGTAGCAGCAGCTAAGTTAGGGTCTAACTAGAAGCCGGGCAACCGCTTGGTATCCCGCTGGCCGTGGAACGTGCCGAGCCCCACACCGGCACCGAAGACGATGGCCGTGCCCGCGCCCACGAGGGGCAGGATCCAGACGACGGGAGCGGCGACCACGGCTGCAGCGGCTCCAGCCACGACGGGCGTGATCGGCTTCTGCACCGCGTCAACGAAGCGCAGGCGACCCCGCACATGTCGGCGGGACTGCACGTATCCCCAGATGCTGACGGCTCCGGTGGCGACTAGACCGATGAGTTCGAGCATGTTGACCTCCTTGTGTCCCAATACGAAACGTAGGGAGAGCGGGTTTCAGACGGAACGGCGGGGGCCGGGGGAAGAGGGGAATAGGGAAAGGGGAAGGGGGAAAGGGAACGGCGGAATCGTCGCGTGCGCGGGGCGACG